>Ga0206835_1075_pt1 | contig 36502 bp, 30 predicted proteins | sample Alteio_BWOrgCont_31_FD_152853 | JGI IMG/M metagenome (GOLD analysis project Ga0206835, IMG submission 152853) | Enriched cells from forest soil in Barre Woods Harvard Forest LTER site, Petersham, Massachusetts, United States -... | ecosystem: Environmental > Terrestrial > Soil > Temperate forest >...
GGAAGCCGGTCTTTTACCTTCAATTCCAGTTCGGTAGTGCCGGGTTCGAGACCGGGACTGATCACCGGATAAATCTGGCGGTCACGATTGGCATTTGCCAGGTCCAGCTCCGGTTGGAACCATTTTGTGTTAAGCAAAATGTTTGTGCCCAGACTGGGCAAGGCGCGAAGAATATTATTGGAACTGTAATAGTGATTGCCCTCGACGATGATATCGCTCAAACGTCCCTCGATGACCCGGAGATGCACAATGCCATTGGTGAGCTTCTGTTGCGGCAACCTGACGCCAATCGTCGCAAAGCCAAGCTCCCGGTACCGCAGTTGCAATTTGCCCAGACCCTCCCGCAACCGCGGAAAATCCACGTCGCCGGTGTAATTGGTAAGGAACCCAAACTCATCCGGGGGCAGCACCGAATTGCCTTCGATCAGATAACCGCGGATGGCAATGGTGAGACCGGGCGCGGTAAAAAGATTGGTGAGCGCAGCTGACAAATCATTCGGCCCATTGGTCTCAACGATTTGGATGCGGATGATGCCGTTGGTAAATCTTTGTTCGGGCAGCGTGATGCTGACATTGGAATAGCCGGCGTTACGGTAGAGTGATTGCAAATTATCCAAACCCTGTTGGACGCGGCTGATGTCCACCCTTCCGGTATAGTTGGAAAGGACGCCAAATTGTTCCGTGGGCAATTCGGTGTAGCCTTCAATGTGGTAAGCATGGACATCCAGCACGGGTAAAAGTTTTGGCCCCGCGCCCGCCCCGGGAAGAGGCGCGGCAAACAGATCTTCAATGACCGCTGGCGGATCATTGGAATCCGCCAGGCCATTAAAAATTGTTGCTATCAGGGTCATCACGATCACCCCAATCCGGATTGTCATTTGCTGTGGTTGTCCTCTCTACAAACTTAATTCGTTGCGGCAGGCCGGCGTTCCGGCCTGCCGCGCTATGTTGCTTAGCGGTCAGTGCGCTATGATTTCAAAAAACTCCTGAGTGTCTGTGTAATTGGTATGGTTCAAGGAATCAGTCCCGCCGTCACCGGTCAGGGTTGGAGAATCCACCGGCCAGGTGGAAACGGCCCCGCCCAACGCATTGGTGTAGGCGATCGAATAAGAATTGCCCACCGTCGTGCTGAACTGGACAGTGCTGACGCCATTGGAGTAGCTGATCCCGGCGATGACCGATGGACGTGCCCCGGCTACGAAGGTCAACGTGAGGTTCGTCGTGATGGTAAATGTGCCGATTAACTTATCCGGTGCGCCGTATGAATTTCCCACGGCCCAAAAATCAGAGCTGCCGGGGATGATTTGTTGGGCCGATATGTTTGAGAAGGGCGTTTTGCCGTCCCAGGTCGGGATACTTTGAAAGTTTCCACCCGAGACGATGTAATCATACGATGCCCCGCCATATTGGGCGCTGGAAGGGCTGATGGAATAAGCATTGGTGGGGGTCACGTTGGCGGCTGGCACCTCAAACGGGGTTACCGGTTTGTTGCCAAGCGCGCTAATTGTCCCGTGCAATGTTGAAGTCCATACCGCCGGACTGACATTATACGCATCGGGGTTGGGATCCGTGCTGCTGATCCATGCCGTCGGGGTGGCATTCGTGGCGCTCGTCACCGCGGCGAGAATAACAGAGACGTTGGTCAGATTGGCTGCGCCAAACGTTGAAGTGACAAGGTTGGAATTCCAGCCGGTCAGGGTGGTAGTGTAACCTTCGGGATGGCCCAGGAGGTTGCTGACGCTGCCCAGGTCGTATTCGACGTCGTTCTGAGAGATGCTTTCACGGAAGATGAGAAGCAGATCTCCATCGTTATACGACCATGCGCGTGCCAGGGGCGCTGAAAACAGCGCCGTCAGGGCGATGGCTGATAAAAGTAGTCTTTTCATACGATTCAAATTTTGGTCGATTCAAAAAGCAGGGATGGATTCATTGTTGGAAGTTATTGCCGAGCGGAAAGATTTGTCCGCCATCGGCGCTGCGATAAACCTGCAGGGATGAATTAGGGACGAAATTGCCGACGAAAGCCGGGTCGGTGGCTTCAAACGTGGAATTGGTGACCGACTGATATAAGGCATCGATGACCGCCAATTGGGCCGTCGAGGGATGTCCCGTGGCGGAAGTCACGTAATAATAATTTTCATAACCCCAGAGCGGATAACTGCCGTTGGCAATATTGGCGACCGAATAAGGAACTCCCTCATAAGACAGGGCGGCCAGACCTTTTTTGATGTTCTGCACCGCCACCGTGCCGATGGCATTGGTGAGCACAATGACTGTATTGGCCACCGCGCCGCCAGAATTCAAACCCGGGTCTGAACTGCCGTCCAAAACAGGCGTGCCTAAAGAGTTTGTGTAATAAGTATTGATGATCTGAGTGTTATAGATATTCAGGTCAATTTCGGTGCGAACGGCTGCTTCGTTGTTGCGCCCCACGAAATAGATAAAATTGTTGCTGGTGGCGCTGGTGCTGCCGAAGTAAGCAGCATCGAGGGTCGAATTTTCCAGGTTCCACGCCTGCCGCTGTGTCAGGTTTGTTATCGATGCGGTGTCCGTGGAATTGGTGTTCTTGATATAGACGAGCGGCACAACATAAGTCGGCAACGCTGTAAGCGTGGCCGAAGACTGGCCGACGGCTTCGGGCGAGGTCGCCGAATCAACGAAAGTTGGGACCTGGGGTACTGATGGCCCGGAGTAATAGTTGGTATCATCCGCATTGGCCTGCTGGCTTACAAGAGCCTGAAGACCATCGATGGCGCCGTTGTTGAGGTTGATGTCCAGGGTGATGGGGTTATACCCCGAAATGGCGGGATTGGTACTCGTGCCGGTGAATTCGGCTATTGTCGACGAGCCGCCGCCGGTGACGGTAAACGATCCACCGGCAAATAAGTTGGTGGCACGATCATAAATGACGTTTTGGCTGGCACTGCCGCCCACCAGGAAGACTTCCACGCCGGTCGCCCGAAGGGTTGGCGTGACTACTAAACCCGCGAAGGCAAGGCCGGCCACAATAATATTTTTTAGGAAGGATTTTTTCATAGGTTCACGATGTTTTATTTTTAGTTCGGGACAAATCCGTATGCGCTGGACAGCGCCGCCTGCACGCGCAGGCGGCGGATTTTGGCATTGTCAATTTTTGACGCCAAAATCGGGTGATGTTTTGCCCGCTGTCTCTGTCGTAATCACACGGCTTTGTTTGTTCTTCTTGAAGAACCTCCGGTGAACCGGTCAGCCCTCCGAAATTTGATTTAAGGTTGAGCCTCTCCTGCAATGGAGTGGGCAAATTTTTTATGCGCGCACAAACAGATCGCTCACGTCGTCGGGATCGGTATTGACGTCCGCAAACAGCCAGGTCGATAGATAGCGCTCCGATGATGACGGCACGATGGCGACGATGGTCTTGCCTTTACTCTCCGGACGTTTGGCCACCTGCAATGCCGCCCAGACCGCCGCGCCACTGGAAACACCCGCCGGGATGCCGTCCAATTGATTGACCTCCTTGGAGATGGGGCCGGAATTGTCTTCGCTCACCTGGATGACTTCGTCCACGATTTTCGTGTTTAAGTTCGCGGGAATGAATCCCGCGCCGATGCCTTGCAATTTGTGGGGGCCGGGCTGGCCTCCGGAAATGACCGGCGACTTCGTCGGCTCGACAGCAATGGCTTTGAATGATGGTTTGCGTTGCTTGATGATTTCCGCAACGCCGGTGATCGTGCCTCCAGTGCCTACGCCGGCGACAACAATATCCACTTTGCCATCCGTATCGCGCCAGATTTCCTCGGCAGTCGTCTTCCGATGGATCTCAGGATTCGACGGATTGCTGAACTGTTGCAGGATGACGCTGTTGGGGATTTTGTTGTGCAATTCCTCAGCCTTCGCAATGGCGCCTTTCATGCCTTTGGGACCTTCGGTGAGCACAAGCTTTGCGCCAAGAATTTTCAACAACTTGCGTCGCTCCAGGCTCATCGTTTCGGGCATCGTCAAAATCAATTTTAACCCTCTGGCGGCGGCGACAAAGGCCAGCGCAATGCCGGTATTGCCGCTCGTCGGTTCAATAAGGACCGTGTCCTGGCCGATCGCGCCGGATTTCAATGCGTCGTCAATCATCGCCACGCCAATACGGTCCTTCACGCTGGAGAGAGGATTAAAGAATTCGAGTTTGAGCAGCACGTCGGCGAGGGCGCCGTGTTTTTTCGCTGTGCGGTTCAGCCGCACGAGCGGCGTGTTGCCGATGGTTTCAGTGATGTTGTTATAGATTTTGCTCATAAATTACAGGTTGGGCGCGTAAGCAATGAATTTGCGGTATTCCGCCAGAATGCATTGCAGCGCCGCGATGAAAGCTGATTCTTTTTGATATGCCGGTGGTGCTGCTGGACTTTCCAGAATGATTTCAAACGGACGCGGGCGCACGCGCGGCGGCGCGCTCAAGATGCCCTCGAAGGTGTCGTAGATGATGCCGTTGCGGGCCTGAAAGCCATCGATCACCGGCCGCTGATCGCGCGCCAGCAGCCGTTCCGCCACTCGCAACGCCGGCTCGATCAATTGTTTTGTCATGGTTGCGCCTCTGGCGATTCCATAAAAGCCGTCGCTGGTATCATCGGTATGGAGCGAAATGATTCCCTGGAAAGAGCGCGAGATCAGTTGCGCCTGCAACAGGCGGACTTCCGGTTCGGAAGAATTTTTCCAGAACTCGCGGTTCAAATCTTTTCCGTTCCGGGAAAAACGTATGTTGTCTTCAAAGCCGCTCGGATTGCAAACCGGATAAAACGACAGGTAGTAACCCGTGGCCAATTCCGGGTTTGCCTCCAGCAGCTTGATGAATTGTACAATGGCGTACGCTCCCTCGGGTTCATCGCCGTGAATGGCGGCGAAGATGCCGATGTGGATGGGCGCGTCACCGCCGTTCGGCCCGATGAAGAGATAGCGTGGCAAATCATAAGTTTCATTGCCCACGTCAAAACTCGCCTCATGGTTTACCACCAGGTTCGGAGATTGCGCCGCAATTTTATCCAACGGCGCGAGCAATTCAGCGATGGATCGCCGTTGCTTGAACGGGGTTTGGGAAACGGCATTAGCTGGGGTATCGGAAATCGTCATAAGGTTAGAATTTTGTGGGAGGCGGCAGCCGATGTAGATCGGCTGCCGTCTGTTCGGAGGAGCCACGAACTAGTTTTATGGCTTGAAGATCTCATTGTTGATAAATTTGGTCGAAAATGCCCCCATCAGAAAAATGGGTCTGCTGCGCCTTCTGCCAACTTCCTGCGATATCCTCCACGGTGAAAAGTTTTACCGGTTTATAACGAGTGGAATAACGGGTAAGAATGGCCTCATTCACAGGCCTGAAATAATGCTCCGCCGCCAGTTCCTGGCCTTCGTCGCTGTAAAGGTATTCCAGATAGGCGCGTGCGATGACCTCGGTGTTATGACGTTTGACATTTTGGTCCACCCAGGCGACCGGGTTTTCCGCCAGGATGCTGATGGGCGGAAGGACCACTTCGAATTGATCCGGAAAATCTTTTTGGATGAGCGCCGCTTCATTCTCAAACGTCAGCAGCACGTCACCGATGCCGTCATCGGCAAATGTTGTGGTAGCGCCACGCCCGCCGGTGTCCAGCACGGGCACGTTGGCGAAAAGTTTTGTCACATATTCACGCGCCTGTTTTTCGTCTCCGTTTGATTTCTTTAACGCATATCCCCACCCTCCCAGATAACTGTAACGTCCGTTGCCCGAAGTCTTCGGATTGGGAATGACGTCAGAAACATCGGGCTTGATGAGGTCGTCCCAATTGCTGATGTTTTTTGGATTGCCCTTCCTCACCACAAAAACAATCGTCGAGGTATAGGGCACACTATGATTCGGAAGCCTGTCCGCCCAATTTGCCGGAAGCAACTTCGCTTCGGTATGCAGTACGTCGATGTCCAGGGGCTGGTTCATCGTGACCACATCCGCTTCCAGGCCGTTAACGACCGATTCCGCCTGCTTGCTGGAACCGCCGTTGGACTGACTGATGACGACGGTTTCGCCGGTCTTTTGTTTCCAATAGGCGGCGAACGCCTTGTTGTAATCCTGGTAGAATTCCCGGGTAACGTCGTACGAGACGTTGAGAAGCTTTACATCACCCGCAAAAATCGTCGTGGCTGAGCCGAGCCAGCCCGCAACGAGCGAAGCGCAAATAAATTTGTGGGTCCAGTTCCGCATGGATGTTTGGTGTTTTTATTTTCATGGGAACTTCCGGTTGACCGGTCAGCACCTATCACTGTTGCTGTTGGTTTATTTATTTGTTTTAGGTGGTTCTTTTTCCAATCGCACCCGTTCGGTTTTTTCAATCTGGATGACGCGGGAATCATGTACCACGATCTCCACAACGCCGTACCGCAGTGAACTGACTTGCTGAACAACCAGTTCCAGCCATTTCAATTCATCGCTGCTTTTCGCTTTTAAAATTTCGTTTGTATCTGACATAATAACGATTAAGTGAGTCGTCATTTCATCAAAAAAAATTAAACTGCTTAAAACAGTTTATTTATCGAGTAAATCTTCAGTCTTTCCAGTTTATGTTTAGATATAATAACGACTAACATGATCGTATTATCCAATAAATTCTTGAAGTGTCAATCAATTTTTTGAAATCTCTTTCCAATTATGAATAGCGTGAGTTTTTGCTAAAAAAAACTCATAAAATCTCCGAAGTGTGTTGGGCCGCAACTACAAAAGCCCGTTTATTATTTTGTGAGGTTGGCTGTTTTCAGTAGTTATATTTGGTGTCGGCAGCCAGCAAATTAATATCCAAATTAATAATTTAACCTGAATCACTAAAAATGCTCCGGTGCTGGCCGGCTTAGATTTTCAGGCACAGGGTTTGGTGTAGTGGTTTTTGTTTTCATCTTTTTCTGTCGCGCGCTGGTAGACTTGAAACCGTAGGCGGCTGTACCCAAGTGATTATTGATGCGACGCAATCCATCAAGCATGTCCAGGAAACACAGGCTATTGGAAAGCCCTTGGCGATCCCCCGGTTTGAGTCGCTCATAATGCGTCCATTTTTGGACCATGCACCACTCATTGATTTCAGTGCGTGCGCTGATGACTTTTTGGGCCGTCGTGTGTTCGCGCATAGTGATAAAACCGGCGGCAAGGTCAAACAGAAGGAGCGTTTTCTGGTAAAGTTGGTTCAATACTGCCTGGTCGTCGGGATTTAGAACAAGATTTTCCGCCGATTGTTTTATTACCGTGTTGGCAAAATTTTTTTCGATGATGTCACCAATCGTCTCCAATTCGTTGGAATAACTTAAGAGTGTAAAATGCCATTTACGGTCAAAATCGTTCATTTCGCCGAGTTGGCTTAAATAAAGCATCAATTGCTGGTTGATCTCGTCGACCGTGTCGTCTTGAGCGCGGATGTTTTTTACGAAAAAAGTCTTATTTTGAATGTGAGCGGACCAAATATTTTGGAACATGATTTTTACTTCATCGTTCATTCGCAGTAGCTCTCGAGTGGCATGCGCCAGCGCGAGAGAAGGAGTTTCAAGCGCTTCGGGGTTGAGAAATGTCTTGGGAACATGCTGGGAATCAGGCGGGTCCGGAATGAATGTTCCCTTCACGATGGCTAATAACCATTTAAGCAGCGGAAACGAAATGATCGCGACAAGCACATTGAACGCAGTGTGCATGAGCGCCAATTGCTGCGGCACAGGAAAAGACAACCGTTCAGACAGGAATAAATTCCGGGGCACAAATGCAGTCACCAAAACCGCCACGATGAGTTTGGCTAACAAATTGGCGATGCCAAGGCGGCGTCCTTCCAAATTGTTTCTAGCCACAAATAATGAAGTAAAGCCGAGGCCGATGTTTGTCCCAATGATCCAATCGACGAACAGCGATTCAGGCAAAATCCCGCCGGTAGCCAAACCAATGCCGAATCCAACAGTGGCGGTTGAGCTTTGCAGCAATATCGCCAGGATCGTCGCAGCCACGCAAAGCATCCATGGATATTGATCGAGGACGCCGAAAATGATGCCAACATTATGGCTGCTGCTGAAATTGTTCGCACCCTCCCTCAAGAAATTCATGGCTAGAAAAATAAAGCCCAGCGACAACAAACACTGCCCGATACCACGAACCCGTTCTGGCGTTGCCAGTTGAAAACCAATCACGCCGAAAAAAAGCAGGAGTCCCGCGTAATCGCCCACCTGTAAGGCGGCGACATTGGCCAGTACAGTCATTCCGACATTAGCCCCGATAAGGACGGCCAGCAGTTTTTCAGTGCTAGTTTTGCCATTGCCGAGAATCTGCGCAGTCAACAGCGACAACCCCGTGGATGAGGGGGCTAATACACCAGCCACAGTTCCCGCGCCCATGGCATGCAGACGGGTACTGGTCGCTTTTTCCAGCCAAACAATCAGTCTCCCGCCCATCAGGCGATCGAGCCCTTTACGCAGAAACCGCACGCCGAAAAGAATCAGCGCCAGTCCCGCAGCAAGTTTAATCAAGAACATGATGCTGATTTACTGTTAACACGATTGGCAATTGGCGCAACAACAGATTTCAGCATGGCTTTGATTATCTCATGTCTTTTCGAACAGCCGTTGGCCGATAAATCCGCCTTCCGCAATGCCGCCCGGACAAGCAAAAATACCGCCTCCAGTATGCGTCACGAACTGGTTCATCATGTCGAACTTTGACATCTTCTCAAAAAGTTTGATGAAACCCATTCGCGGATCACGCTGGTAACAGATGAACAAAAGGCCAGCGTCAAATTCCATCTCATCCCGCCATGGCGGCCATCGTTCAGCGGTAACGTTCGCGCCGTCATAATAGGAGTAAGGACGGCGCAAAATTTGAGATCCTTTATTTTTTTCCGCCGCTGCCAGCCGGATATGTGAGTTCTCGGGGATGATGAGATTGCCATCCTTGTCGGTCGCATCATAATCGGCCTGGTCAAATTCATTCGTGCCGCCCAAAGGGGTGCCGGAATATTTATGGCGGCCAACCGTTTGCTCCTGGAAAGCCAGATTCATCCGGTCCCAGTGCTCCAAGGCAATGCGAATGCGTCGTACCACCAGATAGCTGCCGCCGCGCATCCATGCGGGTCCTTCATCGCCTACCCAAATTAATTGGCCCATCTGCACGGCATCTTTGACCGGCGGATTTTTTGTTCCGTCCTTGAACCCCATCAGGTTTCGCGGCGTTTCTCCGGCGGGAAATCCCCCTGTAAATCCCGTCTGCACCCAACGGATTTGCGCCATTCCATATGTCAGACGCGCCAACTGGCGAATGGCATGAAACGCCACCTGCGGGTCATCCGCACACGCCTGCACCGAAAGGTCTCCGCCAGTTCGGGCATCTATCAACTGATCGCCGGTAAACCGCGGTAGATCCACAAACGCTTCCGGACGACGTGAGGCCAAACCAAAGCGGTCCTGCCCATCCTTGGTGAACAGACTCGCGCCAAATCCAAAAGTTACGGTCAGCCTCGAAGGAGGCAATCCCAATGCATCTCCGCTATCAGATGCAGGAATGGAATCATCCTGCCCCAGTGGTCGCGCGGTTTGGCCGGTGGACATCCGGGCAGCCGCATCCGTCCATGACTGGAGGAGGCTGACGACGTCATCGAGATCGGTCGTTGTGAGGTCGAAAGCCGCAAAGGAAGTATGGCGCTGCAATGGTGTGACGATGCCTCCCTGATGCCCGCCGTAGAAAGGTTCGATCGCGTCTTTTGAAGAAGATTCGCCGCCGGCTCCTGGAGTGCCGGAAGTCACTGGAGCGCCGTGCGCCGAAAATCCGGCGGCCGCGGCCGCCATAAATCCACATGACAGGAAGCGGCGGCGTGACAAACGCAGTTTTTCGTCATCTGGCTGGTTCATCGACTTCCCTCCATGAGAGCATTGACATCGTCTTCAACATAGTAAAATCCTTTGCCGTCCGGTGTCATGGCTATGCCGAACAGGTCGCCATTTCCAGGAGGCGATTGAGCCTGGTCGGCATCAATCCATTGAGCATAGAGTTGTTTGCCCGCCAAAGGGTCTATTTCCACGACCTGACCTTTCAACGCATTGATCGCCAGGAGATGGCCATTGGGTGCTGTCGTTAAAGCAAGGGGGCGTTTCAACAAGCCGTCCTTAGTTACGGTGCGGCCAGTTCCCGCGCTGGTCGTACGTGTGCTCGCATCGGATATCGCCACGATTTGATTACCGAGGGCATCTGACACATAGAGTGTGTCATCCGGTCCAAGAGCGAGACCCGTGGGACCAACGAGAAACGCATCACGGTCTGAGCGTTGCCCAAACCCGTCGGCGATGACGGTTTGACTGACGATCATCGGTGGTTTTCCGTCAGGGATGGAAAGTTCCATGCGCAGCACGGTGGCCTTTCTGACGATGAGGGGATTGCCTGTTTGCGAATCGCGAACATCGGGGCCGGGTACATCCAGGCCAGCCATGCTAACAAAGAGGATGGCATTGGTGCCGTTGTCTATGGCGGCAATGTTTCCCCACGGATCATTGATGTTGGTGTTGGCCCAGGTTTCCACAAGATCACCGTTGGCATTCAGGACAATCAAACCACCCGGACCCATGGTACGGGTGGTGCCATCAATGCTTGGGGTGCTGCCGACGATCACCCATCCGCTCTTAAGCATCACCATGGCCGTGCTCAGCCCCACTCCTCCAGGACATCCGGACACGCTGGGAGGCAGTTGGGCAAACAATGAAATCTCTTTAGTGGCGGGATGGTAATCCATGATGGTGGTCCCCGTGCCCTGCAAATTTGAGATCCGGTTGAAATTGTCCACTAGAACGTCGTCTTTATGGATTTTTCCGGCCGAAACGGGGGCGACGATGAGTGCATAGGGATTCAAGTCGCCATTATCCGCCACGGTTGAAGCCAAGGTGTCGTGGTGGTGAATCGTTTCAAGGAATCCCTTGAGTTCGCCCGCTTGTGCGACATTGATCGCAGGCGCGGCTAGAGCGGCAAAGATCAGTACAAGTTTTGATACATTATACATGAGGCGCCTTTTAAAATATGATGTTCATTCTTATTCCCAAAACGAGTTCGTTTTTTACATTCTCACCAGGGGAATTGGGGTTGGCGATGCCGCCTCCGGGATTGAAAACGTATTGGACGTCCGGCTGCAGATTGCACCAGGGCGTCAGCGCATACTGGTAAGTGGTTTCGACGAAAGTCTCGCCACTTTGCACCGGACCAGCCGAAGCGGGGTTGTTGAGATTGAATTGCGTTTCGGCGTCGGAAACGCCGTTGCTGACCTTCGCATAGCCCATCCCGATGCCAAAGGTATCGTCGTCCCGGTTGTGAAACGGTTCGTGAAATGTAAAACCCGCGTTCAAGCTGAAATCAATCAGGTTGCGGTCCTCTAGCGGCGTACCCATGGCCCTGGCAAAGAAATCAATTGTCCGATCATTGTTCTCATCATTCGGATCGTTCCAAATCATCTGGTCCATCACCGCGTAAAAAGCGTAATCGCCACGGTCCATCGCGACACTATTATATCCATTGTCCGCAAAACGTTGTGTGTCATACCAGGTGCCGACCTTGTAGGTGCCCGAGAGGGAACTGGAATCATCGGCAGAAACCATTGATCCCAGCGCCGGATACGAATACTGTAATTCGGCAATAACCAACGCGCCTTTGAAAGGGAAGCTAATCCCGGATGGATCCGCTTTCTGCGGGTCGGGATCGGTATTTGGCGCGGGGCTACCGGTGAACACACCGCCCAGGAAAGTCAGGGAATCGATCGGACGCGCGCGTAGACGAAAGCCGGGGGCCGATAGCGGATATGCCGGCCCGCCACCTGGCATATCTGCCGAGGGAAGCATCGGCCATCCAAACATTGTGTTCACAAAGACCAGCGCTTCCTGGCTGACCATGAATTCCTGGTCAAGGCTTTGCTGGCCAATTTTGATATCTAGCCGGTCTTCGTCAAAAAATTTCTGCTGATACCAAAGCTCCCAGAGCCGCGTTGAACGGTCGGCCTCGATGCCGCTGGCGGTCTGCAAAGTGTGGAGGTTTTTCGCGCTCAGGTTATCACCATGGATCTGTAATCCGCTCACGTTGAACGTGCCGCCGTACCACCCGAAAGCTTTTTCAGTTCCCATTTGGAGGCTCATCTGAGTCAGACCATCATAATCCGCGCCACGCTTGACACCACCGGTGGTGTTGCCAAGGTATTCGCTGGTCTCTGAAATGTTAAGAGACATCCCGTATCTGCTGAGCCAGGGGCGCAGCCCCCACATGTCTCCCAGCATATAATCGCTTCGCGAAATGCCGGTCAAAAACCCAAAGGGTGTTTCAACCTGATTGGTTGCCGATTGAAATCCACCCGCGGCCAATGTCGGCGGAGTGGCCTTGACGGGGATCTCAGAGAGCAGGAAAAAAATCAAACCGGCCAGCAGGCTAATAAAACAAACGCTCCCTCGCCGGTGATTAACAGTCGGAATACCTTTCATTTCCCGAAAGCATAAAGGAAGACGCCATCCGCTGCTGCCGGTGGCTTGCTATTTATTGATGGTGAATTGTAGTAATGAAACCAATGATCAGGATGGAAACCAGTCATGCTGCAAGCATCTAAATAAAAATGAGTTGGCACCGTAAGTTCATACAGATGACAGAACGGAACCTATTTCATGATGTTCAGTTAGCCACAGATAGTGATGGCGGTGATCCCCTTCCACTTTTTGAATGCGCGACACCATATGTCACGCCAGTTATCAAAATGGTGAATACAAAGAACTAAAGTTTAAATGTGAAAAAACAATTGTCGAATAAATTGTATTAGGTTTCTTTTACCAATGTAATTTGCGGTTAAAACATTTACAGGGCGACCAAAAACACCCGTTGTTGCTTATCAGGTTGCTGGACACGAAACATTCGTCCAGATCGAAGGAACCTGTGCACTTTTCCCACAAGCCCCAGAATATTAATGTTCTTCCTCACGCCGCAAGGCTTCGATCAAACGCGGCAAGTCGCTCTTGGAGATGAAATCGGATACACCCATATCAAAATTGGCCTTGATATGGGTCGGCGTTGTATTTCCAGAAAGGCAAATAAAGGGGATGCCTGGACATTTTTGGCGCACCATTTTCAGCGCGGTAATACCGTCGAAGCCAGGCAACCCGGTATCAGATAGAACGATGTCAAAATTAGCTTGGTCCAAGGCACGGAGAAAGTCTGAACGAGTTTTAACCACTTCAAATTCTACTTGAAGCCCTTCATTATGGACGGCCTCTGCAATTAAGAAGGCGTCCGTTTCATTGTCTTCGAGATGCAGTACGCGAAGCATATCTCGTCCTTTGCTGAAAAAATAAGCTACAGTCGCAGCCCCGTAAAGTGGAATGTTAATGGGGCGGTCGGAGTTCTTCCAAAGAAGGCCTGCTCGGCAGCCCTAACCAACCATCTTGGCGATAGCCTTGAGCAATGTCTCCACTGCAAACGGTTTGGTCATAACGGCATCCGCTCCTCCCGTAGAATTGCTAGCGGCCAAAATATCATGGCCAAAAGCCGAAATCATAAGAATCTTTTGCCCAGGCCAATCGCGTTTGATTATCGCCGACAGCTCATCTCCTTTCATATCGGGCATATAGTAATCGGTAATTATCAGGTCAAATTGTTGTGTTTTACACAAAGCGATTGCGGCTTGTATACTGACGGTGGTGTGATTATTGCTATGGCTTTAACTGGTCATTCACTTTGGTTCCTTCAGGCATCACCGCAAACCACTTCTCGGCCTCTCCTTTCGTCGCGAGTCCCTTGTAATGCTTATGAATCATGGTGGGAGAGTTTCCTGCTTGTTGAGCGGTTAAGTTCTCATTTGCGTGCAGCGCAAAATGATATGTGCAGAAGGCATGACGAAGACCATTACGACGAATCGAAATTTTCAATTTTTCACGCAATGCAGCAAACTGCTCCTGAAAATAATTTGCGCCACTAGGATAAACCTTGCCGGTTTCCTTGCGATAAGGATTCAACCATTCTGTCAAGGAGGAACAAATTTCAACCAAACGACGTTGGCGGGTCTTAGCTTTTTTTGCGGTGACTTCAATATGTCCTTCAACCTTCCAAACATCAGTCCAATCGAGTCGCATAACTTCTTCTATACGCAACCCAGCCAAACCGCCAATTGCAATAGCGGCTCGCAAATGCACATTTGATTCATCAAGAAACTTATGAAACTCTTCAGGCTGATAAAAACCAGTTTCTCCTGCGTCCACAACTTCGCGGGTCATGCCATCCGCTTCCAAGAGACGGTGATTTGCTGGCAAATAATCCTGGCGCGCCGCCCAAGCCAAAAACATCTTTACCGTTGCGCGGCGATCATTCCGGTTCTTGGCAGAAACATCCTTATGTTTTTTAATGTATGTATTAAGATGTTCCTTCGTTAAATCGCAAAGTGCAGTTCCGATGAATGTGGCGGCAAAATCTTTCAGCCAAGTTTTAATGTTACTGGCATATTCGGGGGAAATTTGCGTGCGCTTTCCATCCTGTGATTCACTAAGGTGTTTGCGGCTGCTAATAAATTCTTCAACCGCTTCTGTCACGTTTTTGATTTTAACGACAGCCGAAGTTTGCAGAAAACCATCCACTGCTTCACGTAATTTTCGGTTGCCTAATTTTTTTGAAGCCTCGATGAATTCCGAGACGGCGGTTGCCAATGCAATGCGTACGCCAGCGGGACGATATGCATCAAGCATTTGCAATGCCGTAATCGCATCACGAGCTTGGGCTGCACTTAGTGCAACGATGGGGTGGGCTTCCGCTAACTTCTTTGCTATTTCTTCAGCTTCCTTCAGCGCATCGCTATATTTGCCAAAATTCTTCATCTGCCGTTTACCATCTGCCCGGTACGCGATTCGATAAAAAGGGTAATTTTTGGTTTTGCCGTAGATGGTGACCTCGGCTTTTCGGAACCGGATAATCTTTGGAAACCGCATTTTAGGTACAGCTAATTCCTGGGAAATCTGTGCGGAATTTGTGCGGGGGTCAAGAAAACACTCACTTTTCAAAGGAAAAGTGGTGCACCCACCAGGAGTTGAACCTGGAACCTTCTGATCCGTAGTCAGACGCTCTATCCAATTGAGCTATGGGTGCAGCCAAGGAAGTATAGCCTACAAATCCACTATCAGGCGCGCAAGAATTTTCCAGGCCCAACTCTCAACCGTTCGAGAGATTCCTGAAGATTAGCGCGGCAATCGTCACGATAAGCATCAGGCCGGATGGCATGAACTTTCTGGTCTTGGCCAGCCGGATGGCAAAAACCACCAGCAGTATCGCCATGATGATATTAGCCAGATCACTGGCAAAAGTCGGTCTAAAAACCCCATGCAATGTCGTCAATACCAGCAACGCCGCAAAAACGGCCGAGGTGATAAGGGAAACTTTGCTTTTGCCTTTGAAAAAGCCGATCAGGCCGCCGACCAGCAACAGCACGATGTAAATCCAAAGGATTTTTGTGGCAAAATCATTCACGAACAAAGAGTGCCCTAATTGGCGACGACCTCCAAGCTGAGAATTTCCCCCGGCTCGCATTCAGCAATGACTTCAAAGGGGCGGCAGCAGACTTCGCAATCGGTCGTGAACCGCTGATTGCCCGCGCTCGTATCCACGATAATTTCAAAGGACTGCCCGCAGAAGGGACATTGGATTGTCTCGGAAATTTCCATGCGTTTATTCTGCCACAAAGCCGTCCACTTTGCAGGCGCCGGGATGGGTCATTCACCTACTTTGTATAAACTGATTCCTGGTGTATATATATTAGTCAAAGAGACCCAAATGGCCATTTTGCTCAATGTGTTAGTGGTCGAGGATTCCGAAAACGACGCACTGCTTGTGTTGGAGGAACTCCGTAGAAAAAACTTTTCCCCGCTTCATCAACGTGTCCAGACTGCCGGCGAAATGACCGCTGCCCTGCAAAGACGCCCGTGGGATGTGGTCATCTCCGATTATGTCATGCCCAATTTCAGCGGGCCGGACGCGCTGCTCCTGCTCCGGGAAAAAGGGCCGGACATCCCTTTTATTGTAGTCTCCGGCACTTATGGAGAAGAAGCGGCGGTCCATATGATGAAAGCCGGTGCCAACGATTACATCGTCAAAGGAAACCTTTCGCGCCTGGCCCCGGCCATCGAAAGGGAAATGAATGCCGCCAAATCCCGGCGCGCCCGCCTGAAGGCCGAAGAAAATTCCCGGTTACTCGCCGCCATTGTGGAATCCACTGACGACGCGATCTATGCCACGAACCTGGACGGCTCAGTGGCTAGTTGGAACCATGCCGCAGAAACGATTTTTGGTTATCGCGCCGATGAGATCATTGGCCGTTCGATCGCCATGCTCTTTCCGAGCGATAAACGCGACGAATTGATCGGACTGATGGAGCGCATCAATAAAGGCGAGCATGTCGGCATATATGAAAGCCATCGCGTGCGCAAAGATGGTTATATCGTGCCGGTTTCCACCACTGTCTCGCCGGTCAAAGACGCGGATGGCAATATCGCCGGCTCATCGGCGATCACGCGGGACATCAGTGAGCGCATCCAGGCTGATGAAGAACGTGCGCAGTTGATCCAGGAACTGACCGATGCCTTGAAACAGGTCAAAGCTCTCAAAGGGCTGCTGCCCATCTGTGCCTCCTGCAAAAGCATCCGGGACGACAAAGGGTATTGGCAACAGGTGGAACTTTATATCTCCTCGCGAACGGACGCGGAGTTCACCCATGGTATCTGTCCCGAATGTGCGGAAAAGTACCGGCTAACCAGTCGCAATAAATCGGCAAAACCGGTATCCGTGGAAGTGAAATAGATTCCAAAATCACGTTTAAATTGTAGTGGCCTGCCGTCGCGATTTGGTTTAAAAAGTTCGTGTGCTTTCAGAGGCGAACATTTTTGGTCCGTTCCTCATCATTCCATTTTTTTTAATCATCGCCGCGATCGGCGGTGTTTACAGTGCGATTGCAGCGCGTAAACGGCGTGAAGGACTTTTTGAACTGGCGCAGCGTCTGAACCTTGAGTTCAGCATGGAACCGGATTACGGGATCGCCGAACAATATCAATTCCTTAAAAAACTCGCGCAGGGAGACAATCGGTATGCCTGCAACATTTTATCGGGAAAATATCAGAACGACGATATCCAGGCATTCGACTATCATTATCAAGTCACCACCCATGACTCCAAAGGTAGTCATACCACCCATCACCGGTTTTCCTTTTTTATTTTGCAGTTGCCGATGTGCTTTCCGGATTTGACCATCCGCCGCGAAAATTTTCTCCTGAAAGTGGCGGAAGTCTTCGGCTATCAGGACATCAAATTTGAATCCGCGGAATTTTCCAGGGCTTTCTGCGTTCGTACGTCCGATAAAAAATTCGCCTATGATGTTTGCAACGCAAAGACGATGGAATACCTGCTGGACAACCGCGATTTGAGCATTGAGATCGAAAACCAGGCGCTTGCGCTGGCATTCGATTCCTGCCTGTCCCCGGCGCAGATCGAATCCAACCTTCAGCGGCTCGTGCAATTCCGTTCATTGATGCCGGATTATCTTTTCACACAAAACGTATGATTCCCCTGCTTATCGCCATTTTCCTGGTCATCGTGCTGCCGGCGATATATGTGTTCGCCCAATACAACGCCCTGGTCAGCCTGCGCAATTACATCCGCGAATCGTGGAGCGACGTGAACGTGGAGTTGAAGCGCCGCTATGACCTGATCCCCAACCTGGTGGCGGTGGTGAAGGGCTATGCCGCGCATGAACAGGAAGTGCTGGAGCGCGTAACGGAGTTGCGTAACCGTTGCGCCGCCAATAACGGTCCGGTGGCGGACCAATCGCGCGATGAGGTCCAACTGGTTGATGGTTTGAAACAATTGTTGGCGGTAGTGGAGAATTATCCGCAACTCAAAGCGAACCAGAATTTTCTCCAGCTTCAAAAAGAGTTGGTGAACACGGAAGACCGCATCCAGGCGGCGCGCCGGTTTTACAATGGCAACGTTCGGGATTATCGGAACAAGTGTGAGACTTTTCCAAGCAACCTGGTGGCAAATGTTTTCGGGTTCAAGTCGGAAGGCGATTTTTTCAGCGTGCCGCCGTCGGTCAGGGATGTGCCGAACGTGGATTTTGCGACGTGATTTTTTCAAATGCACTCCGGCATAGTCCCAATCATTCTTTTGGCAGGTATTTTGATTGTTCTATTTCGAAATAAAGGCAGTTATGCGGGACTCGACCCGGAATATTTGAGACGCAGAGATTTGGCGGCGCTGGCAAAAAAACTTCAACTGGAATTTAGTGCAAAAGATGATTTTGATGCCCCCAAAAGATTATCATTTATTTCCTGGATGAATCGCGGAATTGATCCCAGCACTAACAACACCTTTCACGGTTATTATCAAAGTTATCCAGTCACCTTTTTCGACTGCACATTTTCGGGCGGGAAAAATTATACTGACTATTGGTCGACGTACCTGCTTGAGATGAAAACGACTTTTCCTGTTTTGCATATCAATCATGAAACCATGGAATCACACATCGCGGAAACAGCGGGCCTTTCGCATATCACTTTCGAATCAGCGGAATTTTCCCATGCATTTAGCGTACGATCTTCCGACAAAAAATTCGCCTCCGAAGTTTGTCATCCAGGAATGATGGAATTTCTGCTGGCCAATCAGGATTTGACCATTGAGATCAACGGAAAAGTTATTGCCCTGCTCTTCAAAGATTGGCTCCGGCCGGAAAAAGTTGAACACAACCTTTCCCGCCTGATTGAGTTCCGAAAGCTCTTGCCGGACTTTCTTTTCGAAATGCCCCGCAATTAGAGCGTTTTAAAAAATAATGTGACTGCTTGCCTCGCCGTAGCTTGAGCGAAGGCGGGAGCCGAAACGACGCCAAAACCCAAAAGACCGCTTCCCCTCTTTTTCCCCCGAATGGCGAAGGGCTACAGCATTTTTTAAACCGCTCTAACTCTTATTTTTTGAACTTTGCGATCACGCGTTCGATCGCCTTCAAGCCCAATTCCAATTTTTCGATCTCCGGGCCGAAGCTGATGCGGCAGTAGTTCTTGTAACGCGCGGTGGCGCGGCGGTTGCCGGGGTTCACATCAAAAAACACCCCCGGCACCACGATGACTTTCTCCTTTAAACCTTCCCGGAAAAAATTCATCCCGTCGTCGAGCGGCGGCGGCAATTTCGCGAGGTTCGCCCAGACATAGAACGCCCCGGCGGGCGGAGCATCGGCAAAAATGTTCATTTTTTTCAGCCGCGACAGCATCATTTCCCGTTTTTTGAAAAAATGCTTTTGGATGGCCAATGTTTCCGCCACGGCATTTTTCGGGTCCAGCAGGGACAAGGCCGCATTTTGGAACGGGTGGTTCGCGCCACCGTCCAAAAACGATCCTGCGCTGGCAATGGCTTCGATGACCGAGGTGGGCCCAAGTGTCCAACTGATGCGCCAGCCCGGATAACGCCAATTCTTCGTCAACCCATCCACGACGATGACCGGGTCGCGCTCGACATCATCGACAAATTCGGCGGCGGAGACCATCCTCGGTTTCGTCGCCTTGGGGTCGGTGTAAATGTAGTGCGAATAAAATTCGTCAAAGATCATCGAGCACTGGCATTCGCGCGCAAGGGCGCACCAGGCGGAAAGTTCCTTGTCTTCCATCAATTGCGCGGTCGGGTTTGACGGATTGCTCACCAGCAACGCGCTCAAGCCGCGCCCGAGGATCTCTTCCCGCAAATCTTCAGGGGTGATCTTGTAGCCGTCTTCCGCGCGCAACAAAATGGGAATGGGAGTGAACGCCTTGAAGACGCTCAACAATTCTTCGTACGCCGTGTAATCGGGGATGAAGTGGCCCATGTTGATGTTGCCCAAAGCGCTCGCCAGGCGCGTGAGCGCCAGGCGTCCGCCGCTGGCGATGCTCACGTTATCGGCGGTGTATTGCGACTTTTTGCCGCGCCGGTACATGGCGTTGTAAAAATCGGCCACGGCCTGGCAAAGCGCTTTATTGCCCGCCACTGGGCCGTATTGCCGGCTGGCTTCCGAGAGGGTCACTTCGGTGACACGGGGCGGCGCGCCTGCCAACTCCCCTGTTTCCGGAGAGCCTTGCCCGAGGTTGGACCATTCGGGATTGGTGTAGGAAAATCCATGCCGCGTCGCCTCGTGCGTGACATAGATCACGCCGGTGCGCGGCACGGTACGAAAGCCGGGAATAGTATGTTCCATGAATTTACGCTCTACAATGTATGTCTGTTCAGATGAAAATTGCCAGAACGCGCTTTTTGGCGCAATGTTATCAAGACATATGAACCAGCTCGAACAATTAAAACAATTTACCGTCGTGGTCGCCGACACCGGCGATTTTGAATCTCTCAAACAATATGCTCCGCGCGATGCCACCACCAATCCTTCGCTGATCTTGAAAGCGGCGCAAATGCCGGGATATCAATTCGTCCTGGACAAGGTCATCGCCGACAGCAAAAAACTTTCGCTGAGCGGCGAGGCCAAATTGCGGCAGGTCATGGATGAGTTGCTTGTGGCCTTTGGGATCGAGATCCTAAAGATCGTTCCCGGGCGTGTTTCCACTGAGACAGACGCCAACTTTTCTTTTGACACGCAGGCTCTCGTCGCCAAAGCCAAAAAATTCATCGACCTCTATCAAAAACAGGGCATCGGGCGCGAACGCGTCCTGATCAAGATCGCTTCCACCTGGGAGGGCATTCGCGCGGCGGAGATCCTTGAACGCGAAGGGATCCATTGCAACCTGACATTATTGTTTTCATTTCCGCAGGCAGTTGCCTGCGCCGAGGCGGGGGTGCGGTTGATCTCGCCATTCGTTGGCCGGATCATGGACTGGTATAAGAAATCCACGGGCAAGGAATTCGCGCCCGCAGAAGACCCGGGGGTGGTTTCCGTAAAGGAAATTTATGCCTATTACAAGACCTTCGGATACAAAACCGAAGTGATGGGCGCCAGCTTTCGCAATACCGGCGAAATCCTGGAGCTTGCCGGCTGCGATCTGCTCACCATCAGTCCGCAATTGCTCGGGGAACTGAAAAGCACGGAAAAACCGGTGGAAAGAAAATTGAGCCCCGAGAAGGCCCGGGACGCCAAAGTCCAAAAAATTTCCCTCGACGAAAAGAAATTCCGGTGGCTGTTCAATGAAAATGCGATGGCCACGGAAAAAACCGCCGAAGGCATCCGTTTGTTCAATGCCGACGCGATGAAATTAGAGAAATTTATCGTTCCAAAACTTTAAGTCTCGACGGCAAAAAGAGTTTCTGTGATTTTGAAATCGTATGGATACCGATGAGCGCGAAATTTTTCAGTTTTTGAAGTCGTGGGGATCAGATTATACGGGCGCGATGGAAATCTGCCGGAGGGCGGGCAGCAAGAAGAAGTTTCATGAAGATCCTAATTGGGCCAAACCGATCCTGCAAAGGATGGAAGAGCGCGGCATCCTGGAAAGCGATCTCTCGGGGCGCTATCGCATAAAGCCCCTCCCAAAAACGAAGAAGGGCGCCAAGTGGGTCTCGCCGGACATCGCCAAAATCCTTAAGGAAAGCGGTGTGGAGGTTGAGTCGGCCGGGAATACCGGGGGTGAGATCGCCAATGACGATTACTACGATGAACTGTAGAATGAAAAAACGATGTGTCTTTGAAACCAGAAAATTCTCCCGCCAGTGCGGCCGAAACACTGGCCGGTAACCCGGGCTCCCATTCCTGGGTGCGGGTCGCCATGATCGGGCGCAACTGGAAGGTCACCCTGGTGCGCACGGTGATTTGGGCTGTCATCACCGTCATTATTTTCAGGGTCGCGCTGGTACGGGTGGAAGTGATCGGCATCAGTATGTTGCCAACGTGTCCGGAATTTTCAAGATATTGGGTTAATCGCTGCGCTTATTTGTGGCATGAACCGCGCCGCGGGGATATTGTTGCCATCCGGCTGGCAGGCATCCATGAAATGCTGTTAAAGCGGATCATCGGTCTGCCGGGCGAAACGGTCGCCTTTGCCGATGGGCACGTGTTGATCAACGGCGTCCTGCTCAACGAACCTTATGAAACCAATTCGTGCGATTGGGAGCAGCCGCCCGAAACTTTGACCAATGACGAATTTTATGTCTGCGGCGACAACCGGACGATGCCGCAGCAGGACCATTATCATGGCCGATGTACGCGAAACCGGATCATTGGCAAAATATTTAAATGAAAGTCGTCTTCCAACTTGCGGTGGTCACCCTCCTCACTGTGGCGGGGATCCTGCTTTGGTCATACTTGTTTCCGAGTCCGCAACACATCATCCGCGCGCGCCTGAATTCTCTTGCGCATGTTGCCTCCTTCAACTCCCAGCAAGGCATCCTCGCGGGATTTAACGCCGCGCATAACGTGGGAGATTTTTTCAGCACGAATGTGGAGGTCGACCTGGATATGACCGGAAACCCTGACGTCACCCTGACCGGGCGGGATCAAATCGTGCAGACCGTCATGCGCACCCATGCCACTCTCAATGAATTGAAAGTGGATTTTCCTGATCTGAACATCACGGTCGGGCCGGATAAGAACACCGCCACGGCCGACCTCACCATCCGCGCGCAAATTGATGGCGACGGAAACTCGGTGGCGGAAGAAATGAAATTTACCTTCCAAAAAATCGGTGGCCAATGGCTTATCACTCACATTGAAACCGTCCAGGTTTTGACCTGATGCCGGCCGCACTTTTAGCCGCGCTCTTTTTTGCGGTCTCCGCCGTCTGTGCCTATCGCAGTTCCACACAGATTGGAGGGGTCGAGGCGAATTTCTGGCGGATTTGCATGGCGGCATTCTGCCTGGCTCTTTGGGCTAATTTCTTCGGGACCGGAATGGATGGCCAGGCTTTTCCGTGGTTTGTCGTGAGTGGCGCCTTTGGGATCGGCCTGGGGGACAGCGCCTATTTTCAAGCCCTTCCGCGCCTGGGCAGTCGCCGCGCGGTTTTGCTCACCCAATGCTTCATTCCGCTGTTCGCCATTTTGATCGAATGGCTTTGGCTCGGCACCAGATTATCCGGCGGCCAGTTATTGTTCATCGCCATCATCCTGGTCGGCGTGGCGATCGCCCTGGCGCCGGGCGATCATGCAAAAATTCCTGCGCATCATCTGTGGGTGGGCATTGGCTGCACTGCTTTCGCCGGGCTTTGCAGCGCCTTCGGCGCCGTTTTAAGCCGCAAAGCCTATTTCATCGCGCATGCCGCCGGCGAATTCCCTGACCCGGGCACGACCGGTTACCAGCGTGTCCTGGGGGGACTCCTCGTTCCCGCCGTCGTTTTGCTGGCAACTAAATGGAAATCCGCCCAAATGCATGGCGGGATCTTTGAATCGAAAGCCTTGCAGGTTTCCCGCGAAAAATGGAAACGCATCTGGCCCTGGATCCTCGGCAATAGCCTGGCCGGACAGACCCTCGGCGTCACTTGTGTCCAGTGGGCGCTGGAAAAAACCCCCACCGGTATCGTTATGACCGTCGTTGCCACCACCCCCCTCATCCTCCTGCCCATGACCCGCATCGTCGAAAATGAAAAAATTGGGTTACGCTCGCTCACCGGCGCCTTCGTTGCCGTGGCAGGCGTCGTCGGGTTGGCCTTTTGGCACTGATACGAATCCCGCGTAGGGCAGGCTTCCAGCCTGCCGGTTAAACGGGCATCCTGCCCGCCAGTTGCTACAATGGCAAACAAACCACGGCTGGAACCGCTGCCAACCGCCATTTTTCCCTTCCCTCTGGTGGGGCGAGCATTGGCAAGTCGTGTTACGACCTCGCGAACCGCCGCATTTACGGAGTACACGCGCCTCGCGTGAAACTTCTTTTCATTAACACCGGGCTTCAGCCCGGTGCTCACCAGCCAGGATGACAAAAACCGTTTCAACGGTTTTAAGCCTCACGAAGCCCTGAAGTCACACGCGCCTTGCGTGAAACTTCTTTTCATTAACACCGGGCTTCAGCCCGGTGCTCACCAACCAGGATGACAAAAACCGTTTCAACGGTTTAAGTCTCACGAAGCCCTGAAGTCACACGCGCCTCGCGTGAAACTTCTTTCATTAACACCGGGCTTCAGCCCGGTGCTTACCAGCCCGGATGACAAAACCGTTTCAACGGTTTTAAGCCTCACAAAGCCCTGAAGCCACACGCGCCTCGCGTGAAACTTCTTTCATTAACACCGGGCTTCAGCCCGGTGCTCACCAGCCCGGATGACAAAAACCGTTTCAACGGTTTAAGTCTCACGAAGCCCTGAAGCCACACGCGCCTCGCGTGAAACTTCTTTTCATTAACACCGGGCTTCAGCCCGGTGCTCACCAACCCGGATGACAAAAACCGTTTCAACGGTTTTAAGCCTCACGAAGCCCGGGCGAAAGAGGAGACTCCTTCCCTTTTGCGCCCTTTGTGTAAGATTCGTGGCAATCCAAAAAAACCGCTGTCTCTTTCTCTTCCCTTTCCGGCCGAATGACTACAATATTTACGAAAATGCTCGGGCTACCCATGAATACAGAACTCCAATCTGCCGCCGGGAAACTCGGCATCGAAAAGTTCCGCCGCCATATTTTCTTGTGTACCGATGCCACCGAGCCGAAATGCAGTCCGCGTGAAAAATCGCTTGCCGCCTGGGAATTTCTCAAACGGCGCCTGGCAGAATTGAATCTGGCCGGGCCGCAACCACTGGTTTACAGGACCAAAGCCAATTGCCTCCGGGTGTGCGTCCGCGGCCCGATCGCCGTCGTTTACCCCGAAGGCACGTGGTATCACAGTTGCGGGCCGGAAACATTGGAACGCATCATCCACGAACACTTGATCGCGGGAAAAATCGTCGAAGAATTTTGCTTTGCAAAAAACCCTTTGAGCGTTTGAAAAAATTCTAGCCACTAGACAATCGGCAATTATTCACCTTTCCCCGGTGGAGCGAGACTCCATCGAGCCTTGATTAAACTTATTTGCCCTCGTAGCAGCCGACGTAAGTCGGCTCTGACATTTCTGTCAACTCTCAACCCTCATCATCAACTGCCTTCCAGGATAGAGCGTACCCGATTTCGGGATGCGCGCCTTCTTTGCGGCGCAGCCGCCGTGGACTGCGGCAGTCCTCTGCCGCTTTCAAATTAATCAGCGTTTTCTCCGCTTTCCGCTTTTCCCGGCTTTGTCATCCCATTGGTTGCCATCATATTTTACAGCTTAGTAGCTGATCGAATAGGTTCCAGAAAAACTCCCTCCCTTAACATTAAAGGTAAGATTTACTGGAAAATTTGTATAATTAGCCGGTATGGTTACAGAACCTGAGACATTGACACTATCTCCTGCATCGCCCCCAGCTCCTCCTATGTTTTGGTTATTGAGGCCAACGAACGCAGCCGTTCCGGGAGAACCGTCACTAATTAGAAAATTTCCCCATCCTGAAACAGTTACATTCAATGGAATGCCACAATCCGTAGGGTTAGTTGCATAAAAGTTTGCGCTGGTATTTCTAGTAATATCCGACGAGGGCGAGCTAACATTGAAGCTGCCAGAGTGGCCGTTGACAGGAGTACCCGTCACAGACGTTAATGTTACCGCTGCTGGATTTGGGTCGCAACCAATCCCATCACTGCCACCGCTTGGCGGAACTCCTAAAGTAAATGATTTGACTGCTATAGATATATTCCTGTCCACAGGATCAAAAGGCCGACCTATGTTATCAATGCCAATGGGCCCAACATATATAAGTGTAAATTTGGCCGTCCCAGAAAATGCGATGATTGAAAAGCTTAGATTAACAACCCCGCCATTGGGAATTGAATTGTATAAAGTTTGTTGTCCTACTTGCGTTCGGGTGCCACTTGAATCGTCCTGATACAAATAGAAAGCCCCTTGATCTTCAGCGCCCCCAAAAACCTGGCCGCTCGTGTTCTGGACAGTAAGTCCAACGGTAGACGATCCCTGAGAAACTTGAGTAATGTCAATAGTTCCTCTAAAATAGTAATCAAGCAAGCCAGCGGCGTACTCTTCCGCCTTTGGAATTAAAATATTATGATAATCATATAGAACCAGATTATCTCTTATCGTTGTCGACGAATGAAACGGACTATGCGGGAAAATAAAAGCAAAATACTTAAGAGCGCTATGATGAGTGACAGTAACTCCTTCTCCTGTTTTTTCAATATAAGCACGATTAATCTGATCTCCATTGGCTAAGGTTACTGTATCAACAAATGCGGATGGGTCTGATACTACCTGTTTGTAGTCCGTGCCGGTACGTGATGGATAAGGATACCATTCGACATTCTTTGTGCCATTAATAAATTGCGGATAATATTCGGCATATTGATGGCGATCTCCAAGAAAATTTCCATTACAAAATTCCGCCAATCCCAGTTGTTGCCCGCCTTCGGCGTCCGCCGTTAAAGCGTCAGCATTACCATTATATAAACCCCTGTCCCAAAAATCATGCATTTTAACAAAACCCAGCCCACGCCAGTCGAGCATGGCGTTCCCGTAATTTAGGGTTTTCCAATGGTTAAATCCGTAAATTTCAATAGGGCTGATCCATGGAGTGGGCGTACCATAAAAAGGTATTAGCCACTCAAGCGGGTAATCTAAATGCTGTTCATTACGAACATGTTGTGGCTGAGAACAGTCCTCCAAGAGATGTATAGTTTGTCCCAAAGCCCGAAACATCATATTATAATGATTTGTTCTGTCATTTTGTGAACTCGAAGTCAAAGCAAGCCATTCATAGCCCCGAGCATTACGCCACGCCCATACGTTGCTTGTATTCAAATTACTTATTGCCTTAATTTGATGATAATTAAAATTATACCCGACAGAATTGCTTTTAGCCGCCCATGCAAATGAGTTGGTACCCATCAATAAGCGGGAATCCGGCGGGAAATCAGATAATCCCTTGCCATACACTGTATCTAAAGGATCATAAAAATGGTTATAAGATCTCGTGCCACCAGCATCCATATCCGCGTCGTCCTCATGCCTACTTCCGATAATCATCCACTCGGCAGCGTTTGCAGGACCGCAATCACTAGAAACATTATTAAGGAAATCGGTATAACAAAAGGACATCTCGAGAACAGATTGAACCGCATGAGAAGTTATTTCCTCATGAACAACAACCTGATGCCCAAACACTACGAATGAAAGCATCAAAAAGACAATACTCAAATATTTAGCGCTCATGTTATTTTTTTGTAATTAACAACCAACAGCTAAAGACGGTTAAAGAACTGACAGAGCCTACTAATCCATTAACGACATACATATTCGGTAAATATCCTAAGTTAAGGAAACCATCTACAAGAGATGAAGGCATGACTATTAGCCATGCCAATGATACAAATTTTTCGCTTGTTGAGAACATAGCAACCACCAAAGAGAACAAATCAAAGACTACTGCGCCTGTAAACGCAACGATTAATATTTTGTAAAGCATATTTTTCATGTTAGAAGTTAAAATTTTTAAAAATCCTCCGAAATATCACAATAAGTATAAATAAAACAGCGCTTTCAATATCCGCGATTATATATGACTTCCTATCGCTCAAACCCATCCCGCCTCCAAGGTGGGTTGCAGGCAAGATAAATAGCCACTCCAGCCCAAAAGAATTTGTCCCACTCTTTGAAATATATAAATTCCATAAGTACGACATTATATCGAATCCTATTGCCCCCAGAAATCCATTAACAATATAAGGATTCGGCAAATAACCCAAACCAAACGCATCGCTTACAAATGTGGACGGCATGGCTAGCAGCCACCCCGATCCTGACATTATACCGTTTTCCGAACACATAGCGCCCCAGAGTGCTATTAAATCAGATAGAATCACTCCGATGACTGCACTTACACATACGGTGTAAATTGTTTTCATTTTTTCCTCCTTGTTATAAATTTCCAAAAGGCATTCCAGGATAAAACGATTAATACCAATACAACAGCCCCCAGAAGTCCGTTAACAATATAAGGATTCGAGTCGTGCCGTAAATCAAATGTACTGTCTACCCATGCGGACGGCATAGCTAGTATCCAGCCTAGCCCTTGCGTCATCCCGGTATCCGAAGACCTGTTATCTATAAGTATGACCCAATCAAACAGCAGCCACCCAATAATGGCACTAATTAGTATGACATAAATATTTTTCATATACGCATATCTTTTTTAGAACTCACAAGTTAGTTTAATCCACTTAAAAGCTAATGATTTTCCACATTCCATTTTCTTTATCAAATTCAATCGGAAACGACATTGTCTGTCCATTTATTGTTTGGCTAAAATAATACTCGGCCATATCATTTTTAATATAGACTGGCACTAATGTCCCTATCTGATTAATTGTCGAAAGTGCGTTAGTAATACCAACGGAAAAAAATGTTTGGCGATAATCGTCTATTGAAACGACAGAAAAGTTGGTTAAGGCATCGTTTACATCTCCGCTTGCAATATTTGCCAACATATTTGTCCATGCTGGGGTTGGATCATCTGCGGCAAAGCTGTACAGGAGAATGCGATTATTGCCCGTATCAGCAACGTAAAACGCTTCATTTGTCAAAGTGTCGGCGGCAGCGACTGCAACCGGTTCGTTCAAATTGGTGCAAATTTGAAAGCGCATATCTGAAGGCGTGAAAGTATAAATCCCTTTAGCAAGTAGGTTAAAGCTTTGAATCCGATTATTTTCCGTATCCGCAACGTAAATGCCACTTTGGCCTACGTTGACGTCCGCCGGGCTGTTAAATTCGTCCACATCGGCACCATTTGTTCCGGACAACCCCAAAACTTCAAGGCCATCGCCCACTACAATCCGGTCATTGCCGGTATCAGCGATATATAAATTATTTTGACTGTCATAGGATAGCCCTTCCGGCGAACTGAATTCGCCCAAACTATTGCCTGTGGAACCATACGAATTGGTATAATTGCCACTCGTATCGAAAAATTGAATGCGATTGTTTCCCGAATCGGATACTGCGATCTGCGAATTATCAGACGATACCGCAACACCATAAGGCGCGTTAAAACTGCCAGGACTTGTTCCCGATGCACCATTTACATATCCGATAACACCATTTGTTCCAAAGCTTGTATCCGTTACAAACGAACTCCCGGATGGGTGGAGTTTCCACACTTGATTGCTCGCCGTTACGGCCACATAAATATTTCCATTAGAATCGACATCAAATCCCGAGGGATTCGAGCCAATATTACTCGTTGAACGAATGACATTCGCATTGGCATCGAATTCAGTAATCGTAGCCGTGGTGCCCGATAACACATACAGATTTGTTCCAGTCCACTTGAGCGCAACCGGGTCGGTGATGTTGGTAAAAACTGTCTGCGTTAGGGTTGGTTGCACATTGATGAACAACGATTGACTGTCTGAATTTAAAGCGGAAAAATTCCAACCGCCTGCGCTTGAAAAGCGGCCGACCGTTGTTTGAATTGTGACAACAGGAAAAAACTCCCCGTTGGTTGGATAGATGTATATGAATGAGTCCAAATTGTTGGTAACAAGATCAGAAATATCATCGCCGTTGAAATCATAAGATATACTTTCAACGGTTCCAGGCAGATTTGTTTGGACAGAGAAAGTGACTGCCCGGGGCGCAAATCCGGCCACGGGCGTAGCTAACAAGTCAACAGGGTCATTCATGCTCCCATCAGAGTTTGTAAGCCCCATGATATTGATTGTGGCGGCATTTGTCGCGTCACCCAAATCCTCAATGACTGCGGTAACGGCATTGGAACCGGGATTCAAGGGCACATTTATAGCATCGAAATTTGTACCGCTGATAAAGGCCAAAACACCGTTAACACTAATTTGCCCTACCGACGCGGCTGAGAAACTTCCACTGACATCCACCCTGGAAGCATTGAAGCTGGATCCGTCAGCAGGGTTGGTAATTGAAATTTCCAAGGCGTTAGTCTCCAGAATGACCGTTGTTTCATCCCAGGACGGAGCCACGTTTGTTGATGGTCCTCCTACCCCAACCCAAACATCGCATGGCCCAGGATTGGATCCCAGATTTATTGTGATATTAGTGTCAAATGGCATCCAAACGGCCGACGCAAAATTAGTACTGTCCACTAAGACTGCCATTGTTGATGGAATACCGCCCAAAACAGTAATTGTGCCATCAACAATGTTAGTATCGACGTACTGATTCCCAACGGACAACGAAAAGCTAAGAATATTGGGATTAATTCCGTTGTTATAATCATATAAAAGGTTATTTCCATCATTGTCCGGATCGGAATTTGGGTCCAAGCCAATATAACCGAAATATTCCAATTCCCATGAGCCAAGAGCCCCATTTGGATTTGACTGATAATCGGGCATGCCAAACCAATAGGTTTCAGCCGGAATCCCGATGCCTGCCAGGGGACTTGCAAAGGTTTCCAGTTCGTCAAATGCGCCATCCGCTTGATTAGTGCCACATTCGTCGCTTCCAATTCTAAATTCATTGGCAAAATCGTTGGTATCGAATAAATACGTTATCCCGGTTCCCGTAGCTGCAACCTGGCCGTCAACATACAAAACCGTGTTCGTTGGAGTATAGGCCAAAGCAATTTGATACCATGTATCAGAAGTGAACGAAATATTCGCCGTTAAATTGGTCGTCATTACGTCATTCGTGGCTGTAGCAAAATAAAGCTGGTTTCCATCCGGGCTCAAATATAATGACCACCAGTCATTCGTCAGGGCGGAATTGTAACTGCCCATTTCAATCAACCTGCCTGAATCGCCCGGCCCGGTCCCCGATTGATTAGCGCTGCTCCAATACGGATCAAAATAAAACAGTACCGAACCAGACTGATAATTAATGTTTGTGCTGCCGCTGGCATTGACGATGGCGTATGAGAGCGTCGCGGTATTGGTGGAGTCTATGAGCATGGCGTTGCTGCTCCAATCGGGAACGCCAACCACATTTGTAGCAAGCAATGGCAATTGTCCTTCTTCTCCGATCCATGTGTTGGTGTTGTTAAAGGTCCAATGCGCGAGGGGACCATATTCATTGGCGACAATCGTCACTGGATAAGGCGTACTCGCGGCACTGACCAGAATAATGCTATCAGGTGGGTTGGTGCTTGCCGGTGGAATATAGACCCAAACGGTGGCTTGGCCATTAACATCAGTGTTTACTGTCACTGAGGATGCAGGACTGTCATTGGTACTGACTGCAAGCAAAGCGGCGCCATTGGTCACGCTAAAGATCAAAGGGGCATTCGTAAATGGAAAACCTCCAGTTCCAACCGCACTGACAACCAATGGACTTGGTAAAAAGGAATTGTAATTCCCCGCTTGATAGTTCCCATTTGTTACAGACAGCTGAACCACATTTGCAAAAAACATGTTCTGTTCAGAATTTCCAAGACTCCATGCTTGCGCATCAATTATACTATCAATGTTCGTGGTGTCATCAGTTGGAAAATAGCACCAGATAGAGGCCAGACCGTTGGTATCTGTTCGGACCGATATGCTGGAAACCGGAACATCATTTGTCGTTGCGGCAAGTTCTGCAGCTCCATTTGTAACCAAAAAAACGACGGGTGCGTTCGTCAGAGGCACACCTGCGGCATCTGTAATCGACACCGTCAGCGGTTGCGGTAAGAATAGATAGTTGGTTCCAGTTTGCCCGATACCCCCGACAATGTTTATATTTGGAAGCACACCGTCGTAATAATCCGTTGGATTAATACCATTTGTATAATCATACATCAAACTTTGGCCATTCCCATCCGGAGAAGAGTTTGGATCCAGATTATTGGTGCCAAAATATGTGATCTGCCACCAATCCGGGAGGCCACTTCCATCGGAGTTCAATTCAACCAAAATATTAGGCTGATCAGTCTGTGTTGATGCGACTCCTTCGTCATCAATTGCAGTTGCTATTAGAATATATCTATAGCCATTCTGATATGGCCCAAAAGCGTTTGTCCATTCGGAATTTGTCCAACCGATTGAGAACGGACTTTGAGTAGAGATTCCAATAAATGGGTCACTATCTTCTTCGTCGTAGCCATAAATTACCTGTTGGATCGAAAGACCTGGAGCCGCTTGAGCATTTACAGTTATTGGTAAAGTGTAATTTGTTGTAACAAGGCTGATACCCTGCGCCGGGCTTGTTATGCTCACAGTTGGTGGAGCCGGCAGAGAAATCGCAGCGAAATTACTGGAAATGACCGTTGCGCTAAGCGGATAATCATAAATTTGCAAATCCTCGAAAGTGCCGTCCGCCTGATTCTGTCCACAGGAATCACTCCCAATCCTAAAAGAATTGCTGCATTCAGAAAGGGTTGGATAGTAGTTGGGATCCGTGTTGTCGTATGCTATTTGCTGCCCGTCAACATAAAGAGCCGTGCAGGTTGGGGAGTATGTCAGAGCAACTTGGTGCCATTGTTTATATGCCCAAAAAATGCCGCCCGAGAGATTTGCCGTTCCTGCTCCGTTCGTGGATGATCCGAATGTCAATTGGCTCCCGTCTGGGCTTAAAAACAATGACCACCACCCATTTGTAAAGGCGGGATTGTAGTTACTCGCTTCAATGAGACGGCCATAAGTGCCGGGTCCGCTCATACCAGGCCCGCTCACGCCATCCGGGGCGCCAAAACCCCAATCAGGCTTGAACCAAAACTGAACCGTTCCATATCGTAGATCTATGTTGGCATTCCCATTGGTATCAATTACGCGGTATGAGAGAATCGCTGGATTGGTGCTATCAATCACGACAGCATTAGTCTCCCAACTGAGGAAACCGACAATATTCGTGGCTATAAGTGGCAATTGCCCCTGATCCCCGATCCATGTGTTGGTATTATCAAAACTCCACGATGCCAGCATGACTGGATTAACATCAGTGATTTCGTCCGGGGCAAGGTCATTGGTATAATCATAAATCAAACTGTAGCCATTGCCGTCCGGGTCGGAATTAGGATCTAACCCATTAGTCCCGAAATACTGACCTTCCCACCAATAAGGCAAGCCATTGGTATCCATTCCATTGCCTTGTGCATCGACAATGTAATTGGGAACGCCTGGAGTGTAAGTGTCGAGTGGGTTTCCATATTGGTCCGTCGCCACGTAATGATAACCAATGTCCACAGTGGCGTTGGTCTCGGGAACCTCATTGGTCTGGGTCGTAAATTCATATAGGCCCGCCTGGTCTGCTGTCGTGCTACCGGCCTGAATAAGCGGGCTTGTCGGGGGTTGATAGAAGTTGCCTAAAAATGAGGATAGATAGGCCAGCGGACTGGTCGAAAATATATCCGTGGAATTGGTCGAACTCAGGTGACCGGAACAATTCAAATAGGCATTATAACCATTGTTGATGGTCGAATTAGTGATCGTGGTTGAATCGAAGTCATTATTGAACGCATACCAGGTTCCGCCAGAGGGTTGGCTGATTGTTGCTGACGTTCCCCAAAATAGATTGTTTGAGATTACCAGCGTTGCCGAACTCGAAGTGTTCGAGGCGTAAATGGACGAACGTTGAAAAAGATTGTTCTGTAAGGTGGCTTTGCCTGACAACCCTCCGCTAAAATCATTCGTGCCGTCATAGAGTTCGCAATCCTGTACGAGGAGATTCGTGAAGATCGAAACGCCGTCGTCGTAAAAATGATATCCCCCATTCTCCGGGACCGAGAATTTTGAAAATTGGAATGTTCCGTTGGCTGTTCCGTTAGTCGCTAAAATGGATATCCCGGAAAATACATTGGTACCACCAAAAACATTGGTCTCGTCCTGCACACTTTGATATCGCACAAACCAATTTGGGGCAGTGGGCATGCCGATGGAAACGATTGAACCGCCGTTTTCAACCTGAATGCCCGGCTCATTGTATGTGGCCAGCACTGCGCCATTGGTGACCGTCAGCGTGGCATTGGTCACCGTCAATTCATCCACCACATAATCGATCGGATCATAATGATAACCCAACGACGGCGTACTGGAATTATCACGCGCCACATTGGTCGAAATGGTCGTAGCCGTGGAAATCGTCGTTTGGACGTAGGTATTTGTATTGGGTGGGTAAACGGTCTTCGTTGCCAGGTCCGATAATAGTGCGGGATCAATGTTTGTCGTGCCGGAATTAAGAAAGATGCAACCATTGGTCAAATAGCAGCGACCGCCTCCCACAGTTTGAATCGGGTTAAACGTATTGGTTAAACAATGGGATCCGAATACATAATAGTAAACGCCACTGGAATTATAAAAACCGTTATAATTTCCATAAACAGACAGACCCGCATTGGCAACCGATGAATTTACAAAAATGCAATTCGTGAAATACAGATAATTATAATATTCAGTCCCTCCATAATAGGATGCGTTGTCAAAAGTACAGTTCTCGGCGATCAACTCGTCATACCCTGCAAACTCTATTGAAGTACAATTTTCAAACAGCACATTTTCAAAAATAAACGGGTTCGGCACCCCTCCTTGGCCAGTATCGGTGAGCCCCACCGATCCCCTGTCAAATTGGGCATCTTTGATATATATGGGATTTATGATCGATGAAAACTCCAAACCAGTTGTAAAAAATGACATGCGGAAACATTGTAATACCAGGCTAGGCGGCTGATACCCTCCCCATTGCAACATGGGGCTTTCAACGAAAGATTGATTTCCAATTGAACCGGAAATGATTTCACCCACAGTGTTATCATTGGCCGACGTAAAAATTACGGGCCGGTATGGAGTGGAAAGGAATTCCACCGATGTCGGATTGAAATAGCCGCCCGCGCAATCGATTGATCCCCCCACATGGGCATATTTTATGACCGTTCCGCCTTCAAAAGTGTTGGTCCCATACAGATATACGCTTCCGCTGATGTAATAAGTGTTATTCGCCTGGAAGGTATAATTGGTCAAGCTGCTGTTAAGCGTCACATAATCCAAAACCACGCCTTTGCCCGGCACACTCGCTCTTGCAATAATCGCTCCTTTACGCTTGGAAGTCGCTACAGCATGGTTGGGCAACAATCGCTTGGCTGAGACCACATATAATGGCGATGCAGCCTTCGTGATTGCTGTTGATGCCGGCAACTGCTGCAAATCACCTGCCAAAGCCATCAACGGCACTTCTTCCACCAAAATTTGTTGGCCGGATACATTGATCCATTGCTTTGCCACCATTGCCCCGTTGTCCTGGTTGGTTCCCGTCAAAAACGCCTTTCCCTGGCCCATCGTCATGCCGCCAAAGCCCAGGGATTCATCATCGAGTGTCATTCCGGCCTGGGCGGGCAATTGCTCATCCGTGACCGATGTTTGTGGTGGATTGAAAAACTCCGTCAGTATTTGCAAACGTGTGTCCTGCGAATTCATGTTAAAACTCTCCGGCGCGGGCGGCTGGTTGTGCAGGATGACATCCTGTTCAAATCCTGCCTTCGTGTAGGTGTATTGGAGGTCCGCGTTGATGCCCACAAAGGCATTGGGATAAACCACCACATTGGATGATTCCAATTCACCGGTGGAATTGGTCAACGTCGCGATCAAAACCGTGTTGCTCCCGTCGTCAAAACTCAATCCCATCGGCCTGCTCTGCAGGATTGTTCCATCCGGCGTCACCATCATGATTTCACTGTTGTAAATATCCGCAGGAAAATAAACCTGGTGTTGCCCGTTGGTCGCCGCCGCCGTTCCATCCGGCAATATATCGATCTCTTCCCTGCTCGGAACCCATTGCCCATTGACCAAATGGTTTAAACCGGTGGCCAACTCCGTATACGAATGTATCTGCGGTATGATTTGGCCATCTGGTCCTTGCTCATAAACAGTTCGACTCCATATACTTGAGCTTCCATCGCTTGGCTCAACTGCGTACGGGGTGGGTGATGGAATGGAAGATTGCTCACCGGCCGCCTGTTGGCCTTCGCAAATGCTCATGCTCGAAAATAGAACGAGAAAAATAAAGCAATTGAAGAAAGCTTTCATAAGAAAATGACCTGCCGAATTGTTGGACCGCATAAAGCAAAACAAGACCCGAAGGCTATTGGCCCCTTGACGCGACCGCCGATTTAAAATCCTGTCCATCCTGATTGACCCGTGCCTGTTGGTGAAACCCATACGTCTTGCTTCACCTAACTGCTGCCTTTATACAACCAATACCGCTTATCTCAAGAACTATTTGCTTTCTGAATTCCTTCCATGAACAACTCTGCGTAACCCGCGAAATCTGCGGATTCTTCCAACTCAAAACTTAAAATTCAAAACTCTTTTCCTATCCCCCCACCGCCTTCAAAACCTCCGCCACCACCCGCTCCACTTCGATCCCCTTCATGCACCGGAAATCGATCGGGCATTCCCGCAGGAAACAGGGCGCGCACGGCGCATCCGCTTTGATGATCCGCGATCCCGTCGAAAAGATCGGACCCGTCAGTTCCGGGGATGTGCTCCCGAAGATCGCCACCACCGGCACACCCAACGCCGCTGCCACATGCATTGGCCCCGTGTCATTCGTCAACAGCGCCCGGCAAAGCGCCAGGAGCGACATCAATTCCCGCAACGAGGTCTTTCCCGCCAGAT
>Ga0206835_1076_pt1 | contig 36278 bp, 28 predicted proteins | sample Alteio_BWOrgCont_31_FD_152853 | JGI IMG/M metagenome (GOLD analysis project Ga0206835, IMG submission 152853) | Enriched cells from forest soil in Barre Woods Harvard Forest LTER site, Petersham, Massachusetts, United States -... | ecosystem: Environmental > Terrestrial > Soil > Temperate forest >...
TCGCCTTTAATAATATAGTTCACATTGAACTCGCGCGCGATTTTATCGGCCCGTAATACAGAGAGTTTATCATCAACCGCAAAAATCTGTGGCAGCGATTGCAGCGCATTAAACGCATCGAGAGATATATTGTATTCCGTCTTGTGCTTGGCATTTTTATACCATTCAGCATCAAGGTAGGTTTGGCGCAATACTCCAATAGCACCCATTAAAGATGTAGGGTATTCCTGGGTCGATGAGCCTTTGTTCAGTGAATAACCGGCAGCAGCTTTACCTGCAATTACAGCTTCATTGTCGTTAGTATCGGCAAGAGTTACCAATGCAAAAGAGCCTTGTGCAATTCCATCGTGATAGGAGGTGAGTGCCACTCCAAAACCAAGGTTACGGTATTGGGCGGCATCGGCAGGGCTAGCATGAAAAGCGTCTTCCGCATTTACCTGTGAACGAATTGCCTGGTTCGAACTGAATGCACCGGGTGTAGAGCTCTTCATTTGTGGAAAAGGTCCCCGCATTGGGCGCTTATCGGGTGTAATAACAGGCATGCCGTATGAAGTATATAGGCCTATAAATGAAGGGTAAATGGTTTTACCCTTACAATCGTATGTAACCGTTCCTTCGGGCAGGGTTATTCCGGTTCCGGCATCAACTATAACACCGTCGTGTACCAACAGGGTGGCATCGTCAATTACATGGGAATAGTCCTGGTATATGCGCGCATGAGTAAAGGCATAGTAACTGTGGCGTATATCGTGCGTGAAATACGGGCTTACACCTGAAACTGCTTTAAAGGCCCTGACATACACTCCCGCTGAAATGATGCACATGGAGGATAAAATAGGTTCGCTGAAAAAAGGCATGATGGCTGACTTTATCATCACCTCGGGCGATATTTTCAAACAAGGCACAACCATTTATTCCAACTGGATTAAAGGCGCGCCCTACCAGGTGAACGATACCACCAATATTGATTTACGTGGTAATTATAACCTTACCATTAATGGGAACCAAACCTATACTGTAATGGTTCGCGGAGATGTAAATAACCCTGTTGCCACCGTTGTTGACGCACAGAAGCGCAATATGCAGGCCTACTTCCATGTGTACAATCCTATGGTTACAATTTCCTTTAGGTCAAAGGCCGATAGTATATATGCATTGCAATTAAACGGGTTGCTTTCATCGGATTATAAAACCATAAGCGGAACAGGAATGGAAGGCACCCAAAGCCTTACATGGCAAGCTACTTTTGCAAGTCCTGCCCCGCCCGATACCAATAAAGAACCTGCAGTTATCGTTCCCTCACTCGATGATGTGCGTTATCCTTTCCAGGCCTATGGCAGAACTAAAGATGAAGAAGATTCTATACAAAAAGCATGCAAACAATTTGTTATACGCAATGCCACGGTATGGACCGGTGAAGGCGACAGCGCCCTTATGAATACCGATGTGTATGTGAAAGACGGAAAGATAGAAGCTATTGGTAAAAACCTTTCGGTGCCTAAAGAAGCAACCGTTATTGATGGTACAGGTAAATACTTAACAGCAGGAATTATAGACGAACACTCGCACATAGCAGTAAGCGGACCGGTAAATGAAAGCGGCGAAGGCTGCAGCGCGGAAGTGCGCATAGGCGATGTATTGAATTCGGAAGATATATCAATCTATCGAAGCCTTGCCGGTGGCGTGGTGGCCTGCCAGGTGTTGCACGGTTCTGCTAACCCTATTGGCGGGCAAAGTGGTATTATAAAACTGCGCTGGGGAATGACACCTGAACAGATGAAAATACAATATGCTGTTCCGTTTATAAAATTCGCGCTGGGAGAAAATGTTAAGCAATCGAACTGGGGCGATGAGTTTGTAGTACGCTACCCTCAATCGCGCATGGGTGTTGAGCAATTTTATTATGACAGGTTTACTAAAGCAAAAGAATACGAGGCAGCAATGAACCTGTACAAACTAAAAAAAACAGCGGAGGATCCTCCCAGAAGAGATTTACAAATGGAGGCCCTTGCACAGATACTTGACGGGGAAAGGTTCATTACCTGTCACTCTTATGTGCAGTCGGAAATAAATATGCTTATGCATGTGGCCGATTCTATGCACTTCCATATGAACACATTTACACACGGGCTTGAGGCCTATAAACTGGCGGATAAATTAGCGGCTGAGCATATAGGAGTTTCAACATTCTCGGACTGGTGGGCCTATAAAATGGAGGTTATGGAAGCCATACCATTTAATGCTGCCATTACAACCAAAATGGGAGTTGTAACCGCCATTAATTCCGATGACGATGAAATGCAGCGCCGCCTTAACCAGGAAGCAGCCAAGACAGTGAAGTACGGAGGGCTTACCGAACAACAGGCATGGAGGACGGTTACCCTTAACCCTGCCAAACTATTGCACCTCGATGCGCATACAGGCAGCATAAAAGTGGGCAAAGACGCTGACCTTGTTCTATGGTCGGGTAACCCGCTGTCGGTTTATACAATGGCCGATAAAACTTTTGTTGACGGTATTTGCGAATTCGACAGGCAGGATGATATGAATATGCGCAAGGAAATAGCCGATGAAAGAGCCTACTTAGTGAATCTTGTACTGAAAGAAGCCGGAAGGCCGCAAACAGGAGTACAGGCAAGGCCAAGAAGAAGAAAATCATAACCCAGGATGTTTACTTCTGACATGAAACAGCGTATTGGGCTAAAGCCCGCCAATATTGTGGACTTTGTAACCCCCGACTTAAGTCGGGGGCTATTGAATTCCATAGAAAATATGGGCTTCAGCCCCAATAATTTAAACTTGAAAGAAATTAAAACTCATTATATAAACAACATGAAAAAGTTCCTTCTGGTAACCTTTGCATGCATAAGCTTCACAGCATTTGCACAACAACCAATTCCGGCAAAGCCTGAAACAAAAAGCATTTTACTGGCCAATGGCACTATACATATAGGCAATGGTAAAGTAATTCAAAACGGACTGGTAGGCATTAAAAACGGCAAGATTGTTTTAGTGGCCGATGCCGGTACGTCGAGGGTTGAAAACGGAAGCTACGATACTACCATCAATTGCATGGGCAAGCAGATTTATCCCGGCTTTATTGCACCCAATTGCACCCTTGGCTTGGTAGAAACCGAGTCGGTACGCGCGGAGACAGATGTAGCCGATATAGGAGCATTTAATCCTGAATTGCGCTCGCTTATTGCCTACAACACCGATTCAAAAATTACTCCTGTAGTGCGTATTAATGGCGTGCTTACTGCACAAATAGTTCCCCGTGGCGGATTGGTTTCGGGTACATCGTCGGTTGTTAGCCTTGATGCATGGAACTGGCAGGATGCAACTATTAAAACCGATGATGGCGTTCACCTCGACTGGCCGCGTATGCACAGAAGGATCCGCCTGAATGAAGACCAGATGGGTGGCTATGCCGACAATAAAAATTATGATAAAGAAGTACAACTCATTCAAAAGTTTTTTGCCGATGCGCATGCCTATATGGAGCAGAAGACACATGAAGAGACTGATATAAAAATGGAAGCCATGCGTGGTATTTTCAATGGTACCGAAACCTTGTTCATACATGCGGAATCGGCCAAGGAAATACTTGCCTCTATAACGTTGGTTAAAAATTATGGCATTTCTAAAATAGTATTGGTAGGCGGCCTCGATTCATGGATGATTACCGATTTTTTGAAACAAAATAACATAGCTGTTATTATAAGAAGGCTGCACAGCCAGCCTGAAAGACCAGAGGGCGATGTAGATGAAACCTACAAACTACCTTATGAGTTGCAAAAAGCAGGCATACTTTTTTGCCTGGGTACTGCCGGAGACATGGAACAGAATGCAACACGCAACCTTCCTTTTATGGCTGGTACCGCTGCTGCTTATGGTTTAAGCAAGGAAGAAGCACTGCAAGCCATAACCTTAAATGCGGCTAAAATATTGGGCATTGATTCTCACCTTGGCAGTATTGAAGAAGGCAAAGACGCTACTATTATTGTCTCCTCTGGCGATGCGCTTGACATGGAGACCAATAATATCCTCTGGGCCTTTATTATGGGCAGAAACATTCAGCTTACCAGTGTGCAGACTGCTCTCTATAAAGAGTATATGAATAAGTACGGCTTAAAATAGCAGGCAGCAGGCAGAGCCTGTTTTTTGCTCTCGATTTAAGGAAACCTATTATTTAGAATGGGTGTGCGAATAAGGCAATACATTACCCCTACGTTAACAAACCATCTTTGCCTTTACAGAAGTAGCCTTTAAGGGTAGTCTGTTTTTTTGTTCATAACTGTTTTTTTGTCAATAACCCTGTTAATTACCCCGGAACACCCTGGGTAGAATTCTTTACTCTCCTCGCTAACTTTATAATCACAAACCCATTACATAAATAAAGTATGCGAAGTAATTCAAGAAGAGTGATTGAAGCGGCAGCAGACTATATCGAGTCATTGTACCGCGAGGGTAAAAACCTTATTTCCTTACAAACATTCAGCGGCGAACATTGTTCGGGTAAAATCCTTGAGCAGGATATTCAGCCTTTTCCGCTGAAAGTGGTAGTTACGGTAATAGACAGTATTACCAACGAGCACCAAAGTTTTGATTTAAGCGAAGTGGCAACTATACAGCCGCTGTCGTAGTATTCATTATTATTCTATACTGGCTTGCGATGGCAATTAAGTTGCTGTTGGCAGTAGTAATATTTATACATAACTTTAAGGATATTAAGCTCTTAATGTTATTAACTATTCCTTTCCATCATTTTACGCAAAAGAAAGCTATCTATTTTTACCTTGAACAAGTCTGTAAGCTATACTTGGCAAAGTTGTTGAAGGAATTGAAAGGGTAAAAAAAATGAAACAATCTTCTATATTCTACGTATAATGTTACTGTTAATCAATGAAATAACGAAAAAAGACATTACAAAGCCATGAAAAATACTATTAGGTTAACTATATTATTAAGTTTAGCATTAGGTGTAAATACCTGTATGTCACAAACTTATATTATAAGTACGTTTGCCGGAACAGGGGTTGGCGGTTACAATGGTGACAGCGTAGCTGCCACTGTAGCAGAAATTAATAATCCTGAAGCGGTAAAAGTAGATACTGCAGGTAATGTTTATATAACCGACTTTGAAAATAACCGCATTAGAATGGTAAATACTTCAGGCTTAATTTCTACCATAGCAGGAACTGGAGTAGCGGGTAATTCAGGGAATGGCGGGTTAGCAACAGCTGCAACCTTAAATCATCCATATTGCGCTGCCATGAACCTTGCAGGTGATCTTTATATTGCTGAGGGATATAATAATGATGTCCGTTACGTTAAGACAACCGGCATTATTTCAACTATTGCAGGGAACGGAACAGCAGGATACAGTGGTGATGGCGGTTTCGCTTTTTTTGCCGAACTGAATGCCCCTGATGGATTTGCGTTCGACACATTAGGTGATTATTTTATTGCCGACCTTTCAAACAATCGTGTACGTAAAGTAAATAAAGCAGGTATTATTTCAACTGTTGCAGGAAATGGAACAGCTGGTTTTAGCGGTGACGGAGGACCGGCTGATTCAGCAGAATTAAATGCAGTGGCCGATATTGCAGCGGATGCTGCCGGCAATATTTATATTGCTGATTTCAATAACAACCGCATACGCGAGGTAAACAGCCTTGGTATTATTACAACGATTGCCGGGAACGGAACAGCCGGATATAGCGGTGATGGTGGCCCTGCAACTTCGGCAGAATTAAATTTCCCCGACGGAGTAGCAGTAGATAGCTCAGGCAATGTTTACATTGCTGACAATGACAACAACCTGATAAGGAAAGTAAGCACAGGTGGTATTATAACAACAATTGCCGGGAACGGAACGGCTGGTTATACTGGTGACGGAGGGCCGGCGACTTCCGCCGAGTTAAATAATCCTGCGGGTCTTGCAGTAGATAAATCGGGTAATATTTACATAGCTGATGTCGGAAACAACGTCATCCGTGAATTAATGCCCACCCCTTTAGGTATAAAAAATATGGCAGCAGTTACTGCGAGCGTATCTGTTTTTCCAAATCCCAACAATGGGATATTCAGTGTTCAACTGGTTAATGGCCAACAGCTAGTCGCTAACAGCTATATTGAGGTTTATAATATGCTGGGCCAGGAAGCTTATACTTCTGCTATTAATTCAGCTTCTATAAAGATTGATTTAAGCAACAGCCCTGCCGGAGTTTATTTATATAGGGTTATTACAATGGAAGGAAAACTTGTTTCAAATGGCAAGCTGGTAATTCAATAGTACGCTCTGTTAATTACTTGCAGGGAGTTAAGGTTTACTTTTAAAGTTTCCGTATTCTTCTTTTCACAGCAGCTAAATTGAGGCAATCAAGTTACATGACCCACATTTAATGGTCTCTCACTTTAATTAGCTGACTTAACTTATAGGATTGAAGCTTCCCCTGCCTTTTTAGAAGTATCGTTTTGCCCGAACTTGTAAACAATACCGGCTGAATGTTGAAGGGTATTTGAAACACCATTAATATAACCCCATTTGGCCATACTTTGCAGGTTAATACCCAATACGTCATTAATCCAGAAATTAAACCCTAAACCCAGGTTATGAGTCCACCCGTTTAACGGCTGTATTTGAGTATAGCCATAACCACCGAGCACATATGGGTCGAACCAATCCATTTCTTTCTTAAAAAGTACCCTGAAGTGATAATTCACGTTCATGTCTACTGAGTAATAATTTAACTCGCCGAGTACAGCGTCTCCGTTCTCAATTTTACCAACTTCATATTTATTAAAAGCACCTGCAAGTTCAAGGCCAAAACCATGAAGAAATAATCTTTCAATACTTAGCCTGAGTGGAGTACCGGCCCAGTTCCAGTTATTTTTCGCGTCGAAAAGGCCGCTAAACTGGCTACCGGGATCAGCTACTATATTTGAACCTACTCCAGCAATCCAGGCTGTATGTATAAACTGCGACTGTAAGTGGTTTAAAACATTATACCCCGGTGAAGCTGAAGGGCCAGCATCGGGTGAACTACCACTGTTGTTCCCGCCAAAACGGTATACAACACCCAATGCATACTGAACATCTGAGGATAATTGATTTCTGAAAGCCCATTTACTTTCTATCTGCAGGTTTATGCCAAAGCTGCTATTTATCCACCCATTACATCCGATTCCAAGATTATACATTCCACCGGTGGTAGCAGTAGGATACCCTCCCGGCTGTATAACTCCGTCGTTTGGCGAAATATAGCCAACACCGTAGCCCCATAAGAGATATGGATCGAAATGGCCACCGTTATTACCGTAAAGCTCGTTAATGTAATATTTAAAATCGGCATCAACCGCAAAGTAAGTTCTTGCTTCGGTACTTAGTGAGCCCTCAAAGTATTTATTGCTGGCCAAATTATTCATACTGGCAGCAAGTTCAAAACTGAACCCGTTCTTAATGTACCGCTCCCCCCAAATTCTTGATGGGTAGGGCACTATATTCCAGTTATCGGAAGGATTAAATAATTGTCCTGCACGCGCGTCTGCGGTAACATTAAAACCTAATCCAACCGTCCAGGTTGCCCTTGTATATTGTGCATTGGCACAACTTAACCCTGCAATAATCAGAATCCCGCTCAGGTATTTTTTTATATAGTACTTTCTCAATGGGCGTTTATTATACAGTTACCAATAGAATTTAAAGGATAAAGGTAATAAAAAAACTTTAAATAACAAGGAATCAGCTGTTAACACGCCCGCTAATGGCCTCAGAACATACGTTTCCACCAGGGTGGAGTGGGCTGGCCGCCGTAACCGTAGCCATAACCATAGCCGTAACCATAGCCTACTTTATGCTTGGTACCGTTTACAAGTATTGCCATGTTTTTAAGTCGTTTTTCCCTGAAGAACATGTGTGGAAGATTAAGGAGCCTTTTATCAAGGAAGTGTGCTCTTATTACATAAATGAATAAATCAGCATATTCGTTTAACAGCAGGGTATCGGTAACCATTCCGGCCGGGGCTGTATCAACAACAATATAATCATACTCTTTTTTTACGGCATCAAACAATTCTTCCAGCCGGCTATTCATTAAAAGTTCAGCTGGGTTTGGCGGAATAGGGCCCGAGGGGATTAAATCTACATTTTCAGCACCGGGTAACCTGCTTATAACTTCTTTAACAGTAATATTCCTGTCGGTAATAAAATTTGTAATACCTGAACCATTCGGCAAGCCTATATAATCGAGAAGCTTGGGCGATCTTAAATCCATACCCATAAGTAATACTTTTTTGCCTGAAATAGCCAGTGCCAAAGCCAGGTTAATAGATATGAATGTTTTTCCCTCTTTACCTATTGTCGATGTTATAAATATGGTATTCCCTTTCTCCTTTACGTTACCCAGCATGAAATTAATATTGGTACGTAACGACCTGAAAGCCTCGGCGGAATTAGACTTTAAGCCCTCAGCCACAATAATCTTTGTTTTTAAATCAGACTGAGGTATATCACCTATCACAGGTATGCTCAATTTATCAATGTCCTTTATACCTTTTACTTTATTATTAAGTAAGCCAAGTATATAAATAAGAATAACAGGAATTATTAATCCTAATAACAACGATGCCAGGTACATCATCTTCTTATTCGGATACACCGTACTTCCGTTACAATATGCGCCGTCGATTATTTTTGTATTGGAAACTGCCACAGCCATGGCAATATTCGTTTCCTCTCTTTTTTGAAGCAGGTATAAATACAGCGCCTCTTTTATTTGCTGTTGGCGGTCAAGCACACGGTATTCCCTCTCATATTTGGGCACATCGGCTATTTTAGAATTTATGTTCGATTCAAGTCCGTTAAGTTGTTTTACTTTAATGGCAAGCGATTCCTTAAGGTTATACAAACTCTGCTTCAGGCTCTGCTTAAGACTCACCAGTTGGGCATTTAAATTCACAACCATGGGGTTTTTTTCACTTGAACCTTTCAGAATATTGTTACGCTGCAATACCAGTTCATTGTAATTCGCAATCATGGCCTCTATGGAATGATCAGAAAATCCGAGGTTAGCAGGTATTAAATCATTTGTATCGGAATGCTTTATTAAATAATCATACATATAATCAGCAATACTCATCTGGGTATTAGCGTCAACTATGCTTGTTTCGTTCTCGCTGCCCGACTGCAAAAACAGGCCGGCCTCGGAAACAACGTCAACCAGTTTATGTTTGGTTTTATATGTTTCCTCATCGTTTTCAACGTCTGATAATTCAGCGGTAATAAATTTTATACGCTCATTAATAAATTCATAGGTATTCTTCGATACCTGGTTTTTATCTGCAATAGCATCGGCATTAAATTGCTTTATTAAATTATTTATAATATCAACCGCTTTTTCCTTTACAGCATCTCTCAGGGTTATTTCAACTACGTTTGATGTTTTATCGGACGGGTTAATCTGTACGGCACCCCTGTAATTATCTACCACTGTTTTCAGTGGTATAATGCTTATCATTACGTCTTTACCTAAAATATCGCTAACCTGGCTGGTATCGGCAGTAATAACTATTTTCCCTGCTGCGGTCATTATTTCTTCTCCGAACGATTTTTCTCCCTGCGAAACTCCCTTCGCATTTTTTAAAATAAACCTTGTCCGAGACTCCGGTGAAATTATGTATGCCAGCTCTACATCATAAATAGATGAATCGCCTGAAATGAACCTTATATGTACCGGGGGTTCAATATATTTTTCCTTGTAAACAGGACCTTCCTTAACAGAATATGTAACATTCAACCGCAGTTCCTTAGCCACAAGTATCATTAAAGCCCTCGACTTTAAAATAGATATTCCATTATCCTTATCCTGGTTAACCCCTTTTAACGTTCCAAGGTCCTGGAAGGCCGATAATTCAGATAGCGGGCCTCCCTTATTTTCATCTTTTATTAAAATGGAAGCTGCTGCCTCGTATAAAGGCACTGTATATCTGAGAGAGAAAAAGGCAATTGAAACTGAAATAGTAGCGCCAATAACAAACCAGTACCACTTTGCCCGGTATTTGTCTATTATTTCCCTTAAACTAACTTCCTGTTCAAGCGTATCGGCCGAATGCTTATTATGCTTCACTTCCATTTATTGAATCTTTACAAAGGTTATAATGGTAATAAGCAACGAGGCCAATGAAATAAATGTTTCCGCACTTGTATTATTATATACCGATGAATTCACTTTTGTTCGGTTCGGTTGTATATAAATCACATCGTTCTGGCACAAATAGTATACAGGCGAATTGAATACGTCCTGGGTTGTCAGATCAACTCTGGTATATGTTCTTACTCCGTCAAGTTCTCTTACAACCAGCACATTCTTGCGCACACCGGTAATTTCCAAATCACCGGCTAATCCAAGAGCCTCAGGTAACGTAATTTTCTCATCGGGCACTGTAAATGTTCCCGGGCTTTTAACATCGCCAAGTATGGTAATTTTAAAATTCAGTAACCGAATGTTTATCATAGGGTCTGAAAGATAACTCTGTATCTTGCTTTTAAGAAAAAGTATAGCCGCTGTACGGTCCATTCCTGCTATCTTAATCATGCCAAGCACGGGAAAATCTATCATTCCGTTGGCATCTATTAAATATCCTTGTTGTTCTTGCGTGCCTGTGGCTACTTTACTGTTTGAATTATAGACTACTACAGGTAAGTTGAATGGCTTGGCTGCCTCCATATCCAACGATGAAACTGAAATAGATAAAAGGTCTCCGGGCCTGTAAACAAGCGAGTATTTCTTTAGTGAATCTGTATGTTTTTGGTTACTGTCCTGGAAATAAACAAGGTTTTTCCTTGAAGCGCAAGAGGTAATCAAAAGCGTTGCCGCCGAAACTATTAAAAAACCATTTAAATATCTGAAAACTGCTTTCATAAAACCATTCATTATTAAAGGCTCAACCTATTACTCATTACGCGCTTCTTTTTCCTTTAAAAACAATTACAAACAAGGCCTTGAACATATACTTAATATCGGTGGTGTAAGGGTGTTTTTGAATTGCCTCCAGGTATTCTCTTTCAGCATCAAGCACACTATTAACATTTGCCTTTTTGTTTAGTGCAACGTACGGAGGAATACAACCGGGCTTTTGCTTTAATCTTAGTTCCTGTAAATCGGCCGGAATATCATTAAAATAACGCTGGCTTATTGGCCTAACTCCTACCAGTTTCATATCTCCCTTCAATACATTTATCAGTTGAGGAAATTCATCTATCCAGTATTTGCGAAAAAATTTACCCCAAGGGGTTAACCTGAAATCGCCTGCAGGTTTGCCGCTTTCGGCGTAACCATTCAACCCAAGTATATAATCCTGTAAATATTCGGCATATGGGTGCATGGTCCTGAACTTATATATCTTTATCATCTTACCATTCTTGCCTACCCTGGGCATCTTATATAATGGGCCGTAACTTGGTGTCATATTAAAATCGGGCTCTTTTTCCTTTCTGGCAACAAAATATAATAACCCGTTTATAGTTTTATAATCATCTATCCTGAATCCGCAACTTACAAGCCTGCCTAATACCTCTGCCTTGGAAAGGAGCCTGTTCTTACCCTTGGTTACAAAAAAGTATACTTTTTTAAAGCCTGCTAATTTAGGAAAAGCCCTCATGAAGACAAATTCAAATCCAAAATAGAAACTTCGCACAACAGGAATTTTGTTCACTTTTTTTCTTTCCTTTCTTGCCGAAAAGGTCTCAAAGCACCCGATAAATGTACCACCATTTTCTAACCTGGAATTAACCGCCTCAAAAAATTTATTAATAAACCTGATATCATTAACTGTCCACAAATTTACAATTGTATTGATATCGTTGGGGTTACTTAAGATATTAAATGGGGTTACGGTAGAAACAACCAGTGTTTCTTTAGACTTTAAATCTGCATATGTTTTAATATACTCACAAGCCTCCTTACCCGCCTCCGCTAATACCAGGTTTTCCATCGTATTCCCATCAAATTGCGCAAATATAGTACTTTTGGCGCCTACTTAGGTATCCCGGCTATTTAAATGATTTTGATAATCAATGTGATATGGTAATTATTGAACCATATTTATGTGTGGAATTTCAGCTATAGTCAATAAGAAAAATCAGCCCATACCACATGAGCTGATTGAGGCGATGAATAGTAAAATAATTCATCGCGGGCCAGACCATGGCGCATATTACCTTGGTAATAATTGCGCATTAGGACACAGAAGGCTCTCCATAATTGATACCTCAGCGCATGCATTCCAGCCTATGCACTACTTTGACAAGTTTGTGTTGATATATAACGGCGAGATTTACAATTATATTGAAATCAGGAATGAATTGTCTGCTGCCGGGTATACATTTAACTCTACTTCTGACACAGAGGTTATACTTGCAGCTTATGACAAGTGGGGCGATGATTGTGTTTCCCGGTTTAATGGAATGTGGTCCTTTGTCCTTTACGATATAAAGCAAAACATATTCTTTTGCAGCAGGGACCGTTTTGGCATAAAGCCATTTAACTATGTATCGTTGCCTGATATGTTCCTTGTTGGCTCAGAAATTAAGCAGTTTACTGTGTTTCCGGAATTTCAACCGCGGTTAAATTACAAGGAGGCGTGGAATTACCTGGTAGAAGCCCGACTGAATACAGGGAAAGATACGCTCTTTGAAAATGTATCGGTTTTACCACCCGGGTGCAATATGTATTACAATTTAACCAATCATACATACACTATAAAGAAATATTATTCTATTGAAAACATTAAAAAGAATAAAACAATTTCCTTTTCTGATTCGGCACAGAAGTTCAAGAGCTTGTTCGATACAGCAGTAAAAATTCGGTTGCGTTCTGATGTTGAGGTCGGGGCATGTATTTCAGGGGGAGTTGACAGCTCATCTATTCTTTCTATGCTGAAAGAGCAAAAAAATGAACATATACGGGCTATTTCGGTTTGTTTTGATGAAAGCGAGATAAGTGAAAGGGTATACCTGGATGTGGTGATTAAAAAAACAGGATATACCCTGATTGAAGTAAAACCTGACATGTCGGAGCTGGTTACATTAGATACAATTGGTGATATTATTTACCACCAGGACCAGCCTATACTTAGCGGCTCTCATTTCGCAGAATTTAAATTGTTCGAGGCGGCACATAAGAATAATATAAAAGTAATGCTCGATGGTCAGGGAGCAGACGAGTTTCTTGCGGGGTATGTAAACTTTTTTTACAAAAGATTTTCTGATTTACTTAAAAACCTCCAATTCTTAAAACTCATCCGTGAAGTGTCTGCATATTCCCGTAAACATAACAAGAGTTTTATTAAAACATCCCTATTATCATTTTACATAACGCTTTTCAGCAGAAAAAACATAAGCGGAAAATTTGTAACCGATGAGTTTTTCAGAAAATACAATACCTGGGAAAAGGAAACCATGTCGGTTAGTGAAGAATCGCTTGAACAGATACTAAAGACGAGCATTCCTTACCAGTTACATTCTGAAGACCGGAACTCCATGATGAACTCTACTGAAAGCAGGCTTCCCTTTTTCGATTTCGACCTGGTAGACTTTGTTTACTCTTTACCCGATGATTTTAAAATACGGGATGGGGAAACGAAGGCAATTCTAAGGGAAGCCATGAAAAATATTCTGCCCGAAGAAATACGAAACAGGCACGATAAGATCGGATTCTCAGCCCCTGATGAAACCTTTATCAGGAACCATGCGGAAGCTGTCAGGCAGCATATATCCGAGGCAGTTAATAATACCAAAGGAATTCTAAGCTCAGCACTACTTGAATATTACGACCAGTTTATTAAACAGCAAAAGCCCTATGACCAGGTAATATTCAGGGTATTTATCTTTAATATCTGGTTAAAGACTTTTAAGGTGCAGTTATAGTTCACTCTTTAGTGCTTATTTAAACTTATCCGGGTAGGAAGGATTTTGGGTCACCATTTCTAAACTTTGGGGATAATTCTCAATAAACCATGACATAAATAAGGAAACATCTATTTTCTCAGCCATCATGCGTTTCCTTCTTTCCTGGAATAATTCCTTAATTCCACTCGTCTCAGTTAACTTTCTGATTGTAGTATATAAATCGGGTACGTTTTCTGTTTTAATTCCGTATCCGAGTTCATATTTATTCTCTAATTCATTAAGGTAACTAATCCTTCCCACAAAATCGTTAAACCGAATAAAGGGTACACCTAGCACCCCCGCTTCTGCCGCCATTGTCTGGCTGTCGCCAATGTAGAGTGCTGCAAAAGCCATTACATGGTGCATATCTATCGGGTTAATATTTATCCTGTAACCCTCCAGTTCGGGCTCCAGTTTCCTTTCACTGGTGATAAACACCTTTCCATAAGGAGATAAAATCCTTACAATTTCCGTAGCGATTTTGCTATTAATACCTTTTATTCCCTCATCGTGATGCGCAGCCAACTTTACGAAACGAATGATGTAATAAGTTTGATTGGCAGGAAAATATTTTTCAACTACCGATTTGTCCGGAGTAAAATGGTTAGGATGTAAATAGGCCAATTCATGATACCCCTCATACTTAACTGTCTTCTTGTCAAAGTGGGTTGTTCTGCATACCGATGGGGCTAAAATTGTGTCGGCGTATGGGTACCCAAAATCGGCTGTCTTTTTTACAATATCAAAATCATCTTCATTTACAATAATGCTTTTAAAATGTAATAACTTCCCCAGCATTGCAATTATAATAGAGGTACCGACAATTACATCTGCCTTTTGCTTCCTGAATATCCTGTATGCACCCAATACCTTTAAACTAAATTGTATAAGCAAACCTGCTTTGCTCGATACCTTTACCTTAGTTTTTATTTCACTGCTTATATTTGCAAAATCAGAATCAGCAATAAGGTTATGCAGCACATCCTTTTTATTATACACTACAAAAACATCATGCCGTTGTCTTAGGTCTTTAATTATATTCTTAAACAGGTGGAAATGGGCCGGATGTGATAGATAAAATCCTATTTTCATAATACGAGTCGCTTGGTATTAACAAAATTGCTTTTTCTATTCATTTACTCCAGGTTTGCAAAAGCTAAGAACATCCATGCCTGCGACCAGCGCATATATGGAATTTTATGCACATGAGTCTTAAATAGCTGGTAGTAAAAATAGCCTTTCTCCGATTGCATATTCTCTATAGTCCAATTACATATTTTCTGAGAGAAAGAGCCATAATCGCTTCCATACATCTTTAACTTACTAAAAGTAATTATACCCTGGGCCTGGTTATGAATATCTACAGGATAGTCTTTAGGGAGCCTCCAATATGACCTTCCGTTACCGTGAAATTGCTTTTCTTTATAAAAAGTCAAACCTGCCCTTATTGCTTTCTCCCACTTCTCATTATTTATACTCAATACATTCTTTATTTCAAATATACTCTCCAACACATAGCCCTGGTGAAAATCAATTTGTACACGTTCTTTATTTGTGGTTAAGTCACGACTATAGTTCCACGAGCCATCATCCTGTTGCCTCTTTATTACAAATTCAACTGCTTTAACGGCTATATCTTTATACAATTCATTTTTATTTATGGAATATAGTTTTGCAAATGCTTCGGCTGCCAGCAAACTGGCGTTGTAGCAAACATCTTTTTGAATGGGAGTATAACTAATGCTTAGCCCGGTTTCATCGCTGTATTTTTCCAAATCCTTATCGAGGAACAAACAGGCACTTTCCATTAAATCAAGAATTTCCTTTTTTTGAGATATTTTATAAAACTCGAAAAGCCCCTTTACAACAAAGCCTGTCACCACCGCAGATGGAAGGTATGGCTTCATATACTTTTGCGGACTTGCCCATGCAAAATTATAGCCCCAGCACTTTCCCGAATACCCTTCGGAATAATGAGTATTCAGCCAATTAAAAAAGTACTCCGCTTTTTCCAGGTACTCCTTCTTCTGAGTTTTTCTATACAAAATTGAATATGCCTGTAGAAACAATCCGAATGCTTTAGGGTTAATCTCTTTCTTTACCCCTATTAGCGGCCTGATATTAATGGGATTGCGCTTCTGAAATTGAATGGCCAATACAGGGCTCCATTTGCCTGATATTTTAAATGGAACAAAAGAATTTAGTGTGTCGTAAGGGTCGTATCCTTTATACTCTTCTTTAATCAGATATCGCTCTAACCGCTTAAAAGATTCCTCAGTGGTCATTACTCAATCTCAATTTTCCTGCCTTCTTTAATACTTTGCAGAACTTTAAGAGTGGCAAGGGAACTTACGTAACAATCCTCGAATGATATTGGTGCTGGCAACCCTTTTGAAATACCATCAAGGAAACACAATACTTCATTATTGTGGCCTTTATCCTGTCCGTTTAAACTTATATTCCTTACAGATTTATCATATATAGTCAAACTTTTGAAATCATCAATCTTTGCTACAACTCCGCCACAAAAAACCTCAATTTTTTCCTTGGACATTTTTTTGTTGCCATTTGAAAAATAACTTATAGCAGCCACACTTCCATTTTTAAACCGCAGGTTAATTATGGCAGAATTTCCCAGGTTGTGACTGTCGTCCATTGCATCAGCATAAACAGAAACAATTCTACTTCCAGCCAAGAACATAGCCAAATCAATAAAATGGCATGCTTCTCCGACAATCCGCCCCCCGCCTATCTCAGGGTCGTTTACCCAGTGCTCTGGCGGCATAACTCCCGCATTCACACGTATATTAATAGATTTTGCTGCTTCATCAGCAAAAAGCTTTTTAATCTCTATAATTGCAGGCGCAAACCTTCTGTTAAACCCAACCATTAAGTTTTTGGCTGTTCCTTTTTCAGTAGCTTCTTTATACTTAGAATATATACGGGTCAATTCATCTTCATTTAAAGCCAGTGGCTTTTCTACAAATACATGCTTGGAGTGTTCTATGGCTTTTAAAACATACTCTGCATGTGAATTATGTCTTGTAGTTATAAACACCGTATTTACATCATTATCATTAAATATTTTATCAGCAGATTCAGCGCAGTAGTTGAACTGGTATTTATCGGCAACATATTTGGCCATATTACCTCTTCCGGCCACTACGCCTACAAAATTACAATGCCCCTTCATATTTGGTAAAAGAGTTCCCTGGGCAAAGTTGCCCGCCCCTACCAGGCCTATGTTAGGTTCTTCCTTAGGGAATTTATCATTCCTGAGCTGTACCCTTGCCGATGGTACTTTCGCCTCATCATATTGTATAACAATACCATTGAATGGTTCACTCTTAGTTAAAATCATATCATAGGCCTGCGGTGCTTCCTCAAGCGGATAGGTGTGCGATATTAAAGTCTCTATATTAATTGCCCCTGAAGCCAGTAAATCAACAAAGCTTTGCATGTTCCGGTTTTCTGTCCAGCGAACATACCCTACAGGATAGTCAATACCTTTTTCTTCATAGTTACTATCACCACGGCCCGGGCCATAGGACATAGACATTCTCAGGTCCAGTTCTTTCTTATAATAATGGCTTCTGTCAAACCCGGTTGGAACAGCACCTACAATAATCACCTTCCCTTTCTTCCTGGCCACGCTACCTGCAAAATCAATCGGGTCGAGTGATGATGTTGCAGCCGTAATAATAACTGCATCCACTCCATTACCCCTGCTGAACTTCATAATTAATTCCTCCAGCCCGGCCGTATCGCGCATATATACATTTTCTATTCCTGCTGCTTTTGATAATTCAACTTGTTTTTCTGATACATCAATGCAGATTGCCTGAATTCCCGATGCCTTCAGAATTTTTGCCGTTAATTGCCCAATAAGCCCCATTCCAATTATCAAACAGTTCTCGCCTATCTTCAAATCGGCCTGGCGGATACCCTGTATGGCAATAGATGCAATGGTAGTAAATGCAGCATGCTTAAGCGCTACTGATTCCGGAATCTTTACACATAGGTTTACAGGCACAGCAACTACATCGGCATGGCAAGCGCCAGTGCCCCCGCAAGCTACTTTATCTCCAACTTTAAAGCTGGTAACACCTTCTCCTAAAGCAATTACTTCTCCCGCGCTACTATACCCCAAAGCCGATGGAGCTTCCAGCTTATTCATTACCAGCTTGTAGGTCGACAACAGGCCATTTTGCTTAATCATGTCAATAACCTGCTTCACTTCTTTCTGCCTGCTTTTAGCTTTACCTATGTATCCCAAACGGGCATCGGTGACCGTTTTTCCCTCTGTTCCGGCGCTTATCACTGAATAGTGATTACGCACAAGAATGCATCCCTTGTTCAGAACCGGGAACGGGACTTCCAGTATTTCCATTTTTCCTGACTTTAGCTCCTGCGTTAATTGTTGCATTTTTGCTTGCCTTTAAGCACTACCAAATATAATAAACACTGTTAAGATATTGTTTTTTCACGTAAATGGTCCAATATGGTGCTATTGATACTAATTCTTACTTAAAAAATGTCCGGAACCATATCTCGTTTGTCATCAACCTCCAAATAAGTTGCGAATTATCTTCAACCCCTTTTGTATTATCGGTTATCAATTTAGCCACATAAGTCGGGTTATACATTCCTCTTCTGATTATAGAATCAACTGATAAAATATCGCTAACCATTTCCTTAAGTTCATTTTTAATCCATCCACGCATAGGGGCACTAAAGGGAGCCTTGGGCCTGTAAATTATCTCATTTGGAATATATTTCTCGGATACCTTCTTCAATAAATACTTCTGCACATTCCCCTTTATCCTCATTGATGGCTTCAATTTGAACATAAATTCCACAATCCTGTGGTCAATCAGCGTTGGCCTGCCTTCAATACCCATTGCCATAGTCGCTTTGTCCATGTATGTTAAATTATGGTCAGTCATATATGACATTGTATCGACATAACACATTTTTGTAAGATAGCTGCAATTCACGCTATTATACAACTCTCTTTGTAATAAAAAATACTGACTTTTATCATAAGGCATTGCATTCGCATAGTATTCATTAAAATTCTCTTGCCTTAATGCAGAGTTCTTAATAACCATTTGCCTTTCAAACTGGCCCAATGAAGCAACTTCAATAAACCGCTTCAGCCAGCGCATGTATTTATAGTTCCGCTTACTATTACTCTCTGGCAATTTCGCGATTAGAGACTCAACAAGCGGCCTTAAAGGGTTAGGGCAGATTTTCTGGTAGCTATCAGCTTTCAAGCATGCCAGGTATGAACGGTACCCTCCAAAAACCTCATCGGCACCCATTCCATTTAATAAAACCTTTATATTATTTTCCCGGGCAGCTTCCGAAATTAAGTATGTATTTATTGCGGCAGGGTCGGAAACAGGTTCTTCAAGGTGAGAAACCAACTTGGCTAATAACTCCGCAACATTGGGTTTTACAATTATTTCACGGTGATTAAACCTGAATTTGTCAGCCATTTTCTTGGCGTAATAGGAATCATCGACATTACCCTGCAGTTTTAAATCCTTTTCTTCAAATTTTATAGTGAATGAATTCAAAGCACTATTCAATTTAGGTTGCATCAGGGCGCTCAGTATTGATGAATCAAGCCCACCGCTTAACATTATGCCCACAGGTACATCAGAAACAAGATTTAGCCTCACGGCATCATTCAATAAGAAATCAAGCTTCTCTATCGCCTCATTTTCCGGCATCTCGTTTTCTTCAACCTCAAGGTTCCAGTATTTCGAAATTGTTAAACCACTTTCAACACTAAACTTTAAATAATGCCCTGCCGGCAGTTTAAATATGTTCTTAAACCCTGTATAGGGCGATATTTGATAATGAACAGGTGTTTGTAACGCAATTAAATCGGGTTCTTTCTTATAATCTTGCAGTTTCAGTATTCCCTTAATTTCCGATGCAAATGCGAGGCCTTTACCTTGGTTTAAATAATAAAATGGCTTAATTCCCATTCTGTCCCTGGCAGCAAACACTTCACCAGAATCCTGGTTATATATGGCAAATGCAAACATTCCGTTAAACATTTCCAGGCACTTCTCCTTCCATTTATGATAGGCGAGTAATATCACCTCAGTATCGGTATCTGATTTAAATGTATAGCCCAATTGTTCCAGTTGCCCGCGTATCTCTTTGTAATTATATATCTCCCCATTCAATACAATCCAGTTCCCGCTGTTCTTATCAAACATGGGCTGTTTGCCTCTTTCCGATAAATCAATAATAGATAACCTGTCATGGCCTAATCCGCTTCTTTTACCATCAAACCATTCCACCCTAAAGCCGTCAGGCCCCCTATGCTTAATAGCACCGGTGGCTTCGTTCAACTCGTTCCTGCTCCCACAATTTATAAACCCTACTATCCCGCACATAGCCTTACTTATCGTTTAAAACAGTGGTAAATATCTTCATCATTCTTTCTGCCACAACATCCGACCAAAACGTATTTTTAGCCTCATTATAATTTGTCAGGCTGTAATTAGTATATGTCTCCTTATCGCCTACTATATTAATGATGTTTTCTGAAATAAAATCAGTATTGACAGTATCAACAAGCCTTCCATTTTTCTTATCCCTAAAAACAGAGGCAATACCACCTGCATTTGTCGTAATAACCGGCAAGCCAAAAGACATTGCCTCCAAAACAGCGTTGGGCATTCCCTCAACTTCTGACAGAAAAATAAAAACAGAGGCATTTAAAAACAGCTTCTTCTTTTCTTCTCCAGTTACAAACCCGGTAAATTCTACATCCTGAATATTGTTCTTTTTAACCTCATTTTTCAAGGCTTCGGTTTCAGAGCCATCACCGGCAAATATTAAATGAAACTCAGGGTTGGTCTTTTTAATTTTCATGAAGACTTCCAGTAACTTATATACACCCTTTGCCTTCTCTATGCGCGATAAGAATAGGATGTTTTTAATAGGCGCATTTAAACGTGTGCTTATTTGGCTCTCAATATCAATATCCTCAACCAATGCCCTGTCAACCAACGTAGTTTCCAAATATAATTTCCCCTTATACCCCATTTTCTTGAGGTATTCAATATTGTGTTCCGAAAGGTCAATTATCGCATCTGCTTTAAAGAAAGTCTTCTGCAAGATATACTTCTTCAGCCCTGAAATGTTGTATACAAATTTATCATCCCACCCCCTGAAGAAAACTATTGTTTCTTTTCCGAAAAGCCTGCTGATAAAAAGGAATAACCCATCGCGATATATAGAATTGGAATAAAATGCCGTAGTGGTTTGCACTAGTTCTACGTCTCTTTTCATCACAACTCCTATGAACTTAAAGTAGTCTGTAAATTGCCTGAATGCCTCACTGGCCCTATTCGACCTCTTTGGCCAGTTTCTTGATCCACGGTAAAAATAGGTAACGTTCGCAGGGAAATCCTTTTTTATGGAATAATAATAATTGGTTATCCCGCCTCTTGCATTTTCGCCCGGTACAAGGATAAGTATCTTTCCCACTATTATGCCTTTATTATTTTATTCAACACTACTAAACTCCACAATAAATTACCATTATCGCTTTTAGCTTCAGCATTCTCCTTAAGCAATCCCTTTACAATCTCTTTATTAAAAACTGCAGTCGAATCAATATCACTGTTGAACTGCGCTTGCAATTCCGGGTTTCTGAACCATTCACGCACCGGCACCCTGAATCCCTTTTTTGAGGCGTTCAACAGCTCAGGCGGCAGCTTTTTCCCGATGGTATTCTTCAAAATACTTTTGCACTCCATTCCCTTCATCTTTACATTTTTATCTACGCCAACCATAAATTCAATCAACTTATGGTCAAGAAATGGAAGCCTTGTTTCCAATGAATAGGCCATGCTCATCCTGTCTACTTTAACCAGATAATCGTTAGGCAGGTTAAATTTCAGGTCTACATACATTTGCTTATAAAACTCATCTTTATACGGGCATGCCTTCATCATATCATTAATATACTCTTCAGCCTTCCAGGTTTTTATATCAGGGTTAATTAATGTGCCCAAAACTGTTCTATCAGGCTTTGCTCTTTTTTCAATCAACCTGTAATTGAAATCTTTCGATGATGAGCTTGCCAGATTACTATACCTGTTTAACTTATACCTGCTACCTCCCCTCATAAGCTTAGCAGACAAATTAAGGGCCTTTGGCAATGTTTGCTGAACTGCCATAGGCAATTTCTGATACCTCTGCGCCAGCTTTATTCCCTGGTATGAAGGATAACCTGATAATGCTTCATCTCCTCCATCACCTGTCAATACCATTTTTACTTTTTGAGCAGCAAATTTCGAAACGTAGCCCGTTGGTATGGCTGAAGAGTCCCCGAATGGCTCATCGTAATGATGTATTACCCTGCTCAATGCGTCGCTGAAAGTATCGGGGCCTACTTTTTCAACATGGTGCGAAGTATTGAATTTCTTAGCTACCAGCCCAGCCAAATAAGTCTCATCAAATTCCTTTTCATCATATCCTATTGTAAATGTATTGACGGGAAATCGGCTACAATCAGACATTAAAGCGACAATGGATGATGAATCGAGCCCACCACTCAAAAACGCGCCAAAAGGAACGTCGCATCGCATGCGAATTTTCACAGACTCTTCCAGTAGCGACTCAAACTGCTGATATACCTCTGCAACATTCGTATTCATATTTCCCTCGTCTATGGAAAGAATATCCCAATACTTATACTCCTTATAACCATTAACGTTAGCAATAATGTAGTGCCCGGGCATTAATTTCTTTACATGCTTATAAAAGGAATGAGGAGCAGGTATAAACTTAAACACTACGTATATATCAAGGAATTCAAGTTGCGGTTCTTTGGGCACACCGTACTTGAAAAGAGATTTCATCTCTGACCCGAATAGTAATGTATTATCCCATAGGGCATAGTTTAGTGGCTTTTCACCCAACCTATCGCATGACAATAGTAATTGTTGCTTTTTGTCATCCCATAGAGCAAAGGCCCACATACCGTTAAACTTATTTTGGCAATCTACTCCCCACTCTTCGTAAGCCCTAATTAGAACTTCCGTATCTGAAGCAGTTTTAAAAGTATGTCCTTTATTTACCAGTTCTGCCTTTAGTTCAATATAGTTATATATCTCCCCGTTTAATACTACTGCAATGCTCTTATCATCATTATACATAGGTTGCCCGCCAGTAGTAATATCTATAATAGAAAGCCTTCTGTGGCCAAGGCCAATATTCTTTTCTGTAAAATACCCTTCTCCATCGGGGCCGCGGTAGCTTATTACATCAGTCATTTCTTTCAATAACCTGCTATCTGCATTTCTTCCGGTATCAAAATGGAATATCCCTGTAATTCCGCACATTCTATTCCGTCCTTGTTTTATTGAACAAGTCTATTACTTGTTCCTTAGTATAAACAGACTTCATAATGCCCAGGTGCTTTTCCAAATCGCTTTCCGAAAATCTCAGCTTTAAAGGCTTGCATGGGTTCCCTACACAAATTGAATATGGCGGTTGTGACTTGGTAACTATTGAACCGGCACCAATAACTGTTCCTTCAGAAATAGTAACTCCTTTTAATATCGTAACATTAGAACCTATCCATACATCTTTCTCTATCACCACAGGCATATTTATTCCGCCTGATTTAACAAACCGCATAGATTCGCCTACCACGCTGAAGTTATGGTCTCCGCCCATAATGGTTACCCTGCTGCCAAACATTACATTATCACCTATCTGTACAGGAACTGTGGTATTAATCACAGTACCCAGCCCCATAAATACATTATTACCTACTTCAATAAGCCGGTGGTCTGAAAATTCGGAGTTGTACCCAAATTTGAAATTAGCACCTGTTTTCTTTAACGAATTCTTTACAATAATCCACTTTAACGGCCATAAAAAGTTTGGCAAAGACCGGGTGATGTAACTCAGATATTTGGGGGACATATTAATCACTTGCGCATATTTTATTTAAAAATACCTCTAATTTCTCACTATTGGTCTTGGGGTTAAAATATTGCTTGCATTTATTGAGCCCCGATTGCCCTATCTTTGCAGCTTCTACAGGGTTGTCGATAATATATTCCATATCCTTAATTAATGAATCCTCATTGGCAATATCAGTCATAATAACATCTTCCCTGTCTATTAAATAATCTCTTATGTCACTTACGGGTGATATAATGACCGGCTTCCCAGTAGCCAGGTATTCTCCTAATTTAAACGGGAAACCAGCATTTGCATAATCTGAATTAACCCTTGTTACCAATAAGGCATCGGCGCTATTTAAAAAACCGTAATATTCATTGTCTGAAACCATCCCAACGTATTTAATACTGGCTTCAATCTTAATCATTTCCTTAATGGTATCATTTATTTTACCTCCTAGCACCAACACAACGTTTTGCCTTTTTTGCGAAAGTTTCTTGAATGCGTTTATCACCAAATCAATCCCGTCGCGATTAGCATAACTACCACTATACAAAAATGTATAAGAAGTTTTATTCTGAGAGGTTTCCTTCTGAGTTAAGTCTATGTTTTCTGCACATATTGTTATACGTTCTATTCTCTCAGGTTTAACACCAAGCTTTTCAAACTTATTTCTTAAACGGTTAGAAATAACCACTACTCCATCAGCGAGATTAGATATGTTCTTTTCAAATAAAGCGTTTACTCTGTGCAACAACCCAAGTAGCATTCCGGTATTTTCCTGATGAACATTGTAATCCTCCACTATATCGGCAACAATTTTATAGCCTAGTTTCCTTCCTTTTTTCGCAAAAATGAAGTTCATGAGCCCTATGCCGTCATATATTATCATAACGTTTTTAGCACCTGCTTTGTACTCTGACTTTAACATTTCCGAAACTTTTGACCTCCCGGTCAATCTCTGCACCCTGCTTAAGCTGAATAATTTATAGCTCACATTATTTAATTCCCCTTGGCTTACATTTCCACCATTGCTTTTGCCAATAACCAAAACCTTAACATCATTATTTATCGCCAAATTCTCGGCAAATAACCTGACACGTTTTGAGCCTGCCATTCCAAACGGGTATGGTTGAAATGATATGAAGAGTATGTTCATAGTCGGGTATAATGCAATTTATATCCCCTTTTCTTTAAGTATCAGTTCTATCATTCTTGCGTTTACAAGTTGCACCGATTCTTCATCGGTTAACTTTACATTAAACCCCTCCTCAATAGCCATGATCATATACAGGTGATGAACGGAATCCCATTTCTCAATGGTATCTGGTGAGGATTCTTCGGTAATCTTATCAATATCTGTTTCAAAAACGTTGGCTAATATTTCCCTTAACTTTTCATTCATTACAAAGTAATTTTTACCTGTTTAAAATTTGTACTGTCAATTTCTAAAGGCTTATCCATCTCAAATTCGTAATACTTATTACCAGCCTCACTTTTGCTAACCTTAAAACCATTTTTCTCAAAAAAATCTTCCACCACCTGGTTTTTACTTGTTTTAATATAGGCTGAGGTTACCTTTTTGTACCCACGTACGGAAGCCTTATTAAGTATGGCCTTCAACAATATTTCCTCTATCCCCCTACCTATAACCCTGCAACTCATATAGAGTGTATCGATATATGCCTCATCCTTTTTATATCCAACTATAGCCGTACCTACAATACCAATATCGCCAAATTTATCAGACACCTTAAGGCAGCTTATGTCATATTTGCACGATTTTATCATCTCTTTTATTTCATCTTCGCTATACCTTTTGGTAGTAACATTAAACTGGTTAGTTCGCTGTGACAACTGTGCCACCCTGGCCAAGGAAAAATCATCGACAGGATAAATATCCACCACAATTTCCAGCGATTTAAAATACGAAGTAATGTCAGTAAAATTCGACTCCGCTTTTTTACGGGCTGCATTTCCTAGGTATAGCTCTCCCCTCTTTTTATCCTCGTCAGAAAAGTAAACCGATTCAAAAGATATATCCTCTGCTAATAAACCGGGATATAAAGTCCTATCCTTTGGTAGTTCTATGACCCTTACAGAGGGCAATATTTCCCTCATTAGGTTACATTCAAATTCGCTATCATCAATAAATACCATACTGTCAAGGCCAATGTTCAACTCCTCAGCTATGGCCTTCATATTGTCGGTTTTGTTATTCCAGTTGGCATATATGGCTGCAAAATGTTTTTCCTTTAGTAGCATGTCGGGGTGCTTGCTGAATACTTCTATTACATCGTCGTAATTATTTTTACTGTTTATGGCAAGTATTATTCCCCGGTTATAAAGGTTCAGTATCTGTTGTTGGAAATCATAAAATATATTTCCGGGATGTATATGGCCTATTTGAATACCATTCAGGCCATCTTCACCAATAATTCCGCCCCATAATGTGTTATCGCAGTCTAAAACAAGGCATTTCTTTGTTTTACCATAAAGATTACGTACCAGCTTTAAACACTCTATGGCAATTAATTTATAACCTGCAACAGAATAAGGAGACTTAGCCATATACCACTGCTTCTTATCATACATCTTTTCCACGCCCGCTTTAAGAACAACCTGCCGCAAATCAATTAAATAAACATTATTGTATTTCTTTATTAAATCTATCAGTTCGCGGTTGATTAATTCAATAACATGGTTCTGCCCGGTATGGTTATTACTTTCATAAATACCCAATGTAGGGCTAATTGCCATTTCAAGATTAGTCAGAATTATTTTAGCAGACGAATGCTTCCTTATATTTGAAATAACACTCTCATAATAGCCCAATACGTTAGATTTTATCTCTTCAGAAGTTTTTGAAATAAATGCTCCGAAATCAGTATACAATTCAGGCACAAGTGCAGGGCTATGCAGGAAAGTAACTATAATACCCGGGGTGGATTTATAAAGGCCCGAATTGGGGTCAATAGTTTCCTGCATTATAAGGTCATACCCACCTGAATATACATTAGGATTAAAACCATCTTTTACTAAGAGATATTTCAATAAAGGAACAAACGTATCAACAGTTATATTCCTGAGTATGCCTATGTTTAACGGAGCACCTGTTTCTGCATCCGACTTTCTCAGCGATGCAATAATTTCATGAAATTGCAGGTTGTCAAAATAGCTCATATATTATATCATGGCTTGTCCGCCGGTAACTCTAATGTTTTCTCCCGTTAAAAAACCTGAATCAGAACCTGCCAGGAAAGTAACCACTCCTGCAACATCTTCAGGGTTGGCAAGACGCCTGAGCGGAGTTTGCATGGAATTCAGAATCCTTATTTTTTCGGGAACATCAGCAATCAGGCTGGTTTCAGTCATTGAGGGAGATACCAGGTTAAATGTAATTCCTTTGGGGCCATATTCAACGGCAAGGCTTCTTACAAACGCATTTAACGCGGCCTTAGCAATAACATAGTCATAGAGTTCTTTGGGAGGTACCCCATCAGCATATATGCTGGAAATGCATATTACTTTCCCTTTTTTCCGGCTCTCAAAATAGGGTATCAATTCCCGAGATAGTAAATAAAGGCCCTTAACCTGGTTATTAAAATGTTCCTGTATCGAATCCCACTCTACCTGTTGGAATTTTTCAGAAATAATCTTTTCTGTGGCTGTATTCACAACAACATCAAGCCCGCCAAAAGCATTCAAGGTAGTATTTACTAAATTCTTAATGTCCTTTTCCGACTTGATATCAGTCTTAACCGCAATAACATCGGCTTTCGCCTTCTTCAGGGATTTCACAAGTTCATCAGCAGCTTTTTCTGAAGAGTAATATGAAAAAGCAACATTATATCCTACCTCTGCCAACCTCTTTACTACAGATGAGCCAATGCCACCTGTTCCCCCAATTACAAGGGCGGTTTTCTTTTCATTTGAACCGGTTTTGTCTTTTGCACTTGAAACTTCCTTTACCACTTTTACAAGGCATTCTCCCTCTATAACCTTTTGTTTATGCTGGTTTACTATATCAACTTTAATCTTCAGCGTCCTCTGGCTCTCACTCTTCTGGATTACCTCACCTGTAACAACTATTTCATCGCCTACCCAAACAGGGCTTAAAAAATTAATGGACTGTGAAAACCATAAAGCCCCTTCACCGGGAAGTTTGGTTCCTATAAGGGTTGAAATGAATGACACTGACAACATGCCGTGCACAACATTCTTTTTGTATTCGGTTTTCTGTGCATATTCCGGGTCAACGTGAAGAGGATTATTATCGCCGGTTAGCGACACGAAATTTTCAATATCCTTTTCGGTTATTTTGTGAATAACCTCAGCCTTCGTTCCTACTTTAATATTATCGAACTTATCCATATTATATTTTTTTTAATACTCTGCAAGGGTTACCTAAGGCAAGTGAATCAGCCGGTATATCGGCTAGCACCAGGCTATTTGCACCTATCACACTGTTCTTTCCTATCCTGACCCCTTTAAGTACCGTAACATTAATCCCTAACCAAACATTATCTTCTATTATAATTGGGTTTGTCTCTGCCGCATTTGAATGCCTTTTAGCAGGGTCAATAGGGTGATGGTCGGAATCGTCAATAAGAACATTAAACCCTGCCAGAACGCCATTCCCTATAACCACCTTATCTGCACAATGAATAACTGCGCCGTTAAACCCAGAATTATCGCCAATTTCTATACTTGCGCTTGGTGAAGTAGTTACAAGAATACATTTCTTATTCTTTCCAACCAAATTAGTTGAATCAGACCGGAACGTACATCCGTTACCTACTTTTATCTTACTCAATGGATACCTGTTTATTACCGGCAGTCCGTAAAATTGAATGTTACTACCCAATGAAACATTTTTCAGTTTTGCCGACACTCCAACCAATATACTGCAAATTAACATTCGGAAATGTACCCGTAACTTACGGCCATAGAAAAAAACGCTCCCTCTGAAATCAGTTCTTAATAAAATGATAGCTTTCTTCATTTTGAATTACGGCCTGGAATAAAAACCGTACTAATTTACTCATTTTCAGTGTTATTCTTCGGAAAATAACATATTACAAACTGAATATCAAATGCTTAGTAAGAATTCTCAACGGCCAAATCCACTTCATTTTCATTTCTTATCATGTTTGGAATACCACAAAAAAGGAAACATAATGCAAAGAAAAAAGGCTTTGTAAATATAGTTTGGGAGAAACCTGCCAGCCATAAGGATAGTACTACTATATAGGCATAATTTTTTGAAAAAAAGTTCGCAACACAAAGCGCTTGAAATGATTTAAGTAAATAAAAGGAATATAATAAGAAGCCTATCAGGCCAAATTGGGCAAGCAGCAAAGTGGTTCCGTTATTGCGATATTCTTCACTCGAATGGAATTCGTTAACATCAGTACTGACTTTTTCATACCTGCCTTTGCCCGTTAACGGGTGTGCCATAAAATCATCGAAATCAATGCGGGCACTTACAAGCCTGGTATGCGGGCTCTGTCTGTAATCGTTTTCAAATGCAAATCCAATTTCCACACCCAGTTTATCCTGCAGGAATGGTAATTCATTATAGGACACATAGCCTACATATAATAGCAAAGGAATGAATATTATGAGATATGAAATGCGCCTGGAGTAGGCAAGGAAAGAAATTAAGATAAAGAATGTAGTTAAATAAGAACCTGTAGATTGGGTAGTAATAATTGCGAGCAGAAATATGATATTCTTTTTATCAAATATTTTCTTCGCTTTTATAAGGTTGCATAAAAGTGCAAGGTTCAGGAAAATACCAAATCCACCCGCTTCCCAAAACGGGCCAGGGTTCCTTGGGAAACCCGATTTACTATCGGTATTCATTGTAAATAAAATGAAATGCTGGGAATCTTTTAAGTAAGTAATCTTATAAAAAATAGGGGTAACATATGTTGTTAATAGTCCTTCAAAATTTTTATAAAACAACAGTGGAACATATACTATTAAACTTACAACCGTAAAGAAAAATATCATTTTCACAAAATAATCGATGAAATTTCCCCCCAAAATTTTTATGACAAAATATGCGAAATATATCCGCAACATAAACGCAATAAGTATAGTTGGAATAAAATTCTGGCTTGTGAATATCTGGATGACGAAGAGGAAAAGAAATATGAATGAAAAACGCAATACTTTTATATCAATAGTAAGCCTCCTGTAAGTAAATACAAAGAAAGAATAGAGGAACCCGATTATAAGGAAAATCTCGCCCATCAGAAAGGGCATGTTCGATTGCCCTAAAAGAAGATAGAGGAGAAAAAAATCATTTACTCTTCTAATCGTTTCTCTTTTCATTCAAATACCTGTATAGGTTTTCTATTTTTTGCCCGTACATGTCAATATCGCACATTTGCCTGATTAATTCTCCGCCTCTCTTCCCAAATTCATTTCTTTTATTCCCGTCATTTATCAATTCTGATATCCTTTCTGCAAGCTCAACAGGGCTGCAGGGTTTCACAAGGTACCCTGTCACCCCATTTTTCACATAGAATTGTGAGGTGCCTGTAGCAATGATAGGCTTAGAGAATGCCATTTCTTCTATAATATCCCTCCCCCACGGGTCTCCGCTTACAGATGGGCGAATGAAGATATCAACCGCTTTTATTATATTAAAAATATGGTATTGAAAGGGTATCAATTGAACATATGCTTCCATACTATTCTCACTTATATAATTCTCTACCATCCGCCTGTAATCTTTCATAAGAAGCATCTTTTTTACGAGTAACTTCCACGTTTTCTTTGGAGGATTAACACCTATGATAAGGAACTTGAATTGTCTTTTCTCATCACCTTTCTTATCAATAATTATTTTAAGTGCCCTGAGAAAATCCATATGTCCTTTGAATTTATCGAACCTGCCCATCATCCCAACCAGGATGATGTCATTACTAAAACCATTTTCATCCCTGAACTTACTACTAACTCCATCAACTTTTGAAAAATCGAAAGGGTTTGGGAATACATATAAGCTAGGGTGGCCTTTAAACAAAGCTGCTTCATTATCGCTGATTGTAATAATTGCATCTGAATATTCAGTAATAGATTCAATCATATATTTCTGCATAGGCCCAATACCTGCATGATCTATCATTTCGCGAACATGGCTTACGACCTTAATATTGCTGTTTCCCTTTATATACCTGCATACATGAGAAAACACACTATTGTTAATATGCAGTATCTCTATCTTGTTATCTATCAGGAGCTGCAGGAATTTCTTATTCTTTTCATCAGCGTGTCGCCTGGCTTTACAGTATTTATATTTTGATATTGTATACGTCTGACAGCTTACTATTTCATCAATATCCACTACCTCAATGTTCTTACAGTACCTCGACAGGTCCTTCTTCATCTCCTCGTTCCTGCACTGGCTCACAAAAACATATTTGTCAAACTTGTCCGAAGAAACTGACTTTACCATAAGATACAGGCTCATTGCGCCACCTCCCGGTGATATTTGGTTACCCAAGTAAGCAATGCGCATTTTTCCAGGTTCTGTCATGCTTGACTTAAATTACTTTTTGGTGGATTTAGTCAGTTTCCTTTTAAAAGCGGCTAATTTTTTATGCATACCCTCATAGGAGGGATAGTCAGAATGAGCCTTTATAGGCAATGCCATTATTTCTTCAAAGCCTTTTTCATCAATTTCAAGTTTTTTAATGAAATACTCTTTGTCTTCCTTAAGTTTTATCGGGTCATATAAGGGTTTTTCAAGCTCTTTTAGCGCTTCCTCTCTTGTAACCTGGCCCGAGCATATAAGGCTAGATAAATGAGCTCTTCTTTTATCTACATTGAACTTAGCGGGTAAAATATAGGCCTGGTAGAATTGAGTAATTTTTGATTCATAGTGCTTGCCTCCATAATCACGCCATCCGAACTCATTCTTTAAAATGCCAAGCGCATCAGCCTTGACATATGGAACATAATTCAATAAAGGGATATTGTTTTCATCGTTAAAATAACGGTAATGTATGTATTCCTTGAAACTTAATAAAGGATAGGTCTTCAATACTCTTCCAGAACCGAATCTCTTATAAATTGACCTGATATTTAAACTATCGTATTTGGGAACATACAACCATGTTAATGGCATTATAGATTCTGCCGCAAAATTGGATCCTATAAGGAAATACTTAATTCCATGCTCTTTCATTAATCTGTATATGGAAACTACAATAGCATTATCTGACAGCACTTCAATATCAATAACCGATGCCTTAAGGTATGCCAATTGCAAATCGCGGAATTCTTCCCAATCAATAACATATGTAAAAAGGTCAATACCTAATTTCTTTACTATGTTCTCAATATTCTGTACCGCAAGTTCCGAATTCCATCCATTATCAAGGTGAATTGCAAGAGGTCTCAATCCTGCTTTCTTTACTATATAAGCCAAATATGAACTGTCGACCCCACCGCTAAGCCCAATAACACAATCATACTGTTTATCTGCCCCCGACTGTTTGATTTTAGCAACTATCTCGTTAAACTTGTTTCCCCTTTCTCGCTCACTTCTAAAAGTAATTTGTTCTACTTTCTTAACAGCACTTTTACAATGATTACATCTCCCATTATCATCAAATTCAATTAATGTATCGGTAGTATCCATTACACAGTATGAACAAATCTGGTATTTCCTCTCAGCCATACTTAGTTGAATGTTTTAATCAGTTCCTGCTGGGACGGATAAGTAATCAGCACTGCTTTATGTATCCCCTGGAAAACAAACATGCTTCCGGCTGCTACTGCAGACGCCTTGCCTTCATTTACTGCGTCAGCAAAATCATTAAGCTTCCCCGCTCCGCCCGATGCCACCACAGGTATGTTTACCGCTTCGGCTACCTGCCTTATTAATTTCAAGTCGTAACCAAGCATAGTTCCATCTCTGTCAATAGAATTAATAAATAACTCTCCCGCTCCTAATTGCTCCATTCTTTTTGCATATTCAACAGGGTTTTGGCCGGTGTCATACGTTCCGCAATTGGTATATACTTTATACTGTCCAAAAATACTCTTTTTTACATCAACCGAAGCTACAATGCTCTGATTACCATAAACCTTTGAGCTTTCAGAAATTAAGTCAGGCGTCTTAAATGTTGACGTATTCAGAACCACTTTTTCAACCCCTAATGAAAACAGTTTTTCCATATCATTTAAACTTGAAACTCCTCCTCCATACCCAAAAGGCATAAAAGCTTCTGTGGCAATTTCTGCAATTAATTTAAAGTTCGGCCCTTTATGTTGCGGGGTTACGGAAATATCAAGAAATATAAGTTCATCTACTTCCTTATCATTAAATATTTTCACAGCATTTATAGGGTCGCCAATGTAAACAGGGTCTTTAAACTTAACTGTTTTCACTAATCCGTTTCCTTTAAGCAGCAAGCATGGTATTACTCTTGTCTTCAACATTCTTATACTGCATTAACCCAGTTTGACAATAATTTCATGCCATACTTATGGCTTTTCTCAGGGTGAAATTGCATACCTGTAATATTATCTTTAGCTATTGCCGAAGTAAATTCATTCCCATATTCGGTAGTTGCCAACATATCCTCACTGTTCCGGCAAACAATATGATAAGAATGCACGAAATAAAACTTTGGCTCGCTGTAAAAATCATTAAATATACAGTTAGCCTTAACTATTTTTATAGTATTCCAACCCATGTGAGGCACTTTAAGGTTATCACCCTTAAACCGCACCACCTTTGCATTAAACCATTTCAGCCCCGGTAACTTACCCTCTTCACTATCATTTGCCATTAATTGCATTCCAAGGCAAATGCCCAAAACAGGTATTTTTTCAGTTAATACTTTTCTATTCAGTACTTCAATAAGGTTTAATGAGTTAAGGTTTTCCATTGCCCTATCGAATGCACCTACACCAGGAAGTATAATCATACTCGCCTTTTCAATTTCAGAAACCTGCGAGGTAATTAATGATTCATGGCCAATTTTTTTTAGCATATTGGCTATAGAACCTACATTGCCCATTTTATAATCAACAATCGTAATCATACGGCATCGTCAAATTTAAATGCATGTAACCATAATTCTATCTGTTTTTCCCAACTGAATACCTTCCCTATAGAGATGTGGTTGTTTTCACACTTTGCTTTTTCTTCTTTAAAATGCTCTATAACTTTAGCAAGTTTATCTGCAATGTTATTCTCATTTATTTTATGGTAATAAACCCCCATATCGTCCCAGAATTTATAGGGTAGCCATTCCCCTACCAATACAATATTTCCGCAATATAAATGCTCTAATAGGGACGAACTTGCCTGGTCGGAAAGTTGCATATTAATTACAATGTCTGAATTTAGCCTGATATCAGCTATATCTCTATCGGGCAGATATTTTGTAAACATTTTATACCTGAAATTATTACTTTCCAATAGTTCTTTAACCCTATTCATATATTCCTGTGTCCCCCCGTATGTAAAAAGGATTAACAGAAATAGGTTGTCCCTCCTTATTTGTTTCAGTTTTTCAATAATCTTTATATGCTGCTGTTCATCATGCCCATTATACCCTATTGTTATAATAATATCTCCATCGTTAATGTTATTATTTTTCCTGAAAACTGCCTTTGAGGTTGTATTGTTGTTTTTATCTAATATGGGTATAATATCAATACCAAAATCTGCCGTAAATAATTTAGTCTTGTACTTATTGTTATAATACTTGTTGAACTCATCTGCCATCTGGTAATTTCCAAAAGTAATTGCGCTGCATTTATCAAGAAGTGCAGTTACTTTCTGCTTAATTATATCAGGAACACGATAAAAGTCGGAGCCTGCATAGCTTACCATAAGTCGTTTATTATGCTTTGATAAATATTTGCCAAACCTTCTTACATATGGTTGCAGGTACAAAATATCAACAGCGTCGTAATTCTTATTCCTTCTTATTAAGACAGATAGGTGACACAGCATTAAAAAATAACCTACGACAGGAATTCTGAAAGCGTTTGCATAAAAGGGCCTGTTTTTTTCTATAACATTATTCCTGTAAAAATGCCATTTACCGGTATCAATTACATCTACCTGGATACTTCTATCTGCAAGATGTTTTGTAAGTGAGCCAACAAAAGGGGACATTCCTATAAAATTGGTAATAATCAAAACCCTCTTTTTAGGCATTGTCTTTTTTGAAGCTATTAATATAGTCCGTCCAGTTACCTATATCTTTCCAGGATTTTTCACTCACAGGAAACACACCAACTTTCCCATTTCTCTTCTGAATATTTTCAATCAGGTTAGTGATGTGAAAAAATTTGTTTACCGGAATCTCATCCAGTAATTTTGGTTCCAGAATGTACATACCTGAATTAATCTGGAATGTAAGCTCAGGCTTTTCCGTAATTTTCTTCAGCATGCCATTTGGGCCGGTCTCAATTGTTCCATATGGAATAGGATAATGCCTTAATGCAGAGACAATAGTAAGCTCGTTTCCATTATCTCTATGGTATTTTAATATTTCAGCATAATTCTCATCTATACTTATATCGCAATTTGACACAAAAAAAGTTTTATCTATCTTACCTCGCAATAAATGCAATCCTCCGGCAGTACCCAGCGGTATCTCTTCCTGGAAATATGAAATATTATAGTTTTTATTGTTCAGCGTTTCAAAGTAATGCTTTATCATATCCGCCTTATAGTTCACAGACATATAAAAATCCCTGCAACCCACATTTACAAACCTGTCAAGAATATCTTCTATCATGGTTTTATCCCCTATAGGTATCAGAGGCTTGGGCAATACATTGGTAATGGGCTTCAGGCGTGAGCCTTTTCCACCAGCCATAATAACTACAGGTAAATTAATATCGGAGTCTATTCTGTTTTTTTCCGTTAAAAAAACATCTTCCCAGAATATTACATCAGCCAATTCGCCTTTTGCCCCTAAAACAGGCATACATTCAATTCTGAACTCAAACATTTTTTCCTTTATGCTTTCCATCGAATCACCTATGTTGCACATCTTTGTATTCTTCCTCAGTACTTCAACTACAGGAATATCTAAAGGCTTACTCGAAATTATTGCTCGTTGTATATCTCCAACACTAAGTATGTTAACAAACCTGTTATCATCAAAAACAAAAAGAAGCTTTTTATCTATGGCATCCATTTGTTTCAGCGCCGTCAATATGCTGGCATTACCATTGATTACCTGGCCTGCAATTTTTTTATCTACATTCATTCAATTATCGTCCTTTAATTTATCACTCCTTTTCCCTATACCCCAATAGTTTTATTTTATTTTTCAAGTACGAACTTTCATACTTTACCTGCCATTGAGATACTACATTATCATATACT
>Ga0206835_1078_pt1 | contig 35513 bp, 31 predicted proteins | sample Alteio_BWOrgCont_31_FD_152853 | JGI IMG/M metagenome (GOLD analysis project Ga0206835, IMG submission 152853) | Enriched cells from forest soil in Barre Woods Harvard Forest LTER site, Petersham, Massachusetts, United States -... | ecosystem: Environmental > Terrestrial > Soil > Temperate forest >...
CAGGTTAATAAAGGTTATATAGAGAGAAAGAGCTCCCCAAACCGCCATTTTACCCATTGTGCCTTCCCCTGCAGAGGTTACCTGCACGCTCATGTTTTTCAGCATTTGCACTTTATAGGCTGTTAAGCCTGTAAATATGGCAACGCATATAAAATTCAACGCGTAATCTAAGGTTGCGCTGTGCATGAAGTAATTTATAATCCATGAAATAATTACGCCGAAAAGCGCTACGTATAACAGGGTGCCAAACTTGGTAAGGTCGGTTGAAGTTGTGTACCCCAGGAAAGCCATTAAACCGAATATGCCCGACGTTACAAAGAACATGCTGTAAATTGATGTCTTTGTATAGGCGAGGAAAATTACGCTAAGGCTTATTCCCATGAGAGAGGAATAAAGTATAAATGTGAAAGCCATCGCCATGTATGACAGGCGGTTCACACCTAGCCCCATAATGAGAATTATGGCAAGAGGCGCAAATGTAGCGATATAGAACAGAGGCGTCGGGCGCCCTGCTTCAAACACCATACTTATTAAACCTGTATTCGCGAAAGCGTAAGCAAGAATTCCTGTTATGCCTAGGCCGAGAGTCATCCACGTGAACACCCTTGCCATAAACGTCCTTGTAGCTACTTCGCTACCCACAGAATTAACCGACTGCACTTCAATCGGGTCTTTGAAACTAAAATTTTGATTATCCATAATTTTATAATAATTGTGTTAAAATTCTAAATACAAATATATATCAAAATAACTCATCTCTATTCTACTACTTAACATGATTTAACATAGACTTAAAGACGAATAAGTACCCGATTTACTTTAACCCTATCTGCTTAAAAGTGAGTAGATTGTAGCAAGATGTTGGTCATCATGCTCTGCAACAAACAAAGCAATATCTACAGGGCGCATTTGCAGGTTTAGTCTTGGGTGTAATGCCTTACGGTTAAGAACAGCCTCATCCAACCCCTCGAGCCTTTTAATGAACTCGTTCCGCACTTTTTCAAATCTGCCTATTATGTCTTTAACATCGGCATTATTATAATTAGCCTCTGTGGTCTTTTTATTTTGCATATCTGCCGCACGCAGGGTTTCCTTTCCGGCTAAAAAATCATCTATTCGCCCTTCGTGTATATCTTCTAAATCAAGCAGGTGGCCTATATGCTCCTGCGCCGACCATTTACCATCTACTTTTTTTGTCAATGCCTCTTTAGATTGGTTGGCTGTATAATTATGTAACCTCAACACTGTTCCTCTCAGCCTATCCAGTGTCATGGGAAACATGCCAATGGGTTGGTTAAATTCAAACTTACGGTCTATCCATTTTATTTGTTGTATCATGTCTACGGGTTTTAGATTATAAAAATAAGTATTCTTCAAAATATTACTTTTGATTGGCAACTTACCTGTTGCAGGTGCTAATAACTCATGGAAAGCAGTAATAAAATAAAATACCTGGAAGGGTTACGGGGCGTAGCAGCTTTATGCGTCTTCTTTCACCATTTCTTCCTGGCTTTCTATCCTTCTTATTATTTCGCCGGTGACCCTGCCAGCATACACCTCGGCAATCTTGAACTTGCATATTACCGTAGCCCCCTCAGTTTTATAACCAACGGGAATTTTATGGTAATGATATTTTTTGTACTCAGTGGCTACGTTTTATCGGCTTCTTATTTTAAGAACAATAAATTTGAAATACTTGTATCATCGGCCATTCGCAGGTTTTTAAGGCTTTATATACCGGTAGCCTTCACATTAATAGTAGCTTATCTTCTATTGCGCAATTCCGTTTATTTAAACCGCGAAGTGGCCGACATAAGCCATTCGGGCTGGCTGTATAGCATTTGGCCCAACGATAAATCGTTCCATACCTTCTGGATTTGCTTAACATACTTAACCATGTTTACGCGTGACAGCCGCTATGATACCACTACATGGACAATGTGTTACGAACTTTATGGCTCAATGATGGTATTTACATTACTTGCGCTTACACACAAGGCAAGGGCAAAATGGGTAATATTCATTATCGTTTCCATAATTGCTTACTACCTGTTCAGCATATATTACATTGCATTTATAATCGGAATATGTATGAATTACTTAACTGCCATTCCGATTGAAAAAATAAAATTCAGGAAGCCGCTTATTTTTGTTCTGGTAGTTACAGGCCTCGTTCTTGGTGGATTTCCATCATGGCCCAGCTACCCAAACGAGACCTTTTACAAATTCTTCTCATCCCCTATATTGATAAATAATTCTGAGACAATTCATATTGTTGGCGCAGCATTTATTATTATGGCCGTGTTGCTTTCAAAAAGATTGCAAAACCTTTTCTCTATTAAGCCATTTGTATTCCTGGGCGATATTTCTTTTTCGCTTTATCTAATTCACCCAATTATTATAGGAACCATTTCCTGCTGGACCTTCCTTTACATATATTACGGAACCAACTCTTATAACTGGTCGGTTTTAGCTACCATACTGGTAACCGTACCGGCAATGCTTATAATATCAAAGGTTATGACTGAGTTAGTAGATAAGCTAGGCATTAAATTTTCTAAGTACGTTTACAACAAGCTGTTCAGGCCTGCCGCTTCAGTTTAGTGCTTGCTGTGGTCCATATCCCGGCTTTCCCAGTATTCAGGGCCGTAATCAATAAATATCTCCTGCCCTGCTTTAATGTCTTTTGTGGCGTAAAATATAAATCGCCCTTTTTTCACATTGGTTTCCCAGGTTGCATTTGGCTTAGGCGATGAATTATACAGCGCCCCGGTACCAAATACAACTGCAGCCTTCGATTTGCTGTCAGGCAAATCTTTTGTCCAGCCGAAAATATATTCTTTTACCAGCTTAGGTAATTTTTGCCAGTCGCCTTTTACAAGAATAAAGTGGTCCTCTTCCAGCACCTCATTCTTCTTTATGGCTTTTTTGGCAAACACACCCATTCCGTGAACGGGAGATTTGCGGACTTCAATTTTCGGGTTGTAATAATATGATTGTGGGTTGTAATGCTGAGGATAAAGTAGCTTTTTCGCCATAAACGGTTATAGTGTTATTTATACTTGTCGTAGTCTTCTGATGATTCTTCTTTAGGTTTAACATACAGGTTCACTATTTTAAATGGAATTGACGTGCTGGCATCAATCACCACCCTTCCTTCAAGGTTTAGTATTTTACAATCTTCCGGAAAATTACCCACTACGCTAAAGCTTACTTTTTTCTTAGCAGTTGTCGTGTCGGTAAATGAATAAGAGTCAGGACTTATAAATGCAGACAGGCTGTCATGCCCCTGAATACTGTCGAGCACACTTACGCCTTTATCAGTATATGCTTTGGTTATAGTTACATAACCGGAATAGCCGGCATTAACACCTCTTGAAAGCTCGCCTGAAAAAGTCATGGTGCCGTAAAACTGGTCAATGCTTAGTTTCTTGAAATACACTTTGCCATTAGCGGAATCTTTAGCTGTAACTACCAGTTTACCATGCTCCCTTTCGGCTTCTTCTTCCTTTTGCGCCGCAATAACTGCTTGTACAGAATCGTATTTGTCTATCCCCGATTTTTTACGAAATGCGGTATATGATTTCTTTGCTTCAGCAACTTCCTTATCGTAGTCGAACTGAGGTTTTGTATCCGGCTTATAGGTTACTTCCACCGGTTTATCCTGGCCGAATAAGAACGAATTATAAGAGTTTGGGTTACTACTGGCTCCCATTAACTGCATAAGGGCCATGTTGTTATTGCCGCCCTTTGGGGCATCCATAAGTTTAATTATCTGGTCTCCGGTTATACTTATTGCAACTGTGCTTTCATCTTTCCTTATAAAGTTGGAACTTGAAATAATTTTACCCGGCAGGTGATAGGTACTGCTCACTTCAAATCCCCTCATCATAGCGGCCATATAGCAGTGCATCATCGCTGTCCACACTCCGCCTTTAAACATTGATTTACCACCTAAAGCAGACATAGCCGCGGAAAGTGAATCGCTTTTATGATCGTTACCTGTTTTAAAACTCAGGGTAATATCACCATCTGCAGTTTTTGATACCTGTATCATAGAATCGAGCATAGATACACCCAGTTTGGTTAAGTCTTTAAAATAGGCAGTGCCTTTAAAATAAACGGTATCGCCACCTGCAGTCAATCCATATTCAACATCTTTCCATGCATCTATTCCCTTTGCCGATAACATTTTGCTGGCGTATGCCATAGCGACTTCATTGGGTGTCATTGAGGTTGTATCTCCCGTTCCGCCAAACGGATTCGAGTAAAGGCTCTTGGCATCGCTGCCTTTTGTGTCTACAATTACCTGCGCTAAGTCAACGCCTATTTTTTCTTCCGCTACTGTTTTACCCGACATATCAGGGTTCAATGTCATAGTCGTGTGCATCTGTATGCCGCAACTATAAAGTAACACAGCAGGTAATAAAAAGAGTAAATATTTTTTCATTCAGATTATTGTTGAGGATATGTAAAAGTATATTTTTTAAATGAACTCCCATTGTAACAACTTACTCCCTTCTCATCCGCGAACCAAATATTACCTTTATTATCCTTCAGTATGTAGTTCACATTGTTATCATCCAGTTCATCTGGCGCTGAATAAGTAATGTATTTTGAACCATTGTACTTATACAACCCTTTGTGCGTACCAACCCAGATATCACCAGTACTATCCTGTAGCATACAATTCACTGCACAACATCCGCTATCTGTTAGTGGATAATGTGCGTACGTATTACCATCGTATCTCGTTATCCCACAACCACCAAACCACAAATTCCTTTGTTTATCTTCTAAAATAGCATTGCACGAATAATAGTCTTTTTCTCCTAGTGCATGTCGAATTATACTTTTTCCATCGTATCTACATACACTGCACCCCCCCAACAAACCAAACATTCCCATTATCGTCTTCCAGTATATTAGTAACAGTATTGTAACTTATGTTGAGAAACCAATTATCACTATGATTTTTATCCAGTAGAAAGCTTTCCACGTTCTCACCCTTAATGTGGCCGACCCCCTGATTTGTTCCGGCCCATATATCCCCTTGGAATCCTCGTATAAACAATATATACTTACAGCAGGCAATCCGTCTTTTATGGTAAAATTCGAAAACCGTTTACCATCAAAGCGGCTTATTCCACCTAGGGTTCCAAACCACATATTCCCTTTCCTGTCTTGAATCATGCATGTAACACAACTGTCAACTAATCCTTCAGTCATGCTATAATTCCTTATTCCCTTGGGGGTGTAGCAAATTACTCCTTTCCTATATTCAGATAGCCACACATTCTTATCGTGATCGGTATAAATACAATTATGCAAATATTTGTTATTGTTCAGTACCACATTGAATGAATCTCCTTCAAACTTATAAACAATTCCTTTCCAGCAGGCCCACACATTTCCAGCCCAATCCAAAGCAATTCCTTCTACATAAGCTACCTTTCCAAGCGGCATTCGAATTGTAGCTGGATCAGGATAATAAGAGGATGTTTCATTATTGCAGGAAAAAAGAGCAAGGGATAATATGAGTGTAATTATTGCCCTGTACATTTACTGGTTCTGTTCAATCCAGCTTTTGGCCTTAGCTATAGCATTGCCTATGCCCTGTACATTACTGCCACCTGCTGTTGCGTAAAAAGGTTGTCCGCCTCCCCCGCCCTGTATTTCTTTACTGAATTCACGTATAAGTGAAGACGCGTTCCAGTTCTTTTCTTTCACTAAACTATCAGACATGGCAAGGAATAAATTGGCCTTACCATTTATTTCAGCGCCTAATAAAAGGAACAGGTTTGATACCTCTCCTTTTAACTGGAAGCAGATATCTTTAGCCACATCAGCCGATAGTATTTCCGCTTTCTCTGCAATAAACATAGTGCTGCCTATCTGGTGCTTTTTAGTAAGTAATTCAGCTTTCAACTGTTTGCCCTGTTCACGCGATAGCTTTTCAACCTGCTTGGTTAGTTCAGCTGCATGTTGTTGTAAATCTAAAATGCCTTTTACAAGGTTCTTAGGATTTTTTAACGCGTCTGAAGCCTGTCTTATAGTTTCTATCTGTTCCGAAATATAATCATGCGCACGCAACGCGGTAACAGCCTCTATACGGCGTATACCGGCAGATACAGCACTTTCTGATAATATTTTAAAATAACCAATTTGCCCGGTTGCTTTAACATGTGTACCGCCACAAAGCTCGATTGAATAGTTTTTATCTATGGTAACTACACGAACAGTATCACCGTATTTTTCCCCAAACAGCGCCATAGCTCCGAGTTTTTTAGCCGCATCTATTGGCATTACTTCCGTTTGGCAGGCAATGTTCTCGCGTATTTTCTGGTTCACCAACGATTCTATATCTCTTAACTCCTCATCGGTTATCTTGGAGAAATGCGAAAAATCGAAACGAAGATATTCAGGGCTGACTAATGAGCCTCTTTGCTCTACATGTCCGCCTAAAATTTTACGCAGAGCCGCGTGCAGCAAGTGTGTTGCAGAGTGATTGTCGGCAGTAAGTATTCGTCTATCAGGGTCAACAATCGCTTTGAATGATGCTTTTAAATCTTCCGGCAAAGTCTCGGTAAAATGCACATTCAGGTTATTTTCTTTTTGGGTATCAGTGACCTTTATGCGCTTGGTGCCAAATTCAAAAAAGCCTGTGTCGCCCACCTGCCCACCGCTTTCAGCATAGAAAGGAGTCTTATCTAATATAACCTGGTACTGGTCTTTTCCTTTGGCTTTTATCTTTCGGTAACGAACAATCTTTGCATTATCTTCAATATTTTCATAACCTGTAAAAGCAGATTGTTGTGTGTCTATAACATTAATCCAATCTTCTTTATCAACTGATGTTGCCGCGCGTGAACGGTCGCGCTGTTTTTCTAATGCTTCATTAAACCCTTTTTCATCAATAGATATATCAGAGCCTTTTGCAATAAGTGCAGTAAGGTCAACAGGGAAACCATAGGTGTCATAAAGCTCAAATACTTCATTACCCGGAAGAATTCGTTTTTGCTGTTTCAGTGTATCGGTACAAAGAGCCTCTAATCTCTTCAATCCTTGCTCCAACGTCCGCATAAAGGCCTGCTCCTCTTCCAATATAACTTTCTTAACCAGCTTATCTTGCTTTACTATCTCAGGGAACTGACTCCCCATTTGTTTTGCAAGAATGTCTACAAGATTATATAAGAATGGTTCTTTTAAATCAAGCGATTGGTAGCCGTATCGCACTGCCCTGCGCAATATACGGCGTATTACATAACCTGCCCCGGTGTTCGATGGCAACTGACCGTCAGCAATGGTGAATGATATTGCACGTATATGGTCGGCTATAACACGCATGGCAATATTCAGTTGCTCCTGCTTAGGGCTGTTATCATCAGATACATATTTCTTACCCGATACTTTTTCTATTTCTTTAATCAATGGTTGAAAAACATCGGTATCGTAGCTTGAGTGTTCGCCCTGCAATACCATGCTCAGGCGCTCAAAGCCCATACCAGTATCTACATGTTGGGCAGGAAGTTTTTCTAACGAACCATCGGCTTTACGATTAAATTCCATAAACACCAGGTTCCATATTTCAATAACGCGCGGATTGCTGGAATTAACTAATGTTTTGCCATCAATCTTTTTGCGTTCATCATCACTTCTTAAGTCCACATGTATCTCTGAACAAGGCCCGCATGGCCCTGTGTCACCCATTTCCCAAAAGTTATCTTTCTTGTTGCCATTAATAATCCTGTCAGCAGAAACATATTGCAACCAATGGTTCTTTGCTTCTTCATCGAAGGCAAGGTTCTCTTTTTTGTCGCCTTCAAACACTGTCACATAAAGCCTGTCCTTTTCTATCTTGTATACTTCTGTAAGCAATTCCCATGCCCATGCAATAGCATCTTTTTTAAAGTAATCGCCAAACGACCAGTTGCCTAGCATTTCAAACATGGTGTGGTGATAGGTATCTACACCAACCTCTTCAAGGTCGTTATGTTTGCCCGATACACGCAAGCATTTTTGTGTATCGGCAATACGTGGAGCCTTTGGTTTACCATGCCCTAAAAACGCATCTTTAAATTGGTTCATACCCGCATTGGTGAACATCAATGTAGGGTCGTCTTTAACTACTATAGGCGCCGAAGGCACTATTAAATGCTGTTTCGACTGGAAAAAATCAAGAAATTTCTGGCGTATCTCTGCTGAATTCATAAAGCTATCAATATGCTTTCAAAAGTAATAAATACTCAGAAAGTAAATAGTAAGGAAACCGGGCACAAGGAAATTACCTGTTTAGCCCTTATAAGTTGCCAGCCAATTTAAGGCATCGGCTTCATCGGTAAACACCTTTAAGGGAGTCTTAATCTTCTTGATTTTTACAGCATAATCCGCCATAAGGTAAACACCTATTGTCTTGGCTACAATGGCAGTTGCAATGCCATGCTTACCCATCACCTCGTCAATCACAAAATCAAGCGCATCATCGGTTATGGTAAAATGCGGTCGCAGGTCGTAAAGCATTTTTCTCTTTTCCGGCCCAATAAACCCGAATGTATCTTTAACCGACTGTTTTAAGGAAGGCAGGTCAATATGGCTATCACGGATAACACGTTTGTAGGCTATGTTTTTTTTATCCACTTCCACCTTGGCAATGCATGTGGTAAGCACCCCGCTTACAGGCTGTTCAGCGGGCTTAATCTTTTTCTTCGCCTTCTCTTCAGGCCTTCTGCTTTCAGTCTCAACTTTCAGTTTCGGAACGCCTTTCTTGTATTTAAAAGAAAGCAGCCATTTCATGGCTTCGCGCATATTACTGAAAACCTTTATCTGCGCCTTGCCCTTTTGCCTGTTCTTAAAATAATCGCCCAATACTCGTATACCCGGTTTATCGGAAACTATGGCCGAAGCAATACGATTGCTGCTTAACAAATGCTTATGGAGATATTCCATGGCATCGTCGGTAAGGGTAAATGCAGGGCGCGCATCATATAATATAAGTGCCTTTTTGCCATCGGCAAGTTTAAATCCTATCTCGTCTGATTCTTTAATGTCTTTAGCCGTAAGATGGCTATCGGGCCTTACGGTTTTGTGTATGATTCCAAAATCGTCCTTGCTTACAAGGCAGGTGGTGGTTTTAATTTCGGCAGATTTCATGCATACAATATATAGAAAATCATTTTATAGTATGGCGCTTTCCGGTTGAAAAGCGGCTAATGCACCGAAGAAAGGTGCTGTAACTGTCATAAAATCAATTACTAACAGTGGCGGTACACCTCCTTCCAACTCTTAAAAAAAGTTAAAAGAAGAGGTTTATGCCCCTATAATTTTTATTTGGGCATAAGTTTTATAAATTTGCGACGCTTAATAGTAAAAAGAGAACCAATTTTCAGGGAATTTGTCAAATATTAAATACATATTTAATACCAAAACACTCACTTACGAGAAGGTGCACCATCGTTTCCGCGATAAGGCGCTTAAGGTTTTCTCCTATGTGCTCACCAGCTTATTCTTCTCTTTCATAGTACTTGTAATTGGGTTTAGCGTAATTGATTCACCCAAGGAAAAACAATTGAAGCGTGAAATAGCCAAAATGCAGCTGGAGTACGACCTGCTTAACAACCGCATGGCACAGGCTAACGACGTACTTGCCAATATAGAACAACGCGATAATAATATTTACAGGGCCGTGCTAAATGCAGAGCCTATTCCGCAAAGTATGAGGCAGGCGGGTTTTGGTGGAGCCGACCGTTACAAGGAATTGCAAGACTATACCAACGCTGACCTTATGACCAAGACGGCTAAAAGCATGGACCAGCTTATAAGGGAAATATACGTTCAATCGCGTTCTTATGATGAAGTAGAGAAACTGGCTAAGAACAAAGCGCAGATGCTGGCTTGTATTCCTGCTATTCAACCTATAGATAACAAGCACCTGCAGAGCATTATATCGGGTTTCGGATACAGGATACACCCGATATATAAAACACAGGAATTTCATACCGGTATTGACTTTGCCGCAAAAGAAGGAACTCCTATTTACGCTACCGGCGACGGCGTTGTGGAAAAAGCCGATAATACGGAACAGGGTTATGGTAACCATGTGGTGATAAATCACGGTTTTGGGTATGAAACCCTATACGGGCACATGAGCCGGTTTGCCGTTACCCCGGGTGAACATGTTAAGCGCGGCCAGGTAATAGGGTATGTGGGTTGCACCGGCCTTTGTACCGGAGATCACGTACACTACGAGGTTATTAAGAATGGAGTGAAGATTAACCCTGTTGATTATTTCTCCAACGACCTTTCTCCGGCTGACTATGAGAATATTGTTAAGGCTTCATCTCAGCCTGGCCAGTCACTTGACTAATTCAATTCTTTTAGAAGACACTATAAGTTTTACCTGGCAGGGCCTGCCGGGCGGAATTATATTAATTGTTTTTGGCATAGTAACCATTTACTGGCAATTTAAACGGCCGGCTGAAAACAGGAATAATCCAATCCGTGGGTGGATTGTGGGAATAGGTTCATTAGTTATTGGCGGGCTTTTCCTCTATAAATCTATCCTCTGGTTTATGAGCAGGTAAGAGCGCTAAATCTTTTAGCTGAATTCTTTACAAAACCTTAATGTACCGACCAACCTGATATTCATTTATTTTCTCTACTATTGCACCGACCTCATACCCCCCGGATCTGAAAAAAGTTAAACTTTTTTCATTATTTACTTATAGCCGTCGAAGCTTACCCAAGCCCGCCGGCTATAAGTTTTTTTAATAGCTTTGAAAGGTGAATAAACACCTTTATATAGCCGACCTGGATGGCACCTTACTTAAGGGCAACAAGAACCTGTCGGACTTTTCACGCAATGGTTTGCAAAGGCTTATAAGTGAACAGAAAATTCACTTTACCATAGCCACCGCCCGCAGCTATCCTTACATCAAACAAGTACTTAAGGGTATAGATATTCAATTGCCTGTTATACTTAAAAACGGGGCCGTTATTGCCGATTATAATACGGGCAAGCACCTTCACCTGAGGCATATTGAAGATGAATATTGGAGGGAGCTTATCGATGACATAGGAGAATATATGCTAACCCCTTTCATGTCGACATTCACTGGTAGTGAAGAACGATACTATTACGACAATATTTCCGGCGATGGAATGCACTGGTATGTAAAGGAAATGCAATCGGCCGGCGATAACCGCCTGAAAAAGTTAATCTCTCTGCATACAGTTTCGCCCGATGAGAAAGTGTTATCGGTATCGGTTATAAATAGGCTTGATGTAATTGAAAAGTTACGCGACGAGTTGCAGCTCAGGTACCGCAATATATTACACTGCCATTTTTACGAGGAGCTTTACCACCGGGGCTGGTATTGGGCCGTATTCACCAACAAGCAAGCCACCAAAGACCAGGCCATAAAACTATTTTGTGAAGAATATGGGTACGAAATAAACGAGACCACTGCCTTTGGCGACAGCCACAGTGATAAATCGATGTTGCAATTGGTAAAGCATAAAATAGCTGTTTCCAATGCGGACAAGCGCCTTATAGAAGTTGCTACCGAAGTTATTGGCAGCAATGAGGAAGACAGCGTGGTGAAATATTTGGAATTAAGAAGTAAGATTCAATAAAAAGGAAATTATTGCGTTTTACTATAAAATGAAAAAGTCAATCGCTATATTTTGTTTCTTACTTTTATTTGCAACTAATCTGATTGCGCAAAGAGGTAGCGTTGCCCGGGAAAAAGATAGCATTCACCGACAATTAGATAGCCTAACTCTCTTGGAAAACAAGCCATTTTTTCACGCACTAATACTAAAAGTAAATCCCTTATTAGCTTTAGCTACTGGGGCTATAGGAGAACTTGGCGGCACATTACAATATAATATCAGTGACACTATTTCAATATTTGCTGGTGGGGGTTATAATATAGCATCAGTTCTTGCTACGCCTAACTATGGAAGCCCTCCAGGTTATAGTTTAAGCCCCCTTGAAGGATATACAATAAGAACCGGGCTTTATTATTATCTAAAAAAGCACCATTTCATTTCGTTTCAATGTTTTTACCGTAAATGGAACCCTACAACAGAATTCATGTATAGTGATGGTCTAGATTCTTATTCATGGGTTAATGCTCCCTTAGGTGCCTTAAGTGAGCAGGGCGGTGATGAGTTAGCATATACTATTTACAGAACTTCGGCATATATTTTAAGTTTTGATTTGCTATTTGGAAAACAAATATTAGGGAAACAAAATACTCATCTCTTTTTTGAATGGTATGTGGGTGCCGGGCTTAGGTTAAAATATGTGACTTATCTACAAATAGGTCAATATGAACAAATCCCCGAACAATACACACCCACTCCTTCACAACCAGTTACATATTCATACACATATCCCGACTTAAAACTTGGAATCCAAATAGGATACAAATTTTAGTCTGTTACAAACCTTAGCATTTACCTATTCTACTGGTAATCAACATAAATGCATGGTTAACACTTTTTGCCCTCTAAAAAACATAATAAACTGATAACCAATGATATATAAAACTGAAAAGCTTCAAAAATGTTAACCATGTTAACCCACGCTTATGCCAACAATATTGGCCCTTTAATTCCTAATTATTAATTTCTAATTGAATCAATATTGCCACATATCATTTTCAAACTCCCGCACCTTATCTTTTATGGCCTCGCCTTCCAATAAAGCATCAAGGTTGTTTTTCATATAATCGCTTATGCGGCGGTTGTATACATTGCTCTCCTGTAATATATAACTCGAAAACATTCTCTTCATAAATACCGCTTCCAGCGACCTTCTATCGTAATTGTTGTGCGGGTTAAATACCTGTACCTTGCTGAATATATGCCTTATTTCAGGGTAATAAATCCAGAACATCATTACGCAGCCCGGTATTTCATTGCCCTGGTCGTCATACATCTTTTTAAACGGGCATATTCCCAGTATGCGCGAATCTAATACCGAACGCTGCTTATCGAATATCCAATCCTCTTTCAGCATATAGGAAACAATATCGTCGGACCCCAGATGTTCCGATTCCAGCTTCGAACCACTGCCGGTATCTATACGCAATATTTTCAGCAGCGCACTATCGGCCTCTGTTCGGGTTAACGGTACCTCAAAAGAGTTGTCGTAGTCGAACGGAGAAACCTGGTAAATAGTAATCTCGTGCGTTTTAACCGCGCAGTAAATAGCGTCCCACATGCTTATGCGGTCGGCATTAGGTGTTACCGGGTAATAGAGAGGAAGGTTCATCTTCTCCCGAAGGTCAATCATTCTCCATATCCGCTTCGACCACATAACATCGGCCTCGCGCACAAAAGGGTAAGGCACGGGCGGTGGTGTAGGTGCCGGGTTAAGGGCGGTTGGAACGTTAGTTGATAAATTGCATTGCGCGGGGGCGGCCCATGTCAAGCCAAACAGCGACACTATGAGCCCTAGTTTCTTCATCATAACACACATCTTTTAGCGTAATCACTCGTCTTTTCATATTACATATAACGGGGCTTTCTTCATATTATTCTCATTTGCTGCCCTTATAATTGATTAATTTTGTACCATGCTGAAAAAAGCACACATATTATTTACAGCTTTATCTCTTACAGGAGTTATGTTTACTGGTATTTGCGCCGGGCAGGACACTATTCCCAAACCAACCCGTAAAATACCCAATCACCTGCCGAGTTTACCGCTTGTGCCTGAATTTCCGGGAGGCAGAGATTCACTCAAAGCCTTTATTAATTTGCACATGCGTTACCCTGAAGAGGCACGCAAGCATAATATAAGCGGTAAAGTGGAAATAGATTTCTGGGTAGATGAAGAAGGCAACCTGAGCAAGTTTAAAGTGAATGAAACTACAAAGCTTGGTTATGGCTGCGAAAAAGAAGCCCTGCGTATAGCAAAAAAAATGCCGAAGTGGAAGCCCGGTATGAATGGGCGCACACCTATGGCGATGGATTTCCATATAAATGTTACTTTCGGCCCCGCTGATAACAACAAATAATAACTATGAAAAACGTTTCGATTGTATTCAATGTAGTTCTCCTTGCCCTGGTGGGTATCCTTTTCTTCCTTTATTTATCATTGAAAAAAGCCATATCGGGCAATGATGGCGGGAACACAAAAGTTACACTTACAGCAGGCATGCAAAAACCTGTAAGGGTTGGCTATGTAAACGCCGACAGTATAAATACCAATTACGCGCTGATGCAGGACTTTAAAAAAGAAATGCAAGCTAAACAAAGCGTATTGCAAAATGAATATGACACCAAAGGAAGGGCATTCCAATCGGAATATGCCGACTTGCAGCAAAGAAGCCAGGCCGGCACTATATCGCAGATAGATGCTGATAAAATACAGAAAGACCTTGTACAGAAGAAATCGGTAATAGATAATATACAGGCAAACCTCGACCAATTGGCAAGGGAAGCACAGGAAAAGAACCAGAAGATAGAAAACCTGGTTGAGAAGTACGTTTCCTTATACAACAAGAAAGCCCATTTCGATTATGTGCTTGCCTATGCCCGTGGAACTAATGTATTGTATGCAAACGACAGTCTTGATATTACCCGCCAGGTGCTGATGGGGTTAAATCAGCAGTATAAAGACAGCTTGCAGAAATCTTCGGTTAAGCCGCAGTAAGCTTGGAGCCGTGCAATAGCTCCACCAGCAGCACAATACCGCATATAATAAGGGCAATACCCATAAGGTAATGCACCCATTTCATAATGGACTGAGTCAATATTCTTTTAAGCTTGTTTGCTCCTAATGATTTAAGCACATCGGTGGCAAAAACTGTCCCCAGCGTGCCGATAAAAAAGGCAAGCGCTTCTTTATTGTTAGAATATTTTGAACTGGTGGCGCTTACGCAGGTAACCCAGAAGAAGAAAACAGAAGGATTAAACAGGTTGAGGAAAAAGCCTTTTATAAACAGGATTGGCAACTGCCGGCTTATTACCACAGCTTTATATCCTTTCACAACATCTTTTTCGTCTTCATGTTTCTGGAAAAGGGTGTACACCCCGAAGGCAAAAAGAATAACACAAGCCACGGCCCTCATATATATTACATTCTGAGGGTTAGCGATAAGCTGCGAAGCCCCTAAATAGACAAGTGCAACCAACAGTACATCGCTCATGGAAATACCAAAAGCCATTACTACTGCTGAACGGAAACCGTTTTTTATACTGCATTGAATAAGAGCAAAAAATGATGGGCCTATGAAAAGAATAGCCAGGCCAAGGCCGAGGATAACACCACTGATAAGGTCCTTAACCATATCCGATGCCTCTGTTATCGACTGACTTATAACCAGAAAGACACTATCAAGAATCATATTCAACATAGAAACCTCCACCAAACTTTAAGAATATAAAAATAGTAATTTTTATATCTTAGTGCCTTCAACTTCATTAACATAAGCGACAATGGCTAAAAAGCAGAATTTCGGCGGAACAGGAGTAGCAATAGTAACACCTTTCAGGAAAGATGGAAGTGTTGACTTTAAGGCGTTAGAGAAGTTGGTAGAGAACCTTGTTAAGGGTAAAGTAGAATACATTGTCGCTCTTGGTACTACAGGAGAATCAGCCACCCTTAACAAAGAAGAAAAAGCTGCAGTAACAGAACATATACTGGATATTGTAGACAATCGCATACCTGTTGTAATTGGTATTGGCGGGAATAATACAGCGGAAGTAGTTCATTGTATTGAACAGGCCGACCTTAGCCGCCTGGCAGGAGTATTATCGGTATCGCCATATTATAATAAACCTACACAAGAGGGAATTTACCAGCATTACAAGGCCATTTCAGATGCTTCTCCCCTACCCATAATTGTTTACAATGTTCCCAGCCGCACCAACTCAAACATTACTGCTGAAACTACATTGCGCTTAGCCAACGACTTTGAGAATATTTCTGCTATAAAAGAGGCATCGGGTAATATGGGGCAGATAATGCACATTTTAAAATATAAGCCAAAAGAATTCCAGGTGATATCAGGCGATGACCTGGTTACCCTACCCATAATAGCTTTAGGAGGCGAAGGCGTAATTTCGGTTGTGGCAAATGCTTTCCCCAAAGATTTCTCGGAAATGACAAGGCAGGCGCTTAAAGGTAATTTTGCCGAAGCTCGCAAATTGCATTATAAGCTCACCGAAATAATTGACCTTCTGTTTGCCGATGGCAGCCCGGGCGGAATTAAAGCCGTACTTGAAATAATGGGAGTATGTTCTAATATTTTAAGATTGCCGCTTGTTCCGATAAACAAGAAAGTTTACGCTGCCTTGCAGGAAGAGGTGAAGAAGTACAGATAGAATTGATAGTGGAGAATTAAAAGTGGTATTTGTTATCCGATTACATTTCCTTTTTCGTCAAGTTTCATGAAAGGATTGTATGCAATCTCCCAAAGGTTTCCATCGGGGTCTTCAATATAGCTGCTGTATCCACCCCACTCTGCTTTTTGTGGCGGCTTTACAATCTTAACTCCTTTAGCTTTAAGTTCATCAATCAGCGTATCCACTTCTTTTTCGCTACGCATATTATGCGCAATGGTAAAGCTTTTAAACCCTTCGCCCTTCGCCGGCACAGTAGCGTCTTTAGCTAGTTCTGTTTTGGGAAACAAAGCCAGTTGAATACCATTAAGCTGAAAAAACACAATATCGCCCATGCTGGCGCCTGAACGTTTCCAGCCTAACTTGTTTTCATAGAAATCGGTTGCCCTTTCAAGGTCTGTCACACCAAGGGTTATAATGGTAATGCGTTGTTCCATTTTAGAAATCTACTTCGCTGGCCGCAACTTCAGCCTGCTTCTGATTGATGCGGGGAAGGCAGCCGTAAGTCTTTTTAAATTCCCTTAAAAGCTTTGCCTGGCGTGCTTTGGCCTTTTCCTTAGTACCTGTAAGTTCGTAACGGTAACCATAGCTACCTACTATTGATGAACCAAAAAGAGATACATGTTTCTTGCGTCCTCCGTCGGGACTGTGAGCTATGAGGCCTGAACGTACTTTTCCTTCTCCAATATATAACACTGCACCGGTATCAATATCTCCTATCTCGTAAATGCCATAACTATCGGGTTCCGTCGACGCGTTTTTCCTGGTGTAACTTGACCACCTTTTATGAATTGACATATTAAACTTTAAGTATTAGAAACCAAATATAACAATTTTCTCCAGAAATGCATGAACAGGATATTAACACTATGTTAATATGATACCCCAATTACTCCATTTTCATACTTAAAAGGCATGTTATTTAAAGAAATATCTCTATTTTTATCAAAAATACACTCATTATAGCCCATGAAAAGAATTATTTGTCAAATCAGCGTTCTCTTGTTATGTGTTTGCTCATTACAGGGATTTGCTGCCAAAAAGCACAAGCCTAAGGCCGATAGCGCCGCAATTGCTATGGACTCGCTGATGGCTGAAGAGGCCAAATATCAAACCTATGCTGATTCGGTAGAGAAATCAATTACCTACCGGCATGGCACCATTCAACTGGCTAATGGAATGGGAACAGTAAACGTGCCTGAAGGGTTTAAGTATATTGATAAGATACAAGCCGAACATGTGTTATATGATATATGGAAAAACCCGAGAGAAGAAAATGGTACCCTTGGGCTGATATTACCCGATAGCGATGGAGTAATGACTGAAGCGTCGTATGTATTTAATATTGAATACGAAGATGTGGGCTATGTGAAAGACGATGATGCCGATAAGATTGATTACACTGAACTGCTACACAATATGCAAAAGGAAACCAGTGACGGGAACGTGGAGCGAGCGAGACAGGGCTTTAAACCTATTGATTTTGTAGGCTGGGCTGTAACCCCTTTTTATGATAAAGACAGAAAGATATTGCACTGGGCCGAGGAGTTGAAGTTTGGCAGTGACTCTGTAAACACCCTGAACTACAACATACGCATATTGGGCCGTAAAGGAGTTATTATACTTAATGCAATTGCGAGTATGAGACAACTGAAACTGGTACAGGCCAATTTACCAAAGGTGCTTGATATTGTAAGTTTTAATGATGGCAACAAATACAAAGACTTTAATCCAAGTATTGATAAAGTAGCTGCCTATACCATTGGCGGGCTTGTAGCCGGAAAGATTCTTGCCAAGGTTGGTTTCTGGGCATTGCTCCTTAAATTCTGGAAGTTTATTATGATTGGTATTGCAGGAGGATTTACGGCCATGCGCAAGAAAATTGGCGGCTGGTTTAAACGCAAAAAGAACAACGACGATGATAATATGCCTTCAGGTGTTATAAGGCCGAGTGATATGTGGAGGAACTCGTAAAACAAAAACTGTTAGCTTAGCAACATAAATAAAATCTACCCATGAGTGCATGCGCCCCCTTCAATATTCCGTTTACAGGCTCAGCCAACGATTTGCTTGAAAAAGCAAAATCGAAACTTGCCCAAATGAATGGAACCATAACCGGAAGTGAAACAGCCGGAAGCTTTGCAGTAAGCTCACCCATTGGTGCAGTTACAGGTACCTATACTATAAGTGGCCAAACCTTTACCGTAACGGTAACTGAGAAACCTATGATGCTGGGCTGCGGAATGCTTGAGGGATTACTTAAGGGTGCACTTGGATAGGAATATCATCTGAACCATAAATCTAGCTTTCTATAAAGCATAGAGTTAATTAACACATGATATAAGTTAATGTTATTTGCCTGCTCCTCTCTGGTATACATAGTGTCTATAGCTTTCGTTTTAAGCCAAACCGGTGATTTATAGGGTTCATACTTCTCAGCATTTTCCTTAATAAGACCTATAGTTTCATTTTTCCATGATACCTTCATGACATATTCCGATTTTTTTAATCCATTTGTATCGAATACCCACCTATTACAAACCTTGATGCCCCAGAAAGATGCTGGCTGTGCCATATATGTAGAATTACCTAAAGTATCTTCAATCTTTTGAAAATATAATAAATCGGTATCCGCTTTGCCTCTTGTTTCAGGTTTTAAACATTTATAATCTGCATACACCCCTAATTCACCAGATTTAATCCCCCTGTATAATGTTTCCGTCCAATACGGCCATGGTAGCTGAGTTAGCGAATCACTCTTCTTGAATTCCATTGTGGTTAAAGAGATATCCCTATCTTTTGAATAATTATCCTCATAACTGTACATATCGCAAAGGCTTCCAACAAAATAAGCTTTTATCAGATCCAGTACTGCAGTAAATTCTTCCTTTGTTAAGAACTTCTTGTATTCTATAAGAGGCACCAGATAAAGCGGCCTACAATAGACCTGCTTCCTGTACACATTATAATACTGTTCATTGATTGCATAGTAATATTCTTTAGAAAAGCCCAAAATATATGCAGTATCAAGGCTTTTGTTCCAGTTAATTGCAATTTCATACTTATTTGTTCCTATTTTCTCTCCCTTGTACTCAAATGCTTTAGCTGCAGAGATCGTCATGGGGTTATCCCAAAGCGCTGTATTATATCCATTAACCCAATATTGCCAAAGAGTTCCATTTCCTTGGTGCGATATAATTAACTCCCTGTTTAATTTCGCCTCAACAGTATCCATAAGCTTTATAGCTGCACTATCATATAACTCAATAGTTACTTTACTTGTTACTACTGTTTGTTGTGCGTTCATATTCCAGGATAGAACAATCAACAGAAAGAATAGCAGCTTTTTCATACTAACAGTTTTCATCATAATGTTTTATGAACAGAAAAGATACAGCCTTTTTCTTTATAGAAGCCATTTTAACATAAGACTGTTAATATCTACCCTCAATTTGTGATAACTCATCTTCTAAAAGTAGGCATGTTAGTATAACTTCGCAATCCGTTTTTAAATCGTACAGAAAAAAGCGATAAAAAAGGATAAAAAGCAGTAATTATGCCGGAGTTTTCACATCTTCACGTACATACAAAGTACTCCCTTCTCGATGGAGCCTCGCAGGTTTCGGGCCTTATGAAGAAGGTGAAGGAGAATGGCATGAAATCGGTTGCCATTACCGACCATGGCAATATGCTTGGCGTACCTGAATTCGTAAATGAGGCTGAAAAAATGGGCATTATTCCCATTATTGGCTGCGAGTTTTATATGGCTCCCCGCAGCCGCTTCGATAAAACTAAAAGTGAAGGCGATGATGAGAAGAATTACTACCACCAACTACTGCTTGCCAAGAACCCTACAGGGTATAAAAATCTCTCCAGGCTCTGCTCATTAGGTTTCATTGAGGGCTACTACTATAAGCCCAGGATTGACAAAGAATTATTGCGCCAACATAAAGAGGGGCTAATTGCCACCACATCCTGCCTTGCCAGTGAAATAAGCCGGACAATTATATCTAAGGGAGAGGATGAGGCCGAAAAAGTCTTTTTGGAATACCTTGATATGTTTGGCGAAGATTATTATATAGAATTACAACGCCACGGCATAAAGGAACAGAACATCTGCAACGAGGTGCTGGTTAAGTGGAGCAAGAAATACAACGTTAAAATAATTGCCACCAACGACGTACATTATGTAGATGTAAAAGATGCCGAAGCGCAGGATATATTACTCTGCATTCAGACGGGAAAGGACTTTGACGACCCGCGCCGTATGCGTTTCGATAATGACCAGTTCTTTTTGAAGACGACTGACGAAATGGAGAAGATATTCGGCGATGTGCCGGAAGCGCTTGACAATACAGCCGAAATAGTATCAAAGATTGAACCCGTTAAGCTTAAGCGCGATGTGCTATTGCCTATCTACAAATTACCCGATGGCTTTACTGATGCCGATGAATATTTGCGTCACCTTACCTACTCCGGCGCCCAGCGTTTGTATAAAGAGTTAAATGACACCGTTCGCGAGCGCATTGAGTTTGAGCTTGGTGTTATTAAGAAAATGGGGTTTGCGGGCTACTTCCTTATTGTGCAGGATTTTATTGCAGCCGCGAAAAAACTGGGTGTATGGGTTGGCCCCGGCCGTGGCTCTGCAGCCAGCTCTATTATTGCATATTGCACAGGCATAACCAATATCGATCCTATTGCTTATAACCTGCTCTTTGAGCGTTTCCTGAACCCTGAGCGTATATCTATGCCCGATATTGACATAGACTTTGACGATAAGGGCCGCGATAAGGTTATTAGCTATGTGGTAGATAAATATGGTAAGGACCGCGTGGGCCAGATAGTAACTATTGGTACTATGGCTGCTAAATCTGCCATTAAAGATGTGGCACGTACGTTGAAGGTGCCACTGGCTGACGCTATCCGCTTAACCAAGCTGGTTCCCTTTGACGCTGATACGTTAGAAGGCGCCATAACACAGGTGAAAGAATTATCGGACATTAAAAACGACCATAATAACCCGCTTTCTAAAACATTATCTCTCGCTGAGGTGCTTGATGGTACTGCAAGGCAAACAGGCATACATGCTGCGGGTGTAATTATTGCACCTGATGACCTGATTAATTACCTGCCGGTATTCAAATCAAAAGACTCTGAGTTATTGGTTACCCAATACGAAGGCAAATATGTGGAGTCGGTTGGCATGCTTAAAATGGACTTCTTAGGCCTGAAGACGCTTACTATTATGAAGGATGCCATAGCTCTTATTAAGAAGAGTAAGGGCATTGATATAAATATTGACGAAATACCACTGGACGATAAGAAGACCTACGAAATGTTTCAACGTGGCGAAATGGTTGGCATATTCCAGTTTGAGTCGCAGGGTATGCAACAGTACATGAAGGAGCTTAAGCCTACCAATATTGAGGACCTTATTGCTATGAACGCCCTGTATCGTCCAGGCCCTATGGGCGATATACCTGCATATATAAATCGCAAAAACGGGAAGGAAAAACCTTATTACTACCATCCGCTTGCTGAAGCAGTCCTCACTCCTACTTTCGGTGTAATTGTTTACCAGGAACAGGTAATGGTTATATCGCAGGTAATGGCCGATTTTACAAAAGGCCAGGCCGACGTGCTGCGTAAAGCCATGGGTAAGAAAGACATGGTACTGCTGGATAAGCAGAAAGCCGTATTTGTTGAGGGTGCGGTAAAGAAAGGCGTAGATGAAAAAGTAGCTACTGAGTTATTCGATAAGATGGCCAAGTTTGGCGGCTACGGTTTTAACCGTGCACACGCTGCTGCTTATTCTGTCCTTGCTTACCAGACTGCCTACCTCAAAGCGAATTATCTGGCTGAGTTTATGGCATCTGTGCTCACCAACTCAATGGGCGATATTGAAAAACTTACCTTCTTTATTGACGAGTGCAGGAAAATGGGATTGACTGTTCTTGGCCCTGATATTAACAAGAGTGAACATAGTTTTGCCGTTACCGATAAAGGAGAAGTAAGTTTTGGATTGGGTGCCGTAAAAGGTGTGGGCGAAGCAGCAGTAGCCAGTATTGTGGAGGAACGTGAAAGGAATGGTTTATTTAAAGATATTTTTGACCTGATGGGAAGGGTTAACCTGCGCTCTGCCAATAAAAAGACATTTGAAAGCCTTATTATGGCCGGTGCTTTCGATGCATTTGGATATACACGCGCCCAATACTTCGCTACAGAAAATGGTAAAGACACCTTCCTTGAAGCGCTTATTAAATATGGCAATGGTTGCCAGAGCGTGAACAGCCAGAGCGTAAACTCTTTGTTTGGCGAAGCAGAAGACAACTCTATACCTAAACCGAAAGCGCCTAAATGCCCTGCATGGAGCCGCATTGAGCTTATTAATAAAGAAAAAGATGTGGCGGGGTTTTATATCTCGGGCCACCCGCTCGATGATTTTAAATTCGACATTGAAAATTTCTGTACGCATAAAGTGAGTGAACTTTCCGACGTACCTGACCTGAAAGGCAAGGAAATAAGCTTTGCAGGACTTGTAATTGGCGCCATGCACCTTACTGCTCAAAATGGTAATGGCTATGGAAATTTTACCATTGAAGACTTTAGCGGTAATATAAACCTGCGCATATTTAAAGATGATTACCTGAAGTGGAAACACTTCCTTGTACCGGGTACCTTCCTCTACCTGAAGGCTAAAACCATGCCTAACTACAAGAACCCTGAAATAATGGAGATTAAGCCTACCCAGATTATGCTTTTGAGCGAGGTACGGGAAAAAATGGCTAAGAGTTTAACCATACGTATACCACTGAAAGGCGTATCGGATGACATGGTAAAGAACATATATACCATCACCAGTACCCATCCGGGCAATTGCACCCTTAAGTTTACTCTTGTTGACCCTGATGAAAATATGAGCGTTGACCTTGTGGCTAAAAAAATAAAACTGCAGCTAAGCAATGACCTTATACGCCAACTAGATGCAATGGCAAGTGTAAGCTATAAGCTTAATTAAATTCCGGGTTACTTTACGTGATGATGCTCATGGCGGTGGCGCCTTTTATTGATAGCTTCCTTCACCATAGTAGATATATACGTAACGGCAACTATTGCTAATATGAGCAATACAACCTGGTAAGCCTGGAATATAAACCCTAAAATTCTCATATTCGGGATGTTTAATATTGGGTCGAAGTTTGACCTTTTTAATTAAACGTAAGAGCCCTATTCGGTAAAGAAGTGGATTATTGTGTTGAATAGCTTCTAATAGAACTTGAACAATTATACCTATTTACTGCTTTTTTCTCCTTTTTCAGGGTGCGATTGGAGGTTACCGTAGGCAACCGCTATTGCACCTAATATGACTACTATTTTAATAAGCATGGTTCTTTGTAGTAACTTATATAGCACAAAGAAACCATTATAAATAGCTTTCCGGTATGATAATTGTCATAAAACAAGGTGAATTTACTCACCAAGTGAAGACTCGTAATAAATTTCTCTATGAGTATCACCAAGCCAAATATCATGCTCCAGGTTGTATATCATCATCAAGGTACCCCAACCATTTTCAACATTCCTGGCACCAGTTTCTGATATTTCATAATGTATATGCCAAGCCAAATATTTCCAGAAGAAAATATCGTCCATATTTTCAACAAGGTTGTCTGCTGAAGCGTTTACTTTTTCCTTAGCCAGCCATTTGCGGGCTTGTGGGTAATAAACCCAGAATAATCCTATAGTATCTTTGTTAGTTGCCGCCACATTTGCTTTGAGAAATTTGCCATTAGTATCTGTAGAATCTATTGCACTGCTTTTCATTGTTACCAATGGGCATAATCCCAATATCCTGCAATCTAATAACCCTCGGTCTATATCATAAAACCAATCTTCTTTTGTCAAGAAACCAATCACCTTAACTTTTGAGGTATCTAATGGAGTGGCTGAAAAATCAACACTATCACGGAATGTCTTATCGAGGTCTTTACCGGCTTTATATGCTCTTATCCCATGTTTAAGAATTTGAGAATACAGAACTTTAAATAACCTGTTATTATTGCCAAGCAAAGGATTATCTTTATTAAGAATATACGACCACGTACGCTTTGAAAATATGACTTGCCTTTCCTGTATAAAAAAGTACTTATAACAGCCATCCGGGCCTCTTTCAACCTTGTCTATTGGGCCACTAAGCAATTTTGCAGGGCCATCAGAGCAAACAGGGTATTCGAGGGCATATTCAATATTGTTCTTATAAAACCGTTTAACAGCTACTTTACCGGTAGAGTCATAGCCAACCCACTCCCCTACTCTTTCATTATAACTGAAATTGCCCTCTGCTTTCTTTTTACCATTTTTATAATACACTGTGCTATGGCCATTGAGCATTCCATTGCTTAACGTATAATCAACACTGAAATCTCTATCATTATAATGCTCTGCCCTAGTTTGAGCATTCACCTGTAATGTATACACTGTAAACAATGTAAAAGCAATATATTTCAGTTTCCTCTTCACTGCTTCAGGTTTTTATATAAGCCCCAGTACTTAAAAAGTTGTTTATAGGAAAAGGCTTCCATTTCAGGTCTTTCATTCGTTCCAACCTTGCATTTTACATATCTGAATCCGACTTGCCTATAGCCATGGTTAGCATAGTGTCCGAACCAATAATAAGGCAAAAGTCTATCCATTGAAAAAAGATAGGAATTGCCTATTACAATTTTCCGTTTCAGAACAGGTGGGTCAGTTTTCTTATGTGAATAAAAATAATCGTATTTCAAACCGTAGTATGATTCATCCATTTCATTAATAAGCCAGTCGGAATAATCATTATTAAAATCGTTTTTAATGGAGCCGTTCTTCAAATAATCGTAGGCCCCGAGCCATTCTGAATTTAAAGGCAATCTATATACCGTGGTAATACTATCCTTATTCGCTTTCAATGTCATCCACCTGCAATAGTTCATGGCAGATTCCCATGAAATTCCCATAACCGGGTAATCATCATATTCAGCACTTTCAACATATTGTTTGTAAATATCGGGCAGTGCTATGGATGAATCTGGCAGCTGGCTTTGATAGAAAGCTACGGAAGAGTCCTTCTTAATTTGATTAAGGTAAACCTTGTATTCCCTGTAAGTAACGAAACTGCTTATTTCAAACGGATCGAGATGCATAACTTTGCTTTTAGAAGAGCCAGCTAGCTTATAAACATCTACGGTCCCTTCCGGAATAGAGCATAGCTTTTTATCCCCGCCTGCCGAAATAAAGCCAACAAGGATTGCCCAAAATGAAAATATTACAGGAATAGCCTTTTTTAATCTCATACTGAGCCCATAATGCACTAGGGTACAAAAAGATACAGGGAAACTATTTCTTTTTCGCTTTTTGAGATAGGGCAAAGCTGAGGTTGTTCTTTGCCAACTCCATATTAGGCTGCAACTGCAATGCTTTCTGGCCGGCTTCAATAGCATTATCCCACTCCTGCAGGTTATTGTATGCCGCGCAAATATTGTTATAAGCCGTAGCCGAATTAGGTTGCAGTTTCAATGCCTTATTACAAAGCTCTATCACCTTCCTGAAATCGCCTTTATTGAAATATGAAATACTCAGGTTTATATAGCCATCTGCTGTGGGGTGTGCTTCTGTCTGTTTCTCCATAAGGCTATCATATCTTGCTGCAGGCAGGCTAAAATGCAGGCTGTCGGCACTATATGCATTTAAATACTTTGTGGCTAAACTATCGCCCGGCATTATTGCCAGCATTTGTCTGCAGGTAGGTGCAATAGCCTGGTTGTGAGTTTGCCAATAAACTTGAATAAGCAAATGCCATGCTTCAGTATAGGATGGGTATTCCTTCACAGCTTCACTTAATTGATCTATTGCTTCATTTATTTTATGCCGCTGGTATAAATAGCGCCCGTAAAAGAAACAACTTGTATAGTGATCCCAACCATTTAAGCTAACCGCCTTCCTGAAATTTGCCTCCGCATTCACCGTATCATTGTATGTGTTCCGTATTATTCCAAGGTTTACGTAAATCAAATCATAATCGGGCCAGTACTGTTTTGCTTTTTCAATTTGCATTTCCGCTTCCTGCATCTTTCCTTGCCCCATCAGCTCAGTGCCATAGTTCATAAGCATTCTGCCATTGGTAGGGTCTTTCTTCAGTACATCTTCTACCATAGCTTCATTGCTACTCCATACCCCTACCCTTAATCTTGCCCCGTATGCCAGCGATGCGAGAATTATTAAACATGTAAACACCATTGCATATTTTGAGATACTGTTTTGCTTTAACCTTTCAAATACAAAAGTTATTACGCCGGCTGCAGCAAGGGACATTCCCATAAATGGAATAAATACATAATAATCTACCTGTGGTACCAGTATGGTAAGGAAGATGCTCGTAGGAACTAAAAAAGCAAAGAACCATAACAACCCCAATGATATTGGTTTTGTGCTTTTACGTAACGAGGTTATGTAAATAACCACTGCTGAAACTACTAGGAAAAGCATGCCGGTAATAAAATGGTAATCCATGGGAGATTCAATATAATTGCGCCAGCCATTGGGGTTTAAATTCTCCGGCAGGAAGAAAAGCATGAAATAATTCATCATAACATGGGCCTGGGTCATTAATGATTTTAGGCGCGATGTATCTCCTGTAGCCGACATAACACTTTTAAACATTACCAGCAGTATAGAAAAAAGAAGTACTACCATTGCAGGTACTATTTCTTTTATATTCTTCTTTACCCAGGGAATGATTCCATTAAAGCCCTGGCCATCCTCAAAAAATACTTTGTACATCCATAGCATGGGTATAAACATGGCGGCATTGACTTTAAACAGGCATCCTATTACTATAGGTATAAGGTAGAGGTAATATTTCTTTGCAAGTGGTACATATAAATAGAGTACAACCGACATCATTCCGTATAGTGCCGCAAATGAATCGGTGCGGGCATATAAATAATTTATAACATCGGCCGTGGCGGGATGATAGGCAAAAATGCATGTGGCTAGTAAAGCGGAATAAAACCCGTCGGTTACTACATGGTCGAATATCTTTTTTGCAAAGAGGAAAAAGAAAGAACATAAAAGTATAAACCCTATAAATGTATGCAGGTGCATTACAGTTGGTTTAAGCCCGCCAAGTGAATAATCTATAGCATAACTTATAAGGAAAAATGGCCTGTATGGCTGGTAGGCATCAATACTGGCAAACTTATGAGCGTCTTTGAAAAAAGAAGTAATATTCTTTAAAGAGCGAATAGCAAGGTTTTGCTGAATGCAGTAAATATCATCGTAAAAGAAACTATTGTGGAAATGATGAATATAAATAAGTATAAGGATAAAAAAAGCCGCTCCTACGCTGCATCTCTTTATTAACCTTTCCGATATATTCATCTGTAGTTGAACTGATTTACTGGTGCAAAGTTAATCTACCTTCCGAAACACATCTAAATTCTCTTAATTTGATATATTTGTTTCTTATCAATTATCATCATGAAATACCAACGTTTTGTTTTTGTTGCAGGAACATTCATTTTTTGTACAGTACTGCTGTTTATTGCTTGCAAAAAGGATAACTCTACTACAACTACCCCAACAACAACTACTACTACCCCTTCAGGGCCACAGCTGATTTTTATATTCAAGTTCGATTCAACCCAGGTAAGGTTAAATAACCTTGGCCAGCCCGATACGTTGCCTTCAAATCACGGGGCCCAATCGCCTAAATTTAACCTTATGTGTTCGCATTATATTGAGCTTGCACCTGTTGCAACTACCCAGCTTGGCAATGGCGATGTGCTGTACCGTGCCCCTGAAGTAGGCAGTGGCTCAAATCTCGCAATCGACTTTAGTAAATCAATTATTGTGCCTGCCGGTGTTCCATTTTACTCCTGTCCTTTAAGTAGCGTAACCCCCGGTTCATACCAATGGTTGCGTGTTTCTTTGGCTTACCAGAATTACAGTATCAGGTATAGTGTTCCTGCGTATAGTATTGTGAATGATACCGGAACAATAGCCTCTTTTATCGGGTTTAACACTTACATAACCAGCTATAAAATAAAGGATAGTACCAAAGTAGTGAATGCCAATAAAGCACAGGGCTACTGGGGCTTTGAAGACAAATACGGTACAGCAACCGGTCAGGCTAAAGGTACAACTGTCCCCAACCCTATTGCATCTACATCGCCTATCCCGGCTGGTTCATGCGTAGTTACCGGGCAGTTTGCAACAGCATTTACGGTTACGGGTAAAGAAACCCAGAATGATACCATTATTGTGTCCTTATCAACGAACAAGAGCTTTGAATGGGTAAACCATAGCCTTTCAGGCATGTATGAGCCACTTAATGGCGATACTGTTGTAGATATGGGTATCCGCGGGCTTATTCCTGCCGTAAAATAGGCTATTGCTTATCTATTTTATTTAAGGCGTCCTTAGACACAATGACAAGCTTATTGGTTTTGCACATCCATATGGACATGTATTTCTCTGAGACAACAATATGTTGTTCCCATGGGGTATATTTTTCATAGAGCATAAGCGTACAAATATCTGTTGCGGTAATGTATTCACCTGTTTCAGGTAAATGCATGTGCATTGAGCCGGTTACTTTAACCGAATCATTTTCGCCCTTGGCGTTTATATCAATAAACATAATATTCTTATGGATTTTCTTCTCATCCTTTATTTCATCATTCTTATCGAATGTTATTAAATAATCATTACCGAAAATTACCACTCCATCGTTTTTCGGGCCCGTTAAAACATACACCTTCTTTTCATTACCCTTTATAATAGGTATAAGGTTCAAATCGGTATTCTTATACACTTTAAAAAGCGTATCTTCCCTTATCCTGTTCAAGGCTTTGCTCCTTATAGTATAATATTCCTTTTCTGTAGCCGAAAAATCCCTTTCCAGCCCATCTATTCTAGCGGTGGCATTACTATACGTAGTATCGAAGGTAACACTGGCTATTACTTTTGGGGAATCTCCTTTGGAGTAAAAGATACAAGTAGCCTTATTGTCAACTACATATGAGAAATACCCACCAAGGTTATCCCTTTTATCCGGAAATTTTGCAAGCACAATATCTGTCCCGTTCCATGATGCCATTTCAGATTTATAGAGGGCTGTCCCTTCACGGGTAATCTCATCAGCTATCTTATCCAGTTTTTTTCCCTGAGCAAAACAACTGAACGATATAAGTAGCGCGGTTAATAAGGTAAGTTTCTTCATGGTGGCTTTATTTCCTCAAATATATGCGTTTATTATAATACATTATTCATTCCCTATGGGTTATAAGGCCAATTAATGAACCTTTGGTATTTATAGTTGTATTAACCTTTAAATACCCCTATTTACAAGGCATGCCTTACAGATTATATTATTTGCTATTTTCACACCTTCATTTTTATAATTAAATACCTATCATCTCTATGTCAAACGGTTCAGATAACCTGTTAGAAAAGAAGTTCACAACGCTGAATAATCTTGTAGGCTGGCTTGTATTTGCAATTGCCTTATTTGTTTACTACAGCACGGTTGAGCCTACGGCCAGCTTCTGGGACTGTAGCGAAAACCTTTCTATTTATTATAAATTAGAAGTAGGCCACCCTCCCGGGGAGCCTTTTTTACAGCTTTTACAACACGTTGTTTCGCTATTAAGCTTTGGCGATGTGCATAAGGCAGCCCCTTTAATGAACCATGCCGCATCGACTTTCAGCGCATTGGCAATACTTTTCCTGTTCTGGACCACTACATTTTTTGCGCGTAAAATTGTAATACGCAATGGAGGCTTGACCGACAGTAATATTTACCTTATCCTGGCAAGTGGTTTTGTGGGAGCAGTATCCTTCATTTTTGCTGACTCCATGTGGTTTTCAGCGGTAGAGGCATCGGTTTGGGCAGGGTCTATATGTTTCTCTTCTTTAATGTTCTGGTGTTCTACCAAAATGGCGCGTTCCGAACACAGCGCTGAGCGCTGGGTTGTATTTATTTTCTTCCTGGTTGGTATATCCATAGGTGTGCACATGCTTTGCCTGCTCTTTATACCGGCAGCCGTTTTTCTCTATTATTTCCGGAGATATCCCGATGGTATTGACTCTAAATGGGGCAACATACTTTTATCGCGTGTAACCAAAAATAAAAAGACACAGGGAGTTATTCTTGCTGCTGTTACCGGTGTGTTTATCCTGGGTTTTGTTAAAACGCTTATTCCTTACCTTATATGGTTCGTATACAAGTTTGAGTTGTTGTTTGTTAACTCATTTGGAATGCCTTTTAATTCAGGCGCTCTTGCTTTCGGAATACTTGTCTTAGGGCTTATTCTGTGGGGATTAAACTTCAGCAAGAAAAGAAACAAACCTGCATTGAATTTAGCTATACTGTCATTCGGTGTATTTGTTATAGGTTACTGTTCATTTATGTTGCTGGTGGTGCGTGCAAATGCGGTTACTCCTATGAATGAAGATAACCCTAGCGACCCTGTTAGCCTTAAGGATTACTTAGATCGTAAACAATATGGCGATTGGCCTGTTCTTTATGGCCCTTACTATACTGCACCTCAGGTAAACCCTATTGATGAAGGCCCGATTTATGTAAAAGATGAAAAAACGGGAAAATATATTAAGTCTTACGAATTAAAAATGCCCGATTATGATTCCAGGTTCAAGGTTTTGTTCCCGCGTATGTGGGATGCGGGAGAATCGCATCCGCATGGGTATAAAAGCTGGGGTGGAACAGATGTGACCAAAATTGCCGTTTATAACCAGGAAACGCAGCAAACCGAACAAAGAGACAAACCTACCTACGGAGATAACATCCATTACTTCCTGAGTTACCAGGTATGGTTTATGTATTGGAGGTATTTCTTATGGAACTTCTGTGGCAGGCAAAACGATATACAAGGCGAAGACCCGCAAGACAACCTGCATGGTAACTGGATAACAGGAATATCATTCCTTGATGCCATGAGGGCACCGGCCGAGGGTCAACCCGATGAACTGTCAAAAAACAAAGGGAAGAATGGCATGTATGGTCTCCCGTTTTTGCTGGGGGTGTTAGGATTTATTTACTTGTATAGGAAAGACAGGCGCAATGCCCTTGTAGTACTTACGTTCTTCTTCTTTACAGGTATGGCTATTATACTTTACCTTAACCAGGCGCCTTACCAGCCAAGGGAGCGTGACTATTCGTATGTCGGGTCATTCTACGGCTTCGCTATCTGTATTGGCCTCGGTGTAATGGGTCTGTTCGATATTATATCCAAACGAATGAAACAGGGCAATCCAATGCCGGCTATTGCAGTAGCAACTTTGGTGAGCCTTGTTGTTCCTGTCCTAATGGCAAATGCTGAATGGGATGACCATGACCGCTCAAAACGAACTACTACGCGGGATTTGGCTATCGACTACCTTGAATCCTGTCCGCCTAACGCTATATTATTTACGAACGGCGATAACGATACCTTCCCTCTTTGGTATGCCCAGGAAGTAGAAGGAATACGTACCGACGTGCGCGTTTGTAACCTCGAACTGCTGGGTATGAGCTGGTATGTTGACCAGATGAACCGTAAGGCTTATAAATCAGACCGTATGCCATTCTCACTTACCCACGACCAATACAGGGACGGAACAAGGGATTATACGTACTTTATAGAAGACAAGCGCCTGAAAGGATATGTTGACCTGAAAGAGCTTATCGACTTTGTGAAGAGCGATAACATTTCTGACCAGTATCCGGTTGGACAAGGCGAATATGTTAACTATTTCCCGACCAAAAACTTTGCATTGAAAGTAGATAAGGATGCCGTAATAAAAAGCGGTATGCTGCCTAAAAAATTGCAGGATAGCATTCAACCATCTATTTACTGGACCATGCATGGCAATGTGGTTTACCGTAGCACACTTATGGTGTTAGACGCGTTGGCACATAACGACTGGAAGAGGCCTTTCTGTTTTGCTGTTACTACTGGCACAGAAGCATACATGGGTATGGAGAAATACTTCCAGTTAGAGGGCCTTGTTTACAGGCTTACACCTGTTGAAACTAACCCAAGTGATATGGTTGAAGGCACAAGGGTGAATACCGATGTTATGTACGACAACGTAATGCATAAGTTTAAATGGGGTAATATGTCAAGCGGTGAATACCTCGATGAAAACGTGCGAAGGATGGCAACTGACTTACGTATACAAGTAGGCACATTGGCCGAGGCCCTTATAAAGGAAAACAAGCAGGATTCAGCGCTTAAAGTACTCAATGTGTGCATGGACTCCATTTCCGAAAAGAGTTGCCCATACGATGGCCCTGTGGTTATGCTTGACTATGATTACTACCAGTTGAAGCAATACAACAAGGCAAATGAACTTGCCAAGAAAATGTTCGACACCTTTGAACAAAACCTCAGGTACTACCATTCACTTGAGCCTGTGAATGCAAATTACTACTCACCGCAGGTTGAGCAAGCCAGTGTACTACTTGAAAGGCTGCAATATTTTGCTGAAACCTCCGGGCAGGCCGATATTGCAAAAGGCTTTAAGAGCAGGCTTGATGTATTGCAGAAAGCTGGTATGCTGAAGGGAATGCAATAAAACACAGATTAATTATATAAAAGGCCGCCGGTTAAATGCCGACGGCTTTTTTATTTATATTTTTGACAGATAGAGTATTTACCTTGAAAGAACCGAAATATACTTTCCTCTTTATTGCTTCAGCAGCTGTTCTTCTGCTTATTCTTGCTTTTACACTTAGCGGCACTGCCGATTCAGGCGATAGTGTAATGCACTATCTGTATGCGCGATATGTTTTCAATCACCCCGATAATTTTTATAATGCATGGGCAAAGCCACTATTTGTTTTGCTGGCTTCACCTTTTGCTCAACTTGGATTCACGGGCATAAAGGTGTTTAATATTATAAACACAATTGTTGCAATGGTGGCTGCCTATTTAACGGCTAAGAAACTAAACCTGGCAAATAGCTGGTTAGTATCAGTGCTGTTATTCTTAGCGCCCATGAATTTTGCGCTTTCACTATCAGGCCTTACAGAACCATTATTTGCCTGCCTGCTTATTACAGGGCTATGCCTGTTGCTTTACAACTATTCTGTTACGGGACTTATTATATTATCATTCTTGCCATTTGTTCGTTCAGAGGGAATGTTTCTTTTAATGATAATTGCAGCCTACCTGGTTTGGCAGAAGAAATATAGCGGTATTCTCTGGCTTTGTACGGGCCAGTTACTTTACGCTATTGCGGGTTATTTTCATTTCGGTACACTGCTTTGGTTCTATCAAAGCAACCCCTATTCATTATTCAGCAAATACGGAAGCGGAGCCCTACTCACCTATTTTCTTGCAATGCCGATAATTACCGGGCCGGCATCATGCTTTTTACTGGCCGTGGCTGTAATATGCCTGCCACTTAAGTTTATTAAAAATATCAGAAAAGACAATACTATACGCCCACTCATATTATTCTGGACATTATTTATTGCGTATTTTTCTTTCCATGTTACTGCATGGAAATTCGGGCTATTTGGCTCCTTTGGCATGGCACGCATTATAAGTGCAGTCAGCCCGCTTATGATTATTTTATGTGTATATGGCTATAACCATGCTGAAACTTTCATGCAAAATAAGCTCAGCAAAGTATACGCCTTGTTGAAGCACCCTGTTTTACTGGTATTAGCTATTAACCTTATCTATATGGCCGTAAAGTTCAGCGGGCATATTGGCGAACCGGGTTTCGATTTTACACCCGGAACAGATGAATTACTGGAAAGCAAAATGGCTGATTACATAAAGCAAAAATACCCTGATTACAGAAACAGGCAGGTGTTTTATGGAGCACCTTACCTTTCATTGGCCTTGGATATTGACCCTACAGGATTTCAAAATCCGATGAGACAAACCGACATCGGTAAATTTCCTTCAAAAAGCCTGTATGTTTGGGACGATTGGTATTCTGTTGTTGAAGGTGGCATCAGCAATGAGAGCCTTTTGCAGAATATGTCCTTTACTAAAGATACTTCATTCAGCCAGAAAGGTGGCAGGCCACTTAAACTAAGAACTGTGGCTCTTTTTGTTAAGAAATAACTTAACTGAATAAGTTATACTTCAGTATGCACCATAGCGCCCTGAAGCCATCTTTCCAGTTTATTTTTTTTCCCTCTTCGTAAGTGCGCCCGTAATAAGAAATGCCTACTTCGTATATTCTTATGCCTTTAACCTTGGCAATTTTGGCTGTAACCTCGGGTTCAAACCCAAATCGATTTTCTTTTAAGTCGAGCTTCTTCACTATATCCGCCTTAAAAAGCTTATAGCATGTCTCCATATCTGTAAGATTAAGATTGGTAAACATGTTTGAAGTAAAAGTAAGTACTGCATTACCTATAGAATGCCAGAAAAACAATATACGGTGCGGGTTGCCACCCATAAAACGGGAGCCATAAACCACGTCGGCGAACCCTTCTATTATAGGTTTAAGCAGGGTATTAAATTCCCTGGGGTCGTATTCCAGGTCGGCATCCTGTACTATAACAAAATCGCCTGTTGCAAGGCTTATACCGGTATGTATTGCGGCACCCTTCCCTTGGTTTATAGTTTTGTGATGTACCACCACTTCCGTGTTAAGTGCAGCCTCATCTGTGCGCTGTTTATGCCTTTCAAGATAACCGTCGAGTATTTTACCTGTGTCATCTTTCGAGCCATCGTTTACAATAACAACTTCTTTGGTTACCGAAAATAGCATGGGCGCTTCTACCACTTTATCGAGCAATGCTGTAATTGTACGGGCTTCATTATACGCGGGTACCAGAATTGATAATTTAGGCATACTTTTTTTAAAAGCTAAAAATACTCATTTAGCAATGTATAATTCTATGTTGTTTATAATTTTGAAGTAATATAGTATCGCTTAAGTAACCACTACTTAATTCACCAGTAACTTCTAGTTTTCAATTAAATAACATCATAAAATTCAAGGTTTTGAATACCTGAAGTGCCTTCCAATATTGATGTGTAAGGCTTTTTTAGGTATTTAACCCTAGGTGTTTATACCTATGTTCTAGCTATTAAATTAGGTGTTTATACCTATTTTTTTTACAAAACTCCTTACTAAGATTGAATCCTGAA
>Ga0206835_1039_pt1 | contig 34520 bp, 26 predicted proteins | sample Alteio_BWOrgCont_31_FD_152853 | JGI IMG/M metagenome (GOLD analysis project Ga0206835, IMG submission 152853) | Enriched cells from forest soil in Barre Woods Harvard Forest LTER site, Petersham, Massachusetts, United States -... | ecosystem: Environmental > Terrestrial > Soil > Temperate forest >...
CTCGTCAGACTAAAACTTGTAACCGGTCCACAAAGCCCAGTAGTTGAGGTTGCGCCCAGGTTGGGTCTCCTTCAGGAAACTGCCCGCGTAAAAGATCCCGTAGTCCGCCTGAAACCAGAGATGGCGATTGGCCTGCCATCGGATCTCAGTGCCGGGCCTATGTCCGACGAATCGTGCCTGACTACCATCGGCAGCCCTGATCAGGAACCCCGGCACAGCGTAGACGCCATCCTCAAGGCTCTGCCTCCACTGAACGATCCAATCGGCGGATAGAGACACGTCATGGGGAAGCGCCAGTTCGACGTGAGGATGAACGTCAATGAAGTTGATGGGGCCGGGACCCGTTGTAGCAAGGACGCCAAAGTAGTTGCCCTTTGGAAATAACGGATTGAAGGTCCCAAGGGTATTCGAGCTTGGATGATCTCCGCTCGAGATGTCAGCCTTCACGCTGAAACGCGGTTTCAAGGGCACAGTCGGAAAGCGGTAGCCGGTTTCGGTCGCGATCGTCCATGCCCGAATATTTCCCGAACCGAATGTACCAAACTGCCAGAGGCCCTCATCGTCAAAGTCCCATCCCGAATGTTCAGTAGCGATCGGACGAGATATCCTGGCACCCAGTGACTGGCGCACCTCCTGCGCTGTGCCTCGCTGGAAAGTCGCCGCCTTCCGATCCAGGCCTAAGTAGTACAGGTCTAACGAAGCTTTGCGGGGCAAAGACCGAGTGGCATACACACCCCAGAAACTAACCGTACTTTCCGGCGCATTGTCGAAGAACCCAGCATTGTCCTCGTCCGGACGCAGAGCAAAGCCATCCACTTGCCAGGAGTCGATTCTGCTCTTCACCATAAAGCCATCGAAGCTCAACCGGACATTTGGGCCCTCGCGCACATCAATCAAGCGCCCGGAGCCGTACTCAAGCTCATGCCTTCCAATTCGGAGCTGGATCGATTTTGAATCTGACGAACTGCTGAGTTCCAGAAACGCTGACTGAAAGTCGAGCTTCTTTTCATCGATGGGACGCGGGCCGCCTCTACGGAATGAATTCAATCCACTCTTCAGTTCGATGAAGGTACGAACATGCCTGCCATAATGCAGGTCGAAATAGGGCATGTACCTTTGATTGAGGTACCCATTCCAATAAGGAGACTGGCCCCAGTTGTCGTTTCCGATCTGCTCCCAGACGATGCGGGCTTCGCCGCCCATGGTCATGTACCAGTCATCGGCGCTCTTGCGGAGCGGGATGTATTTGATAGGGTCCCAGAAGTCCTGCCGGAGGCTTCTGTCGCACAGAAAACTCCAGTCTTCGTCCTCACGCAGCAGCTTGATGCTCCTGTCTGGGGCGTCCGGGAAGGCAGACGATATGGCCTGGGCTCCGGCGGACAGCCCTGTGATGAGCAATACGAGCGCGGACAGCGTGAGAAAAAATCGCATCGAGGTGTTTGCTCAACATCAGTTCGCTTTGCCAGTGGGCGAGTGAATCTCAGCAATATACCCGCCGGGGAATTGGACAATGGCCGAGGTTCGCTGGTCGGCAGTGTAGGGAGGAACCAGCACCTGGACTCCCGCCGTCTTGGCCTTAGCGAGGGTAGCCGCGAGATCCGAAACCTCGTAGCCCGTCATCTCGTGTCCGTATGGATACGGAAGATGGCCATCGGTTACGAGCACCGTCACCTTGCCGAAGTTGGATTGGATACGGATTCGCCGGTAGGTGTCACTCGGCCGTCCGATCTCAACACCGGGAGCGTGCGCATCATCAGCGATGACATTCCCATGACTGAAGGCAAGAAAGCTGTCTACGAAGGCAGCCACCCGATCGGCGGACACATAGACACGGTTTTCCGGAATGGTTTGCAGAGCTTTATAGTACGGCGCTGTCGTGTGCCAATAGAGCTGCGTGTTCACGCCGCCCGGCCACTGGATAATGGCATCTCGTCCGATTGGGTCAGGGAATGGAGTCACAAGAACGTCGGCGCCTGTCGCGCGAGCGGCCTCGACCGCCGCATCGAAATCGGTCACGAGGTAACCCGTTCGCTCTGCGCCAAACGGATATGGAACCGGGGTCTTGAACCCGAAAACCGACAGGGTACCTACAGGAGTCAGCACCAGCTGGGACATGGTGCTGCTCGGAGTTGGCGTCACGGTGAAGACGCCCTGTTTGGATGTGGTCCCGCCGAAAGTTGCCACAAGGCTGGCGACGAAGCGCTCGAAGTCCTCGGGCGCAACGTAGACGTGGGTCGTATCGTATTGCGGCCCCACCGCCACGTTGGGCGTTGGCGTAGCTGCGTTGGCGGCTCCCAGCGACGGCAATAGACCCGCGCCTCCCGCACTCAAAAGAACTGCAATAGCGATTACGCCAAGCGACCGAATGGTACGCATCAAATATCTCCTTCCCGAGAGGTCAGCATCACACGATGTAGTTCGCAGCTTATTTGGCACGCTGAGAACTCTTTCAGTCCGTGTGAGACTGAGCTGATACCACAGATTGCACATTCGCTCGCTGATCCCAATGCTTACCCACGAGACAAACGGATGCAGCATGGGTCACGCTGACATTCTTCGTAAGAATCCAAGTGCCGAGCTGTTCTCCGAGCACCATTCCCAGGAGGCCGAGCAGAGCGACGATCGGCGGGGCCGGACTCTTTACCCGAATCACTCCGTACAAAACGCCGACGAACAAACCTACCGCAAATGAAATGAGCAGAACTTTCATCAGTTGCTCTCCCTTCCAGTTCTTCAGGCCATTCTTTCGTCCGGTTGCGTTTTAAAACGCGAAACAGTCACAGCCTAGACTCCAAAGGCCGGATTTTCCGAATACACGGACGTGCCCATTTGGCCCCTCCTCCGCGTGACTCAGCTCTGAGTGCTGGCAAAAGGTGGAATGAGAGGCTCCAGCCAGTGATTTTGAAGCCTTGGTATAACCGCCATAATGGGCGATGGGCGACCAGTCAGGACTGACTGGAAGCTCGGGAGGAGCAAGGCTTGCGTGCTCTTCAGTGGCGTACACAACCCTGCCACCGACGATGGTCAGCACAGATTCGAGATCTTTAATTGCTTCCTCCGGGATCGAGAAATAGTCGGCAGAGAGAACGGCCAGATCAGCGAACTGCCCTGGTGCGAGTGCTCCCTTCTTGCCATCTTCTGTTGAAAACCAACTGCTGCCCATCGTGTAGAGCTTGAGCGCTTCCGCTCGATCGAGCCGATTTTCTTCCGGATACAGACCAAGACCGCCTATGGTCTTGCCAGTGATAAGCCAATACAGGGAGAGGAAGGGGTTGTAGCTTGAGACGCGTGTTGCGTCTGTGCCAGCTCCAACCGGAACGCCGCTCTCGAGCATTTTCCGAATTGGCGGTGTGCGTTTAGCTTGCTGCGCCCCGTATCGCCCGACAAAATACTCACCTTGGAATGCCATGCGGTTCTGCACCGCGATTCCGCCGCCCAGCGCTTTCACACGTTCGATATTGCGATCAGTAATCGTCTCGCAGTGATCGAAGAACCAGTGCAGGCCGTCAAACGGAATCTCTCGATTCACTTCTTCATAAACGTTCAATGCTCGCTCGATCGTCTCGTTGTATGTCGCATGTAAACGAAATGGCCAGCGGTTCTCGACCAGGTGACGGATCACGGCCTTCAGTTCACTTTCCATGACAGGCGCCATATCAGGACGCGGCTGCAGGAAGTCTTCGAAGTCTGCGGCAGAGAATGCAAGCATTTCTCCCGCGCCGTTGACGCGGTAATGGTCATCGCCGTCGCCGGGTTTTGTGATCGTGGTCCAATTTTGGAAATCCGCCAGTTCATGCTTCGGCTTCTGCGTAAACAGGTTGTATGCCAGGCGAATAGAAAGCTCGCCGTTGCGATGAAGCTCACTTACAACCCCGTAGTCGTCGGGGTAATTCTGAAACCCTCCACCCGCATCAATGGCGCTGGTGATGCCAAAGCGGTTTAGCTCGCGAAAGAACAACCGCGAAGAGTTGAGTTGATCTTCGCGCGACAGCGTAGGCCCCTTGGCCAGCGTTGAATAGAGTATGTTTGCATTCGGCTTTGCCAGCAGAAGACCAGTGGGATTGCCGTGCCAATCTCGCTGAACTTCGCCGGCAGGAAAATCCGGTGCATTCTTGTCATAGCCCACAGCACGAAGTGCCGCTCCGTTCAACAGCGCTCTGTCGTACAAATGCATCACGAAGACCGGTGTGTCGGGCGCTGCCTCGTTGATTTCGTCCAGCGTCGGCATGCGCCGTTCGGCAAATTGAAACTCTGTCCATCCCCCAACAACGCGCACCCACTGTGGAGCGGGAGTTCGCGCAGCCTGCTCCTTCAGCATGCGCAGTGCATCGGCGAGCGAGGGCACCCCATCCCAGCGCAACTCCATGTTGTAGTTCAATCCGCCGCGTATCGGATGCATGTGCGAATCGTTGAGGCCTGGAATGATGGTTCGCCTCCGGCCGTCGATGACGCGCGTCGCCGGCCCGCGTAGACGTAGAATCTCTTCATTGCCACCGACGGCAGTCACTTTTCCATCAGAAATAGCGATCGCCTCGACAAACGAAGGCACCCCATTTGTGGCGATCTTGGCGTTGTGCAAGATAATTTCAGCTGACACAGGAATCTCCTAGTTCGTTTTCCATCGCCTTGTGAGAGAGGACGGAAGCAAGCTTCCGCCCCGCTTGTTCTTTACTTGTGCGCTACGGCGTCAGTGGGCACGGCGTATTCCGGGAACTTCGTGGCTGGAGCACCGTGCACCATGGTGTACGCGTACTCGACTCCGATCCCATACGCTCCGTAATGGTTCTTCACAATGTCCATCACGGCATCGTAAGTTTCCTTGTGAGCCCAATCGCGCTGCCATTCCAGCATGGTTGAAAGTGAAGTCACGGGTTTCGCGCCCGCCTGGATTACTCGCTTCATAGCGTTGTCATGAGCAAGTGGACTCACGTCACCACAGCAATCTTCCACCACGTAGACTTCATAACCGTCGTGGATCGCCTGTATCGTGGGAAGCGCCACGCAAGTCTCGGTCCACAGCCCAGCGAGCACGATCTTTTTGCGGCCTGTCTTTTCAATGGCCGCTACGAAGTTTTGGTCGTCCCACGAGTTCATGGAAGACCGCTCGATGGGTTCGTGCCCCGGGAATACGGCTCGCAGCTGCGGCCACATGTTCCCGCTGAAGGACTTCGTTTCGACCGTGGTCAAAATAACAGGTACATCGAACACCCTTGCGGCTTTTCCGATTGCCACGGTGTTGTTGATGATTCCTTGGCGATCGAAATTGCTTGTTCCAAACAGCATTTGGCCCTGATGGTCGATCAGCGCCACAACGCAGTTATCAGGTGTAAGAAGTCCCTTCTCGCTAAGTTTGGGACGATTTCCGTTTGATGAATAACTCATTTCATTTCTCCTTCTCGTACTGGCGATACCAGCAGTCCAAAGTTGATCGCGAGGATCGCGACATAATGTGAGAGTTTGCGGAGTGTTGGTCGGGTCGTTTCTTCGCAGCTAGGGTGCGCGGTGACTTGCGCATCCAACGTGGCCGAAATTTACTCTGCACCTTCGCTCACGAACATTGCGTTTGCACATGGAGGGCCAAGATGGAACGGCAATCGAGATGTGACGCAGCATATTGGCTGCTCCCTCCTGTCTTGCTTCGTTCAGGTGGGCGTTGCGCATGTTTCGAGCCGCGATCGGTTCGATACGCAGGACTCCATCTTTCTCTCTATCGAGTGCCTTGTTATGGGTTTAGCAGCTGCTACTGCAGAGGGTGCGGTTCGTTTGCAAACAGCAAACACCGCGGCGTGCCGGGTGCGCCACCTTAAGTTGAATTTTGATTAGAAGAGAATGCTTGCGGTGCTAGCTCTTTGGCAGTTGCCAACAGGCCATCATGCTGCGTGAGCAGACAGACGCTCATTCTCAATTTCACTTGCCCACAGCTTTGAGAGTTACCAACTTGGGAACACGTGGGCTCCAGGTTTTGAGGATCTCCAAAAGATGGAAGTCGAACCGGCTACCAAGCGGATGTCCTTCAGCCTCGATTTAGCAATTTTGAGCACAAGGTGAATGCTTTGTCCTTCAGGGATCAATTAGACGCGGGCTAAGAGTTGCAAAACGGGAGCAATGTATTTGTGAATCATCCAGACGAGTGGTCTACTCATATACCCCAATTGTGAGGTAACTTCGAAAAGCCAGTGCTCGGACCTCATTGAGGGTGCACCCCAGGACTCAGTGCGGTAAGATTTCGATCCAAGCACTCTTGCGGGGTGCCTCACCTCGGGCATCCGGCAAACTATAGTGGGGTTACATGCAACTGCGACTGTTGGTCCAAGTTTTCTTGCAGCGATCGCTGCTGCTGGCTTTCTGCATTGCGCTGAACAGTTGCCAGTCGCATAAAGCCAATTCCGGACCTTCGATCGAGTTCACTCATATTCCGCCTGCGGCGCAAGGTGGACGAGAAAGAATCGACACGATCTCTGGACGGGTAAGAAACGCTCGACCAAAGCAGCAGATTGTTATTTATGCACACAGCGGAACGTGGTGGGTGCAGCCTTGGCCTGAGCATCCCTTCATTCCCATCAAAGCAGACTCGACGTGGAGCACGGAAACTCATCTGGGATTTGAGTATGCTGCGCTATTGGTCGAGCCGGATTATCATCCGTTGCCCGAGTTGGGGGTAGCTCCGACCCAAGCCGGCTCCGTTGCTCTCGTGACAATTGTGAAAGGTGTTGGAACGCCGCAATTAGCCCCCACCGGATCGCTTAAATTCAGCGGCTATGATTGGGGTGTTCGCATGATTGAAAGTGACAAGGGAGGCACGGACAACCTCTACGATCCTGAAAATGCATGGACAGATGCGAGCGGGGCGCTCCACATGCAGATCAAGAAGAAATCGGGCAGGTGGTCGTGTGCGGAAATATTCTTAAATCGCAGCCTCGGGTACGGCACGTATTCGGTAACTGTGCGTGATACTTCTCACTTAGAACCTGCCGCGGCCTTCAGTATGTTTACCTTCGATGACCCGGCTAGCGAGCAGCACTTTCGCGAGATGGACGTAGAGGTCAATGGCTGGGGTAGCGCTGCGAATAAGAACAATGCACGATACATCATTCAACCGTTCTACATTCCTGGGAACCTGTTCCTTTTTGCGACGCCCTCAGGCGCCTTGACGTATGTCCTGCACTGGGAATCTGGACATGCAACATTCCAAACCTTTCGTGGAAGATCTGCTGGTGCCAGAGCGCAACTTGTTTCTGAACATGAGTTCACGTCCGGCATCCCGGTACCGGGTAAGGCAATGCCCCGTCTGATCTTCTACGTTGTTGCGAGTTACAAAAATCCTATGCAGAAGCCAAGCGAGGTTGTGGTTGAGAAGTTTGAATACCTTCCGTGAGGATGGTTTTGGAAGGCGCTGGCTACTCAGGTGTGCCATTGCCGGACTCGCGGGCCTCTGCTTCGCTGTTTCGGCGTCTGCGCTCGATCCCACCCGGACCGTGTCGCAATATCTCCACGACTCGTGGGGAACTGAGAGAGGTTTGCCGGGCGGATCTATAACGGCAATCGCACAGACTTCCGATGGCTATCTCTGGATTGGGACAGATAAAGGCCTTGTTCGTTTCGACGGTTTGAATTTTCACCAGTTCGAGCGGGCACATCCTGATTCGATCCAGATTGGTCCTGTGCGAACACTCGTGGTTGACGCGAGCGACAAGCTCTGGATCTTGCTACAAAACACCCAAGTCCTTCGTTACCAAAATGGAAACTTCGAGCTCATCCGCGGCGAGACTGAGAACGGCACAACGGCAATGGCACGGGGGACGTCGGGTGCGGTTTTGCTCTCATCGTTAGCTGAGGGAACAGTCACATACAGTGACAACCGATTTCGAAGCTTGTCGTCTGCAGCTCTTCTCACCGACGCTGCAAGAGTCGCGAACGGCCAAGCTGCTGACCAGCGAGCAACTCCCTTCAGTTGGTTTGATCGTCTAGCGGCGCCGGTGGCGATCTCCATGGCGCAGACTGACGACGGAAAGATTTGGCTTGGCACGGAGCGTCGGGGGCTCCTCTATCTCCGGGAAGGCGGCGTTTCGAGTGCCTCGAATGGGCGGGTTGATACGAAGACTAACTGCCTTCTTCCTCTTCAAAACTCGGAATTGTGGGTCGGAACGGCGAAGGGTCTGCTGCGCTGGAATGGAAAAGATCTTACCTCGACACGTGTACCGTCATCTCTTCGCAATCTCAACGTGCTTTCCATTCTTCGCGACCGGGACTCGAACATCTGGGTTGGCACGAGTCGCGGACTATTTCGGTACAACGCGAACGGGGTTTCTTTACTGAGCGCTCACGAAGCCACTGGACCGGTAACTGCGCTCTTCGAAGATCGGGAGGGAAACATATGGATCGGTAGCGCGCGCGGCCTCGATCAACTACGAGACAGCGCCTTCGTTACGTACTTTCTCCCCAATTTGAAATCGCAGAGTATGGGGCCATTGCACGTTGACTCCGGCGGACGCACCTGGGTTGCGCCCATTCAGGGCGGTTTGCGATGGCTAAAGGAAGGAAAAAGCGGGATTGTCACCGCCGATGGGATCGCTAACGATGTCGTCTACTCGATCGCCGGCACTGGCAAGGATGATGTATGGGTGGGACGACAGCAGGGTGGCCTTACCCATCTGCGCTACTCCGGCAATTCATTTACAGCCAAGACCTACACGCAGGCAGACGGCCTCGCACAAAACAGAGTGTACGCGGTCTATCGGAGTCGTGATGGTACTGTCTGGTCCGGGACCCTCAATCGTGGTGTAAGCGAGCTAAAGAACGGCCAGTTCACAAATTACACGACTACAGAAGGATTGGCGGCGAACACCATATCGTCGATTGCCGAGGGCCCTGACGGAACGATGTGGTTCGGGACCCCGAAGGGCGTCAATGCGATGTCGCAGAAGGGCTGGGGAACCTATACCGGCAATGACGGATTACCCTCCGAGGATGTCAACTGCCTCCTGCAGGATTCAACGAGAATCCTGTGGATAGGAACGGCCGAAGGTCTCGCTTACCTCAGTGATGGGCATGTGCATGTGCCCCGCGAAGTACCTAAGTCCCTCAAAGCACCAATATTCGGGATTGAAGAAGACAAAAACGGCTGGCTCTGGATCGCGACCTCAGATCATGTCTTGCGCGTTCCGCGCGACAAACTGCTAAGCGGTGTTGTGAAAGCAGCCGATGTTCGCGAGTATGACCAGGACGATGGTCTCGAGAGCACTGAAGGAGTGAAGCGGAGCCGATCGGTGGTCTCGGATTCAGCGGGCAGGATATGGTTTTCACTCAGCAGCGGCTTGTCGGTTGTTAATCCATCCCGGATCAATGACAATTCAGTTCCCGCGCTGCCTCACATCGAGGTGATCGCCGCCGATGACAACATCGCAAACCCCGCCGCCTTCGTTCAAATTCCTCCATCTCCCAGGAGAATCACATTTAAGTACACGGGGCTGAGCCTCGCGGTGCCCGAGCGGATTCGCTTTCGATATTTCCTCGAAGGCTTCGACAACAGCTGGAGCCAGCCGGTTGCAGCGCGAGAAGCCGTTTACACCAACCTTGGGCCCGGCTCCTATCGATTTCGGCTAGTCGCCAGCAACAGCGAGGGGCTGTGGAACGGGCCAGAAACTGCGATCGCTTTGAACGTCGCTCCAGCCTACTATCAAACTTACTGGTTCCGATTGTCGTGCATCGCCGTCTTTATTGTGCTGCTTTGGGCACTTTATGGATGGCGCGTTCAGCGACTCAAGAGTCAGGAAAAGCGTCTGCGGGACGTTGTGGAAACAATTCCGGCGATGACTTTCACCGCGTTGTCTAACGGCTTCTGCACATTTGTAAATAAGCGCTGGACTGAATACACCGGGCTTTCTGTCGAGAAGTCTTCAGGCGCAGATTGGCAGCACGCGACCCATCCCGAGGATCTTGTGCGCCATTCCGAGAAGTGGCGCATCTCTGTTGCTACCGGACAGGTTTTCGAAGATGAGGCACGGTTCCGTCGCGCCGCTGACGGGGAATATCGGTGGTTTCTGGTGCGTGGTGTCCCACTTCGGGACCAGCATGGCAACACTATTAAATGGTACGGAACCCTCACCGACATTGAGGATCGCAAACGTGCAGAACAAGAGCGCGAGAAATTGCGACAACTCGAGGCCGATCTGGCACATATCAATCGCGTGAGCACGTTGGGAGAACTGGTCGCCTCCATCTCGCATGAACTCGCACAGCCCATCACAGCCACAACGAATAATGCCAAGGCATCTTTGCGGTGGCTTCAGCGCGACCCTCCCGATCTGACGCAGGTTCGCAAAGGGACGGAAAGAATCATCGAGGCGGGCACTTTTGCCTCAGAAATCATCAACCGTCTGCGATCGTTGTACAAGAAGGCCCCTCCCCAACGTGAGTTGATCGACGTGAACGGAGTCATTCACGAAATGCTCACGCTGCTCAAAGGTGAGGCAACGCGATACTCGATTGACATGCGCATGGAGCTGGCCGCTCAACTGCCTAAAACCATGATAGACCGTGTGCAGCTGCAGCAAGTGTTCATGAACCTCATGCTTAATGGGATTGAGGCCATGAAGGACTCGGGCGGAGAGCTTACTGTGAGATCGCAGCTCCAGGATTCTCAACTGCTGTTCTCGGTCATCGATACAGGCGTAGGACTGCCAACGGACAAGGGCGATCAGATCTTTTCTGCCTTCTTTACCACCAAGACCCAAGGTAGCGGGATGGGTTTAGCCATCAGCCGTTCCATTCTAGAGTCACACGGCGGCCGCTTGTGGGCGACCGCTAACGATGGACAAGGTGCAACCTTTCATTTCACCCTGCCGACCGAGGTAATGGAGCCAAGCCCCTTGGTCACCTAGACTGTTTCCCCCTCTCCTCGATGCGAGCCGTAAGACCTGACGCGTTCAGAGAAACTCATCAAAGCTCACGTTCCAGGGATAAGATCGGCCGGGGCAAGGTTTATACCGGGACACCGAATGTATGTCCAAGTTCTACCTTGGTTCGCGGATGACCGATGGCGACAAAAAGAAAATCGAAGAAGCCCTGGCGCAACTGGCACGTCATGGAAGGTTAGTTTCAAGGCGACCTACCTCCTGAGTCTGCTGCAGTAAGTATTGCTTCGTACCATTGAGAGGCAAAGGGCTTTCTCGAAAGGGATCGGGAAATTACGTTACATATTCCTGCTAGTCCACACCCACGATCGTGTTTCGATCCAACGTGGTTGGTGACCATATCGCATTGCCTGTCGTAACCAAATTGAGTTACTAGGAAGATGTAATGGGAATTGGAGCGACATCTTCGCTACGATTTCATCGAACGTATGTGTTTAGACGAGGGTTTTATGAGCACTATGGATGTTTGGGCAGACAAGAATACTTTCGCTGCTTCAACTGCGGCTGACGCGACATCGTTCGAATACGCTCTCACACGCACGCAAGGCTTCCTGAAGGCTGAAAAGGACAGGCTTCAGCTCCTTCTTGATCTGACCGGCCAAATTGCATCCAACCTGGAGCTCGGTCATCTTCTTCGCGCCGCGTCGGCAATCATTCGCCGTATTGTCCAGTGTGATGCTGTTGCCGTCCATTTGCCTGATAAAGAAAGCAGCGCTCTCCGGCTTTTTGCGTTTGACTCTCATGAACGCACGAGCATGGATGAAGGAGACGATGAGGGGCATCAAGGGAGCGGGGGCGCAGAGATCTACGAGGTCTTCCGATCCAAAAAGCCGATTGTCAGTCGAGCGAGTACTCGATGCGTCTTGCCGCTTATCAGCCGCGACCGGGTATTGGGAGTTTTGGTAACCGACCGGCTTAAGGAGCGGGTTTTCCTGCAGCAGGAAATAGATTTCGCAAAACAAATCGCCAACCAGTTGGCAATTGCGATCGAAAATGCTTTCGCTTATGCCGAAATCAAGGAGCTGAAGGAGCAACTCTCAAGGGAAAAGCTGTACCTCGAAGACGAAATCCGAAGCGAGCAAGGCTTCGAAGAGATCATTGGCCGCAGCGATGCGATCCGGTCAGTGTTGCGCAAGATTGAAACTGTTGCGCCCACTGACTCCACAGTATTGATCTACGGCGAGACGGGCACGGGGAAGGAACTCGTGGCCCGGGCGATTCACGAGCGCAGTCCCCGTCATTCAAATGCGTTCGTGAAGCTGAATTGTGCCGCGATACCCACGGGCCTTCTCGAGAGCGAGCTTTTTGGCCACGAAAAAGGGGCATTTACGGGCGCTATCATGCAGCGGATCGGCCGGTTTGAACTGGCGAACAGGGGGACCGCCTTTTTGGATGAGATCGGTGAGATTGCGCTTGAACTCCAGCCGAAGTTGCTACGCGTGTTACAGGAAAGAGAATTCGAACGGCTCGGAAGTACGCGCACGATTAAGACGGATGCTCGCCTCATCGCTGCGACAAATCGAAATCTGGCGGCTTGCGTCCAAGAACAGACATTTCGCGCGGACCTTTACTATCGGCTCAATATTTTCCCCATCCATGTGCCTCCTCTTCGTGAACATCCCGAAGATATTCCTTTACTCGTGAGGCACTTTGTACAGCACTTTGCGCGCCGGATGAGTCGCGCAATCGATACGATTCCATCAGAAACGATGGAGACCCTAGTTCGCCATTCCTGGCCTGGAAACATTCGAGAGTTGCAGAATGTGATCGAGCACTCTGTGATTCTCTCGCCGGGTCCGGTGCTCCGCGTGCCTCTTACGGATATTCATGCCAACAGCGTGCCCAATCAGGAAGGTACCAGACGCAAGACTCTCGAGGAGGCTGAACGCGAACATATCCTCGCAACATTGAAAGAAACAAGGTGGCTTATCTCCGGCCCTCGCGGGGCAGCTGCGCGGCTGGGAATGAACCGCTCGACACTTCAGTTTCGCATGAGGAAACTCGGAATCGTCCGGCCCTGGACCCAGTGATGCGCGAATTCGCCCGTGACTTTCAAAGACGAATATTGAATAGACCGGTAACCGGAATTATCAGGGTCCTTCCGCGAAAGTGATGTCACCAGAGCGAGCCACGTAGTTAATCCACCACCCTGCAAGTCATGACCGAAAAGTTAGATATAGGAGCTTCCGGTCAGGGTTCGCCCGGCGATTAGTAGATCGATTGCGGAAGCACATGACGGAACGCTCGTTGTTACCAACCGAAGGGCCAGTGGCGTATGCTTCAGTCTCACCTTACCTTTTTGAGCAGTTGCCAAGGGTAAACAGGAAACGCGGAGGTGCCGGTCATAGGACTGCGGTCTCAACCGCCCCGTGGCTGTGGATCCGACTCACTACTTCAAGAACCATGGCACCGCCTATTCCATATTTATGTAATGGCTGACTCGAATGCGTTTGGTTTCTCACGTCGTATACTTACGGACATAGATGGCCATAAAGGCCGATCTAAGCAGTCGATTTGCGGCCTCGACAGGAGAATGGCGGCTTCCAACGCACTGTCTAAAGCACAGGTGGATGCCTGACCCGGGAGATCGTATGGGACCGAACGAGATCGTGTATATCGTCGACGATGACCTGAGCGTCGGAGAGGCACTGTCTACTCTCTTACGCGCGAATGGCAGGAACGTCCGAATTTTTACTTCAGGACGAGAGTTTCTTGATTTCGAGCGCAAGGACGGCTGTGCGTGTTTGATCCTGGACCTTAGAATGCCTGGGCTGAACGGGCTAGAGGTACAAAAGCTGATCTCTGACGAGACAACGATTCCGGTAATCTTCATCACTGGGCGTGGCGACGTCCCATCGACGGTGAGAGCGATGAAGGGAGGAGCGATTGACTTCCTTACGAAACCAATCGATGAGGCGGCGCTGTTGGCTTGCATCGAACGAGCACTGGAACAGGATCGGCTCGACAGAAAGGATGCACTTGAGCGGGCAAGCTTGCTCGCTCGGTATCAGTCTTTGACTCCGAGAGAACAGCAAGTGTTGCCGCTTTTGGTCAGAGGCATGTTGAACAAGCAAGCCGCTGGCGAGTTGGGTATTACCGAGTACACTGTGCAAATACATCGTGGACATATTATGCGAAAGATGGAGGCTGATTCGTTTGCGACGTTGGTAAAGCTTGCCGGTAAGCTGAATCTCGAGCGACCATTGAGTCCTAACAGGAATGTGTAATAGACCGTTGTCGTTAAGTCTGTAGATATTAGTAGAGGGCGGGTTGAGATGGGCGTGCAGGCTCGCACGATTGCGGTCATTGACGACGATCTCCGAGTGCTCGAATCACTCGTCAATCTTCTCGCTTCCTGCGGATATGAGGCAGAAGGTTATTCTTCAGCTGAGCAGTTTCTTGGGCGTGATGGACTTTCCAGGAGCTGCTGCATCATTACCGACGTCGAAATGCGCAAGATGAGCGGACTCGGTCTTCTGCAGCATGTGAAAAGTACCAGGAGTCCCGTGCCGGTTGTCATCATCACGGGGAAGCCTTCCGAGAACTCCGAATCTTTCTATTTGGAAAAGGGTGCGATTGGCTTCTTCAGAAAGCCGGTGGACGGGGACGCACTCATAAACCTCATCCGTTCGGTCGCCTGTTAGGTAGGTCAGTCATCCGCATAAACTGTATGATATCGTGTCCTTCCCTAGGTCGCACGCGCATAAATTTCTTGCAGTTTCTGACCGACACCTGAGAACGAAGTGGCTCAAAGGATCCACAGTCATGCGGCGAGTGCGATACCAGCTTTATGTAATTGGCACAGCTGTGCGCCGTGTCTATTATCATGACAAGCCAGAGACCGATGACCCAGGTTCATCAAGTCGCGATCGTCACTCCTTTGATTGTGGGTGCGGGCGCTGTTCTTTGTACGATCTTCATTCACGCTCTGGCTTTGGGCGCAACAGTGAATTTCTTTCGTCGTGAGACAAGACTCCACCGTGCTGGCCTGAGGTACCTAATCGATCTCACGATCGTTGTACTGGTAATGTCATTTGCATTCCTGGCACACTTGATTGAAGTCGCCGTGTGGGCGTGGTTATTCGTGATTTGCGGGGAATTTCAAGAGTTTGGAGCCGCGTATTATCACTCAGCGGTGAACTATTCAACTCTCGGCTATGGCGATGTAATCATGTCGTCTTCATGGAAGTTGCTGGGACCACTCGAGGCCGCAGATGGATCACTGATGTTCGGGGTGTCGACAGCAATGATTTTTGCCGTCATTCTGCGTTTGATTGAGACTCGATTTGCGGATCTCAGAGGTAAGTAAGCCTTGGCGCACGTGAATCTCTATACATCTCATTGGCCGCCTATTCGAAAATATGCTGACAAAATTTGCTCCGAACAGCATCTGAAAGGGTCTCCTGCGGCGGCGAACCGTTCGGTTCAGGCAAATTCTCAGGCTCCAGTAGGGTTTCTACTCACTGAAGAGAGCGGTAAAGCTATGCTGAACGTCGCACCGCCGTGTGGGTTGTTTTCGCCCCAAGTCCGTCCGCCATGTGCTTCAATGATTGAGCGCGACACGGCCAACCCGATCCCCATCCCACTTTCCTTCGTAGTCACAAAAGCGTCGAAAATCTTTTCGGTATCGTCGACTCCAGGGCCATTGTCGATCACTTGTATGAGCATCTCGTTCTGATCTGTTAAGGCTGCCCGAATCTTAACCAGCGGAGGGGTGCGACTGCCCTCCATTGCTTCGATCGCATTCGAAATCAAATTACATAACACCTGCTGGATCTGAATCTGATCGACAGAGACTGTGGGAAGATGGGCGTCGAAGTGGCAGTCAATGAGAACGGCACGTTTGTTTGGACCCTCATGCACTAAACGAACAGCCTCCCCAATTATGTCCGTGATGTTTGCTTCTCTCTTTTCAAACGACTCCCGTTTGAAAAGTGCTCGAATGTGCTGCATGGTCTTATCAGCTGAGCGAATGTCTCTCAATATTCGCTCAATCGAGGCGTTTGTTTCAGTTAGATTAGGCGGACAGGCCGTCAACCAACGCTTCGCGGCTTGCGCATTTCCAAGTACAGCCATAAGCGGTTGATTGAGTTCATGAGCGATCGATGCTGAGAGCTCAGCTACGGTCGCGATTTTCGACGCTGTGCTGAGCTTCATGCGCGTATTCCGAAGATGGTCTTCTGCCCGTTTCCGTTCATCGATGTCGATCGAGAGGCCGTACCACTGAATGATCTTGCCGTGGGGATCGCGCAAAGGTTCCCCTCTCGTTTGGTGCCATCGGTACTCTCCATCTGCACGTCGCACGCGGTGCATTACGTTGTATGACTCTCCAGTTTTGATTGCCTGGAAGAACGCCTTCGCACTCTCCTCTCGATCATCAGGATGAATGAAGCTCGCCCACCCGCGATTAACGAATTCTTCGTGGGAGGTCCCAACATATTCAAGGAGTCTTTGAGAGTTATGGGTTGGTTCTCCGGTCGGCGACGTCGACCAAAGCATTGAGGGAATTGTTTCGATAATGCCAAGCAGCTGATGCTCCCTCGTTTGAAGAGCGCTTTCAGTCTCCTTCAATGCATCGATGTTCGTAAGAGTCCCGTACCACTTAACAACGTCTCCTCCATCATCGCGGAAAGGGAGACCTCGATACAGGAACCAGTGATAGGTTCCATCCGCGCGCCGGCAGCGTAGTTCATGCTCGACGGGCGCTCCGGCGGCCAATCCGGCCCGCCAATTGGCTACCACTCGGTCGACATCATCCGGATGTATTGCGCTCCCCCACCCCCAACCCATCCCTTGTTCTCTGGAGAACCCGGTATAGTCCAGCCAACTTTGACTGATGAAATCGACCGATCCGTCCGGTAGAGACGTTCCCACATAGGCGGGGATCGCCTCAACGAGAGCCCGAAGTTCCCTCTCGTTGCGCCGGATTTGTTCCTCTGCCTGCTTCGCCTCGGTTATGTCGATGACCGCCCCTGAAAATTCAAAGCTGTCGCAGGCATTTTGCAACGGCTTTGCCAGAATGTGGAGATGTTTTACGCGACCGTCGGCAAAGAGCAGGCGATACTCGCAATCGATGGCGTCGCCGCTGGTAGAAGCTCGTTCTACGATCTCAAGCGCCAAATTACGATCCTCGGGGTGGACCCGTTCCATGATCATGTCAAACGTGACCTTCTCCGCTGGATCGTATTCGAAAATGCGGTAGGTTTCCTCGGACCACAGAATCTCACCGGTGTCTGGTGCCCACCCGAAACTGCCTGTGTGGCTCAACTTTTGTGCTTCCGCTAAATAGGATTCGCGACGCCGGAGCTCCTGAGTAAGAATCTCGTGCTCCGTTACATCTATGGCGCTGCCCACGATTCTTTTCAGAGTTCCGTTTTCTACAACAGGGGCACCGACGCAACGGATATGCCTGAGTTCGCCGTCAGGTCGCACGATACGCTTGGTGACATCGCATCCCAAACCTTCCGCAAGCATTCGCTTGATCAGCGATGCCATGAATTCACGATCGTGCGGATGGACACGTGCCAGGTATTCCTCAAGAGTAGGGGCGTGTTTCTCCGGATCAAGGCCGTATATATGAAAAAGCTCGCGAGACCAGTAGTCGAATCCCCCTGTGGGATCAAAAACCCAGCTGCCGATATGGCCAAGACGTTGCGCTTCGGCCAGATAGAACTCGCTTGTTTGCAGCACTCGGGCGCTCTTCCGTAGCTCTTCTTCGGCGCGTGTTCGGCCCTCGATATCGATACTCGATCCATGCCACTTGATAATTCTTCCATCGTCGCCGCGCATCGCAAGTTTGTGGTGCAGCATCCAGCGATATTCCCCATCAGCCCGCCGCACTCGCGCCGCACCCTCAAAGCTCTCTCCCGTGGCGATCGACTCCCGCCACTTCTGTACAAAAGCTTCGACATCTTCCGGATGAATAAAGAAAGTCCATTCCCATCCCAACAGCTTCTCCAGCGGCTGCCCCACGAAGTTGAGCCACCCCTTATTGAAGAAATCAAGGTAGCCATCCGGTCGGGCGGTGTGGATCAGCGCAGGGGCCGAGTCGATAATCTGACGAAGACTCAGGCTCTGACCATCGACGGAGCTGTGCTCGTTGGCTCCCATGCTGCATATGGTACAACGACAAGAAGTCGGCCATGAAGGCTTCCATCTGTGGCATTCGGTCGCGCCAGACGTGGGCTCTGATTGGAACTGCGTGACGCAATCCAGCGGATTCCTTTTGAGTTCTCCTGCGAGATCCCGACCGAGCAGCGGTGGCGCGGGGCTTCAGAAAGGATTCGGTGGTCGACCAATTGGGTAGCACCCTCGGCTGCCCAATCGACGCATCCGATCGCACTGTCGCTACTGGCAAGCCTGTTTGTTATTCTCCCCGGATGTTTGCTTGCGGTCACTGGTAAGAAGAGGGCTGTGGTCGGGCAATGTGTTGGCACGTTCGCGAAGCGCAAGCAATACATGTCTCCAAGTCCGTCGCGGACCTAGAACGAGCAGTGATATTAGGGACGCTGTCCCCAATACTATGTGCATCAATCCAGCCACTAGTCTCCCTTCTGATATGAACGGGTCATCGTGTGGACTCGACGCGCTGCGCCGGATGTGGAGAGTTGTCGAACCGCCTTTCGTGCGCGCGACAGTCTGGATTTCGCAGCTGCAACCGAAATGCCGAGCACTTCAGCAATTTCAAGCGCTGAATATTCTCGTTCATGTCGAAGCTCAACCACTTCCCGGAAGATCGGTGGCAAGCGGAGAATTGCACTCCTGAGTAATTCTTCTTTTTCTCGTCTCTCGCAGTAAACTTCAGGCGTCTCTGATTGATCTGGTATCTCTCCGGGTATCCAATTCGCCGAATTGTCGGACGATAGCTGGATCGGAAGCCCCGAGGCCCGTTTTTTCCGCAAAATTCCGAGAGCGGAATTGATTGCGATTCTGGTGAGCCAGGATGAGAAGCTTGACCTGCCTTCAAAGCGCTTGAGGTTAAGGAACGCTCTCAGAAGCGTGTCCTGAAATGCATCCTCGGCATCTTCGGGATTCCGCGTGATTCGATGAATTCTCCACCGAATCTGGCTGGAATGTCGCCCACAAAGCTCCATGAATGCTGTGCAGTCGCCGGAGCGAGCCGCTGAAACCAGCAGTTCCTCATTCATCTCTCGGAGGCGCCCACCGATGATGACATTGTCCTGTTCCGAAACTGATCCCTGAATTGAATTACTTTCTCTGAGCAATGAGCACCTGCCTATTGAGTATTGAGTGAAGAACTCTAGTGAACTCCAAGAACACTGCAAGGAGCGTTCTGCGCAATTTCGAACACCTTGTTCCACAGACGCGATATGTGCGAAGTGTGCCGATGAAGCCCGATGACGAGGAGATCCGCTATAGACGACGCAATTCTCTGAAACATCCGCCACATCCTCTTGCTGTAAGAAAGCTTGTCCGCGATGACGCTAACGGTCGGTCTCTTCATAGTGTTTGCGTATGCAAATGAAGAACCAAGCCCAAACGATTGAAAAGGCGAGCGACGGGCACAAGGTGGGCGATATCGGACTAGCAACTGCTAGCTGATCGGCGGACGCATCAAGGCCGACTACTGTGGCTCGAACTGTTCAAAACTGCGCTACCGTCGAGGCCATCCGACACAAAAGATTTCACTGGTACGGTGTGTTGCAGTCCTCATCAGGCCGTGATCGTAATTCATTGACACTCCGTCGACTAGCTCGCGATTGCGGATTGGCCACTGAAAAACTGCCACTCATTGTTCTCATCAAAAGCCTCAACAAGCTCGAAGGAGACAAAGGAATGCAGCATGTGAGACCAGTGCTAACCAGCCGACAAATGACAACCCATTGGCAACAGCGCTCTCGGCTCGGTCTAAACCGCGTCAGCTTATCTTTGTGAACTCAGGTCATTGCGACAAGGAGGATTGATCTCGGTCTGGCCTCTCACATGCTTGTTATGCGGGCAAGAAAAGTACTCAGGGCAAAACCGAGCCGTCAACAGTTTCAGGCTTCGTGGGAGAGCAACTGACCTCAGATGCAATCGTAAATAGACAGACAAAGAGGAAGAAATGATGACAATTCACTCACGTATCGTCTTCGCAGCCATTCTTGTGGGCAGGCATGGCAGCAACTGCACAAGATGTCGCGTCGGATACTGGCAAAGTAGCAAAGGAAACCGGCCGTGCAACTGTGAAAACAGCTGAGGCTACTGAACATGGCACGACAAAAGCAGTCGACAGGACCTCCAGTGCGACCGATCACGCCGTCAAGAAGACTGCACATGGGGTGAAGAAAGGTGTCCGGAGCGTGGGCCATGAAGTTAAAGGTAATGAGACCAAGACAACTGAGACGCAGAAGTAGAGAATGGAGTGCTCTGTGTCGCTTTATGCGCAACCTCACCTCATCTGATTTCCTATAACGAGGGAATTCGAGGAGACCTTCAAACTCAGGCCGGGGAATGCCAGGCTCAACCCAGCAAGGGCGCCCGGTCTGGAAATTTCTGTCCGTAGCTCTCGCTCGACGGTCAGCTCGCGTCTTCGACGCAGTCCACCTCAGAGGGACGGATCATCCGGACATCCTTGCCTGGATGCTGGCCCTCCACGATTAGTGCGGGAATTTTAAGCAGAACGGAGCCGCCGTCTGGACCGGGTGCGCTCTCGAGCACAGGGTAAAGCAACGCGTTGGACGAGTGCCAATCGATCAGCAATTGCTAATCCGTGACCAGCAGTCTCGACCGTAACCCTCTGCCATGTAGAGCGGTTGACGGCTTAACCCACGGTTTAGCTGCTTTCTCCGTGCTGGCTGTGAATCCAGAATTATGGCACTCGCGTTGCACACAGGCAGTACGCGAGGTTATGCAGGAGTGCACTGCTCGGCTGTGCAGAAACCCGTCCCCTTGGCGAAAGAGGTCGTAGCCTCGCGATGAAACGGACAGCAACCAAAGAAAAAGCGATCGCACTTCATATTTTCGCAAGCAAACGGAGACAAAAACGTGGCCGTAGAAACAGAGAGTCCTGCAACCAAAGAACCGCCGAATGCACAACCTCCGGCGACACCGCCCGCGCCTCCGTCACGTTGGCAGAAATACCTTACGCCCGTGTTGGTGGTACTCCTCGCTCTGGCTGTCCTGGTTGCTGTGACCCGGAACTGGAATTCTTGGGAAGGTGACCATCTCGAACAAGCTACCGACGATGCCTATGTTCGCGGCGATCTCACCCCCCTCAGTACGAAGGTGGCCGGAATCGTTCAAACTGTAGCCGTTTCCGACTATCAGCAGGTACACAAGGGAGACCTCATCGTTGCACTTGAGGACAACGATTATCAGGCGCAGGTTTCCCAGGCGAATGCGGCCGTGGAGGCGGCCAGGGCTGCCATCGAGAACAATCTTCGCCAGCGTCAGCTCGAAGACGCTCGCATTGACAAGGCGCTTGCCGGAATCGATCAGGCTAAGGCCCAGATTGCGGCAGCGCAGGCCGGCAAGGACGCTGTTGAAGCTCAATGGATACGTGCTCGCTCGGAGAGAAAGCGGCAGGAGGACCTCCGTCATGCTAACGCAGCAACTCAGCAGCAACTTGAAACTGCGGTTGCTAACGAAGAACAGCTCGCCGCTCAGTTCGCCAGCCGCGACGCCGATTTGTCCGAGGCCAAAACCGGGTTGCGCAGCAGTGAGTTGGCGGTTGAAGCGGAAAGGCGTCAAAAGACTGTCCTCGAGTCTCAGGAGGCACAACTCGCCGCCGATCTTCACGCCAAAGAAGCCAGCCTCGTGGTCACTCAGGTAAATCTCGGCTACACGAAGATCTATGCGCCGGGCGATGGAAGCGTGGGAGAACGGCAAGTTCGCCCCGGTCAGTTGGTGTCTCCCGGCACGCAGGTCATCGCCTTCGTCGAGCGCATACGGTGGGTGCAGGCCAATTACAAAGAGACCCAGCTCACCAACGTCAAAGTGGGTGATGCTGCCGAGATTCGCGTTGACCAGTTTCCTGGGCAAGTCTTCCATGGCAAAGTCATCGAAATCGCACCTGCCAGCGGATCGCAATTCGCATTATTGCCGCCCGACAACGCAACCGGCAATTTTACAAAGGTGGTACAGAGAATCCCGGTGAAAATTGCGTTCGATGATGCCAACCAGGCCGACAAGTTGCGGCCGGGGCTTTCGGTTACCGCGATCGTTCGCACGAGACGGTAAACGCAGTCCCCAGAGTGAATCACAGATCCTGAAATCAGAATGAACACAGTCGGTACACGGCAATAACCGGACATATTATTTATGGCTGCTTCTGTCACAATCAATCGCCCTCCCACGCCGCTGGAGATTGCGCAGGCAACGGCCAAGGCGATGCCCTTTGAGATTTCCCCCCGCCCCCTGGTGGGAATCATCGGCGTCCTCCTTGGAGCCCACCTCGTCACGCTCACCGGTCGCATGTTAACCCTGGGTCTTGCGGATCTGAAGGGTCACCTCGGCATCAGCTACGATGACGGCGCTTGGCTCGACAGCGCCTATAACGCAGCCATCATGTTCATAGGGCCGTTTAGCGTTTATCTTGGAGGCTTGCTCGGACCACGCCGCGTCCTTCTGTTTGCGGCAGCAGTCTTTGGCGCGACCTGCGCCTTCCTGCCGCTCATTCACAGTTACAGCCTGCTGGTTGCGGCATTGATTGTCGCAGGGCTGACATCCGGCACCTTTTATCCGCTGACTCTAACCTTTGCGCTTCGCGTTGCCCCCCTGCGCTATCTACCTTTCACCATGGCCCTCTATGCCACATTTATCGAGGGGGCAGTAAACGTGGCGCCATCTCTTTATGGCTGGTACCGCGAGCATCTTTCCTGGCACTGGATGTTCTGGAATTCAGCCGTCGTCGTGCCGGTGATGTTTGTCTGTATCTATTTCGGAATACCGGCGCCGCCTCCCCGGAAGAAAGATAGCCATGCGCCGCCCAGCTTCGTCGGATTCCTATATCTGAGCGCAGGATTGGCCCTGATGTTTATTGCCCTCCAGCAAGGCCAGAGGCTCGATTGGTGGCGCTCCGGAGTCTACAACGCGCTGTTCTGGTCTGGCGCATTCTTCACGCTATGCGCTCTGATACGACGCATGCGCGACCCTAACTGGCTGGTTGCGCTTCCTTATCTCCGGCAGCGGAACACCGTGCTACTGGGAAGCCTGCTCTTCTGGTTTCGGTTCACTCTCACCTTAACCATCATCCTGATCCCGCAATCGCTGGCCATCCGTGGTTTCGAAGCGGATCAGATTGGGCCGGCTATCATCTGGAGCGTTGTTCCGCTCTTGCCCATCGCGCTTATCGGCGGCCTTCTATTGCTTCGCGGAGCCGATCCCCGATTGCTCTTCGCTGTCGGGCTGACATGCACCGCCCTGTCCGCCGTCCTGAGTGCTCAATACACAAGCGCGTGGGCGGCAGAAAACTACTATCGTACCGAGTTGCTCATCGGCGTAGGACAGGCCTTTGCCCTGATAGGGCTGGTGGGATGCATCATTCTGCAGGGCGTGTTCACGGGGGGCCTGGCGAAGCCTGAACGGATCTTGACCTTTTCCGCATACTTCCACACCATTCGCCTGTTTGGTGGAACTGCCGGCGCCATATACATGGGCCACTTCATCGTGGTACGCGAGAGGCTGCATTCCAATCTTCTCGGCCTGCACGTAAGCCGCGGCGACTGGATTACCGATGCAAACATTCACGCGATGACGGCTGGACTCTTCGGAAAATCCTCCGGGCTGCCATCGGCCGGTGAGCGTGCGGTCGATCTTATCGCGTCCCGGCTGCGCCTTCAGGCCTATTCCTTGAGCCTCATTGACGCCTTCCTGCTGGTCGCGTGGACTTGCGCCATCGCGCTTTTCCTCATCGCCGCACTCCGGAAGTCGCCTCTCAACTACGCCGACCTCGCCAGGCTGCAGGCGATTAAGCAGGAGAAATCATGAAGCGTACAATGCACCTCATATCGATAGTGGCTCTGACTATCGCCTCTGCCTGCGACGGGCAGGAGCGCAAGATCGGCCTGCAGGAAGCAATCGATCTGGCTGTCCGCCAAAATCACGCCGTGAAAATGGCTCATTATGAGGTTGCGGCAGAAAAAGAGAAGAAGCGCAATGCGTATTCCGATTACTTTCCGAGCATCACCAACGAATCCAATGCGATCCATATAACGAACCTGGAGCGTATCGAAGTGCCGCCTGGCGCTTTCGGCGCCGTCCCGGGAGGCCCGCTCATCCCTTCCGCGACCACCTATCTCACGCAAGGAAACCTGGATTACCAGACAAGCGGTACCATGTTGGCCCAGCCGATCACCCAGCTCATCAAGATCCATGATTCGAACAAAATCGCGGAAGCGGATCTGAAAACGTCCGAGGCATCGGAAAGAAAGACTATTACCGACGTCGTTTACAAAGTGCAGGAGCTCTATTACCAGGTACTCACTACACAGCTCCAGCGAAAGGCAGCCGTGTTGCAAATCACCTCGAGTGAGGAAAGCCTGACCGAGGCGCGCGAGCAGAACAAGAGCGGGGAATTACTGCAGGTGGCGCTGGTTGAAAACCACGCCAACTCCCTCGAAGCCAAGCAGACACTGCTGACCGCCGACATGCAGATCTCCACCCTGACAACACAGCTGAATGATGCGCTCGGCCTCCCGCTCGATACCAAGCTGGATCTCGATACAGACGTTAACACGACCTTTGATGTGCCGGCACGAGACGAAGCACTGGGCATCGCGCTGAGAGACAACCCTGACATCCAGGAAGCAATCCAGAAAGTTGCGAAGGCGCGAGCTGCCGCAGGAGCAGCGAAGGCGGAGTACATTCCCGACGTCACAGGCTTTGCACGTTACAGCTACCAGAATGGGGTTCCCTTCGTCGATCACAACTTCGGGACCTTCGGCGTGCGCTTCAGCTACCAGCTGTTCGATGCCGGCAAGCGGCGATCGCTGGTCCGCGAACGTCGTGACGAAGTGTCGGAGGCTGAAGAGAACCTTGCCCGAGTCAAGGATGAGATCGGCGTTCGAATCACGACCATCTACAACCGTCTGGAGACGACCCGGACTATGATTGACGTGGCCAAGGAAAGCCTTGCCGCGCACCAGGAAAGTGCCCGGCTTACCGAGAATCAGTTCAAGGAGGGGGTTTCATTAGCTTCGCAGCGCGATGCTGCGCACGCCCAGGAGACGAAGGCTCAGGCTGGGCTGCTCGAAGCCAGCCTAGATTATCTGCTTTCGCGGGACGAACTGGACCGTGTACTCGGCTCCTCAGCCAAATAGCATCAGAGCATTTGCGGTAATCCCACCAGCACAAAGTCACGAATCCATCTTAAGATGCCAGCTCTCGACGACCTCCAGGAGATCGTCGAGAATCCTTCCACCTGATCCGATCATCTGCACTCCTCGTTCGTGAATCAGTAGCAACAGGTATCTACCGGCAGCGTCAATCCTGACTACGGCGGCGAGATCTACGCAGACGGCGCGGCTGGTTCCGTCTAGAATTGCCGCGCGACAAGCATCTTCCAGTTCCGAAACCCACGCGCCGCTCAGGCTGCCCTCAAGCTTCAAGATGATCTCTCGGGGAGTCTCGTGCATTGTGATCTTTAGCATCTGCAATTCCTATTCGTTCTATTCAGCAGCAAGGCCAGTGCTAAAAGAATGCTGAACCGGAATCGCTCATGGAACGCACCGGTGAGGACGGGAACCGGAAAAACGCCTTCGGCCGAAAGAAGTCACTTGATTCTGAAATCGCGCGGCGATGCCCAACCTGCTTCCCCTGTAGTGTTGTGAGTCTCAGGCGGTCCCGACCCGACTATGCCTCTCGCGGTTTCCTCGACGTGTGACAGCATGAGTGAAAATCCCGGCAGCATCTCGCTCCTCTCCGCCGGCAATTCGAGTTGGGCAAACCTGCATTTTGGCGAGCTGCGTTCCAGGTGTGCTCGATTGGCAACTATAAGGGGTATGAAAATCGCTTTCACGATTCACCTCCAACGAATTTCACCCTGGGTGGATGCAACGCGAATGCCACATTCATCGCGAAGAGAGTGTCAACGGCAAGCGATTCAAAAAGCGAAGCGATTTTCTGCTGCAGGTCTTGCTGGTATTCACCGCCAGGGTCCCGGCATTGCTAAGAGATCGGCACATGCTGATAGATGGGCGCGCTAGTGGCTTCTGGCAGTGGGCTACATTTTGCGCGGCAAAGCACAAGACGGCCCAGGTAATCATTGCGCTGGTAATCGCCCGGAGTTGGCGTTTCGTCATGCAGGTTCTCCGCTCAACTGTGCAGAAGCTTGCTCTTGAGACTCACGTCTCGATCGCTTCAGCTCGGATTTCGTGGAGACACGGGAAGGTTCTTCACAGACTTTGGACCTTTTCAGTGGCGCCGTCCGGGCGCTCCATTTAACGCCTAGGGCGTGCAGGATCAGGCGGTCACCAATACTCAGATGACTGGGATGTCGGGCGGCGTCATGAGCGTAATGGACGCGGAGATTGACCGATTCACACCATGGCATGCAAAGCACCACGCCACCGCATCGCGCGCAGGTCCAATCCTCATCCTGGAGACAGCTTTGCCACTGTCGACTTTTCTTCCGTACTCCCACAATCTCCTCCCGCGAGTGTGAATAAGCGCCGTCCGCATAGCGAACTTCAGAGCTGCGCTGGTCCAGTGGACTCCCTTCTCCCTAATAGCAAGTTCGGGACCATTCGGATCCGGACGACTTCGCCCGAGAAAAATGCTTAATGCGGTAGGGGAAAAGTAGATTCAGCCCTCTGCGCTGATGGACTGAATACGCCACTGGTTGTCAACGCTTGAACAGGTGCCAAGTGGCAAGCATCGATCCGAAGCGACAATTCGGCATTCACATAAAAGCCAATTGAAGCGAAAGCGGATAATGATCCGACGCCGTGATCGAAGTGTGGACACAGGCACAGTTGGTTTTGACTGATCCTCGCAAAAATACCCAATCGATGGTCCGCCTCCGATCGAAAAGCGAATGTGGCGGTGTGGTCCGGTCTGGCAGCTGCGAAAATGCATTCTGGAACAACGCCTGGCGAAGGGCCTTGTCAGCGCCAATGCGGGACACGTCCATATTGAGATCGCCCGCCAGCACAATCGGCATGCCGGACTTATATCGGAGAGAGTCTTTGAGGCACTCCTCAAGTTGAGAACAACGCAGCCTGTCGTCTCCACGGCTCTCCAGGTGCAGGTTGTAACTCACGAGCATTCTCCCGCCAACCGTCGTCTCGGTCACCAGGGCCATTCGTCCGCCGATCCGTTCCTGCAACGGCTCGATATCAGGCAGAAACCAGCGCGGACGCCAGAAGGTCGACTGTCTCTCGAACCGAATGATGCGCGGATTCGATAGTGGCCACCGCGAAAGTGTCACCTGACCGTGATATGCGGGTGAACGGTCCGACCCCTGCGTCAATTCCTGAAATTCTCGTCCGAAAACATAGTTCATCTCCAGCTTCTGCGCGATCTCGCGCGCAATGTTCAGCCGATGTGTCCGCTTGGCATTGAGATCGGACTCCTGTAGCAGGATAAGGTCTGCCCTGACCCCTGCCAGAAAATCGAGTATTCCGTTCAGTCGCAAACCGCGGTTGATGTTCCAGTCGACGATGCATATCGAACCGGGCGGCCAAAGGACTAACCGCCGTGGGGCGAAGTTGCCGACCTCGATTTCCCTATCGGAGCTCACATTCATGTTGGAACTCGAGAGAACTGTTAAAGCTATTCCCAACGGTACTTAGTCTGCCCGAGCTGAGCGGACTCTGTCAGTGCCTAATCTGGAGCACCCACGACATCCTTCAATTTGGGTCGTGTGACGGCGAACGACGAGTAGGAGTATAGCGCTATTAACCAGACCAAATTCGCGCCGATCGCCGCAAGGAAGAACGCAACCTTCATTATGTTCAATAGGGCGAAAAACAACAGAGCGTATGGCAGGAAGCACCGGCGGACGATAAACTCCGTATTTCGTCCGATATATAGAATCGGATTGGAGGGGCGGCTCTCTGCCTTTGCCTGCCAGATTGCCAGATACTGCTCGGGCCGCTGGTTTGCAAGCCTCTGCCGGCCAAGGCCGGTGACGAGGAAGCTCATTACCGCTCCGAGAAGAAGCCAGCTTCCCCATGCGACAACGGTCAGAGGCTCCAGAGTTTTCGTAAGCCCGACGGCGATCCCACCGAAGATGAACAGGTAATATAACCAGTCGCATACTGTCTCGAGCCAACACCCGAAATCGGTCTCCATCAGCTTCAATCGCGCGACTTCTCCATCGCAGCCATCGAGAATGCTCGCCCAGACCGATAGAACGGCGCCAGTGAGCATGTTCCAATAGCTCCCACGCGCAAAGAAGATGCCGGCGACCAGCCCAACGCCGAGAGTGAACAGGCTGACCATATTCGGCGTGATTGGCAGCCTTATGATCTGCCTGCTGATTGGTATTGAAATCCTCCGATTCATGCGCGCGAAGATGCCGTCTGTCGGCTTCACCAGCCATCGGTCCAGTTTTCGCTCAGCGACGAGCCGGTCTTCCGAAGTGTCGACTCGCTGCCAGGTTTCTGGCTGTACTTCTTCAAGCTGAACTTGAGAGGTCGACACGAGCCAAGCATGCAGCTCCTCCAGGGTGTGAATGTCGGAGGGGCAGAGATCTGCGGCTTCAAGTGCAAAACTGGCCGAGAGGACATCGATGCCGATGGGCTTACCGGCCGTGGTTAGTGACAATGCGCCGTTCTCCTCGCTCCACTCGGAAGCCTTGCGAAAGAGACCCGGATAAAAGGTAATGTTCCCATCCACCACGAGCAACTGGTTTGCTCTCGATTCGAACGCGATCTGCCTCAAGATTTGAGGTAGTGTCATGTCCGAACTTACCTCAAGCCAATCTACAAAGTGAGGAAGACGCCCCATGTCCAAAAGTTCACGCTCTACTTTGTGTTTTGTGTCCGCATCTGCGCATACCAGGATCCTCTGCGCGGCAATCTTCTGTATCGCGAAGATGGCACGGAGCAAGATGGGAACTGTGCCGACTCGGAGTAGTGATGATCGGTTTCCGTGAATGCATATGCACGCGGCGATCGATCGGCCTGCATCCTCGGGCGGTATTTCGCCGTCTGGCCTCTCGAGGATAGTCCCGGACTCGCTCCGAGCTTTCGGCCTGGACAACAAGATGAAACATATGATTCCGATCGCCGTCCAGAAGATCGCCCGCGCACGCCTGGCAATGGCAACAGCTAGTCCCATGGAGGCCGGCAGAGCGAACATTCTGGCGATGAGTATATTGCCTCCCTCATACGTCCCGAGATTGCCGGGGTTGAACGAGCCCGCGATATTCACAAGCTTCGTCAGGGCTTCGAACACCAGCGCTCCTAACAATCCAATCTTGACTCCCAGAAACAGCAAAACGACGTACACCTCGAGCACAGCCAGGCCATGGCCGACCAGATTCAACACCAGGCTTGCCCAGAAGGCGAACGGCGTACGACGATGAAAGTCGAAGAGCCTGTTCTCGACCGAGTGAATCAGCGGGAGTATGCGCTCTATATGTCTGCCGATGTAATGGACTCGCCTGAGTGCTCGCGCAGGAGCGGAAAGAAACGGCCACCGCTTGACCATGGCGATGGTAACCGCACTGATCAGAATGATGAGCGTGACGGCAAAGAGCACCGCATATACTCGCGTCGATGGAGTCAACGGCATCACGAACAATGCTGCGACTAGTCCAACGAGGCTAACGATGGCTCCCGAGACAACAAAGAGAGCGCGATCGAGAGTGACCGACAACACACGGTGGTCGATCGGTATCTCCGCGCTGAGCGCGGAGATACGCAGCCCTTCTCCGAAGAATTGTCCCAGCGCACCCACCTGCCCGGCTGCCTCGGATATCAGCCGAAGCTGGAACATGCGCCCAAGGGAAGCCCTGTTCCCGCTGCCTGTCAGCGTTAACTTCCAGGCATAAGTTTTCACCAGGTGTGAAACGCCTCCCAGTGCGATGATCAGCGCGAGTCCCCAGCCAAGGCGGTGGAGGCTTTCCATCAGTGTTGCCGGGCCGGCTCGTAAGATCAAATACGTCAGCAGTGCGATTCCGAGAATCGCAGCGAAAATACGTAACGCCAGGCGCTTAGGCATGAGTAGATGTCTCCTGGATTACCGGTCGGCCCAACTGGGGGTTGAAAATGCTCTCCGCGTAGGTCAATGCCTCCGGAGTATCGACATCCTGCCAGAAAGCATCTCCGATATCGAAGGCGCGGAGCCTGCGTCCTCGCCCAAGTATCCGCATGCCGTCGGATAACGAACAGTTCCCGTTTTTCTTGGCCGATTCGAGAACGTCGAACAATGCCGGACTGCACAAGAACATGCCCGTATCGTAAGCATCGTATTCTGGAATCTCTTTGCCAATCGTGACGATATGGTCGCCCTTGCGTTTGACCTTCGTGACATCCTCTAGGTCGAAGATATCGTCGAGCTTTGAGTCCACCGCGAGAATCACCTCGTCCTTTCTCAGTCGTTGGTTGAGCAGTACTCTCGCTGTGTCAGCCTCGAAAATGTGGTCGGCCATGAGCAGCAGAAACTCCCCATTCAAGTAGTTCCGGGCCTTGAGGACAGAAACACCATTGTCCTTGTGATATTCCGAGTTCTCCACGAGCGTGACGGACATACCATCAGGCGACCAGCTGGCGAACCATCGGCGCATAACATCGGCTCCGTAGCCAACCACAACCACAAACCTGTTGATTCCCGCTTCGTGCGCGTCAAGCATCACGTGCTCGAGCAATGGCTGGCCGTGGATTTTGACCAGTGGCTTGGGCAGTCCGCCGGACATCGAGGTGATCCGACGCCCGTTCCCCGCCGCCAGGATCAGGCACTCTTCGACTCGGGTCTTGTGCCTTCTAAAAGTGCGTAAACGATTCATGTCCCTCATTGCTTCTGCCCTCCTCCCGCATCTGCCCTTGCGGTGTCAGGCGACGGCTGCAGATTCGGTGTGTAGTCGAAATATTCGATCGTTAGAGTCGTCGCCCCAAAGATGCGTACCTCGGTGGTGCTCTCTGTGGCGAGTGGAAACCATATGGGCCCGCTTTTTTGGTATGTGTGAACAAAATGAACGCCACGGATCCAGAACGACGGGCTCTTTGCTGGCTCGCCCTCAATGCGCGCAACCGCATAGTCCTGGGCGTCGATCCAGACGCGACCCTCGAACAACCTCTCCTCGTGCCGCTTGGGCGTGACCTCGACCAGGTAGTCCATCCGGTCGTCCAGCAACGCGGCCCTCAGTATGTGAAATTCATAGTTATCCGGGCTGAGGCGAATTCGAGAGCGGACATCCGGGTGTGAGGCCTCCGCCTCCGATTCGAGCATCTTGCTCACAACGTGCTTGTAAGCACCTTTCCAGCCCGTCTGAGACACCAGTTCGAAGTGCTTGATCCCGTCCGCGCCACAATCAATATGCACAAGAATCTCCGCGTGTTTGTGCGTGCGCTCGTTGTCGAGGATGTAGCGGCGCATCCCTTGATACCCCGCCACGAGGGCTTGCCGTTGCGCGTCCCGCTCCATCATCCGTGCCGCAACCACATCGCCGCTGGGGAAGGAACTGCTGTCGTCCGCACCGGAAGCACTTGCCGTGAGCACTAACAACAAAACGCTGGTAACGATTGGAAGTCTCATAATCAGAACTGGAATACAAACTTGCCGCGGTATTCGCGCCATGCATCGTTAAAGAATTCGCCAAATCGGTCGCTGTCGAGGTTGTTCTGCACATCCCGAGGATTGAAGTGGTTGAAGACATTGAAAACGCCGAACCCAGCTCTCACTTGAAGGTGCCGGCTTTCCCCAACGTGCAGGGAAAATGGGCGCGATATCTGCAAATCCATCGATGAAAATCTCGGATACCGCCTGTCATTCCGAGGTCCGACGTATTCACGAACCTGGTTCCACGTCGAGTAAGGAAATCCGCTATGCAGGTCATAAACGGGGATCAGCGTAAGCTTGAACGGGCCCGATATATCGCCCCAGAACAGAAGGCGGTTGGGCACATCGAACGGCAGTCGCGCACGTGCATCAGGCTGAATCACGGCTTGCGGATTATTTCCAAAGAAGAGCGCAGGATCGTTCAGGTTTCCGAAAGCACGCGAGCGTACATAGGAACCGTTCAGAGTGAAGCGATCAGCGCGGTATCGCCCAGCCACCTGGTATTCCCGGTAGCTATCGCGTCCCGTATTTGAAAGCATGACGCTGGAGATCGCGCCAGAAACCGGTGAGACAGTGAAGTCTTTCGTTGTATTGCGTTGCTCGTATGCTGCCTTTATCGTCAGCCGTTCAAGTACCTGTCTTTCGATAGCCGCATTCCAGGAAATGCTTTCCGGATTGTGAAGTCCCCCGCCGATGCGATTGACATATTCAGTCGCGCTCGAGACTGCTCCGTTCTCGTCGAGTGTCGATACTGTCCGTTCTGGCATATGCTCAAACACGGGATCGATGAGGGGAACGCGATCGTAGAACATCCCCACGCCACCCTTGAGCAGCGTCTTGCCGTCGTTAGTCAGAGCCAGGATGAAGCCTGCGCGTGGAGCCACATGCGTTGAGCCTGCCACCGTATCGTTGTCGAAACGCACTCCCAGATCCAGAGTCACGCGATTCGAAGGAGACCAGTGATCGCCTGCAAACCACGCGGTTTCGTCCTGATCGACTCCGAAAGAAGTGGGAGGCGTGAAGGTGATGCGCTCGACAGGCAAACCGGAGACGCCAATAAGTTCGACAGGAAGAAATGTCTGCTGTCCGTCGTAAGAGGAGTGGGCATAGTTCAGCCCGGCTTTGAATTCATGCGTTCCCAGAAAATGGCGCGGCGCAAACTGGTAGCTCTCCTGCCATTCCAGCCGCCAAGTCCGGCGCGCCTGGCGATTGAAGTATCCTCCCTCCGTAGTTTCGATAAAGAGTTTGTAGGGATCGTCGCTCTGCGCGCTAACGTCCGCGTCGTAGGTCTTATAACTGAACTGCGATATCAGTGCACTCTCGTCTCCGGTCAGGTAACGGTGCTGCGCGTAAACTTGGTACCCGCGCTGATGAAGGTCTGCCGTCGCTGGCTGCGGCGTGAATGTATTCAGGCCCATGTACCTGAGCTTCTGGGGATACACGGCTAACGAGAGTGTCGCTGTCTGCGTAGGGCTTATATTCAGATCGCCTTGCGTGTAAGAGTCCACGCTCTCCAGCGTGGTATCTCTTTCGAGCGGAGGAAGGCTGTTGACTGGCGTGCGTACAAAGCGATACTCGAGCGACTGCGTGAACGCCAGCTTGTCTCGGACAAGCGGCCCCGTAAACGTAGCCCTCGGAGTAGCAGCGCCGATGCCAACAATGCTGCCGTCCCGGTCTCGCAAGCGCGGGAGAACATTCTGGATCGAGTAGTGGTATTTTTCATAATTTCCTATTTTTGTCTCGACCGATGAGACGGCTCCCGTAAACTTGCCGTACTGCGGATCGTAGGGATTCGATACAACCTCTACCGACGAAACCACGTCGATCGGAAGATTCATTGCCGGACTACCTGTAGCCGGATCGGTAACGTTCGCGCTGTTGACCAGTGCGCCGCTCTGGGTGTTGCGGGCGCCCTTCATGTTGATGTGGCCGTCAGGACCTCGAACTACTCCTGGAACGAGAGGAAGCAGCGTTTCGAGTCGCTCGTTGACATTGGGAGCGTCACGCAAAGTCTTTTCCACGATGGTCTGAGTTGGGGCCGGAGTTTTCTGTGCTGTGTCTGCTGACGCAACGTCGATCGTAGTTGTGGTCCTTACTGGCTTAAGTTGAAGCGAAACCTGCATGGCCTGACTGGCCTCTAGGATCACCGTTTGTTCGGCTTCCAGGCCTGGGGCATTGGCTGTTAGCGTGTAAGTGCCAGGAGGCAACTCGTCAAATGCAAACTTGCCCTCTCCGTTTGTCTCTGTTTGCATCGTGACAGAACCGCTTGCTTGTACCTTTGCTCCTGCGTACAACCTGTCCGCTGTCCCCGTCGAAACTGTTCCACCCAGCCTTCCAGTCCCTCTTCCGTCGTTTGTGTCCGCATTTCGAGCGGCAAAACATGGAGTTGAGAGGAAAAGCAGGATGGCACAAGCGCTCAGCATTCTGAGACAGAGGTGGTCGTTGGGCACTCGCTTGCGAGGCCGCTCCAACTCACGCCTTACACAGATTTCGGGCACGTCACCTTCCTCTCAACTCCAAGGAGTGCATTCCTGATACCAGAGAGGACTCACCTCGCCGTGACGTAAGTGACTGGCTCTAAAGATGTGAGGGATTTAGTCAGATCTAGTGCTCATTGCTGCCGAGGTGAAAGGTTGGCACTTGAATCGAGCACTGGCAGGTCGGTGCTTCCAGTTGTCCGTCGTGAGCTGCGATGCTCAAGCTTGGGTCGCCATGTCGATCTCATGGCCGATATATCCGGACCACTTCCGGCCTTGCATGTTTCTCCGAAGCAGGAAATTCGAGCGGCTTGATCTACCCCTGGCGGATTATTTCTTGAGCAGTCGAAGTAGCAAACATGGGAGTTGGTTAATCACTAACACCGCCTACCTGATGCCTTCCAGCTATCGAATGTGTTGAATTAAGTCTTGGACATTTGTGGAAAACCGGGTCATTGTGAGA
>Ga0206835_1082_pt1 | contig 34465 bp, 28 predicted proteins | sample Alteio_BWOrgCont_31_FD_152853 | JGI IMG/M metagenome (GOLD analysis project Ga0206835, IMG submission 152853) | Enriched cells from forest soil in Barre Woods Harvard Forest LTER site, Petersham, Massachusetts, United States -... | ecosystem: Environmental > Terrestrial > Soil > Temperate forest >...
AACGTTATGGCTGAACGCAGATACTATTAAAGGTTCTGAAGATGGTGTAGGTTCCATGAACTTATATGGTAGGGCCACCTATGCCGATATATCGGATAATGGCGTTGGCTCATTAGATGGTGACGATTTTAAAGTAGAAGTATTACACGTAAATGTGAATGGTGTGGGCGCAGCAAGCGTATACGCATCGCGTGAAATTTATATGCAATCGAATGGTGTGGGTGGGGTAAAATACCATGGACCGGCTAAAGTAATGCAGAGCGAAAACAACGGAGTAGGAAGCATTAAGCACGGAGAGTAGTTTCTACAGGAACTTCTTATAGTTGGTGTTCCAATACTTCTTTAGAAAATCCCATTTACTAGTATTATCAGGGATATTGGAATTATATGGCAATTGTTCTATCAGGGTCTCTTTATCATTATTGTAGTTAATACTCTTGTAAGCCTTAATAACCTCATTACTTTTATCTGCATCGTCGCAACCTTTCCCATCAATATGCCCAAGGTGGATTATTTTAAAATTTTGTATAGTGAAAAGATCACTTACCCAATTCATATCGGCACAGCCCGCTCTTTCGTATGAATAGTAATATCGGTGGTCAACCGTTAAGGACAATGCTTCAGGGTAATCTTCAAATCCGGCAATACTTTTAAAACTATTGATTGCTGTATCAAACAAGTAAAGGTCGTAGGTGAAGTTTGCTGCTCCATTCGCAGGATAACTCAACAGAATATCCTTATATCCGTCTTTATTAAAGTCTGTTATCTGTATCTCCCACAAATCCCATAATGTATCACTTACCATTGGCTTAAAATCGCACTTAATAGAGAGTATTACTTCACTACTGTCTACATTCCTTGTTCTTATAAAGAATGTGTGGTTATGCTCAACTAAAGTTGTGTCAAACGGATGCTCCTGGGCATAAAGTGCACCAACTCCAAAAAACATTGCTATTATGAGTGCTTTTGTTAAATGCATTTGAAATAAAGTGTTCCGGTTTTCATCTATAACAAATATAGTTCAATAATATTTTCCTTGTTTTACCGTATTTACAGAGAAGCCCTACCTTTGCAAAAGGGGATATGAAAAAACTAATCATCTTTTTGTCACTCTTCACTATTGGCCTTGCATCAAAGGCACAATTTATTGATTCATTACAGGCATCTATTAACAGGAACGGCAGTTTCACATTCAGTTTCACCTCGCGAAATTCCTTTATCACCAATAATGTAGCCGATATATTCGGGTTCGCGGTTGGAGTCACCTTCGATAAAAAAATTGGTATGGGCGGCGGGATTAATTTTCTTAATTCCAATGTATACAAACCTGTTACCGAAAACGGTACAATTGACACTGCAAAACTGAGTTTCTTTTTCTTCTCTTACTATGTGCAGTATATAATGAACCTGACCAAACACTGGAAACTATATATTACTCCAATAAATATCGGCATAGGTAACTCCAACTACCAGTATAACGACAAAGCAGGGCAACATACTATAGACTTACAAACGGTAATTTTAACCGAACCCGGTGTGGAACTTGACTATAACTTCAATAAATATTTTGGCTTATACACACAGGTAAATTACCGCCTTATGATACTCAATAATCCCGATATCAACCAAACGTTTAACTCTCCTACGTATGCCTATGGCATACTTATTTATCCGCTTGAGATATATGCCGGGCTGTTTCCCCGAACAAAGCTCGCGCACCTGATAGAGAGTAATTAGATTTAGGTTGAGGCTAAGGTTGAGATTAAGTATCATTTACTTCCTATAATACTACCAAACTCATAATTCATAACTCATAACTCATAATTGAGGGAGTATATTTCCTATTTTTGCACAAGTCAGCCCTATAACTATGAACGAAAACCTTAATCCGGAAAGCGAACCCTTAAACCCTGCCGAGAAAGAAGTAGAAAAAGTACTTCGCCCGCAGGAGTTTGCCGATTTTTCGGGACAGGAGAAAGTGGTTGAGAACCTGCGCATTTTTGTAAAGGCAGCCAAACAACGTGAAGAAGCGCTTGACCACGTATTACTGCATGGCCCACCCGGTTTAGGAAAAACCACCCTTGCTCACATTATAGCCGCTGAACTGGAAGTGAACATCCGTATTACATCGGGTCCCGTATTGGAAAAGCCTGGAGACTTAGCAGGCTTGCTGACCAATCTTGCCCCATTCGATGTTTTATTCATAGACGAAATACACCGCCTTAGCCCTGTAGTGGAAGAGTATCTATACTCTGCCATGGAGGACTACCGCATAGATATAATGATTGATAGCGGCCCCAATGCACGCAGTGTTCAACTGAAACTGAATCCGTTTACACTTATTGGCGCTACAACCCGTTCCGGTTTGCTTACGGCTCCTTTGCGTGCACGTTTCGGCATCAATTTCAGGCTCGATTATTATAACACTGAACTGCTTCAACGCATTATTGAACGCTCTGCAGGTATATTAAATATTGAGATTGATGAAAAAGCTTCTCATGAAATTGCCCGCCGTAGCCGTGGCACCCCGCGTATAGCAAACGCATTGCTGCGCCGTGTGCGCGACTTTGCACAAATAAAAGACCAGGGTATAGATTTGGCAGTTACCCAATACGCCCTAAAAGCATTGAATGTTGATGAACATGGGCTTGATGAAATGGATAACCGTATACTCAGCGCTATAATAGATAAGTTTAAAGGCGGCCCTGTAGGCATATCAACTATCGCCATTGCAGTAGGTGAACAAGCCGGAACCATAGAAGAAGTTTATGAACCTTTCCTGATACAGGAAGGATATTTGGTGCGTACCCCACGCGGGCGCGAAGCCACAGATAAGACCTACAAGCACCTGAAAAGGATGCCCAACCTGGGCGGCACAAACAGATTGTTCTAACCATGTCGGCAGAAAGCTATTCAGCTTTTATAAAACAAGAGGCAACACGCCTTGGCTTTGAGCATTGCGGCATATCGAAAGCAGAGTTTTTAGAAGATGAGGCGCCCCGGTTTGAAAAATGGCTGCACCAGAACATGCATGGCAAAATGGATTACATGGCCAACTACATGGACCTTCGCCTTGACCCGCGATTACTGGTGCCGGGTGCAAAGTCGGTAGTATCGCTTATGCTGAATTATTATCCTGAAAAAAAACAAAACGAAGATGCTCCCAAAATATCTAAGTATGCCTATGGGCGCGATTATCACTACGTAGTAAAAGGCAAACTGAAAGAACTGCTTGCCAATATACGTTCCCATATAGGCGAAGTGAATGGCAGGGCCTTTGTTGATTCTGCTCCTGTGCTGGAACGTGCTTGGGCCGCTAAGAGCGGGCTGGGGTGGATTGGTAAAAATGCTCAACTCATTCATCCGAAAAAAGGCTCGTTCTTTTTCCTTGCCGAATTAATCATCGACCTTGAACTGGTTTACGACGGACCCATAAAGGACTATTGCGGAAGTTGCACACGTTGCATGGATGCCTGCCCCACACAAGCTATACTATCTCCCAAAGTAGTTGACGGTAGTAAATGCATTTCGTATTTCACTATAGAATTGGAAGAAGCTATTCCAAGCGAAATGAAGGGCAAAATGGATAACTGGATGTTTGGTTGCGATACTTGCCAGGATGTTTGCCCCTGGAACAGGTTTTCAAAACCTACTCATGATGAGAAGCTTACGCCCAATGCCGAGTTGCTTGAAATGAATAACAAACAGTGGGAGGAGATTACCGAAGAAGTGTTTCAGAAAGCCTTCTCAGGTTCGCCTTTAAAGCGTGCGGGGTTTGAAGGAATAAAAAGGAACCTTGCCTTTATTAAGCAATAGCCGATTATACTTTAGCAATTCCACGGAAGACATCTATAATGACGTCTCTGTACATATGGCCGAAGGTTGATAAAGCCCAAACCTGTAACAATAATTTTTCATCGGGTTTAAGCCAGGCCGCTGCTTTCATAAGCTCCTTACGGAATAGCGCCTTATCGAAGCTAACCCTTTCCAATATTTTTTTACTTAATTCGAACATGCTCTACTAATTTGATAAAACTAATATAAGTACTCTATCGCCCTTTTCAAAATATTTTAACATATTTTTTGTCACATTCTTTATAAATTAATTTTCTTAACCCAAAAGGCTAAATTCCTTAGCAGAAATTTAAAATTATTTGCCTTGCGGAGCCGGGGGCCAGGTCTTCATGGAAGAGTTGAAGAACGGGCGTGTAGACTGGGCTATAGTAGTCAGAACTGAGTCATATACAGGGGTATCATTAAGTACTTTTATCCCTTTTTTAATCTGCTCATCATACTTCATGCTTACCAATATGCGCCCTTTCTGGTAATAGTACCTCGATTCTATCTCTTCCTCAAGCAGTTTCTTAATCTGCTGCTTGTTTTTCACAAGGTCTTTCTTTTTTTCTTCATCAATATCCTTCTGTATTTTTTCGTACGAATTCTTCAAATCACCATCGTAGTTTTCATTCTGCGTGGTTTCCTTTAATTCCTTCAGAAGCTGGTCGCTCTTGGTTGTGTAAGTAAAGTTGCGGCTCTTTACATAATCTACAAACTTGTTATATTCTTCATCGCTCAACGAAAAACTATCGGGCATAGCAATAGAGGCATGGCTCATCCTGAACATAGTGGCGTAATCGAAAATAAGGAACTGTGTTTGCAGGTTAATGCTTACAGCGGTAGCCTTGGGGGCATCCAGCGTAATATCGGGCGCTATGCCTCCGCCGTCATATACTACCCTGCCATGCTTGGTACGGAAAGCCGATTTTAATGAATCAGCCACCTTATTAACTGAACCGTCGGCATTGCGGTGGCTGTAATCGAGGGCCTGTATACACCTGCCACTGGGAGTATAATATTTGGCAATGGTAAATTTCAATTCTGAATTATAGCTGAGCATATGTGTTTGCTGAACCAATCCTTTGCCAAAGGTGCGTGTACCAATAACCACTCCCCTGTCAAGATCCTGAACTGTGCCCGTTACAATTTCCGATGCCGAAGCTGAACCGCCATTCACCAACACTGCAATTCGTATGTTAGTATCAACCGGATCGCCGGGAGTTAAATCGGGGTGCTGATTCCATTCCTTACTGCGGCCGCGTGTATTTACCACCAGCTGGCCTTTGGGCTCAAATATGTTCACAATCTTAACCGCTTCATTTAATAACCCACCCGGGTTACCTCTCAGGTCTAGTATCAAGCCCTTCAGGTGAGGGTTCTTTTTCAATTCTACCAATGCATTTTTCACGTTGGCCGCTGCATTCTCAGTAAACTCTGTAAGCTTTATATACCCAATATCATCCGAAACCATTCCATAATAAGGAACATTATCGACCTTAATAACCTCGCGGGTAATTATTTTCTCAATGGGGGTTTTTGCATCAGGTTCCAGCACCATTAATTTTACAACAGTACCTGCCTGCCCTTTTAATAATTTACCAACGTCATCGGTATTTTTTCCTTCGGTAGATATGCCGTCGACACTTATAATTTTATCGCCTGCCATCAGGCCAGATTTCATTGCAGGAGAACCCTGGTATGGTTCCGCTATCTCAACAAAATTACTGTCCTTCTGCACCAAAGCGCCTATACCACCATATTCTCCGGTGGTCATAAAACGGTAATCTTCAATTTGCGATTCGGGTATATAGTTGGTATACGGGTCGAGTGAATTAAGCATGGCATCAATACTTGTTTTAACCAGTTCGCCTGTGTTAATGCTATCCACATAATACATATCCAGTTCCTTCAGTGTGGTTGAATATATATCGAGGTTTTTTGAAATCTCGAAATAGTTATCGGTAAAACTAAGTGAGAGGAAGGCATAGGTGCTTATAGCTAACAAGGCTAGGAGCAGACGGTACTTGCGTGCCTTTTTTAAAAATTGTGCAATCATATTAAACAATTATGGAACGGGGTCGTACCCGTGTTTGTGACTGAATGGGTGACATGAGAGAATGCGCTTAGCTGAAAGATACCCGCCTTTAAAAAAGCCATGCTTCTTTAATGCTTCTATGCTGTATTGCGAACATGTGGGTGTAAAACGGCATGCCGGCATAAGCCATGGCGAAATAGCGTACTGGTAGAACCTGATAAGAAGTATTAAAAACTTACTTGCCACTGCTTTTACTTGCTAAACGTTGTAAAGTTAGTACTATTTTAGTTTCAATTTCCTTGTATAAAACCTTTTCCCTGCTTATATAAACGAACATCAAATGATAATGTTGCAATTTAGAATCAACGGCACCAATTAGTATATATTTATTCTTACGGTAAGCCTCACGCATCCTGCGCTTAAGCAGGTTACGGTCAACCGCTTTCTTAAAGTTTTTACGCGGAACGGTAAACGCGGCTTTTACAGAAGGCTTCGACTCTCCTTCATTGCGTTTCCACAATAACCTTACAGGCGATTGGGTAATTGATTCTCCTTCAGCAAAAAGCGTATCAATAGCTTTCTTTTCATAAAGCCGTTCGGTCTTTCGCAGGGTTTGCCTACGGGGGGTAGTCAGCATAGCCCGAATTTTTTAATGGAGAGCTTACCTTTTGCGTTTGGCTGGTTTAGCCTTGGCCTTAACAACCTTTTTAGCAGAAGGCTTCTTGGAAGCAGGTTTTTTCTTAGGCTGAACTTTTGCCTTTACTTTAGCTTTCGGCTTGGTTACTTTTTTAGGAGCAGGTTTACCCTTAACAACCTTTTTAGCTAAGGGTTTCTTTTTAACCTCAATCTTCTTTGCCTTAACTTCAACCTTAGGTTTAGTTTCTTTCTTAGGTTCCGGTTTTACTTTTACTTTAATTTCAGCTACTACAGGTTCAACTTTTGGTGCAGGTTTAGGCTTGGGAACTTTAGGAACGGGCCTTGGCTTGGGAAGAACTGAAGGTGTACTGAAGGATATTGAAGTAGGCTTTATAGGCATTCCTGTTTGTTCGCCCCTTAAAAATTGTTCCAGCGCCATTGCCATAGACGGGGCCTGTGGCTGTGGTGCATGTACATGCAGTTTAAGGCCGGCCTGTATTACTGCTTTAGCGGTTTGTTCGCCAAACGCGGCAATAAGCGTATTCTGCTGGTTAAACTCAGGGAAACTTCTCAATAATGATGTAATGCCGGCTGAACTGAAGAGCACCAGCATATCGTATTCTGAAATCTTAATATCGGTAAGGTTTGAGTAAACAGCCCTGTACAAGGGAGCCTTTACATAACGAATGCCTTCTTTATCTAACAGGTCGGTATATTCATCGTTAGGCGCATCGGTGCAAGGCAACAGGAATTTCTCTTCCTTATGTTTCTTCTTTATTATCTCTACCAGGTCTGCAAAAGAATAGTTGCTGAAGAATATTTTCCTTTTCCTGAACTGTATGTATTTCTGCAGGTAGTAAGCTGTAGCTTCAGAAATACAGAAGTATTTCATGGTTTCAGGAACTATTATGCGCATTTCATTACAAACCCTGAAATAATTATCGACAGCATTCTTGCTGGTCATTATTACAGCATTGTATGAGAGTACATCAATACGGTTTTTACGGAACTCTTTCGAGGGTATTCCCTCCACCTGTATAAACGGCCTGAAATCAACCTCAATGTTGAAATTCCTGGCAATGTCGAAATAGGGTGAACGCTCCAGTTCGGGGCGGGGTTGCGAGATGAGTATTTTCTTTATTTTCATTATACAGTTTTAACCTTTACCTTATATATTCAGACTCATTTTCGCATACTTATAAAACAAGGCAACAGGCAAAATTTCGAGGGCGCAAATATACAAAAATAAATACATCATACTTAAACCTTTGTTAGTCATTAGGATAAACATTTTTATCGTGCGGTAAACGAGCAGAAGCACTATTCCCGCGAAAATAGCCTCTAAAACAACCTTTTGCCCGGTAATAGAGGCATAGGTAACCACAAGGGCAGCAGGCAGTAAAACCAACCCCAGGAAATGCGCAAAAACATATATCTCCGACACATATTCCCAGGCCCTCGCCTGCTCTTCAAATACAAAGCCCGTTATCATTATAACTATTGTTTTGGCAGCGTAATAAAGAAAAAGGAATAGGGCTATAGAGGCGAATTCGCTCAGCGCGTTTGCCCCCAGTTTAATGCCATAGCTATTCATCAGTTGCATTACCAGCAGCACCACCGAGCAGATAAAAATAAAGAAAAGGGCTATAGATGCGGGGTTAATGCCATTGTCTTCTTCGGGCAGGGTTGCTGTAAATGTGTCGCGGAAAACCAATAATATTTTTTTAGGGTATGCTGTTTTAACCCACGCCAGCAGCAAAAGGCATAAAAAAAGTAAAGCGGTTATCCAGTGTTCGGTAGAAGGGAAACGAAACAGAGGGTTTATTTTCATACAGGCGCTTAAAAACAGTGTACAAAGTTACGCTTTAGTTAAAATATAAAAACAATAAATTATCAATGAACAAACAATGCCTAAACAATGAAATTATCAATAAAAGGCCATTGATATTTAATTTGTAAGCGACTGAAAACCAATAACGTTTATTGATAATAACAATGAAAATCATTTTAAATTCTTCGCCACTAAGATACGGAGAGCACTAAGTTCTACTAAGTAGTCACCCTGAGCCTGTCTGAACATCGGGCAGGCTTGCTCGCCCTGAACTTGCTTCACGGGTGGGTTAGTTCGTTTTTTCAGATAGTGCCTATAGGGACGTTATGTTAATAGAAAAATAAAATACGACACAACAAAAGCTCCCTAGGAGCGATATTGGATTAACATGATAAAACTAATATACCGCCTCTACGAGGCTACAAACATTGATGTATTAATAAACTATTAATATTATGCCCCCTATGGGGGCACTATTTTAAACTGATTCACTACCAAGAAGAAAAAAATAGTTTTCCTCTTGTAATTATTCATACACATTTCACCTATCTGCTTTTTAAGGTACTTCGTTAGCAGCATATTTCAAAGAACGTAAACCACCTCCACTAAGGCTTCGGCTGACAAGGCAAAGTTCGCTCACCTCATTACTTATTAAAAGTGAAATCTTACTTTGTTTTCAACACCCCCCCTAAAATCAGAGCGAGAAAGAGAGCGGAGTAGGAGTGCAATATAGGTAACCACCATAAAGTAAAAAGTAATAGGTTATAGGTTTAAGTCCGAAGGACTGCAATATGGGTAGCCACCGATGAAATCGGTGGTATAAAAAATGAACATACCATAGGCAACCCCGTAGCGGGTTGAATATTATGCCGTGGCACTATGACCCCGATCATCCCAAGGGATGCCTTCGCAAAATCGGGGGCTATTCATTTACCTGGGTTTTCAGATAATCACAGCCTGCCTGTAGCAGACAGGATTACTTTTTAATTAGGACACTAATTAGAAATTAGCGCCTACCGGAGAATATGTACAATTGCAGGGCTTACACTGTAAGCGCTAATCTGTGATTAGTGCTTTAGTAATAGGTAATCTGTGATTACCAAAAAACAGCTAACCTTGTTTAGCTTATTTAATTACAAATTAAATAATTAGTTAGGCCCTAATCGCAGATTAGCGCCTACTGGGATAAATATTGTTGAACTTATAAAGGTAAGCGGCAAATGGCCGCTTACCTTTTGCTATTTTTGTATAGATAAACGTACTATTGAATATGACAAAACGTTGCATAAGTAAAATTTATACAAGTATTGTTTTCTTCTATAGTATCTTTTTAGTAGCTAATGCCCAAAGTACTAAAGATACTTCGGCTGCCTTTAGGTTAATTAGGAATAATGAACTAACACTTGGTGTATTTGGAGGGCAGAATTTTACATTTGTAAGGTCAGTCCCCGCATCCCCAGGCTCATTATTTGATTCACCCTCTACCAATATAGGGGGAGGTTATGGTTTTAACATTATGGCAAGGTTAAAATTTCAGGAGGGCTTATTTTTAGGTGCAGGATTTTCATATGAAAGGCAAAGCTATAAATTGAATCAGGTAGGCGGGTCCGATAGTCTTCCATCTAATAATGCTCAGCTCACAATGGGCAATTTCTATAACAATGACCAATATACAGCTACCTTAAATAGCTATTATGTAGGACTTCCATTAATTATTGGTTACACTACCGCAAAGAATCGTTGGTCATATTACTTTGCACTTGGTGTCGAATTTTACTATAACTATAAGAACAAGGAAAGCATGTATGATAACACTAAAGAGGAGTTACTACAACAAGAGACATTTTATCGTGGAGCAACTAATTGGGAATGGGTGTATTCGCCCTTTGGTTTGATAAGGCCTAATTGGAGTGTACTTAGTGGCTTTGGTATATTAAATGCAGGCGTAAGCTACAGAGTCAATCCAAAACTTTCGGTTGAATTTGAGCCTATGCTTAAGTTTTCCAACCCTTTTACGCCTATTCCGGCTGAAGTGTTTTTTTCTGATATTAATGGACTCGCCAATATTTCTTTAAATTTTGGAGTGACCTATTCATTACAACTGGAAGACATTGGCTCGTTTAAATCCATTGATAAAGACAACGACTCAAAAGGACTTATGCTAGGTTTTCAAGTAATACCTAATTATTGTTCGGAATTATATTATCCCAATAGATTAGGCTTTAGTTATGCTTTTCTAATCCAATTCAGTTTATCAAACCCCTTTGCTTTTGAAACAGGCATTGTGTTTGATAATGTTGATTGGGGTTTTGTAAATATAGGTATTCCTGTATTTCTCAAGTATTATTTCTCACATAAACCAAACAATAATTCCTTTTATATTGGTACAGGAGTACATATAGATTATTCAGCCAATATTAGTTTCCCCTTTAATAATTCCTATAAATATTTATTACCTATTGCATTAGTTGAATTAGGCTATGAAGTTCCGATTGCCGATAAATATTGTTTCACTATTGCTTTAGGATATGAGCATAAACTTCAATATATTCCATTATCAGATAATTTAGGTTCCCTGCCTACGTTCTCACAGTCTCCTCATATTTTCTATAGTTCCATAGGGTTTAGCTATAAGTTCAAATAACCTGATTTTTATAAATCGAGTATAAATAATTGATAAGAATACTGCATTTAACCACATACTTATCTCCCTTTATAGAACAGGTAGCTAAGGTGGAAATGTATATATGTTAGCCAAACAATTTGGTGAAAAACTCTTCCATTTTAGCCACTGTCTGTACCTTAATATGGTTGTTCTTAGGTATTTCCTTTTTATTGTAACGTGAAATAAAGATTTGTTCGAAGCCCATTTTTTCAGCTTCGGCAATGCGTTGTTCAATTCGGTTTACCGGGCGTATTTCCCCCGAGAGGCCTATTTCTCCTGCAAAGCAATAACGGGGAGATATAGGAATTTCCTCACCCGATGAAAGTATGGCTGTAACTATGGCAAGGTCGGCAGCGGGGTCCTCTACTTTTATGCCACCTGCAATATTTAAAAACACATCTTTGGCCGCAAGCCTGAAGCCGCAACGTTTTTCAAGTACTGCCAGTAACATAGATAACCTTCTTAAATCGTAACCTGTGGCAGAACGTTGAGGAGTACCGTAAGCAGCTGTACTTACCAATGCCTGTGTCTCAATCATTAATGGCCTTACACCCTCTGTAACGGCGGCAATTGCCACTCCGCTAACAGGTTCTTCACGGGCTGTAATAAGTACTTCCGAAGGGTTGCTAACCTCACGCAAACCTGTTCCGGTCATTTCATAAATGCCCAGTTCGCTGGTTGAACCAAACCGGTTTTTGGTGGTACGCAGCAAACGGTAAATATGGTGGGTATCGCCTTCAAATTGCAGTACCGTATCAACCATGTGCTCTAATACTTTAGGGCCTGCAATGGAGCCATCTTTCGTTATGTGTCCTATAATGAAAACCGGTACGCCGGTAGTCTTTGCATAACGCATTAAGTCAGCAGTGCATTGGCGTATTTGCGATATACTGCCGGGAGTCGAATCAATAAGCCCGGTAAAAAGTGTCTGGATAGAATCTATCACCAATAATTCAGGTTTCAATGCCTCAGCCTGCTGAAATATATTCTGTATGCTGGTTTCAGTTAATATGTAACAGTTCTGATTTTTTATTCCTATGCGTTCGGCACGTAAACGAAGCTGGTCCTGGCTCTCCTCGCCCGATACATAAAGCACTTTCATTTTATTCATTGTAAGGGCAACCTGCAAAAGCAAGGTAGATTTACCAATACCCGGTTCACCACCAAATAAAACCAGTGAGCCCTGCACCAGCCCGCCGCCCAGCACACGGTTAAGTTCATTATCAGGCAATGGGACACGCATGGTGTTGCCGGGAATAATATCGGTAATCAGGTGCGGCTTATCTGATGCGGGGGTAAAAGCTTGCTTGCTGTGGCTCTGTTCTTTCTGAATTATTTCTTCCACATACGTATTCCATTCCCCGCAATTGGGGCATTTGCCAATCCATTTACCCGATTGGGCGCCGCAGTTCTGGCAAAAGAATACTGTTCTTGCCTTAGCCATGTTACTAAATGAACTTTATTTTGCGGGCGGCAAAAGCGCACATGCGCAGTAAAAGAAAACCATGTTTAAAGCGCGATATATTGGTTTCTCCGTAGGTTCGTTCCTTATAGCGAATAGGTATTTCCACAATTTTCAGGTTCAGTTTGTGTGCGCCGAAAAGCAGGTCGAAGTCACCAAAAGGGTCAAAGTCGCCGAAAAATTTGCGGTTACGTATAAGCCTGTGATAATCGTCGCGGAAAATAACTTTAGTGCCGCAGAGGGTATCCTTAAATGGCCTGTCTAACAGCCATGTAAAAGCAAGGCTGAAAAACTTATTTCCCAGCAGGTTAAGGAAACGCATAGCCTCTTTATCCATAGGATATACAAGGCGGGAACCATTTATAAAATCACCTTTGCCAGAGGCAATGGCATCGTAAAATTTTACCAGGTCCTCAGGTGGAACGGTAAGGTCGGCATCAAGTATCATAAGTATGTCGCAGGTGGCCATTTCAAAACCAAGCCTTACAGCATCGCCCTTGCCTTTGCCCTTTTGCTGCCCTATTTTAATATCGTGGGTAGAGGCGTATTTCTGCTGTATCTTTTGAACGGTGTCCCAGGTATCATCAGTTGAATTTCCTTCTATAAATATTATCTCGGTATGCTTGCCCAGTTTAGGCAGACGCTTTATTGCATTCTCAATATTACCGCTTTCGTTACGGGCCGGTATAACAACAGTTACCGAAAATTTATCTTCATATCCTGTATGCGCAAAATCGGGTAAGGGCTTGGCAAAAGTATATTGGTTTATGCACAGGTGCCTGAAAATGGGCAGTTTGGCAATGTACCTATTGAACAATGGGGCAATAAGGGGTATATTAAAAGGAATTAGCATGCGCCTTGTGCTGCGGTACACGTCGAAACCCGATAAGTACATCAGGTTATTGGTATCGTTCAATCCCAGCCAGTTAAGGTCGTGGGTTTTGGTTTTAAGCCCTAGCTTTTCCGAAAGCTTTAACATAGGCTCCCACAGGTAATTATAATAGGTAACTATTATTTTGGTGCGGGGGTGACACAGTTTATGTAACGATTGCAGTACCTTCTCCACATCATCAAGATAACCAATAAGATTGGAGATAATTATCATATCGAATTTTTCATCAAGGCTTATATCTTCAGCCGCCATGCAATGGAATTCCACGCCCGAAAAACGGCTCTTTGCCTGCTCAATCATAGCCGGGCTAAAGTCAATACCTACCCTACGGTTACCCTTAATTTCATTAAGTAATTCACCTGTTCCACAACCTATTTCAAGCACTGAAAGCTCATCATGCGCAAAATAGTCGCAGAAACGGGTAATATCATTCCAGTAATAGGAATGCCTTTTACGGATACGGACACGCTTTTTAGCCTGCTCTTCGAAGTATTCAAGGTGTTTGTTCTTTAACTGCTCCACAACTTGCATAAAAATGGTCGGTAAAAGTAGTGATATTCCTTACATATTAAATAGCTGGATTTATAGCCTTTCCTGCTGAAAAAGTATTATCTTTGAAGTAATTTTAAATAAACGAAGCTATGTTACTCTTTTTAGATGCAGTAAAACCCGGAGAGATTATTCTTATACTCGCTATAGTATTATTACTTTTTGGCGGCAGAAAAATTCCTGAATTAATGCGTGGATTGGGCCAGGGAATAAAGGAGTTTAAAGATGCCTCGAAAGGCAACACTACCGACGAAAACGCTAAGAAAAACAACGATACTACGCAAGGACAGATTAAATAATTTCTTACCCGCTATACTGCCTGCAACGGGGAAATTCTGTTTAACACAATTTTTTTAACCTTTACCCGTTGGCATAGTCTAACAACAATAAATGGTACCTTGGCAAGGCTGTGAGAAAAATACTTAGGATATTACCACTGTTACTTTTACCGCTGCTCGCGAGCGCAACTCACGAGGTTTCAGGCTATATTTCTGCTAAATGCGTCGGAGGGTACACTTACGTTGTTACCATAGTAGATTATGCAAACGGAACCCCTGACAACGTTGGCTGCGGTGAACCGGCCGACAGGGATACCCTGCGTATAAATTACGGAGACGGTACTTCAGAAGTACTTTTACGTTCCAATGGCTACCCCCCCAACCCGGATGGCTATCCTGGCGGACAAACGGTATGCATGTGCCGTAAAGTTTGCCTTTATACCGGTACTCATACTTTCCCGGGCCCAGGCTCCTATCATATGTGGATGAATGACCAGAACCGTATGGCCGGTATATGTAACATGATAGGTTCGGTTAACACAAGTTTCTACTTATTTACTACCTTAACTATTCCAAGGGCACCCACTGATAGTATAACAACTCCTGTAATTACCAATATACCGGTTTGCCAGGACGCCTGCTGCAACCAATGCTACTATTTTAACCTCGGTGCCTATTCAAGGCAGGGCGACAGTCTTTCTTACTCGCTAGGCAATTGCCTGTGCATGGACCCTACTTCAGGAAATGTTATTCCTTGTCCCGGTTACCAGATACCACCGGGAGCTTTTATTAACCCTGTTACAGGCACGCTTGCATGGTGCACCCCTCCCTGTACAAGTTGCAATATTTATAATTTCTCTATTCGCATTATTGACTATAAGCGGATATATGAGTTAGGAAGATTAGAGGTAGTAGCTGTAGATACAATGGACGTAGAGTTGGAAATAAATATAGTAAGCAAATGTACAACAGTCCCACCCCAGGTTGTAGGGCCCGATAAGATATGTGTGGAGGCAGGTACAACTGTTAACCTTAAATATACAGGAACAGACCCCGATGGGGAAACTCTTGCTGCTTCAGGCCTGCCATTTTCTGAATCACCTCCTGCAACTTTTAATGTTATTGGCGGCTCTGGCCCTACCCCTACAGGTAATTTTCAATGGCAAACAAATTGCAGCGACATACAGAAATTGCCTTACCAGGTGCTTGTTACCGGAACGGACGTAGTAAGCCTTGAGTCAGCTTATGCAAGTACCTTGATTTATGTTATGCCACCAGCGCCTAAAAATCTTACCGCGGTAATTGCAGGTAATTGTGTAGTGCTTACATGGGATAAAAGCCCCTGTAGTAATGCCAGCGGTTATAGTATTTACAGCCATGTAGGGTGTAAGAACTTATCGCACGATTCATGCTCACCCGGTGTTTCAGATACAACAGGCTATACCCTTGCGGGCACAACTTCAAATGTAAACGATACCACCTTTACAGATTGTTCTGTAGTGCCCGGCTTATATTACAGCTTCGTGGTAGTAGCCAATTATCCTGAACCTGACAACTCTGTAAGTTTCCCATCTAACGATACCTGTATTCTTATACGTCGCGATGCGCCCATATTAACCAATGTTAGTGTTAATACAACGTCCAACTCAGCCGGGAGAATGTATGTTCGCTGGACAAAACCACTTGTAAATGGCCTTGGTTTCGACACCATTGCTCATCCCGGTCCATATATATATGAACTGCAACGTGCAACGGGCATGAAGAGTACCACATTCTCGACCATTTATACCGTAAACTCTCCTTTTTTTGCATCGCATGTAGATACTTCCTACATGGATAACCCTCTGAATACGCAGAATAACAGTTACAATTACCAGCTTAAATTTTTTAATACTGATACTACTCCTACACATTTGCTGGGCACTTCACCTCCGGCTTCCTCCATTTATCTCAGCCTGCACCCGGGCGATAACTTTATGCAACTTTCATGGGCATCGGTTGTTCCATGGACCGATTCAATTTTTATGATTTACCGCAAAGAGCCATGGATGCCGGCATTTACATACATAGCAACTGTTCCGGGAACAATAAACAATTACATAGATACCTTGCTTGATAATGACACTACATTCTGCTACTATGTAAAATCGGTGAGCTATTATGCCGACCCTAGCGTTCTTCACCCATTATATGATTCATCGGAGGTTATGTGTTCAGCCCCAAAAGATACTATACCGCCTTGCCCGCCCCAGGTTTCTTTAACGGCCCAGTGCAGCACTTTCAGCGACTCTTTAGTTTGGAATAACCCCGACCATTTCTGTAAAAACACACACGATGTTGAATACTACACTATTTATTACACCCCTACCGTAGGCGGCGACCCGGAGCTGATTAAGACTATTTATAATTTGAACGACACAGTATATGTGCACGACAGCCTTAGCTCTGTGGCAGGTTGCTATGCCGTTACAGCCACAGATTCTGCAGGGAACCAAAGCGCTATAAATATGGTATGCGTTGATAACTGCCCGCAATACCAGCTACCAAACGTATTTACACCTAACGGCGATGGTTTTAATGATTTTTTCACCCCCATACTGCCTTACCGTTATATTAAGAGTATTGATATAAACATTTATAACCGCTGGGGACAAATTATGTTCCACACAATTAACCCTAATATTAACTGGAACGGCAACGACCAGAATAGCGGAAAACCTTGCCCCGACGGGGTTTACTATTATATATGTACCGTTAACGAAATACGCGTTACCGGTATACAGCAAATAACCCTGAAAGGGTTTGTGCAGCTACTGCGTAAAAACTGATTATTTTACTTCCAGCACCAACCTGTCATAGGCCAGGTGCATATTAGCGGGTAATTCCTTTCCCACCTCTGCATGCTTGCCAAGCTGGTGGCTTATATGGGTGAAATAAACTTGTTTGGCATTTAGCTCGGTTGCTGCCGCTATGGCTTCGTCCAGGGTAAAGTGCGAAATGTGCTTCTCCCTCCTCAATGCATTAAGTACAAGTACATCTGAGCCTTCTATTTTCTCCTTTTCTTCTTCAGGTATAAAATTAGCATCGGTTATATAGGTAAATCCGCCAATGCGGTAGCCCCATATAGGCAGTTTATAATGCATTACTTTAATGGGAATAAACGTTGTGCCTTGAACCGTGAAAGGCTTGCCTGTAATACGATGGAGGTTTATTTCGGGTATTCCCGGGTATTTCTCTTTGTAAAATATATAGGGGTACATTCTGCGAATAGCTTCTTCTACGTTTTCATCGGCATATACATCAATATGCTTGCCCATTACAAAGTTGAAACCGCGTATATCGTCAAGGCCGCCAATGTGGTCACGGTGCTCATGGGTATATATAACTGCATCGAGTTTACGCACATCTTCTCTCAACATCTGTTCACGGAAGTCGGGCCCCGTATCAACAACAAATGTATACCCTTTATCTTCTATCATTATCGATGAGCGAAGCCTTTTATCTTTAGGGTCGGTAGATTTACAAACCTCGCACTGGCAACCTATTATAGGTACCCCCTGCGATGTGCCAGTGCCGAGAAATGTAATTTCCATATACCCTGAAAATACCCCTTTGAAAGTTAAAATTAACTATTGTCAAATTGTTAGTCAAATGTAAATAAATAAGTAGGAGCCGTACAATCTTTGAATGAAAAAGCAGATACTTTTGCATGACTTGAAAAAACAGTCATGGAACAGGATAAGACAATAAAAAGCGCGTTAGTATCAGTATTCGATAAGGATGGACTTGAGCCTATAATTCAACAGTTGCATAAACTTGGTGTAACGCTTTACAGTACTGGCGGAACACAGAAATTCATTGAATCGCTGGGAGTAAAAGTGATTCCTGTTGAGGACCTTACTTCTTATCCTTCAATACTTGGCGGCAGGGTTAAAACATTGCACCCGCGTGTGTTTGGTGGCATACTGGGCAGGCGCGATATTGCTACCGATATAGCGGAATTTGAAAAGCATGAAATTCCACCCATTGATTTAGTGATAGTTGATTTATATCCATTTGAAAAGACAGTTGCTTCCGGCGCATCAGAAGAAGATATTATTGAAAAAATAGACATAGGCGGCATCTCTCTTATCCGCGCCGCCGCTAAGAATTTTAATCATGTAACTGTTGTTCCTTCAAAACAGGAATATGGCATGTTGCTTGATATTCTTACCAAACAAAAAGGCGCAACAACCATAGAGCAACGCAAAGAACTAGCCATGCGCGCGTTTGGTGTAAGCTCGCACTACGATACACAAATACACGCTTATTTTTCAGGCAGTGGGGCCGGTTTCGAGAAAAAGATTTTCGGAGCAAAACAATTGCGCTACGGAGAAAACCCTCACCAGAAAGGCACCTTCTATGGTGACCTTGATAAGGTATTTACACAAATTCACGGCAAAGAGTTATCGTACAACAACCTGCTTGATATTGATGCCGCCATTAACCTGATGAGCGAGTTCACCGATACTACATTCGCAGTTATAAAACACAATAATGCTTGCGGATTAGCATCACGCTCAACCCTTATACAAGCTTGGAAAGATGCACTGGCAGGTGACCCTGTTTCCGCCTTTGGAGGGATACTTATTACCAATAAGCCGGTAGACCTTGAAACCGCCAAAGAAATAGATAAGCTGTTTTTTGAAGTATTATTGGCTCCGGACTATGAAAGTGGGGTTCTGGAGGTACTAAAACAGAAAAAAAATCGTATATTGCTTAAGTTGCATTCGTTCAGTTTCCCGGCGCAGAATTTCAGGTCATTGCTGAATGGTGTGGTTGAACAGGATAGGGACTGGAAAACGGATACAATAGCGGATATGAAACAAGTAACAAAAGCGGCGCCCACAGAACAGGAGAAAACAGATTTAGAGTTTGCCAACAAGATTGTAAAGCATATAAAATCAAATACCATAGTGCTGGCCAAAAACAAACAGTTACTGGCAGCCGGCACTGGACAAACATCTAGGGTTGACGCGCTGAAGCAGGCCATTGAAAAAGCAACCAATTTCGGGTTTGATTTGAAAGGCGCGGTAATGGCTTCTGATGCATTTTTCCCTTTTCCTGATTGTGTTGAGATAGCGCACAACGCGGGAATACATGCGGTAATACAACCGGGCGGCTCAATAAACGACAGTAAGTCAATTGAATATTGCGACAATAATAATATGCCTATGGTAACCACAGGCACAAGACATTTTAAACACTAAAGGAATATTGAATACTGAACAAGAAATATTGAATATTGAAGTGAACAGCTCAAGTCAGAATAAACGAAAATTTGATTTGGAAGAACGCCTTATTGATTTCAGTATTCTTATAATAGAAATATCAGAAAGTTTAAATAAAACTCCTTCTGGAATATATATTTCAGGACAGATTGTGCGCTCAGGAACCTCACCTGCCCTACATTACGGTGAAGCACAAAGTGCTGAATCAAGAGCAGACTTCGTTCATAAATTAAAAATATTATTAAAAGAGTTAAGGGAAACTCTTGTTGCTTTGAAGCTTATTAAAAGATATCCTTTGACAAATAAACTGGAAATAATTGACAAAGCATTGGCAGAAGGGCATGAATTAATTGCAATTTTTAATAAAAGTGTTGAAACAGCAAAAAAGAATAATGAAAAGAAATAATTATTATAGTTCCTATAACTTCGACATTCCTTATTCAATGTTCAATATTCGATATTCTAAGACTTTATAAACTTATAACTAACGTATGGCATCATTATTCGGATTCCTGCAGCAAGACATAGCGATTGATCTCGGGACCGCCAACACCATTATCATTCACAACGATAAGGTTGTGGTCGACGAACCCTCTATTGTAGCTGTGGACAGAATGACAGGCAAAGTAATTGCTGTGGGAAGGATAGCCCAGCAAATGCATGGCAAAACACATGAAAACATAAAAACCATCCGACCGCTGAAAGATGGTGTTATAGCCGATTTCAACGCAGCTGAAAGCATGATACGCGAAATGGTACGCATGCTTTATTCAGGCAAAAAATGGTTTACTCCTGCACTGCGAATGGTTATCTGCATCCCTTCAGGAATTACACCTGTGGAGCAACGCGCTGTACGCGACTCTGCTGAACATGCCGGTGGAAAAGAAGTTTACTTATTGCATGAACCTATGGCTGCTGCAATAGGTATTGGTATTGATGTGGAAGAACCTATGGGTAACCTGATTGTGGACATTGGAGGAGGTACAACCGATATTGCTGTTATTGCCCTTGGCGGTATTGTATGCGATAATTCAATTCGTGTAGCCGGCGATGAATTTACCAGCGACATTGAAGAATATATGCGCCGCCAGCACAACATGCTTATTGGTGAACGTACTGCCGAGCGTGTGAAGATAGAAGTAGGCGCTGCTATGACAGAGATAGAAAACCCTCCACCCGATTATCCCGTACATGGTAGGGATTTAATGACCGGTATTCCTAAAGAGATACAGGTTTCATATTCTGAAATTGCACATGCGGTTGACAAATCAATTTCAAAAATTGAAGAAGCTATTTTGCAGGCATTGGAAAAAACTCCGCCTGAGCTTTCAGCTGATATTTACCGCACAGGAATTTATTTAGCGGGTGGTGGCTCCATGCTTCGCGGATTAGACAAACGTATTTCAATGCGGACTAAACTGCCCGTACACATTGCAGAAGATCCGCTCAGGGCTGTTGCAAGGGGGGCAGGTATTGCACTAAAGAACATTCACCGTTTCCCGTTCCTGCTTAAATCCTAAGGCACAGTAAGGTAACATATAAAACCGGGGCTGCCGATGTATGGTATAATTGCATTTTTCAGGAGGAATTATTTTGCAGTTCTGTTCGTCGCCCTGGAGTTCTTCTCACTCTATTTTGTTTTCAGGGACAACTACTACCACCAGGCCGGTTTTTTCAATTCGGCTAACAGCGTGGCAGGTTCTGTATATAAAACCTATTCGGGTATAACCGGCTACTTCAACCTGAAAAGCGAAAACGAAAGGCTGTCGGAAGAAAATACACGATTGCAAAACGCGCTTTCGGCCTTGCCCGATACATCGAAGCATGTAAAAGTTCCTAAGACAAACCCTTACGGCGACCAGTACAATTTCATTTCTGCTGAAATTATTGACAACTCTACCAATATGATTAGCAACTACATTACCCTTAATGTAGGCAAACGCGAAGGTATTACCGAAGGGATGGGCATTGTATCATCAGCCGGTGTGGCTGGTATTGTGCTATCGGTATCCGACCATTATTCCGTGGCTATGTCAATGCTGCATAAAAATTTCCAGCTCAGCGCCATGCTGAAGAAAGGCGGTGCCTTTGGCACAGTGGTATGGAAGGGCGAAGATTACCGCTATGCATGGCTGATGCAGATACCCATGAGTGAAAAAGTCACTCCCGGCGATACCATTATAACCAGCGGGTATTCAACCATTTTCCCGAAAGCCATAACCATTGGTGTGGTTGAAGAAGTTACTCCCTTGCCTACAGAGTATTTCTATAAAATTAAAATGCGGCTGACTACCAATTTCAAGAAACTGCGCTTTGTTTACGTAATAAGCGATTTAACAAAAAAAGAGAAAACCGACCTTGAAGAAGCTACGTATAAAGCTAATAACGAAGGGAAATGATTAACGAGCTTGCAAAAAATACCGGGCGCTTTTTTGTTTTCCTGCTCATACAGGTGCTTATCCTGAAACACCTGGAACTGGGCAGGTTTATCAACCCGTTTTTGTATGTGTTATTTATTCTCATGCTTCCCATACGAACCGGTAAAGCATTAGTGCTGTTTATTGCGTTTATAACAGGGTTAACTATTGATATGTTTTACAATACCTGGGGAATGAATGCTGCGGCTTGTGTATTTATGGCATATTGCAGGCCATGGGTATTGCGTGTTTATGCACCCAAGGGAGAATATGATGCATCGGCAAAACCAACATTACAATCATTAGGGACACCGTGGATGCTGAGTTATGCGGGCACACTGGTGTTCTTTCATCACCTTGTTTTGTTCTTTCTGGAGGCGCTTACACTTTCTACATTCTTCACCACATTTGCTAAAGTAATATTGAGCGGAGCAGCTACACTGGGCCTTATAATGCTCAGCCAGCTTATTATGCAAAGGAGGAGACAATGAACAATACCCTTGCTCTTCGTAAATTTATTGTGGGCGCCATATTTGCATTGGCCTGCTTTGCTTTTATATGCAGGCTGTTTTATATGCAGGTGGTTGACGACCGCTATAAGCTTGATGCCAGTAACGAAACATTCAGGCACGTAACACAGTACCCGCCAAGGGGCTGTATAAAAGACCGTAACGGCAAACTGCTGGTGACTAACGAGGCCGCTTATGATATTATGGTTATACCAGGCCAGGTGAAAGATTGCGACACCAATTCTTTCTGTAACGATTTGGGAATTACCAAAGCCGATTTTATTTCAAACATCAAAAAGGCGGTAATATTAAATACCTCCAGCCATGCATCAGTATTTATGAAAGAAGTCACCCCCGAAATTTATGCTTCTTTCCAGGAAAAAATGTACAAGTACCATGGGTTTTATTCTGAGGTACGTACGGTAAGAAGGTACCCTATGAAGATAGCCCCTCACTTGCTGGGTTATATAGGTGAAGTAAGTAAAGAACTCTGCCTACGGAACCCTAAATATAAAGAAGGCGACTATGTTGGAATAAGCGGGATTGAAGAATCGTATGAGAGCGATTTGAGCGGCCAGAAAGGCGTGAAAATTACCATGGTAGATGCTATGAACCGCGAAGTAAGTGGCTATAAAAGCGGTAAGTATGATACCTTGCCCCAGCCCGGTGAAAACCTGACCTGTAGTATTGATGCTGACTTGCAGGCATACGGCGAAAAGCTGATGGAGAATAAAGCCGGCAGCATGGTAGCTATTGACCCATCTACCGGCGAAATACTTGCCCTGGTTTCCAATCCGGAATATGACCCTAACCTTTTAGTAGGCAACGTGCGTGCTAAAAATTATGGTAAACTGGTTTTAGACAGTATTGACATTCCATTATTTAATCGTGCATTAATGGCTGCGTACCCTCCCGGCTCTACCTTTAAACCCATTGAGGCGCTTATAGCACAACAGGAAGGGGTACTTACCGAAAACACCTCATACACATGCCCCGGGGCGTTTCATTTGGGCAACATAAGCGTAGCATGCGACGCCGCACATGGCACCCTGCAACTTGAGAAAGCTATCGCAATGTCGTGCAATACATATTTCTGTAATGTGTTTATGAGCATGATGAATAATAAACAATACAGCACAACTGAAGAAGCTTTTGAAACATGGAGGAAATATGTAATGAGCTTTGGCTTAGGTACACGACTTGATATTGATTTGCCAAGCGCGTTGCGCGGCAATGTTCCCAGCGTTGATTATTACAATCGTTTTTTCGGAAAGGGCCACTGGAAAGGCGCCACAGTAGTATCGCTTGGCATTGGCCAGGGAGAAATGCTGCTTACCCCCTTACAACTTGCCAACGAAGCCGCCATACTTGCTAACCGGGGGTATTATTATATGCCGCACGTTATAAAATCTGTTGGCGATAAAAACACTGTTCAAAAGAAATATACTACCCGACACTATGTGCCTATTGACGCAAAATATTTTGACATTGTAGTCGAGGGTATGTCGGAAGTAGTGGAAGAAGGAACAGCTGCAGCCAGTAAAATACCGGGTGTGGTTATGTGTGGAAAAACAGGAACGGCTCAAAATCCTAATGGGCGTAACAATTCACTGTTTATTGCTTTTGCACCTATGGACCATCCGAAAATAGCCATATGTGTGGTGGTTGAACGCGGCGGCTGGGGCGCTGAATGGGCCGCGCCGCTGGGAAGTTTAATGGTTGAGAAATATGTTACCGATACCATAAAAAGGCCCGATGTAGAGAAGAGGATGCTGGAAGGAAACACGCTGCAATACCTGGCTATGGAAAAAAACCAGCCCAGGGTAAAGCATAAGTCTAAGAAATGAACGAGCGCAGAAATAGTATTGTTCCCTATGTAGATTGGTTCACGATTTGCATCTATGGCTTCCTGGTCATAATAGGCTGGTTGAATGTCTATTCTGCTGTATATAACCCTAATCATGCGGGAATATTTGATTTTACGCAATACTATGGCAAGCAATTTATATGGATAGGCGTGGCTTTCCTGCTTGCATTTTTAGTAATGCTCACCGAGGCCAGTTTCTTTTCGGTATTTGCCTATTTCCTTTACGGGATAACCGTATTCGCATTACTGGCTGTGCGGTTTATAGGTGCCGGAACCAAGGGCAGCCACTCGTGGTTTCATATGGGCCCCATAGAAGTGCAACCTGCTGAACTTGGATTATTTGCTATTAACCTCGGCCTTGCCAAATACCTGGGTAATGAAAATATTAAAATGAGTAAAAGCACCGTACGATTAAGAGTAATCGCTATGGTGATAGTTCCCATTCTGTTTATCCTGTTTGAAAACGAAACCGGCGTTGCTATTACCTACACCTCTTTCATTTTTGTAATGTACAGGGAAGGGCTGTCGGGCAACGTATTATTGGTTGGGGCATTGACAATACTGCTTTTTATATTATCGCTGATGGGAAGCCAGCTGGTGTTAACTTATGTGCTTATAGGTATAGCTTTACTGGCCTTCGTTATTTTCACACGTCGAAAAAGAAAAGACCTTATCCGCATTGGCAGCATACTGGCGGCAGGATTGCTGATTGTGTGGGGCACCAATTTCGCGTACAATCACCTTGAGGGTCACCAACGTACACGGATTGACGTGTTCCGTGGCAGTAATGTGAATGTAAAAAAGGAGGGCTACAATCTTCACCAGGGTGAAATAGCTATTGGTTCGGGAGGAGCATGGGGCAAAGGATTTTTGCGGGGCACTCAAACCAAACTTAACTTTGTACCTGCACCTGCCACCGACTTTATTTTTTGCACCCTTTGCGAAGAGTGGGGCTTTGTAGGGGCATCATTTGTAATACTGCTTTATTTAGTTCTGCTGGTACGCATTGTATTTCTGGCCGAACGACAGCGTTCGGCATTCAGCCGTGTTTACGGATATGGCGTTGCTTCGGTATTCTTTATACACATAGCAATTAATGTTGGCATGACAATAGGCCTACTGCCTGTAATAGGTATTCCCTTGCCATTTATAAGTTACGGCGGTTCGTCATTACTTGCATTTACATTGTTACTTTTTATATTCCTGCGTCTCGACGCAAACAGGTTGCAGATATTGAAGTAAAGATGCCCCCTCTATCCCCCGTTAGGGGGAAATCATACCATTCTTAAGTATATTTGCTTACCCTTTACAATGAAACAAAGCGCAATAATATTATCTATAGTTTTGCTTTTATGTGGTTTGTATTCCTGTCAACAGGAATCTACAACAACCCCAACGCCAACGGGGCCTGTTAATGCAACCGTAAGTGGTGTCACTTATAATTATACCCTCAAATGGGCAAAGGACTCCGGCGGCATATTCTCTTTCTTTGCAATGGATTCAGTCCCTACATACGACACTTCCTCCGGCTACAATGAAGAAATTTCTATACGTGTAAAAGCAAACAAAACAGGGAGTTTTACCTTGTCTAATGTTAATACAGGCGATGTTTTCTGGACCACCACTCACCCAAAGGCAAGCTTTGCATACTATACCGATAGTGTGCATACCGGCTTAATAACTTTAACCACATTTGATACTGTAAATCATGTTGCCTCCGGAACATTTAATTTTGTGGCACAGGAACAAATGCCAACAAAAAACGGCGGTAATGCAACCGTAACTAATGGTTCATTTACTAACCTTAAATGGTAGCGAGGTTAAAACACTCTCTCAATTATAAAGTATATAACTGCAATTGACACTAAGGCAACCAATATAGAATACGGGTTGGCAAAGTTTATAGTCCACCCTAGGCCTTTAACCCGCTTGGGAGGGAAAATACGCTTGTCTTTCGGATTAAAATAAAGAACACCCAATCTCCAGTTTGCTGGATCATCATGCCATGCATCAAGTGTGGCCTGGTCAGGTTTATCTTTTTGCTTCTCCATAATAAGAAAGTCAAAAATAAAAAAAGGCCGGGAAAATTGTATGCCATTTTTTAGTTGCCACGACCTTTAGGTCGTGGAGAAAGTATAACGGTGTATTGGCTTTAGCCTAAATAATGTTACATGGTTTTGGCTAAAGCCCAGGTTATTGTTATTATTTAAACCACGACCTAAAGGTCGTGGCAATTGATTTGGAAAACTAAAAAGGCCGAGGAAATCCTCGGCCTTAATATTTAAAGCCTCCCCTTTAGGGGAGGCTAGGAGGGTTAAGCCGTTACCCTTGTAGCCACTTTAGGCGCAGCATCAAGTATCTCCTTGCTTGCACGGCTTGCATATTGTTCAAAGTTCTTTACAAACGATTTTGCTAAATCATTTGCCTTTGCATCATACGCTTCCTTATCTTTCCATGTGTTCCTAGGGTTCAAAATTTCAGCAGGAACGTCAGGGCATGAGGTTGGAACATGTAAATCAAATATTGGCAATACCTCATATTTCACTTTCTCTAACGAACCATTCAGGGCAGCGGTAATCATAGCACGGGTATATGAAAGTTTCATACGGTTGCCTACTCCGTAAGGTCCGCCCGACCAACCGGTATTCACCAGCCATACATTTACTTTGGTCTGCTGTAATTTTTTACCGAGCAAGTCGGCATATTGAATAGGATGCAAGGGTAAGAATGCTTTACCAAAACAAGCTGAGAAAGTCAGTGTAGGTTCGGTAACACCAACTTCGGTACCCGCTACTTTAGCGGTATAGCCAGAGATAAAGTGATACATAGCCTGGTTAACCGTAAGCTTTGAAATAGGAGGCAACACACCATACGCATCGCAGGTGAGGAAGAAAATATTTTTAGGTATGCCTGCTACCGAAGGCTCAACAGCATTATCGATAAAATGAATAGGATATGCTGCACGGGTATTTTCAGTCACAGAAATATTATCATAATCAACTTTGCAGCTTCCATCGTGGCACCGGGTATTTTCCAATAATGTACCGAAACGCACCGCATCATAAATTTGCGGTTCTTTTTCTTTCGAAAGGTTCACACATTTTGCATAGCATCCGCCTTCGAAGTTGAACACCGATTTGTCTGACCATCCATGTTCATCGTCTCCAATAAGGCCACGGGCAGGGTCCGCAGAAAGGGTTGTTTTACCTGTGCCCGATAATCCAAAGAATATAGCTGTATCCCCATCCTTGCCAATATTTGCTGAGCAGTGCATAGAAAGCACTCCTTGCAATGGCAAAGTATAGTTCAGCATGGTAAACATCGATTTCTTTATTTCGCCTGTATAAGCTGAACCACCTATAATTACCTGCTTATCGGTAAAGTTAAGCATGGTAAAATTGTGCTGCCTTGTGCCGTCAACCTTGGCATCTGCTTTAAAGCTGGGTAAGCAAATGATATGCCATTCCGGTTTGAATAATTTTATTTCTTCAGCGGTAGGGCGCATAAAAAGATTAGTGGCGAATAAACTTGCCCAGGGGGTTTCGGTTATTACGCGAACGCTAACGCGGTAAGCTTTATCGGCACACACATAAGCATCGTGCACATAAACTGTTTTGCCTTTGGCGGAATCAATCATTTTTTTGCGGAGGGCGGCAAATTTTTCAGGCTCGAAAGGGAAATTAACATCGCCCCACCAAACGGTGTCTTTTGTAATCGCGTCTTTAACGGTGAATTTATCTTTTGGCGAACGGCCGGTAAACTCGCCCGTGTCAACCATAAGAGCGCCTGTATCGTTAAAAGTACCTTGACCTAATTGAATAGTTTTTTCAACTAATTGTGCAGGATTCAGATTCCAGTAAATAGTATCGAGCCCGTCGAAGCCCAGGTTGGCTAAGGTAGCTGATTCCGATTTCATCCCAATGTTCTTCATGTGAAAGTGTTTTGCTAATCGTTATTTATTTGGGTTAATTATACTTGAGGTTTTTTTATTTAAGATTATATATAACCGAGTACTTGTCTTTAGCGTAATTCATAAAGTACTTAAAGTTAAGCTTTTCGCCGGTCACTTTTTTACACAAATCTTCAGCTGAATAAAACTTACCGTGACGGTGTATTTTTTCGCGCAGCCAGTTTAAAAGCGGCAGCATATTTCCTTCTTCTATGTTCTTCTGCAAGCCTTTAATATCCTTATTCGCCTGGTGAAAGAACTGGGCCGCGTAAAAGCTTCCTAATGAATAGGTAGGGAAATAACCGATGCTGCCGTGCGACCAATGCACATCCTGCAGCACACCTTCCGCATCTGATTTTACTTTTACTCCCAGGTACTTCATATAATGTTCGTTCCAGAATTCTGGCAACTCGTTCACTTTTATCTTTCCTTCCATCAGTAGCTTCTCTATTTCATAACGCACCAATATGTGGAAATGGTATGTCACTTCATCGGCTTCTATACGGATGAGTGAAGGCTTAACTAAATTGATTCCTTTATAAAAGTGGTCGAGGGAAACATTTTTAAGGTGTGCAGGGAAATACTTTTGCAGGTGCTTATAGTTCGCTTTCCAATATGGTAAGCTGCGGCCCACATTATTTTCCCACATGCGCGATTGTGATTCATGGATTCCAAGCGAAATTGCTTCACCCAATGGCAAACCGTATTCCGATGAAGGCAAACCCTGCTCATATAAACCATGGCCACCCTCGTGTATGCACGACCATATCATCGATTTCAGGTTGTTCTCAATTACCTTGGTAGTAACGCGTACATCTTGCGGGCTAAAGTTGGTAGTAAAAGGGTGCATGGAAATATCCTGCCTGCCTGCTTCAAAATCAAAGTGCATTTGTTTCAGCAATTCAATACCAAAATTCCATTGCTTGTCCTTATTGTAGTTTTTGTAGGCGAAAGAATCGTCGTTTTGTTTGGCAGCGGCAATCTTCTTTACAAAAACCACCAGTTGCTCACGCACATCTTTAAATAACACATCAAGTTGGTCAACCGTTGCTCCGGGTTCATGCTGGTCGAGCAAGGCATTGTACGGATGCTTCTTGTATCCTAATATATCAGCTTCCTTACGCTTAAGGTCGATCATTTTGGTAAGGTGGGGAGCATACAATTTAAAGTTGCTCTCTTTCTTAGACTTTTGCCATGCCTGGAAACATTCAGAAGTAACACGGCTAAGTTGTTCTACAAATTCAGTGGTATATTTTTTGCTTTCCTTATAATCTTTAAGGCTCTCCTCAATATTGCGTTTTTGCTTTGGAGTAAGGTCCTTTTTCTTGCTAAGTTTCTTTAATAGGTCTCCCAATTCCTTATCAACCGACATTTCATGGGCCATACCCGATAGGGTTGCCGTTTGCTGCGCCCTGAAATCCGCCCCTTTTTCCGGCATGTACGTCTCCTGGTCCCAGCCTTGCAGTGCCATTGTGTAGCCTAAATCTGCTATTCTGGCAAGACGGGATTTGTATGATTCGTACTTCGTCATTCCGGTTACTGTTTACTTACGGGTTTATACTTCAATGCCGATACTCCTAAAAGTACCCAGGCTATAATAAGGAATAGTCCGCCCAGTGGAGTAATGGGGCCCAGCCAGTTAATGTTCTCGAAACCGGTTAACCCTTTGGTCGAAAGAAAGTATATAGAGCCTGAAAAACAGATGATTCCTAACATAAAACAATATAATATAGCCTTGTTGAAAAAAGGCAGCTTATCTCCCAATGCAACCACCCCCAAAATGGCAAGGGTATGGAATAGCTGAAAATGCACGGCTGTTTCAATCGCTCCTACATTCTCCGCTGTTAGTATTCCTGAGGTCACTTTCTCCCTGAAAGTGTGAGCATTAAGTGCTCCCATTATAACGGCCAAAGCCCCCGAAATACCTGCAAATACCATTGCTGACTTTTGCATAGGTTTTTTGGAATTAAAGGCGCAAATGTATAACAAAATATATTAGAGGAGAAGGGTATGTAAAATAGGTTTTCAACATGTTAATTCCAGGTGAAAAATTTGTTTTCTTATAAATCTTTTATTATCTTTGTTATCATATAATAGGCCTCTTGTATAAATATACGTACTGATGAGAAAAAATATTACTACACTCGCCGCTTTACCTCTTATGTTTTTTGCCGCACTTTCGTTTACTGCAAAGGCGCAAATACTATTTAGCAATGGTGCATTAGTTCATGCTACACCGGGTGCTATTGTACAGGTTAACGGCGGATTCCAGGACGATAATGCTGTGGCAGGGCCCGGCACATGGACCAACGATGGTGATATGACCGTTACCAGCAACGGAACATGGCTTGGCAATATTCATATATCAAATACCGCTATACTTCAAGGTAATGGCAAGTACCACCTTGACCAGGACTGGATTAACGATGCCACATTTATTGATGGCAACAGTACTGTAGATATGTATGGCAACCTTAAAGAACTTATAACCAGTAACAATGCAACTGTTACCACCTTCGACACCCTGATATTAAGGGGAGCAGGTGTTGGCGCTAACCGTAGGAAACAACAAACACTCGACGCTAATGTAGACCACTACCTTGAACTGAACGACAGGGTATTGTTTACCGCCGGCCATACTATGTTTATTACTACAACTACCCTTGCTGCCGTATCTAACGCCGCCGTGTACACTAAGGGATCTGCTACTGAAGGCTTTGTTTACAGCGTAGGAGCCGGTAGCCTTTCACGTGTAACTGCTAATGCAAGCGCATATTATTATCCTGTAGGAGCCGATTCAGCTGCTATACAGCGTTACCGCAAAGTAATGCTTACACCTGCAACAGCCGGTGCCAACACATATAACGTTCGTTTAGCCAATAACGATGCCACCAACGATGGCGACAGTATCGGGCTGATTGACACTAACCTTTGCAAAGTAAATCCCCTTTTCTACCATGTTATAAACCATCCTGCGGGCGCTGATAATGCCAGCATTGACATTTTCTACGATGCCAGTGTTGATGGTATATGGACCGCCATGGCGCAATGGAACACGCCTACCTTAGCCCTTTGGAACGATATGGGCGCAGTTGCATATACTCCCGCGGTTCCTTACAGCGATGTATTGAAAAACCTTTGGGGTAACTTTACAACTAATCCTTTTATACTGGGTAACGATAAACCTGTTGCACCAACACTTTCGTGCGCTCCTTATTGTGCAGGTACTCAAGGCACATTTACAGCTAAAGCCGATAGCGGTGGCTATGTTTGGACAGTTCCGGTTGGCGATACCATTGAGTCGGGTAACGGAACAGGAAGCGTAACCGTTGGAGGTAATGTAACTGGCCCTATTACTGTGGTAAACTCTTTAACAGGTTGCTCGTCGAAACCTGCTTCATGTGTTATAACTATTATTCCTGCCCCTATTGCCGGATTCGATACTGTGTCTTCAGGCAGCCCTTTCCGCACTACATACAATTTTACTGATACAAGTAAGCCGGGTGTAACTTCATGGTTCTGGACATTTGGCAATGGAGATAGCTCAAACGTAGCCAACCCCGGGCAAATGTTTGCTGCAGGTACATATACTGTAACAGAAACTGTGACTAATGCTGCCGGATGTTCATCTTCCAAATCGGAAGTTATTGATATACCCGACGAAATTATTGTGCCTAACGTGTTTACGCCTAACGGCGATGGAATGAATGATGTATTTACGATTAACACAACAGGGGTTAAGAACTTCTCTATAGAGATATTCAACCGCTGGGGCGAAAAAGTGTTCGAATCTGAATCGCCTATGATTTCATGGGACGGAAGGACATCGGCCGGTGTAAGGGCATCTGACGGTACCTACTATTATATCCTGAAAGCAACATCGTTAGACAACAGCCACAACTGGAGCCAGAACGGTTACCTGCAATTAATATCGGGTCAGCAGTAAGAACCTTTTTGCCGGTGTGGGTATTGTAAAATCCTTTGTTCAGCAATTAATTTTAAGCCTTTTACTGGTTAGCGCCTGCAGCGCCCAGCAGAATATTTGTATCGACAGTACCAACCAGCCCGAAGAATTATCGTTAGCGTTATGCCCTTCTGCAATTAACAAAATAGCCGCGGGTGCCAACATCATTAATTTTTATAATTCGCAGGATACAGGTAGAACATGGCACCACGGCACTATGAGTTCCTCTTATGGAGTTTGGGGCGACCCTTGCCTTTTGTGCGATACAGCAGGTAATTTTTATTTTATTCACCTGGCAATTTCGGCAGGCTCATGGCTCGACCGCATGGTTTGCCAGAAATCGACCGACGGAGGTAAGACATGGAGTGATGGAAGTTTTGCCGGATTAAACCCGCCTAAAAACCAGGACAAGCCCGGAGCAGCTGTTGACTTTTCCCATAGCCCTTACCGCAACCGTATATACCTGTCGTGGACACAATTCGATAAATACCATTCTGATAAAGTAACCGATAGCAGCCACATATTATTTGCGTATTCAGCCGATGCAGGTATATCATGGTCGAAGCCTGTGAGGCTGGATAACAATGGTGGCGATTGCCATGATAGCGATAACACTGTGGAAGGCGCTGTGCCATGTGTCGGCCCCAGCGGAGAAGTATATGATTCGTGGGGAGGGCCGCAGGGTGTTGTATTTAAAAGAAGCTTCGATGGCGGCGCAACATGGTCGGCAAAAGAAATTAAGGTGGCAGATGCAATTGGCGGATGGGATTATGAAATTGGCGGCATAGACCGCTGCGATGGTATGCCTGTTACAGCCTGCGATATAAGTAATGGCCCGCACAGGGGAACCGTTTATGTGTGCTGGAGCGACCAGCGCAACGGAACCGATAACACTGATGTGTGGCTGGCGAAATCGTTCGACAAAGGGCAGACATGGAGCAAGCCGCAGCGCATTAATACCGATGAAAGCGGGCACGAACAGTTTATGCATTGGTTTACTGTTGACCCGGTTACGGGTTACCTCTACAGCCTCTTTTACGACAGACGCGAACACGAGGGAGATACTACCGATGTATACCTTGCCGTATCATCCGATGGCGGAAACAGTTTCCGCGATTTCAGGATAAATGACAAATCGTTTGTGCCCACTTCAGTTGATTTTTTCGGAGATTATATTGATGTGGCTGCATATAATAACCTTGTGCGCCCCATGTGGATGCAATTAAATAACCACCAATTGAAAATGTTTACCGCAATTATAAACCCCGGCGATTTAGACTGGGTATTGTACCAGCCAGCCGGCCCGCGCACAGGCAATTATTCTGCAGAAGAGGTTGCAAACAATAGCAGTATATGGTTTAGGTTCAATGTAGTAAAAAAACAAAAAGTAAATCTGTCGGTTATTGATATGTGGGGTAAAACGGTGTACAGCATTTATAGCAATCGCGAATGGGATGAAAGCTCTGACAAATACTCCGATGACATTTCTTGTGAATACCTGCTCGATGTAAAAAAATCGGGATTAAAGCCGGGTGTGTATGCTTATAAACTTGAGAAAAAAGCGGGGAACTTTTATAAATGGTTTTTGGTGTACTAAATACCATTATAAAGCATAAATTTGTTTCATGTATCTTGATAACATATCGCTGGTTAATTTTAAGAACTACAGGCAGGCAAACATGCAGTTTACCCATGGGGTAAATTGTTTTGTGGGCCATAATGGTGCAGGCAAAACAAACCTGCTCGACGCTATATATTACCTTTCCTTCTGCAAAAGCTATTTCAACTCGTTCGATAACCAGAACATTTTCCATGACGAGGATATGTTTGTGATACAGGGAGTGTTTCACAGGAACGAAGAGCAGGAAGAAATTTACTGCGCCCAAAAACGAAACGACCGCAAGCAATTTAAAAGGAATAAAAAAGATTACGGCAGGCTGTCGGAACACATTGGCTTATTGCCCGTGGTAATGATATCGCCTACCGATATAGAACTTATACATGAAGGCAGCGAAGTAAGAAGGAAATTTGTTGACAGCATTTTATCGCAGATAGATTCTGTATACTTGAACAACCTTATTGAATACAACAAGGCCCTGTTGCAGCGTAATGCCATGCTCAAGCGCTTTTTTGAAACCCGCCAGTGGGATGATACCCTTATGGCAATATGGGATGAGCAGATGATTCGCACAGGTAATGAAATATATAAAAAGCGTGCAGAGTTCACCGAAGTGTTTACCAAATTATTTGAAGAAGTATACAAAGAAATATCGGGCTCACGTGAAGTAGCCAGTCTTCAATATT
>Ga0206835_1085_pt1 | contig 34159 bp, 29 predicted proteins | sample Alteio_BWOrgCont_31_FD_152853 | JGI IMG/M metagenome (GOLD analysis project Ga0206835, IMG submission 152853) | Enriched cells from forest soil in Barre Woods Harvard Forest LTER site, Petersham, Massachusetts, United States -... | ecosystem: Environmental > Terrestrial > Soil > Temperate forest >...
TACGTTTGCAATATTGTTTTTTACTGCGGGAGCCGGTTTTGATTTAAGCTGGGCAGACACAGATAAATAGCAAATAAGTGCTATAGAGACGAGCAACGAATTCTTATAAAGCGGCTTTTTCATTAAATTTTGTTATTTTTAGCCCTGAACGAGCGAAGTTATGCTTTTTTTTCAATTAAAAGAGAGCAATAGCAATAACAGCATAAGAGTTAAATTATTGCATAAGCATAAAAAATAGTAAGTTAGGGTAACATCGCATTTATTTTTTCGTATATTTGTAGTCTAATGCGCAATCCGCCATGAAGAAATTATACATTTTATTACTGACCATTATGGCTCTGACAGCCGGAATATCGTTTGACGCTAAAGCACAGGATCCGCAATTCACGCAGTTCTACGCGAATCCGCTTTATCTTAACCCGGCTTTTGCAGGTAGTGCCAATTGCCCGAGGATATGTTTAAATTTCAGGGACGAATGGCCCAACATACCCGGTACCTATGTTACCTATAGCGGGTCGTATGACCAGCACGTAGATGCACTTTCAGGAGGTATAGGCCTTCTTGTAACGCAAGACCAGGCTGGCCAGGCTACCCTTACTACAAGTAATGTAAGCGCTATATACGCATTCCAATTGCCTATTAACCGTAACTTTACTATAAGCGCCGGTTTCCAGGCTACATATCACCAGAAAAGTGTTGACTGGAGCAAGCTTACCTTTGGGGACATGATTGACCCTACCCGTGGTTTTGTTTATAACACAGGTGAAGTTCCTGTACGTACAAGTATAGGTGTTCCCGATTTTTCGGCAGGTATGTTAGGTTACAGCAAAAATGTATTTATGGGTTTTTCAGTTGACCACCTTACACAACCCGATGAATCGTTTGTAACCGGTGCAAGCCCATTGCCAATGAAGATTACGGTACACGCAGGTGCTATGATTCCTGTAAACGGACACTCGGTGCAGGACGACCAGGTTACCATTTCGCCTAACGTTATATTCCAGAAGCAACAGGACTTCCAACAGCTGGAACTTGGCTTTTATGCTATGAAGGGCCCTATAGTAGGCGGTATATGGTACAGGAACCAGGATGCTATCATCCTCCTTATCGGATTCCAGAAGAAAACTATAAAGATGGGCTACAGCTATGATGTTACAATATCAAAGCTTACAGAGCAGACAGCAGGTTCGCATGAACTTTCACTTATATTCCAGTTCTCATGCCACCCGCACCACAGAACTTTCAGAACAATCAGCTGCCCGTCATTCTAATCGAGAGATACGAGAGATTTACATATATTAATATAAATAAGCTATGAAGATTAACGTAGGAATTTTAGGTATTGCAGGAGCCATGCTCATGTCATCGTGTGCCCACCAAAGGTCATCGGTTACAGGATGGAACTACAACGACCCTAAAAATGGTGGGTTTGAAGTTGTACCTTACGAAGAACAGGAAACAGGCCCCGGCCTTGTTTTTATTGAAGGTGGTACATTTACAATGGGTAGGGCTGAAGACGACGTAATGTCTGACTGGAACAACGTTCCAAGGCGCGTTACCGTTTCATCGTTCTATATGGATGAAACAGAAGTAACCAATATTAACTACCTGGAATATCTTTACTGGACAGCTAGAGTATTTAACTCGAACTATCCGCAGATTTATGTAAAGGCACTTCCTGATACATTAGTATGGAGGAATAAACTTGCATACAATGAGCCTTATGTAAAATATTACCTGCGCCACCCTGCTTACCAGGACTATCCTGTTGTAGGTATTAACTGGTTACAGGCTACAGACTTCTGTAAATGGCGCACCGACAGGGTGAACGAATTCATTCTTGTGCGTGAAGGTATACTTGACTGGAACCCTTCTCCGCAGGATGCTGACTATTTTAACACCGATACTTACCTTGCAGGTAAATGGACAGGACAGGTTAAAACACCCATGCCTGACCTTAACCCTAATGGTAACGGAGAACGTAACGTGAGAATGGAAGATGGTATTTTCTTACCTGACTACCGTTTGCCTACTGAAGCTGAATGGGAATTTGCAGCCTACGGTTTGATTGGTAACACTACCCTGGAGTTAATTTTCCAGAGAAGGATTTACCCATGGAACGGTCACGCTACACGTAACCCCGATGAGAAATATATAGGACAGGAATTGAGCAACTTTGTAAAAGGTGCCGGTGACTATATGGGTGTTGCAGGCGACTTGAATGATGCCGGTGATATTACAACTCCTGTTTATTCTTACTGGCCCAATGACTATGGACTGTATGGCATGGCAGGTAATGTCAGCGAATGGGTAATGGATGTTTACAGGCCATTAACTCCGGACGATGAATTTGAATTCAGGCCTTTCAGGGGTAACGTATACCAAACCCAGGTTAAGGATCAGGATGGTATTGTTGCAGAAGATTCTTTAAGATATGCTGTAAGATTAATACCCGGTGCAGGTACTTCAGACCAACCTGTATATGATAGCGATATTGTAAGTGTTCCCGGACAGGTTAAATACAGAACTGTAGATAAGAACCATAAGGAAGATAACTTAGCTGAGCGCAGGAATTATCATGAATCTGATGAAAGGGACTACCAGGATGGTGATGTACAATCAAGCGTATATTACCTTGATGGCGATGGAGCTAAAGCTAATCACCCTGAAGGTATAATGTACCAGACAGGTACCAAAACCCTTATCAGTGACGAAACTCACGTATATAAGGGCGGTTCTTGGAAAGACCGTGCTTTCTGGATGAGCCCCGGCACACGCAGGTATCTGGAAGAACACCAGGCTACAGACTATATCGGATTCCGTTGTGCTATGACCAGGGTAGGAAGCCCGATAGGTATGGGTGGCAAAAACGAAGGCGGAAAATATTAATAGTTTATTTTAATACTAGTAAAACCCCGGCCTTACCGCCGGGGTTTTTTTATTTTTGATGCAGAATTGTGGAAACAAAGGATAAAATAAAAGCACTTAGCCAGCAGTATCTCAATAAAATAATTGAGATAAGAAGGCATATACATTCTAACCCCGAACTATCATTCAATGAATACAGTACCGCAGATTATATTACAACTGTTTTAAAAGAATTAAATGTTCCGGTTGTGAGAATGGCTAAAACAGGCCTTGTTGTAAACCTGCAGGGAAAGAATCCGGGTAAGGTAATTGCTCTACGTGCAGATATAGATGCGCTGCCAATAGAAGAAAAGAATGACGTTCCATACAAATCGACTAAAGCAGGTATAATGCATGCCTGCGGGCACGATGCGCATACTGCTTCATTGCTTGGCACGGCCATGATTCTGAATGAACTAAAAAATGAATGGAGCGGGACTATAAAACTAATCTTTCAGCCGGGTGAAGAAAGAATACCCGGTGGCGCTTCTATAATGATTAAGGAAGGTGTATTGGAAAACCCATCTCCTGGATCAGTAATAGGGCAACATGTTTTTCCTCCGTTGGAGGCAGGTAAAGTTGGTTTTTGTAGCGGAACATATATGGCATCGTGCGATGAAATATACCTTACTGTAAAAGGTAAAGGCGGACATGCAGCGGTGCCTGCAAGCTATGTTAACCCAATACTTATTACTTCGGCCATACTGCTTGAGCTGAACGAGAAATTTATGAAGCACCCGAAGAATGATATACCTACTGTACTTGCTTTTGGCAAAGTGCAGGCTAATGGTGCTACCAATGTTATTCCGCAGGAAGTATTGGTTGATGGTACCTTCAGGACTATGAATGAAGAGTGGCGTAATGAAGCGCATGAGATAATAAGGAACACCATAGTAGCTAAAGCCAAAGAAATGGGTGGAGATTGTGAAGTGCGCATAGATAAAGGCTACCCGGTACTTGTGAATAGCGATATTGTTACCGGCAATGCCCGTGCGGCAGCAGAAACATATTTAGGTAAGGACAATGTAGTTACCCTTGAAAAGCGCATGACGTCGGAAGACTTTGCCTTTTATTCATTAGTAAAGCCAGCTTGTTTTTACAGGCTGGGAACAGGTAATGTAGCAAGAGGAATTACCTCAGGAGTGCATACACCTACATTTGATATTGATGAGAAAGCCCTGGAAACGGGTATGGGGCTTATGGCATGGTTAGCCATTAATGAACTAAATAAAGCTTAGTTGCTCGACAGCTTAATGCGGGTACCGGGAGTTAATGAATAACTGGCGCCGAAGTGATTAATTTTTTTAAGCTCTGCTACTGAAACACCTGTAGCCTGTGATATATGCCACAAGGTATCACCTTGCTGAATTATATAATCTTTCTTCCCCTTCTTAGCTGAAGCTACTGTGCTTGCACTACTTGATGAAGAAGAACCTTTATGGCTTCGGTTAATATATACGGTAAGATGCTGCCCAGGCTCAACATTATTGCTGGCAAGGCCGTTCCATTCTTTCAATTCACGAACGGTGCAGTGGTATCGGTTGGCAATAGTGCTTAAGTGCTCGCCACGTTTTACCCTGTAATATTCAACCTGTGGAGAGTTATCCTGTAATGCTATTATTTGCTGGCTGGTGAGTGTATCTTTCTTGGCAAGGCTATATATTTTAGATTCGTTTGCTACGAAAGTGCCCGCCTTAGATACAGGAAGGCACATTGTATAGGGATTACCATCAGTCGAATTAGGTATCACTCCCAATTTATAGCAAGGATTTAAAAAGCTAAGGGTCGCCATAGGCACATTCAGGTAGCTTGATATCTGAGAGAATGAAAGCTGCTGATGCACGCAAACGGTATCTACATCAAAGTAGGTAGCATTCACAAGGCTTGGTGAAATATTTAACGAAGTGGCATAATTCATTACATAGGTAACGGCTATAAACGCAGGTACATAACCTTGTGTTTCTTTTGGCAGGTACGGGCGGATAGCCCAGAAATTTGTTTTGCCACCCGAACGGCGTATGGCCTTGCTTATTTCACCCTGGCCACAGTTATAGGCCGCAATGGCAAGTTGCCAGTCGCCGAACATGCCATATAAGAACTTAAGGTATTCACAGGCTGCAATAGTTTCTTTATATGGATCATCGCGCTCATCAACATACGATGTTACACCAAGGTTATATAGCTTACCTGTTGTATACATGAATTGCCATAAGCCTCTTGCGCCTGTCCTTGAACAAGCTGTAGGATTAAGAGCTGATTCAACAACAGCAAGGTATTTTAATTCCAATGGCATTTTGTACCTATCAAGTATCTGTTCCATCATAGGGAAATAAAGCCTGCCTAATGCAAGTACCCTTGATGTTAGTTGCCTTTTTCTTACAGCATACATAGTGATATAGTCCTGCACAATATTGTTGTATTGTAAGCCAAAAGGGCTTTGAGCATCAAGTTTTGAAAAGCGATCTTCTATTTCTTTCTGGCTATATACCGGTACAGAATCGGCTGAAAAATGATAGTTGGGTGAACTGATTACATCGTACCCTTTTTCGAAGAAGTTTAGTTGGGAAAGACTATCAAGGGAAGCCGCAATAGGGTCATCCTGGAGAATAGTGCTTACTTTAGAAAGGCTATCCTTTCCCGGGCCTGCCGCTTTGCAGACAATAGTTCCTATTGCCATACAAAATGACAAACAAAGTACTAAATTCCTCCTCATCCTCGGTGCCTTCATATTATCTTAAACGTTTAGTTTGTCGAAATGTTTTACTAAAAAGATACAATTTTACTAAGAATTTGCGGGTTTATCAAGTCAAATCCCCACAGATATTCACGAAGCACTGTTCATTAAGTGGGCCGAAAAGGCCAGCAGCGTAAGCTCATCGTGCCTTTTACCCATTAATTGCACCCCGAACGGCATACCGTTAGAATGCTTGCCCAATGGCAAAGAAATAGCGGGCAGGCCCGTAATATTGGCCTGTACAGTGAATATATCTTCTAAATACATCTTTACAGGGTCAAGGTCGTTTTCCCCGAATTTAAAGGCAGGGCCGGGGGTTGTAGGCAATAATATAAGGTCGTAATTCTTTAAAATATCATCGGTTTGTTCTGAAAATAAGCGCCTTACCTTCTGTCCACGAGAATAGTAAGCATCGTAAAAACCAGCACTCAGCACAAAGGTCCCCAACATAATACGCCTCTGAACCTCTTTGCCAAAGCCTTCTGAGCGCGATTTCTTATAAGTTGATTCCAAATCAGTTGCATTGGGGCTACGGTAACCATAGTTAATGCCATTGAAACGTGAAAGATTGGAAGATGCTTCAGCGGTAGTTAGTACATAATAGGTAGGGACTGCATAATCTGTTAACGGGAAAGAAGCAGGTTCCACTACATGGCCCTGTTTCTTTAAGTCGGCTATCAGCTTTTCAATATTCTTGCGTATTTCAGGGTCAAGGCCGGTATGCTCCACACAGTCTTTCAGGTAAGCTATGCGCAATTTTTTAGTGTCTACTTTTTTAATTTCAGTGGAGTAGGCTTGAACAGGCTTATCAGATAGCGTGCTGTCGTATTCATCTTTGCCTGCCATAACTTCAAGCAATATTGCAGCATCCTCTACAGTATGTGTCAATGGTCCAATCTGGTCGAAGGAAGAAGCATAGGCAATAAGTCCGTAACGCGATATTCTTCCATAAGTAGGCTTGAATCCCACCACACCACAAAAAGATGCAGGCTGGCGGATAGAACCACCCGTATCGCTACCTAATGCTGCAAGGCACATACCTGCAGCCACTGCAGCAGTTGAGCCCCCCGATGAACCACCTGGCACGCGTGTATTGTCATGTGGATTTAATACTTTTCCGAAAGCTGATTTTTCATTTGAACTGCCCATAGCGAACTCATCGCAATTGCAACGGCCAATGATTATAGCATCTTCAGCTAACAATCGTTCTACTGCAGTAGCGCTGTAAAGCGATTCAAAACCCTCTAATATTTTCGATGCTACAGATACTTTATGTCCTTTATAACAAATGTTATCCTTAATGCCAATCACCATTCCCGCAAGCTTTCCGGCTTTCCCTTGCTTTATTTTTTCATCAATGGCTTTTGCACGGACAAGCGCTTCATCGCCCCACACTTCCAGGAAAGCATTAAGGTGCTTATTCTTTTCAATATTAGCCAGGTAGCCCTGAACAAGGCTATGGCAGGTTGTTTTACCTACTGAAAGGTCCTTCTTTATTTCTGCAAGGGAACGATACATAGGGCGGCAAATCTAGCTTTTCTTCTCCAACTCGTCAATAGCTTTTGCCATTTTATGGTCCTTCTCTGTTACAATATCGCCTGCATCATGCGTGTATAAGCGTATTTCCAAATCGCTGTACGTATTTATCCATTCCGGGTGATGGTCCATTTTCTCGGCTATAAATGCCACACGGGTCATAAATGCAAATGCTTCTGAGAAATTCCTGAACTTGAATTTCTTGCAGAGCTTGTTGTTTTCTTCTTTCCACATAGGGGTTTAAATTAAAAGGGGTTAGGTATTATTTTTTGACTAGCAATTTCTTAAGCAGAACTATTTGTCCTAAGTGATAATGAATATGCTCAATTACCCCGGTAATATTCCTGTAGTAAGTTCCATATTTTTCTTCGCTGAAAGTTTCTGCAAGCTTGCTCTCCGGTAGATTTTCAATCAACTGTGCAAGGGTTTCCGCATCGGTAAAGGTCTTATCTACTAACTTCTTCCAGTCTACCTCTGATTGGATTGGAGGACAATCGAAACAATATTTATCATTAGAATCAAGCGGCCCTCCCTGCAATACTTTCGTGACCGCAACCACATAATAATTCATGTGGAAAACGAGTAAGGCTATTGTATTAAAAGAATCAACCTTAGTAGTAGCCTGTTGCCAGGTAATATCCTTCAGGGTTTCTTTAACGTCTACCCAGGTCCAGTTTTTACCAACGTAAACATCTCTTAATTGCTTTGCTATTTGTGCGCTTAAAGTCATTTCACAACAGGTGAATTACGGAGCCATACGGTAAATTCTCCACTTACCGTTATCAAGCGTATAGGCAATGCGGTCGTGCAGGCGGCTGGTGCGGCCCTGCCAGAATTCAATATGTTCTGGAATAACGCGGTAACCGCCCCAATGTTGCGGAGCAGGTATTTCTTCACTTTCGTATTTTGAAAGAAAGGCCGCATGCTTTTCCTCCAGTTCTTTACGCGTAATAGGCTTGCTTTGCGGCGATACCCATGCCCCTGCCTGGCTTGCCTTAGGGCGAGAATGAAAGTATTCTTTCGATTCCTGCTCGCTTACTTTTTCCACTTCGCCTTCTATGCGTATTTGCCTGTGCAATGCTGTCCAGTAGAATGTCATGCAGGCATGCGGATTTTCTTCCAACTCTTTGCCCTTGCGGCTTTCGTAATTGGTAAAAAACATAAATCCTTTGGTATCCACACCCTTTAAAAGCACCACACGTGCAGAGGGTAACCCACTGCGGGTGGCGGTAGAGAGCACAAATGAATTTTGCTCCTGTACCTTTTGTTCCATGGCTACCCCAAACCATTTTTCAAATTGCAATATGGGGTTCTTATCTACATGAGATTCGTCCAGTGTGCCGGCTTCAAATTCCAGATGCTTACTTGCTATATCTTTTTTCCAGTCTGTCATATAAAATGATTACAGTCCAAAATTACGTAAATAACCATGAAAATATCAATAAAAATTAACAATGAGGGGTCTCCGAAACCCTTTATTGACAGGCCATCCATTGTTAATTACAATGAAATACAATAGGGCTTATAAGCTATTGATTATCAACATATTATGTAAAATACTGGAAATCAATTCATTGCATCATTTTTGGGTCACGTGAAAAGAGCCTAGTGTGCACGTGCCTCTTCCCACATCTTTCGAAAATAGCCAGTATCCGATAAATTGAAACAGTAATCGTTCACACCTGGTTCTTTGGCATTACTTCCTGCAATGAGAAAGGTTCTTTTAGTATTATCTTTATTAACCACGTCCACTTTACAGCGGCCCAGAAAAATGCACGGACCAATATCAGGCGCCTTATTCCAGTCCTCAATAAACTTTTGTTGTTGAGTTTCAGTAAGGCTTCTGAAATTCGGATTGCCGTTTATAGACAGTACTATTTAAGAAACAGATGAAGCATCAATGTTTCTTTTAGTACCCGAACAGGAAACAAGTGTTAAGCCAAGCAATAGTATTAAAGAATACTTACAAAGCCCCTTCATCATAGCCTTTCTCACCATGCAGGGCATCATCAAGCCCGGCTTCCTCTTCTTCAGGTTTAACACGCACAGGCGTAATAAGGTTAATGAGCGCCAGCATAACGTATGTAAATATAAAGGCATATACGCAGGCAATACCAACGGCAGCCAATTGTTTCAGGAAGAAAGTTGTTCCACCGAACCACAGGCCATCGGCCCCGGCCGGGTTTACTGCTTTGCAGGCAAAAACGCCAAGCATAATGGTACCTAGTGCGCCACCCATACCATGCACGCCCCAAACGTCAAGGGCATCGTCCCATTTCATTTTGTTTTTGAACATTACTGCTCCATAGCATACAATGGACGCAAGTATTCCGATGATGATAGCTCCTTTAAGCGGAACAAATCCTGATGCAGGTGTCACTGTTGCAAGTCCACCTACAGCGCCGGTAAGGAAACCAACAAGCTTGGGTTTCTTTTCGCGTATCCAATCTATAATCATCCATGTAATACCGGCAAAAGCAGCAGCGGCATGGGTATTTAAAAAGGCAAGGCCCGTAACCGCATCTACATTCAATTCGCTTCCGGCATTAAAGCCAAACCAGCCGAACCATAATAAACCTGTACCAATGGCTATAAGCGGAAGGCTGTTAGGCGTATGTTGTGCAACATTCCTGCGGCCCACATATATTACAGAGGCCAGTGCCGCAAAACCCGCGGTGGCATGAACTACAATACCACCTGCAAAGTCAAGCACTCCCCATTTGGCTAACCATCCGCCACCCCAAATCATGTGAGCGAAAGGATAGTAAACCAGTACCTGCCATAACACCAGGAATATTAAATATGCTTTGAATGTAACCCGCTTTTTGAACGCGCCTGTAATAAGGGCGGGGGTAATAATAGCAAACATAAGCTGGTAGGCTATAAATACATACTCAGGTATTTTAGGGTTGCCGGGGAACGGTGTCATGGGCCCCACACCATGCAAAAACATTTTATCAAGATTTCCTATAACGCCACCTTCGCCTCCGCTAAAGCAGAGTGAATAGCCCAGGACATACCACATAATAGTTGTTATGCCCAGCGATACAAAACTCTGGAACATAATGCCTACCACATTTTTTTTGCTGGCTAAACCGCCGTAAAAGAACGCGAGCCCGGGTGTCATTAACATAACAAGGGCCGTTGCAATTAGCATAAAGCCTGTACTTCCTGTGTCGAATGAATTCATGTGTGTTGTATTTTAATTGTTAATGATAGTAAATTTTTTTAAAACCATATTCCCATATTCATCATTACTTCGCCTCTGCCACTGGTATTTTCTCCGTTGCTGTAAAATATTTCCTGCGTCTCATCCATCTGCAGGCTTCTGCCTTCAAGCCTTATATAGGAGTTACCGGTGGGTTTATATTCCAGCCCCAATGTTAAGCCTGTAAGTATATATCCTGTCCGTTTATTTTCAGTATTTATTATGGTACCGGTAAGGAACCCGTCGGCATCGCTGAAAGTCTCTATGCGGTAGTAGATGCCAAACTTAGGTGTGAACTTATAGTTGAGTGTAAGTATGCTGCTGTATACGTAAGCGGTTTTTGTTGAATCGGTTAGGCTTGAATGTTGCTGGCTTATATAATCGACACCCACTATTATTTTAAACTTTTTGCCAAAGGTGTACGTAAATACCAGGTTATTCAGGAAACGTAGATGCGATGTTTTTACACTGTCGGGTGTGGCATCGCCTATATAGTTATAGTAACCTAAGCTGCCTTTGGTGCCAAAGCTGTAAACAAAAAGCATACCCAGGGCTTTTTTATTATTGGTGGCCACAAATTCATTGTAGCCGTTTTCTAAAAAAACTGCAGCCTGGAACCTGTCGCTTGGTGTGTATGAGAATTTTAAACCCGATTGCCACCAGGGTTCGTAATAAGTAATTATGGAAAGTGAGCTTGCAATGTTATCTTTCGGAAGAAGGTTTTCGGTGCCTATGTGAGTTTTGAAAAATCCGGCATCTATCCAGAATACCTTGCTCAGACGAAAGCCCACGTTGGCTTCCTGTATGTAGTTATATATGGGCGACCAGGCGGCATTCGGCAAATCGCCATACTGCAGGGTTGCGGTCGACCGTATGTTACGTGAAGTGTATTGTTCGGTTATTTGCGCAATATTAAGGCCAAAGGAATTACTGTGGGGCGATACGGAAGGAAACTTCTGGTACTTGCCGGGGCCAACTGAATCGGAGTAGTAAGCATAGTATGCATCGGCATAGCCACTGATGGTAAGCTTGGGCACAGTATCGGTAATTTGCCCTGCACATGTTGCATGGCAAAAGACGCTGGTAATTAAAAAAAATAAAGGGATAACGATAGCTTTTCTCAATACAACAGGCTTTGTTATATTTCAAAAGTAAAAATTAATCGCCTATTTGACAAATTTGGGAGTGCAAATTTGCCCAAATAAGACATTCCACTTAATACCTAATACTTAATTCTTAATACTGTTTTAGGAAGCCTTCCTGTCAGCGCTTGCCAACACGTTGTGAAACTGGTTTTTGGCAGTTTCGTAACTGCTTTGCAGGCTTTTAATGGTAAGTTCGTTAGGGTTGGTTATGGCATCAGCCACGGCCTTCCATGCTTCCCAGCTCTGTATAGAACCTGCCTCTGAATTTTGCAGAGGTGTTTTCAGCTCATGTTCGTGAAACAGGCCAAAGCGTTGCTCCATGCCCCATGCCCATTCAAGGTTATTTACCAACGACCACAACAATATTCCTTTTACCTGTACGCCCTGGTCCATGGCCTCAAAAATATAACGCACGGTTTCCATGCTCAGGAAAGGCCTCAGCTTGTCTTCGGTTTCTGAGAAACCAAATTCCGAAATAAAGATTTCTTTACCGGGATACTGGAAGCTCATCCGTTTCAGGTTCTCTAAAATGCCTTTGGGATATACTTCGCTGAAATAGGGGTGTTCCATAAACAGCTTATTGGAGCGTGTAAATGTGGGCACCGACATGCGGAAATAATATTGCAGGGAAAGGAAATCGCTTTGCTCGCTTCCTTTTTCAAACCGGTTCGCGATAAGATTATTAATAAGTGAATGCGCGAAATCGCCCAACAGCCCGTCGAAATAAGGCCATGCATGGGCAACACTTACTTTCACTTTACCTGATTGATTGCGTAAGCCTTCTTTCAGGCAATTGGTTGCAATCTGGTGCGCTTCAACCATGCGGTTAAGCACTTTTATCAGAAGGTCAATCCGCCCTTTTTTGTAAGGAGGGAAAAGTCCAACCATATAACCGGGAAGCAATACACTCTCGGGCTCATTAACGGTAATAAAGTATTGTACTAGTCCTTCTGAAATTATTTGGTCCTGGAATTGTTTAGTAAAGCCTTCGCCTTGCAATACATTGCGAACCTGTGTTTCATCGGAAAGGAATTTCACAACACTCTCAATATAAAACCTGAAATGCTTTATCACATCAGCGTTTTCCCAGCCGCCGGTTTCAATTATCCCGTCGTTGTTAGTCTTTATTAAATAGCAGGGCATGGGCCAGTGATATATGGTAAGCATTGGTTCCTGTCCTTGTGCCTTTATATGAGCAAGAGTACTCACATACTCAGCCATAAGTTTGGCATTGAAATCACCTTCATTGGGGCATAGCCTGCCAAAGTCTAACGAGAAGCGGAACATGTTTTGTCCTATTTCCCTTGACCTTTTTACATATAGTTGCTTATTGCCGAAAAAACTCGGGAATGTTGATAGCGTTTGAGGAGTTTGTATGCCTGACTTTTTACCGTTCAGGTTCTTCATAACCTCAAGCTCCCAATCGTTAGTAATAATGGGGTCGCCGTTTTCATTGTAAGTAAGCGGCTCAGCCTGGAAATCGGAGGTTGCAGTGCCCACAAAGTCAATCTTTTTATTCTGCAATAAATTGAGAACTGCGGGAGATGAAAAATTAAAATCGGGAGACGCACTTCCCCCGGAGAAGATAGATTTACTTTCCATTACAAATGCATTAATAAGTTAAGGCAAAACAAAAATAGAAAAATAGTTGACTTTTCCTATGTTAAGTTTTTAACCAAATGTAAAATTTAACATACGGGAATGTTAACAAATACCTAAAAATGCCCCTGTATGTTACCTTACTGTTAAATTTAACGTAGATATTAAGGGAATGTTACGAAAGGCAAAAAGAGGGTTATTTTCCGCTTGCCTGCTTAATAGTGATGCGTTTTTTGCCCTTGAAGGCTACTACAAAAGCATCTTTATAGCCCTTATCGCGCAGTTTGCTTTGCAGGTCGACTGCATCCTTTAGTTCTGAAAAATTCCCCGCGGTGTATTTGTATATTTTATTGTCGAGGTACATATCTATATCGGGTATTCCCTGGAAGTGCTTATCGTCTTTAGCCAACTCATGGTCCGATAATGTAAACTGCACCTTAAACACAACTTTACCGGTATCAACATCGGTAACGGTTTTCTTAGGCAGAGGTTTTGGTACAATTGTGGTATCAATTTTTTTATGCGGGGGCGCTACTTTTTTAACTGCAGTATCAACCTTTGGTTTTGGAATTGAATCAACAACCTTTTTCGGAATAATTACCGTTTTCTTAACCACCGTGTCAACCTTAGGCTTAGGAATAGAGTCTGTTTTTTTAGGTGGGGGAATACTATCTGTTTTCTTTACAACGGCGACAGTATCGGGCTTTAATCCCTTCATGGCATCCTTCATGCGCTTTGCTTTATCATCGGCGCTGTCTTTAGGTTGCGGAGGTGTTACCTGCACATGTTTTAATGTATCCGCTGTGTGCATTGAGGTACTGTCCTTCTTCAAGGGCTTAACTACCTTGGTTACGTCTTTTATATCGGTGGTATCTTTTACCGAAGTGGTTTTCTTAATGCCATGCAGGGTATCGGTTTTTATAGGAGGCGTTTCCGTAGTATCACTCCTTGCTGAATCGGGGTTCTGAACGTAAAATGATTTGAAAGAGTAATCCTTGGGGTCGTAATTTGTCTTATCCTTTTCCGCCTTGTATTGTTCAAATGCAAGGAAAATAGATTTGGCTATTTCATCTTCACCCTTTTGTGTTCCCATGTATTTTTCTTCATCGGGATTGGTAAGAAAACCAATTTCAGTAAGCAAACTGGGCATGGCTGTTTTCCACAATACTAAAAATCCTGCCTGCTTTACCCCATTGTTTTTTCTTTTTACATGGTGCTCATATTCATCCTGTATGTGTGTTGAAAGATCGAGGCTTTGAGTAAGGTAAAGGTTCTGGTACATGCTGAAAATGATATTTCCTTCAGGTGAATTCGGGTCGAAGCCCTCGTAGGTCTTCTTATAATCCTTTTCATAAAAAATAGCCGAGTTCTCCTGCTTTTCCACTTCCAGGTTACCCTCTGATTTGCGGGGCGCCATTACATAGGTGGCCGAGCCATTGGCGCTATGGTCGGGTGAGGCGTTGAGGTGAATGCAGATGAAGATATCGGCATGGTTTTTGTTGGCTATGTCTGCCCGGTCATTCAGGGGCACAAACGCATCGGTAGTGCGGGTATATACTACTTTCACATTTTTGTCGTTATCTTCAAGGTAATGACCCAATTTGAGCGACACCGCCAGGGCTATATTCTTCTCCTGGAACTTCTTTCCGTGACATCCCGGATCCTTTCCACCGTGGCCAGGGTCTATTACTATTACCCATTTTTTAGCCTCAGGGGCATGGGCAGGCCCAAAGCCGTATACAAATACGACTGTGCAAAAAACGATAAGGTATGAGGCCCATTTATACATCAGAATACGTAGTTTTGCTGCACTTTACGCAAAATTATCACAACAAGGTGCGGCAAATAAGGAGTTTTCCTGTTTTTTTAATCTTTTCTTTGTTAATAACGCACAGTTTACGCGGTGCAGTATGTCCGGTTGGTCAATTAGTTGCTGATTCGGGCGTTGCTAAAAAAGATACTGTAAAGCATAAGGTTAAAAAACAGCCCCTTGAATCAAAGGTTGATTACAGCGCCCGCGACTCCATAAGGCTCGATGCCACTACACGGATAGTTTATTTATACGGGGACGCGGTTGTAAAGTACCAGGACCTGGAACTGAAAGCGGCGTATATAGAGATATCAATGGATAGCAATATTGCTACAGCAAGGGGTGTGCAGGATAGCGGTAAAACTATAGGCAAGCCCGAATTTCACCAGGGGGGCGATACATATAATGCCGATGAAATACGCTATAATTTCAAAACAAAAAAAGGGCGTATTAACCAGATACACACTAAGGAAGGCGAAGGATATATATTCGGAAATATTGTAAAGAAGGACAGCAGCGGGGTGTTTTATATTAAAAACGGTACATATAGCACATGCGATAACAAAGCGGACCCGCACTTTTTCATTGGTTCCACAAAGCTTAAAGTAATACCGCACGACCAGGTTGTAACAGGCCCTGCCTGGCTGGTTATTGAAGGTGTGCCTACGCCACTGGCCATACCATTTGGGTTTTTCCCGCTCACCACCGGAAGGCATTCCGGCATAATAATACCCACCTATGGGGAATCGGCGGAGCAAGGTTATTTTTTGAATAACGGGGGTTATTACCTCGGGTTAAACGACCACTTTGACATGAAGATGACCGGCGATATTTACACTAATGGAAGCTGGGCAGGAAGGGACCTTATAACATACGACGACAGGTATCATTACCATGGTAACTTGCAATTTGCCTATTCCGATACGCGTTTGCCTGTAGCTGAATCAAATGCCTTAACCAGCCAGTCGAACTTTTTAATTAATTGGCAGCATGCCCAGGATTCCAAAGCAAATCCGTATAGTACATTCAGCGCCAGTGTGAATGTGGCCAGCCCTAATTTTCTTACCACCAACTCATATAATCCTTCGGTATTTCTGCAAAATACATTGCAGTCGAACATTGCATATACACGCAATTTCCCTGAAACTCCATTTCACCTGGCGCTTACAGCACAGCACTGGGAAAATACCATAAGTGATAGTGTAAATATTACCTTGCCTCAATTAACATTTACAGTCGACCGCTTTAATCCTGCCAAGTGGTTCGAGAGCAATCCGGCATCTAAAAATCCTTTGAATAATATTGGTATAAGCGCTAATCTTATTGCGTCTAATAGTGTAAGCACAAATGCGTCTAAGCTTTTCGACCCCAATACGCTGGACAATATGAAGAACGGCCTTAATGCAAATATTCCGCTTACAGCGCCATTTACCATTGCAAAATATTTCACCCTTACCTATACGCTTAACAATACGCTCTTAACTTATTTCGAGACCTCACGCGAAAGCTGGACCGGCAAAACAGATACAGTGCTGACCGACCATGGCACACAATCGGCCTGGACGTACAATACGGCCCTTGCACTTACAACCAATGTATATGCCATGTATAGCCTGGGAGTAAAACGTGCCGTACTTATAAGGCAGGTATTTTTCCCTTCCATTACTCTTGCTTTCCAGCCCGATTATAGCTCAGCTACTTATGGCTATTACCGCTATGTGCAATCAAGCGCCAGTGACCAGCAAACGCGCTATTCCATATTCCAGCAGGGAATATACGGAGGCCCTGCAGCGGGTAAGCAAGGAGCAGTGAATTGGGCGTTGGGTACAAACCTGGAAATGAAATACAGGGTTCATACCGATTCAGGTGCTACATATAAAAAGGTGAAATTACTGGAAAGATTTACGGTTAGTGGCGGCTATAACTTTGCTGCCGACAGCTTTAACCTGGCTAAAATTCAGATTTCGGGTAACACCACCTTGTTTAAAAAGCTTGCCATAAATTTCAATGGCGTGTTAGACCCATATGAAACAAACAGCCTCGGCAATGATATTGATTCGTGGAATTTTTCAAACAGCATAGGACGGCTTACGCAGGCCAGTGTTTCATTCAGTACCACACTTGCCCCCGGCACCAAGAAAACCAACAGTAATGGTACAACAACCCAGGGGACAAATGCTAACGGCACTACAAATGTACCCGGCGCAGGCGGCACCCCGACAAATAACAGCGCCGGTTCAGGGGTTGGTTTTACATCGCCTGACCAGTATTATAGCTATGAGCAGATGCACCCTGAATTCTGGGCCCCGCTGACAATTGCACCCTGGTCGGTTACGCTCTATTACACTTATGGGTACTCAATTATAGAATTCCAAAAGGTAATAACCCAATCGGTTATGGTAAATGGCAGCCTGCAACTCAGCAAATTCTGGTATGCGGCGGCTAACACGGGTTACGATTTTACTTCAAAGCAGTTTACTTCTGTGCTACTTTCCGCCAGGCGCGATATGCACTGCTGGGAACTGGAATTTTCAACCATACCTTTCGGCTTCCACCAGAATTTCCAGTTAACGGTTCACGTTAAGGCAGCTACATTGGCCGACCTGAAACTGCAACGTAAGAGAGATTGGACTGATACCCAGCAATATTCCAGCCAATAAAAAAGCAGGGCCTTTTTCAAAACCCTGCTTTATAAGCTATATAGTTTGTAAAAAACTACTCTTGCGAATTGATATACTTCTGGCGGAGAATAGCTTTTAACTTCTTCTGCCTGCGAACCACTGAAGGTTTGTTATACACCTTACGGACACGTAATTCTTTCACGATTCCGATACGGTCAAACTTCTTTTTAAAAGCCTTTAAAGACTTTTCCAGGTTCTCGCCTTCTTTAATCTGAACAATAATCATATTTACCTCCTGTTTTTTATAAGGGCTGCAAATATAGCAATATTTCAAATAAATATGCAAAAACACCGTTTATTTTACCGGATAAGGGCTGGTGAGACTTTTAATTTACGCTCCCGCGCTTTTTAGTAATTTTGTATTTTATACCAAGATAAACCTCCTATGGCCAACACAGACAGGCAAAGATTCAGAAAGTACCTGCGTATATTCTGGATTATAGTTTTAGCCCCCGTTTTGTTTCTTTCTTTGTGTGTTTTCGGGGCTTCAGTGGGCTTTTTTGGCCAGCTTCCCACTTTCGAAGAGCTTGAAAACCCCCAGACTTTCCTGGCCTCGCAGGTTATTTCATCAGACGGGCAGGTGATTGGCAAATACTACGTGCAGAACCGTTCGAACATTCAATATAAGGATATAAGCCCTTATGTTATAAATGGCCTTGTAGCTACTGAAGATGCTCGTTTTTACGACCATTCAGGGGTTGATATGCGTAGCTTGTTCAGAGTGTTCTTCAAAACCTTTATAGGTAGAAGTTCGTCTTCGGGTGGTGGCAGCACCATAACCCAGCAATTGGCCAAAATGCTTTTCCCCCGGGACCCTAAGGCCGGCAAAATAAAATTAATGTTCAGGAAATTTAAAGAATGGGTAATTGCTGCAAGGCTTGAAAGGCAGTATACCAAGCAGGAAATTATTACCATGTACCTTAACCGCTTCGACTTTATAAATAGCGCGGTGGGCATACAGTCGGCTGCGCATGTTTATTTCAACACTTCGCCCGATTCACTAAGGATAGAGCAGGCAGCCATGTTGGTGGGTATGGAAAAGAACCCTTCCATGTTCAACCCAAAGAACCACCCGAAGACAGCGATGGAAAGAAGGAACGTAGTGCTTTTCCAGATGAAGAACTATGACTATCTCCCTCAAAAGAAATACGATTCACTGAAAGCGGTTCCGTTGACATTAAATTTCAAACCTGAAAACCCGGATGATGGTTTGGCATCGTATTTCAGGGAATACCTGCGCGATAATTATTTGCGGAAATGGTGTGAGGAGCACCCAAAACCCGATGGAACCAAGTATGATATTTATAAAGACGGGTTGAAAATTTATGTGACCATTGACTCGCGTATGCAACAGTATGCTGAAAATGCGATGCAGGAAAACTGTGCATACTTGCAGCCCAAATTTTTTGCAGAATTGAAAAACCGTAAGAATGCTCCCTTCGATTACAGGGTTACCAAAGATGAAATTGAAGGATTGATGAACAGCTCTATAAGGCGCTCTGATAGATACAGAAGCTTGAAAGAAAGCGGAGCTTCAGAGGCGGAGATAACCAAGAATTTCCATACACCGGTGCAGATGGCTGTCTTTACCTGGAAGAACCCAAAGCACGAAATTGATACGATGATGACTCCCTATGATTCTATAAAATATTCTAAGGCTTTTATGCAATCGGGTTTTGTATCTATTGACCCTCATACAGGTTATATAAAGGCATGGGTTGGCGGCATTGACCACCGCTTTTTTAAATACGACCACGTAATGGTTGCGAAACGGCAGGTGGGTTCTACCTTCAAACCTTTTATATATACCCTTGCCGTGCAGAATGGCTATTCGCCTTGTTATGAAATGCCCAATGTGCCGGTAACTATTCCTAATGGAGATAACCCTTGGACGCCACACAATGCCGATACAGAAGACGATGGCAAAATGATGACACTTAAAAAAGCGCTTGCTTTATCTGTCGACAGAATTGCAGCTTCACTTACTTACCAGTTTTCGCCACAGGCCGTTGTTAATCTAGTGCGCCGTATGGGTATTACCGACGATATTGACGCTGTACCTGCATTATGCCTGGGTACTTGTGAAATACCTGTTGTGAGTATGGTTGGCGCTTATTGTACGTATGCGAATAAAGGAATATGGGTGCAGCCTACGTTTGTTGTAAGGATAGAAGATAAAAACGGGCGGGTGCTCGACCAGGCCAAACCAAAAACCAACCAGGCATTAAGTGAGCAGGATGCATACGTAATGATAAAAATGATGGAAGGTGTGGTTGAGCATGGAACGGGTGTTAGGATACAATATAAGTATCACATGAAAAACCCTATTGCAGGAAAAACGGGTACTACACAAAATTGCTCTGATGGTTGGTTTATAGGAATAACACCTAATCTTGTATCGGGCTGCTGGTCGGGTTTCGAAGACCGTGCCATTCACTTTGAAAATATGGAATGGGGCCAGGGCGCAACAGAATCGTTACCGGTTTGGGCAAATTATATGCTAAAAGTTTATGATAACCCCGCATTACATATTGAGCAGGATGTAGATTTTGAAAAGCCCAAAGGGCCGCTTACCATTGAAATAGATTGCGATAAGTACAAAAAGCAGCACGAAGATAATACCGGCGGGAATCCGTTTAAGTAGCTTTTATTTTAAAGCGTGGTTCAAGTTTATAGACTTCCAATTCTTTATGGCTCGTAATCGCATTGATTAATTCGGTCGAGCCCCCTAAATACGTGAAAGGTGTGTCAAAATCTGAAATTATGCACCATTTTTTTGTAGGAGGGTAAATAATTGTGGGAGTATCATCAATATTGTCTGGCTGTTTTAGCTTTTCGAATTCAGATAAAGTACCCTCAAATGCTATATTACCCAGCATTGGGTCTTTTGTGTTCAATAAAAAATAATAATAACTAACCACTTGATCATTATGAATGCGCATTATATCATTAATGATAATACTCAAATCTTCAAACGGGGCATTACCCTGAGCCGGATAAAGAATATAAGGTGGCCAGCCAGTATTTCCTAGAGGTTCGAAATTTGCAATTTTAGGGCCATTACGTAATATTTCCGCAATGTCTTCATGCGTAGTGTAAGCGGTCTTAATGTCAAATTCTTTAGCGTTCAATTTAAAGAAATCTTTCCACGAAACGCTTTCAAAATCGGTCAAATTCCTTTCCTTCTGAATTGATTTGCCTGAATCAATTTCATTTTTAAGTTTCCAATTTACCATAAAGGGATGAAAAAGAACAGCGTAGGATTCGAAAATTAATGGGCAGCATGCGGTTAGAAAAAACCATATGGCACTTTCGTCTGTTAAAGTCCCATCGACTCGTTCGAAACCAAGTGTTGTGAAGTAATCTACCCATTTGGGCAGTGAAGGGCTAATTCGCTTCATTTTAAATCTTCATCTCCGGAATATCTCCTTCCACGATAAGCGTACCTGCAGTTTTAGCCATAATTTCATCAACGCTGACACCCGGTGCGCGTTCCAGTAATTTAAATCCTAAAGGAGTTACATCCAATACGGCTATTTCAGTTACAATACGCTTTACGCACCCGACACCTGTAAGGGGCAGTGTACATTTAGGTAATAATTTCGATTCACCTTTAGGGTTAGTATGTTGCATGGCAACAATAATGTTTTTTGCCGATGCTACAAGGTCCATTGCACCACCCATACCCTTTACCATTTTACCCGGTATTTTCCAGTTGGCTATATCGCCTTCCTGGCTTACTTCCATAGCGCCCAGTACTGTCAGGTCAACTTTGCCGGCACGTATCATGCCAAAGCTTTCAAACGAATCGAAGTAAGATGCTCCGGGCAATACAGTTACTGTTTCTTTACCTGCGTTAATAAGGTCGGCATCTACTTCACTTTCTTTTGGGTATGGCCCTGTGCCTAATATTCCATTTTCCGATTGAAGGATAATAGTCATTCCTTTAGGAATATAATTAGCCACCAGTGTAGGAATTCCTATACCGAGGTTAACATACATTCCATCTCTTAGTTCCTGTGCTATGCGTTTAGCGATTCCGTTTTTATCAAGCATGGTTCATTAACTTAAAATTGTTTTACGTTCAATACGTTTCTCGTAGTTCTTTCCTTCAAAAATGCGGTGTACATAAATGCCCGCTACATGCACTGAGTCGGGGTCAATTTCACCGGGCTGTACCAAATGTTCTACTTCGGCAATGGTTATGTTACCCGCTTTGGCCATGGGTACGCTATAATTGCGTGTTGTCTTTCTGAATAAAAGGTTACCCAATGTATCACCCTTCCATGCTTTTACTATTGAGAAGTCAGCATGCAAGGCCATCTCCATTAAATATTTTTTACCGTTAAACTCACGTACCTCTTTGCCTTCGGCTACTTCGGTGCCGTAACCGGCAGGGGTAAAGAAGGCAGGGATACCAAGCCCGGCCATAGCTATGCGTGTTGCCAATGTACCCTGAGGAACCAAATCAACCTGCAATTCGCCTTGCAAAAATTGCCTTTCAAATTCAGCATTCTCCCCAACGTATGATGACATCATCTTTTTTATCTGTCGTGTTTTAAGCAGCAAGCCAAGACCAAAATCATCAACACCTGCGTTATTCGATATACAGGTCAAACCTTTCACGCCTTTTTTCAGCAGGGCAGCTATACAGTTTTCAGGAATACCGCACAAACCAAAACCGCCCAGCATAAGTGTCATGCCATCTTTAATATCGGCAATAGCCTCATCGGCATTTTTATATACTTTGTTCATATACTTTCAATTTCAGGCGAATTTAAAGATTATTTAATTCCAAGGCAGTAACAGGTAATACATAACTGAGTTTTAACTCATTATGACCTTGTTCTATCTTTTATTTGGAGTATTACATAGAAAAGAGATTATTGAAAATAAATAGCGATAGATAAATGAGATACAATCGGTTATCTTTGCAATCCTTTTAGGGAAATAATGAGTACATCGTTAGTTACGGGAGGAGCCGGATTTATTGGCGCACATGTTGTAAACGAGTTAATAAAACTCGGGCATAAGGTTGTGGTACTCGATGATTTAAGCGGAGGCTTTAAAGAGAACATTAACCCCAAAGCCACATTTGTTCAGGGTTCGGTAACCGACCATTTGCTGGTAACACGCTTATTTGAAGAGTATAAATTCGATTATGTGTATCATCTTGCGGCTTATGCTGCAGAGGGATTGAGTCATTTTATAAAGAGATTCAATTACACCAACAACCTTATAGGCAGTGTAAATCTTATTAATGAATCGGTGAAGCATAAAGTAAAGTGCTTTGTGTTTACTTCTTCAATAGCTGTCTATGGTGCGTTAAAGCCACCTATGTCAGAAGATCTGCCTCCTGTTCCTGAGGACCCTTACGGAGTGGCAAAGTATGCTGTTGAGATGGACCTCCGTACTACGCATGAAATGTTCGGGTTGAACTATGTTATTTTCCGTCCGCATAATGTATATGGCGAATACCAGAACATAGGCGACCGCTACCGTAACGTTGTAGGCATATTCATGAACCAGTTAATGCAGGGCAAGCCGTTAACTATTTTCGGCGATGGCAAGCAAACAAGGGCATTCAGTTATATAGGCGATGTTGCTCCGCATATAGCCAACTCGGTAAATATTAAAGAGGCATATAACCAGGTGTTCAATATTGGCGCTGATAAAGATTATTCGGTGAATGAACTTGCTGAAGTTACCATTAAAGCCATGGGAATGAATGAACCCATACGTTACCTGCAGGCACGTAATGAAGTGGTAAATGCATATTCAGACCATAGCAAAGCAAAAAGAGTTTTTGGAGATAAGAAATTCACTTCTCTCGAAGTAGGGCTTACAATAATGGCTAAATGGGCCAAAGGTGCCGGAATAAGAAAGAGCACAAGGTTTAAAGAAATAGAGATTTTGGAAAAGCTTCCGCCTGTTTGGCTGGAAGATTGATATAATAGTGCTACCCGATTGAGGAAAATATTATTTATAACATCTCACCGTAATAACCGCTCGCCAGGTCAACGTTTCCGCTTTGAGCAGTATTACCAGTTCCTTGAACAGAACGGATATAAATGCGATGTCTCTTTTATAGTTGGCCCTGCTGATGATGTTTTCCTTTACAGGAAAGGAAACTACCTGAAGAAGCTAAAATTGCTTATTAAATCAGTTTGGATAAGGTTGCGTGATTTGCGCAGGGCGAATGATTACGACATAATATTTATATATCGCGAGGCATTGCTGATAGGTTCAATATTTTTTGAAAAGCGTTTCCGTAAAAAGAAAGCCAAACTTGTTTTTGATTTTGACGATTCGGTATGGCTATATGATACATCGGAAGCCAATAAACGTTTTGAATGGCTGAAAGACCCGGGCAAGACGGCTAAGCTGGTAGCATTGTGCGATATGGTTTTTGTAGGTAATCAATATCTTGCCGACTATGCTTTGCAGTTCAATAGCGAAGTAAAAATAGTTCCCACTACTATTGATACAGAAGAATATAAACGCGAAGCCAGTGTAAAGAAAGATGATAAAATTGTGATTGGCTGGACGGGTAGCATTACTACAATAAAGCATTTTGAATATGCTGCACCTATTTTAAGAAGGCTGAAAGAGAAATATGGAGATAAGCTTGTAATAAAGGTTATCGGCGACAGGAACTATGTACATAAAGGATTAGGGATACAGGGTATGCCCTGGAACAAGGAAAACGAAATCAGGGAACTCTCTACATTCGATATAGGAATTATGCCATTGCCTAACGACCAGTGGTCGAAAGGGAAATGTGGCCTTAAAGGGTTGCAATATATGGCACTGGAAATTCCAGCGGTTATGTCGCCTGTAGGTGTGAACTGTGATATAATACAAGATGGAGTAAATGGTTTTGTAGCTGATAAAGAGGATGAGTGGGTTGAGAAGCTGACAAAGTTGATTGAGAATAAAGAACTGCGGGAAAAGATGGGTAAAGAGGCCCGCAAAACTGTTATTGAAAAGTACTCTAAAGAAGCACAGAAGGGCAATTACCTTAAGTATTTTAACGAACTGTTAGCTAAGTAAATACTACTTAGAAAGCAACCACACAGCCAGCATAAGGCAACCAAAGCCTGCAATGTGACGTAATTGAAGCAAGTTTGTTTTAAATACTACAGCTGAAAAAACAACAAATACCACCAGTGTTATTACTTCCTGGATAACCTTAAGCTGTAATAGGGAAAATGGTCCACCATTACCTTCAAACCCTATGCGGTTGGCAGGCACCTGGAAACAATATTCAAATAAGGCTATGCCCCAACTGATAAGGATTACTGCAAAGAGAGGCAGGCTTTCCCAGCCCTTCATCTGTTTAAACTTAAGATGGCCATACCATGCAAAAGTCATGAAGGTATTGGATAGTATGAGGAATACAATAGTGAAAATCCCTTTTTTCATAGGTGAAGTATTAGGTTCACAAAATTAAAGGATAAAAGGCAGGTTGTAAAAACTAAAAACACCTTCTGCAGGAACAGAAAGTGCTTCATAACACGGGGGGACAAGTTAAATCGTTGTATTTTTATTTATATACGTCCTATTTATATTACCAAATCTAGTCAACTTTCTTTCAAAAGCAAATTTATGGCAGGTATTTACTGGTAATGAGGGAAATAGCTCCATAATATTACCCTGCATATTAATAAGCCTGTTCCCCTTCAACACGCTAAAAATGCATACATTCGTGGTTCTAAAAAAAGAGGGATAGCTGTGAACAGGCATTTTTCGGTAATAATAGGATGTATTCTTCTTATACTGTGTTCATGTAACAGGGGTGTTATGTACCAGAAGTATGTAACTATTCCCGATAATATCTGGATGGCAAGCCAACCTGTATCTTTCACGGTTTCGGTATCTCCAACCGATACGGTTAGCTATTACGATGTATTTATTAATGTACGCAATACCGACAGTTACGATTTCAGTAACCTTTATTTATTTGTAGATATTACCAACCCGGCCCATGTAACCGAGCGTGATACCTTTGAATGCCCTTTGGCTATGGAGTCGGGGAAATGGTTAGGACATGGCCTTGGTGATATTTGGGATAACAAGATTAGATTTATAGAAGATAAGCGTTTCGGCAAAGGCGATTATACATTTACATTTACACAGGCCATGAGAGTTGATAAACTGCCTGCGATAATGGATATGGGCCTGACAATTGAGAAATCTCCTCCATCGCGACCAAAAACTAACTGATTATATATTCTATGAAAGTAATAGACCATCTTAAAAAAGCAAAGTCAACTTTATTCTCGTTCGAGATATTACCCCCGCTAAAAGGTAAAAGCATACACTCTATTAATGAGAGTATTGATCCGTTACTGGAGTTTCATCCTTCGTTCATAAACGTTACTTACCACCGCGAAGAATACATTTATAAAAAGCGTGAAGGCGGTTACCTGGAAAGGATACCTGTTCGCAAGCGTCCCGGCACAGTGGGTATATGCGCTGCTATCATAAACAAGTATAAAATAGATACTGTTCCTCACCTTATATGCGGTGGTTTTTCGAAAGAAGAAACAGAGAATGCATTAATTGACTTACAATTTTTAGGAATAGATAATGTACTTGCACTGCGTGGCGACGCTGTGAAATCGGAAACACATTTTTTACCCGAGCCTGGTGGAAATGAACATGCCATTGATTTAGTTAAACAGATTGTGGAGCTGAATGAAGGCAAGTATCTGAATGAGGAAGCATCGGAAGCAAGTACGCCTACCGGTTTTTGCATTGGTGTGGCAGGTTACCCCGAAAAGCATTTTGAATGCCCTAACTTTAAGAGCGACCTGAAACACCTGAAAGCTAAAATAGACGCAGGTGCAGAATATATAGTTACCCAGCTTTTCTATAATAACGAATATTACTTTGAATATGTAAAGGCCTGCAGAGATATGGGCATAACTGTGCCCATTATACCGGGTGTAAAGCCCATCTCGACCAAAAAACAGATGCAGAGCCTGCCTAAGTTTTTCCATGTGGAAATACCGGAAGAACTGGCCGATGGCATAGACAAATGCAAAAGTGATGCCGAAGCTAAGGAAGTTGGAATAGAGTGGGGTATAAAGCAATGCAAAGAGCTGATTAAAGGCGGTGCGCCCTGCATTCACTTCTACACCATGGGTAAATCGGAAGCGGTGAAAAAAATAGCGAAGGCTATTTTCTAGAAAGGTTTTCGATTACATATTTTCCTAACACATCGAATTCAACATTCGCTTCATGGCCTGCTTTCAGGTTTTGAAAGTTGGTATGCTTGAATGTGTAAGGTATAATAGCAACAGAGAATGAATCGGCTGTAACATTAGCAATAGTAAGGCTTACGCCATTAATCGCGATAGAACCCTTCTGAACAATATATTTCCTGTCGCTTTTATTTATCGAGAATGTAAATACGTGGCTGCCTGCCAGTTTTTTTACCGATTTGCATTTTACCGTAGCATCCACATGTCCGAGAACAAAGTGACCATCTATGCGGCCATTGGCTGCCATAGAGCGTTCAAGGTTTATTTTATCCCCTTTCTTTAAGTACTTCAGGTTGGTGCGGTTCAATGTTTCCTCCACAGCCATAACACGGTATTGCTTTTTAGTAAATGGTATTACCGACAGGCATGCTCCGTTATGCGAAAGACTTTCGTTTTTTTTCAATTTTGATGCAAACGATACCTTAATTGTAAGAATAAGATTGCCTTTTTCTTTAGCAATATCTTTTACAATTCCCTGTTCTTCTATTATGCCGGTAAACATATTGTACGTTTTGCAAAACAAAAGTAACATTAAAGGCCTTATAAATAATAGCCCCGCCATTTATGGCGGGGTAAAGGAATCCCACTCCCCATGCCCCTCTCCCGTTTTGGGAGAGGGGATTAAGGGGTGAGGGCACATTGACCCCGACTTGAAAGTCGGGGCTATTTAAGTAATGGCTTAAGAATCCTTGTAATTTTGAACATAAATAAGAAGGATTTGCCCAAAATACTTGTCATACGTTTTAGTTCCATTGGCGATATAGTGCTTACTACACCTATAGTGCGCTGTATTAAAAAGCAAATGCCAGGTGTGCAATTGCACTACCTTACCAAGAAGGCATTTTCCGCTGTAATAGAGGCAAACCCATATATTGATAAGTTTTATACTATCGATAAGGATGTAGATGAAGTAATTGAGGACTTGAAAAAAGAGAACTACGATTTTATTGTAGACCTGCACCATAACCTGCGTACTATGCAGGTAAAACGAGGATTAAAGAAATCATCGGCCAGTTTCCCCAAATTGAACATTGAAAAGTGGTTAATGGTGAACCTTAAGGTTAACAAACTGCCTAATGTGCATATAGTGGACAGGTATTTTGAAACAGTAAAGGAGTTGAATGTAAAAAGTGATGGTGATGGGCTCGACTATTTTATTCTTGCACAAGATGAGGTAGATATTAGCTCTCTGCCTGCCACGCACCGCAATGGATATATAGGTTTTGCCATAGGTGCTAACTTCGCAACTAAGCAGCTACCGGTTCACAAAATAGTATCTATCTGCAAACAGATAAACTCACCTATTGTATTGTTAGGTGGAAAAGAAGATGAAGAAAAGGCAAAGCAGATTGAGCAAGCCGTCGGAGATAAAATATACAACGCTTGCGGAAAATATAACATCAATCAGTCAGCATCATTGGTAAGGCAGGCAAAGAGGATAGTTACGCACGATACAGGATTAATGCATATAGCAGCCGCTTTTAAGAAGGATATTATTTCAGTCTGGGGCAATACAATACCTGAGTTTGGAATGTATCCATATAAACCTGGAGAAGGTTCACATATAATAGAAGTAAAGGGGTTAAGTTGCCGCCCCTGTTCTAAGCTGGGTTATAAAGTCTGCCCTAAAAAGCACTTTAAGTGCATGGAGCAGATAAGCGAAGAAGAAATTGTGAAGTATATCTAAGCCACGTCCTTCACAGACTTCTTTTCCGGTACAGTTTGTTTTGCCGCCTGCTGTTCTTTCAGGTAAGGTATATAGTATTTTTCGTAGAAAGTCTGCTTGGAATTATTGAAGGATTCAATACCGCCGAGTTTATCAATTACCCAAACATAACACCATGCCAGGTCAATTTGGTGAGGCAGGAAGCCTGCCCTTGCGCTACGTGGGAAAAGATGATGGTTGTTGTGCCATTCGCCAGCTACATATCCAGGCCAATATTGGTTAATTGACATATCGTCCCAACAGAAATCAACGCCTTTCTGGCGTTTATCTTTTCCTTTACCGTGGCCTTCAAAGTTAAATGTACGTACCCCAACGGCCCATAGTACTGCCCAGCCAAAAATGGCACAGGCCAATGCATTACCACCAATCAAGTAAAATGCACCATACCAGAAGGCCCAGTTCAATAATGTATGTGCTATGGTACGTGCAGGGTGTGCAATGGTCCCCCATTTCTGGTATTGCTCGTAAGTATTAGGTGTAACACCTGTGTGGTCAATAAATAAACAAATCCGTTCGTAATCTTCCTTACTCAGGTTCTTGTTAATCGATTGGTGATTGGTATCGGCAAGAAAGCAATAGAGGAAACCGCAGTTGGCATTGTATGGGTCGCCAGGCTGGTCTGATTTGCTGTGGTGCACATGGTGTGATACTATGTACATTTCCTCAGGTATAACCTTAATTACAATATTCTGTGTAATGAAACGCCAGAATTTATTTTTGAATGCGTATGCCCTATGTGTGCCATAACGGTGATACCATATAGTGCCATGCGAACCCATGCATATCATACTATAAACAAAGCCTACAATGCAAAGCTGCCAGCTAAAATATTTTACAAAGAAGATTACAAAGAATGGTATAAGGCATATAACCCAAAACCAGCCAATGAAATTCATCCAGTTCTTTTTCGTTCTGAAGATATTCTGGCGGTAAAAAAACTCCTTAAGTATCTGGGCGTTGGTAGGTTTAATAAGGTTGCCCTTATCATCTTGCCAGCCATATCCGGGAGGCTCCAGTACAATGTCTATAAATGCCATTGCTATATTTTTGAAGTGTTAAAGATATACTTTATTATACTAACTGTCAAATTTGGAAGGTTATAGAAGCGCGTTTATTGTCTTAGTTTGCCAAAGGCACGAATCTATAAAGCATTGTTAGAAATTTATGTGAAGTAAATCACTCTTTATATGGTAAGGGCGATATAAACGAGGAACATTATAAAATTTAACAACTGAAAATCAGTGTCTTATATATAAATATCTACTAATACGATAGATTTTATATTGTTTGTATCAAAATTCCATTTAGTTTTGCCGCCATAAATGAAAAAGCAAGTTGTTACATATTGGAATTCGATGTCACACACCAGGGGGATGTGCATGTGTTGCTATCCTGTGCGATGTTGGAAGGACGATATGTTGTCTCGGTAAACGAGACAGTTTAGCAGAGAGAAAAACCCTTCCGAAAAAAACGGAAGGGTTTTTTTATGAATAAAAAAGAACAAATAAAATTTAAACAATACATAGATGAAAAGCTTCAGAACAGAAATAGAAAATCCGCAGGTAGAAAAAGATATAATTGAACTGGAAGAAAAGATACACCAGTTTAAATCGGGAAATATACCGGAACAGAAATTCCGTAGTCTGCGTTTGGCCCGTGGTATATATGGACAACGCCAACCGGGTGTGCAGATGATTCGTATAAAATTGCCTTATGGCAGGGTTACGCCCAAACAGTTAATTGCTATTGCGGATATAAGCGATGAATACTCTACCGGTATTTTGCACCTTACCACCAGGCAAGATGTGCAGATACATTACGTGAGCCTCGACAGAACACCTGAGTTATGGACCAGACTGGAACAGGATGATATTACCATTCGTGAGGCTTGTGGTAATACCGTACGTAATGTAACAGCCTCAGACAAAGCGGGCATTGACCCTAACGAACCTTTTGATGTTACACCTTATGCGCATGCTGTGTTTAGTTACTTTTTGCGCAAACCATTTGGACAGGAACTGGGCCGTAAAATAAAAATTGCCTTCTCGAGCAGTGAAGAAGATACAGCCTTCACCTATATACACGACTTAGGGTTCATTCCAAAACTGAAAATAGAAAATGGAGTTGAGGAAAGAGGTTTTAAAGTGTTGTTAGGAGGTGGTCTGGGCGCACAACCTTTCCTTGCACAGACGGCTTTTGAGTTTCTGCATGAAAATAAATTAATACCATTTATTGAAGCTGCTATACGCGTATTCGACAGGCATGGAGAGCGCCTCAGCCGGCATAAAGCAAGGATTAAGTTCCTCATTAATAAAATAGGCCTTGTTGAATTTTTGAGGTTGGTGGAAGAAGAAGATACAGCGGTAGCGAACAAGGAATATGTTATTAAAAGAAATATTCCGTTGACTGTTGTTCCTGCGCAGAGGGTATTTACTACACTGAGGCCTGCTGACGAGGCATTGTATAAAATATGGAAAACGACAAATACTTTTAAGCAGAAGCAGGAAGGTTTTTATGGAGTATATATTAAGGTGCAATTAGGAAATATAAGCACTACCAAAGCAAGAGAGTTGGCAAATGCTGTTAGCCTATATGCAGCCGATGATATTCGCATTACCGTTAACCAGGGCTTTTTACTGCGCTATGTAAGAGAAGCTGCATTGTTGCCTTTGTATATTCAATTAAAGCAGTTGGGATTGGCTACGCCGGGATTTGATTCAGTTGGCGATATTACTTCCTGCCCGGGTACTGATACCTGCAATTTAGGTATTTCCAACAGCACACAGGTCAGCAAAGAACTGGAGAAAGTTATTTATAATGAATACCCAGAACTGATTTATAACCGAGATATTAAAATTAAAATCAGCGGCTGCATGAACGCATGCGGGCAACATGCACTGGCGCAAATCGGTTTTCATGGCAGCTCTTTTAAAGTGGGCGCTCATGTGGTACCAGCATTGCAAGTACTGTTAGGCGGTGGTACATTGGGCGATGGCAAAGGTCGTATATCTGATAAAGTGATAAAGGTTGCCAGCAAACGTGCGCCTGAGGTATTACGTACAATCTTAGATGATTATAAGCTGAATGGATTGGAAGGAGAAAATTTTAATACTTATTATTTGCGCAACGGAGAAAACTACTTCTACCAATTACTTAAAACCCTTGGCGATAATAGCGACCTGAAAGATGAAGACTATATAGACTGGGGCAGCAGCGATAAATTTAAAACAGCCATTGGAGTGGGTGAATGCGCATCAGTAATAATTGACCTTGTTGCTACGTTGTTATATGAAGCAGAAGAGAAACTGGCCTGGAGCGCTGAAGCTTTTGATAACAAGCAATGGAGCGATAGTATATACCATAGCTATGCAGCTATAATAAGCGCAGCTAAATCTTTGTTGCTTGATAAAGAAGTTCATGTAAATACTCAGCATGGCATTATCAACGATTTTGATAAGCACTTTGTTGAAACCGGCGAAATAGTAGTGGAAGGTTCGTTTAAAGAACTGGCATTGCTGATACAGGAGCGAGAACCGTCGAAGGAATTTGCTGAAGAATACTTTGACAAGGCGAATGCATTTTTTGTGCGAGCCAAAGAATACCGTAAGCAGGAAGTAGAATTACAAACCGTTTAATCTTTTTAGAACTAATGAAAACAAAAATATATCCGAAATTAACTGTAGTGGGCGCGGGCCCGGGTGATTCAGATTTGATTACACTGAAAGGTATCAATGCATTGAGTGAGGCCAATGTGGTACTTTACGATGCGTTGATTAACCCCGAGTTATTAAACTATGCACCTGTAGATGCATTGAAAGTATACGTAGGTAAACGCAATAAAAACCATACCTACACACAGGAGCAGATAAACTCTAAAATAGTTGAATATGCACACAAGTATGGTCACGTGGTGCGTTTAAAGGGCGGCGATCCATTTGTATTCGGCAGGGGTTCAGAAGAGATAAAATATGCCGAGCTTTTCGAAATTGAAACTGCTGTTGTGCCCGGAATATCAAGCTCTATTGGAGTTCCCGGCTCAGCAGGAATACCGGTTACACACAGGGGAGTGAGTGAAAGCTTTTGGGTTATAACCGGCACCACCAGTTCGGGTGAACTTTCTGAAGATGTGAAGAAAGCAGCAGATACTGATGCTACGGTAGTAATACTAATGGGTGTGAATAAACTATCGCAGATAGTAGAAATATTCCGCAAGGCGGGCAAAGGAAAAACAGGGGCAGCCATTATTCAGAATGGAACATTGCCTGATGAGAATATTGCTATTGGCAACGTAAATACAATTGTGGATATAGCTGCGCAACAAGAAATAGAAGCACCTGCGGTGATAATTATTGGTGAAGTTGTGAAACTGCACAACAGGTTCCCTTTGCACCTGGCCGATTTAAAACATTTACTCAACTAATTTCAAAAATGAGCACAACAAAGAACAAATTATTTCCTGTATTTCTGAAGCTTGAAAAGTTCAGGGTGCTGATTGTGGGGGGCGGTAAGGTGGCGCTGGAAAAGGTTAATGCAGTGTTACAAAACAGCCCTGCCACAAGAATTTCGCTGGTGGGCATAACCGTGTCCGATGAAATTTTTGCACTGGGCAAACAGTTCCCTAATCTTTCTGTATATCAGCGGCCCTTTCTTACTAATGACCTAGACGAAAAGGATTTTGTAATAGTAGCGGTAAATAACAGGGAAGTAAGTCATGAAATAAGACTGGAGGCTGAAAAGCGGAAAATAATAACCAATGTTGCCGATACTCCTGAGCAATGCGATTTTTACCTTGGCTCTATAGTGCAGAAGGGCCATGTGAAAATTGCAGTATCGACAAATGGTAAGTCTCCTACTATCGCCAAACGTATAAAAGAGACCCTTCAGGAGAGTTTTCCTGACGAAATAAACGATTCTGTCACAAATCTTTCGAAACTAAGAGTATATCTTAGCGGTGATTTCTCTGCAAAGGTGAAAAAGCTGAATGAAATAACTTCTACTCTTTCTACGGAAGAAGGGCAAAAGAAGCATAAGAAAATTAAACGGCAACGTTTAGTATATTCCATTTTCTTTGCGGTCATTTTGTTAGTTACAGGCTATATTTTTGCTTTCTATGTGCCACCCGGAACAATTTCTGTTCTGGCAGGTAAAATAGATGTAACGCAATGGCGATTTGCATTAATTGGATTTACCGCAGAGGTTATTAATGGTGCACTAGGAATGGCTTACGGGGTTACTACTACTACGCTTCTATTATCTGCGGGTATTGCACCTGCATTCACTTTAATTATAGTGCATATACTGGAAGTGTTTACCGCAGGCAGCACAGGATTAATTCATTACAAAATGGGTAACGTGAATAAGAAACTGTTGCGTGGCCTATTGTTACCGGGCATACTGGGTGCAGTAATAGGCGCATATATACTTTACTCCTTCAGGCAATACAACAACATTATTAAGCCAGTTGTGTCGGTATATACGCTTATTCTTGGTGTGCAGATAATTTACAAAGCACTGAGAAAAGTGCGTGTAAAGAATAAGATAAAG
>Ga0206835_1004_pt1 | contig 33648 bp, 34 predicted proteins | sample Alteio_BWOrgCont_31_FD_152853 | JGI IMG/M metagenome (GOLD analysis project Ga0206835, IMG submission 152853) | Enriched cells from forest soil in Barre Woods Harvard Forest LTER site, Petersham, Massachusetts, United States -... | ecosystem: Environmental > Terrestrial > Soil > Temperate forest >...
TGGTCACAGAATTCCAGATCAGGAGTAGAGATGGCAGACGAGGATTTGCAGGCAGAAGTGGAACGGTTGCGGGCAGAGAACGAGAAGCTCAAGAACAAGGGCGTTCGCGGGTTGAGTCTGAAGGTGAGCGAGAAAGGCGCGGTATCGCTCTATGGCATCGGCCGGTTTCCCGTGACCTTATATAAGGAGCAATGGGCAAAGATTCTCGGCATGGCAGGCGAGATCGAGGCCTTCCTCCGAGACAACGACCACTTGCTCAAGGCCAAAGAGTAGGAATTCCCCGCGTCGGGAAATGAGAAATCCCGACGTCGGGAAATCGGCAGAGAAGCTCGGGTTGAAACAGAGCTAGAATGTTAGCCATGAAAAGGCGTGCACCAAGCATCGCTTTGATGATCGGGCTTATAGGTATTGGCTCTTTCGCTCAGGCCTCCGCGGAAAAGGCGGTGCAAGCTACTGTCTGCGACATTGTCAATAATCCGCTTCAATTCAAAGGGAGATTGGTGCAAGTGCGAGCACAGGTTTGGCCTGACATCCACGACTATGACCAGATTTGGATGAACGAGTCTCCTGTGTCCTCGATGCAAGTTGGCAAGGCCTGCCGTTTTCTGCCTGCTAAGTTCAAAACTCCAACCGAACTAGCCGGGAGTGCTGCATTCGGCACGTTCTCGGGCAGAGTTATAGACAATCCTGCATACTTTGCGTCCCGTATTTTCCCCCAAACAAGCAAGCGTTCGAAAGTGATGCTCTTGATCGAACAGGAATCGGACATTTACGGTAAGCGAGACTATTTGAACGGACCTATTCCAATCTTGCAACTCTACGATCAGCAGAGCGGTTCTTTCATTAGACCTCAATAGTGTGTAGCTAGTTGGATGAAGAGTTTTTTGCGCTCTCTCGTGATTGGTGACATTAAGGATAGTGCGATTGCAGAGTGTTGGCGTTTGCGACTTTAGCTCCGAAAGTCTGGTTTCGAGCGAGTTCGCAACCCAGAGTCGAAGTTACTCAAAGCGCCGTTTCTAAGAAGTTCGGCCGTGGGAGTCAGATCGTTGTTTGGCAAGATGGCCGATCGTGGTGTCCAATTCCTCCAGGGGCGCGGCGAAAATGTGGCGAGTTTTTATGATCGTCATTCTAGCTAGCCCTGCGGGAATCAGAAGATTCTCGCACTTGGTCTCTGTGCGAGCTGTTACTCGATGAAACGGCAGGATGAGGAATATTACGGTGGACTGCGCGAAGCGGTTTTGGAGCGAGACGGCCGCCGATGCAGCGGGTGCCCTAATTTGGAAGGCCGCAAGCTGACCGTCCATCATCGGGTGCCAGGCGTTTCCAAGCTGGAGCTGATGATAACGCTGTGTACGGCGTGCCATGCCATTGTGGAGCGAACGCAGATGGTGTTGTCGGAGATGACGCCGCTGCTTTTAGTGTTGTGGCGTGAGAAACATCCCGACGGGAAAGAACAGCTTTTGCTCCCGATGAATGCGTCGATTGCGGAGGTAGTCGAGCAGCTTACGCTGCCCGTGATTGAAGGCGGCTCTGGAGAGCCGCTCGAATAGAGAAGCCGCCTGAAAAAGCGGCATAGACATCCCCAACTATAGATGGCCGTTCGGCTTCAATTTAATATCTACTTGCGGATCGTTATCTTCGGCCACGGGGGCCAGCAGTTGGGAGTACGCGACATATCCTGGCGCGGTAATCTTCACTACTAATTTAGTTTGGGCCGGAATCAGCACTCGATATACCCCGTCTCGCCCAGAACTGAATCTGATAAATCGGTCGGGATCACCTTGGAATTCAATTGTTATTGTTGCAGTAACAGGAGATCCATCCGAACTAGATGTGACAGTCCCGGAAAGAATTCTATTGGGAGGACCAAGATGAAGGGTAATCTGCTTATTAGACTCTGCCTCAGTGAGTCGAATGCGTACTGGACTTGGATTATAGAATGAAGAAGTCCCTCCCGGATACCGGCTATTTACCTCGTCGAGATACGGAGCTATGACGTAGTCTCCATACTTGAGATCTTCGACTGTAAAGATACCATCTTTATTAGTTTGGACACGTTTGCGATAAGTGCTGGTTGGGCTAGCTCCGACAACATCAACCATATATTGGGCTGCAGGCTTGCCTTCGTGGGTAATCAACACTCCACTCACGACACCCATTGCTGGAGAGCTAGGTGGTGTTGATTCTTGTCCCCGCGCACAGATTAACAAGAGTAGCGATAATGCGGCCAATATCGTCGCAGAGCGTGGCATCGCGTCAAATCTCCAATTTGTTATTTTGGCACTGGGGTCAGCGGTACAATCTGAGCGGTTGAACCGTCGACATAGATTGCTTGCCAAAGAACGCCATATGTAGGCTTGCCTAAGGTTTGCGCCAGAGAACCGGCTTTACAGTATTGCCACAAATCGGGGTTAATAGAAAAACCACAAGTACCCGGAACTGGTGGCGAGCACGCGTTGGTGCTCAGGTAATCCGTGAATACGCCCGAGACCCCGTCCCAAGCAGCGCAATTTGCAGGCGCAGGTTGCCTATTTTTGCACGTGTTAGTGCTCAGGTTCGCAAAATTTTCTTGCATGGGGACATTCCCAACCGGGCGGTTACTAACATCGACAATTTGATATTGGAGTTGCCGCTCGGTGCCGTTCTGAGAAGCGACAACGCAGACATTAGATTTAGTCGTGAAATCGCTAAAGAACAACATACCGGCTGGCTGCCCTACATTGGCAGTGCCACTGGGTACATAATGTCCGATTCTACATTGTTTGAAATCCAAGGCCCCAATCTCAATGTCTCCGGGAGAGGACTGTGCTGCTGATCCCACAGCCACCCCTGTCACTAATGCAGATCTGGTATTAATGGTCGCAATTGAGGTGTTTGCGCTGGACCAGGAATAGAAGCTATCAATAACGCTACCGTCAGCGGAGTCACATCCGTCATGGGCTTCGACGTCCGCCTGATTTTGAAAAGCCAAAGGCACTCCAAGCGGGTCTGGCGCAAACCAAACTGGTGGGAGATATGCACAACAACTCGCACAACCATACGAAACATGACCAAACCTCAAGTCGTAAATTACTTTTCCCTCAAATAGGCTCCCAATACCCTTATTGGTTAGATCGCTAAATTGATAAGACCCAGAGCTAAGGTCTGCTGGCAGGGTCTTACCATCTTTGTCAGGAACTTGGTCGTGGATGAGATCCCCGATGTCGATCCACATCTGATCATCTGGCTGCAATGTCTGTTCAAGCTGATATTTTTCAGCGCCTCGGTTGTAGTAGATAGTGAACGCCGCCTTGATTGGCTTTGTTCCACCGTTTCCTGCAGTAACAATGGAGTCGTGGTCTCTATCAACCTCCCATTTGCCTCCTTCCCAGCGAAAAGTCATTTGATCGGAGAAGGGAGTCTGAGCGCCATAACGTAGGGTCTTATCATAACTTGCTGCTACCGCCATGACTTCATCGGGTAAACCGTTTGTCTTCAAAATCACGGCTGACCAGTGAGCGTCTTTTGGAATGGTTCCGTCCAACAGCTTCGCAACATCGATCCGGCGTGTTTCATAGGGTTGTAGCTGTAATGCTGGCCCAAAAGTCTTTCCGGTCGTGGTTTCCGTGCGCCAGTTGAACTGAAGTGTAGCGTTTACTTTGTGTTCAGAAGTGTTACGGACAAAGAGTTGAGGCTGAAGTATGGTCCCGCGGAAATGCCATCGCTGGATCAGGGTTGGTTAAAGCGAGCATGGGCGCTCGTAGGGTCCAGGTGCCTGTGCGGGCAAAATCTCTTTCGCTTACTGGAGATTTCGGATCGCGATCAAACATTTTCAAATTGGCAGAGAAGCCACCCTCTTCATCGAATAAAACATGAACCGTGTCGAGTGAACCTGCATGCGCAGCGCTCTCTATCTTGACGCCACCATAGGTTCCGCTCAAGCCAGATTGTTTCAGGATTTCGCGCACGGAATACCTGCCTGTCTGCCGTGGACCCAATGCAATCTTCTGCCTGCTCGACTTACCGCTTGCATCGAAGAGTGTGAGCGTCAAATCTAAAGTGTATTTCCCCTGATTGCTCAGAATCAGTGAATCCTGAACCGAATCGCGCGGCAGCCACCAGACGCCTTCTCTGCTGACCTGATCATAATTTTCTACTTCATTGATGGCGTCGAGATGAAAAGCCAGGGGATGACCCATATCATGTGCCATGACGGCTGCATAGAGATTCAACAATCCCTTCGAATGATAGCGCAGAACGAGAGAGCCATAGGATCCGATCAGTTGAGGTGCAACAGACTGAAGGGTCGTATTGATATCCACGGATTGAACTTCTTGAGGCTTAATGACGATTGGATTAAACGGATATTCAGAGCCATCGGCGGCGCGTATGGCGGGCGTCACTGTCAGATCGGAGATTCGCAAATTGTTTCTAATCTGGAGTTCGCTGTCCCAACTGCCCTCTGTTGTCCAATAAGGAACAAACTGTTCGTAGTCCTTTGCGGCAACGATATGCTGGTTTGTTGGTGCAGACGTTTCAATAGCATTTTGAGCACTTGATTGCGGAGTTGTACGTTGTTGGCTTGAGGCAGATGAGGCGAAATATCCAAGGACGAGCAGAAGCGAGAAAAATGTGCGCATCACAGTTACGCTCCAGATGGTGAATGGAACAGCAACATCTAATTGGGCGGGAATTTGGAGGGGAGTATTCCAGCCTATCGAGGGGCCCCGTGACTCGCCACATTACCCGACAAAGCGTCAAATGGTCAATAATAAATTTCAATCAATGGCGTTGTCCTGGCTAAATGGGGATGTGCGGAGGTGGTCGAGCAGCTCACGCTGCCCGTATAGAGGACGCGGGCACATCTATGACGGTAAGACATCTAGCAGTCCCTGTTCGTGGAGCATGAAGCCCCTGCCGTGATGGTTCTCGATCAATCCGCGTAATCCGCACTGCGCGTCGAGCTTCTTCCGCAGGCGTTTCACGACGGAGTGAACCGCATTCTCGCACAGGAGCTCGCAAGCCGGTACAAGTCGTCTGGCTTGGACCCGGATGGTTTGGCATTCAAGGCGTTTGACGTTCAAGGCGTTCCCGTCACGATTCTCGTCGACGAAAACGGCAAGGTTGTCCATTATTGGGTTGGACTTGATGATCTGTCTTCAATGGACTCCCTTCTAAGTGCGAGACTCCAGCCACGCCCTATTTCTGCAGTCGGTTCAGAACAACGCCACTAACCGTCGCTCTAGGAGCGAATGACCGTCTCATAGAAACCCGACTTTCCATGCAGTTCGCCTATCCCCGCCAGCATTCTCTGGCATCAACGCTTCAGTTGGACTTGTGCTATTTGTTTCGCGTCCCACCTCCCCAGAGTAAAGTGGACTAAGTCTGCGGGACGAAATGGGGGCCTTCATGTCAAGTTTCCGGACTTTCCAGTGTGCTCAGCCGTTGAACGTTTTGGTGCTCGGACTCGCGCTTGCTTCTTCTGTGGGGTATGCGGGGGCCGCCCCTCCGCAGGCTCAAGTCTCTACTGGCGAATGTGAACCAACCCCACCAGATTCCCACTCAGGGTTGATTTCGGAGATGAAAGCCCCAAAGTCGCCCGTCGATGTTGTTTCTCCGCTACGACTCCTTTATGCTGTTGACCCCGAATTTCCTGCTGGGATCTCTGATCCCAATTTTTCCGGTAGCACTACTGTTGCTATGCTCGTGGACGCAAATGGAAGGCCGCAGCAAGTACATGTAGCACGCTCACTTGGAGCGGCTTTCGACGAAAATGCTGTCAAGGCTCTCAACCAGTACCGATTTGAACCTGCCCGCAGCAAAGGCAAACCGGTTCCAGCGAAGATATGCATTGAAATTCTTTTTCGGCGCTGAGTAGAGTCCCAACGCGGTGCGGTCGGCTATTTCGGTCAACTGCCATCTCAAGACTCTAGTTCCACATCGCTCAAAACGGGGATCCCGGCAACTTCACTTTGTTGACGAAGCTGTCAACATGGCAAGTTACCGATAAACTGACTTCACAGGCATTTTCGGAGTTACTTCCGGATTCCCGGTAATACACCCAGAACTCCATTTCTAGACCGATGAGTGCCTCGGCAATTTATCCCCAACTGAGCGCCACCAAACATCAGCAACTCGCTTTTCGATTCGTGTGGGGCTTGGGGACGCTTGACGTTAGAATGCGTGCTGTGGACAGGAACGCTGGAAAGACCGGAGGTCCTGTGAGTCCCTTAGCGCCAATCCTTGCAATCGGGTTGTTTGTTTTCGTTGACCTGTTTGCGCAAGTGCCTGCATCCGCCTTCGCGATGACCCGCTCCGTCTCCTGAAGCTCGGCTCGATGCACTTCGAGGCATTGCTTTTGGCCTTTGCGCCGTCAGTGCCGTCACCGGCGGACTTGGGTCACAAAAGGTGCTGCCATTTCTGATCGGCACGTCGCTGGTGATTGAAGGTGTCTGCCTATTGGGATTGCTGGTTGTTGGGGTTTTGGCGATCGTTCGTTTTTTCAGCAATAAATCTCAGGACTAACCGAGGATATCGATGCCGGCACGTACACGACCATATCTGTTCTATGACACCGCCGTCTCGCTCTGTTCGACTTGCTATCGCCGCATCGATGCGAAGATCGTATTTGAGAATGATAACGTCTTCATGCTTAAACGCTGTCCGCAGCACGGCTTTGAGCGAGTTCTGATTGCTGACGATGTGGACTACTATCGACGGTGCCGCGAAGTGTTTCTGAAGCCGGAATTTGGCGAGGCATTCGGATGAAAAACGGGCCAACCCATGATGCCAGCCAATGCCTGCCGCGTCTGGTGAAGCTCAGCGTTCACCCCACTTCAGCTTTAGACCGCAGGACATCGAAGATTCCGGCGGAGCCCAGTGGCACCAGCCGCACGGCATATTTCCGAGCGGCGGCAATGCTCTTCATCAGCAATCATCCTTACTCACTTACTCACAACACACATGAATATGTGAATGCGGTGACGAGCATGGTGGTGACCTGCGTCCTCATAACAAACCAGTTTTGGAGACAGATGAACAAAGAAAGCTACATTTCAGCGACGATCTGGCCAAAAGCTTGGGCTATGAGTCGAAAGCCTATTGGAAAAAAGATTTGCTGATTGTCGCGAGAAGATACCCGCCTGGCAACAGAGCGCGGCAATGAGTCAACTTGGAGAGAACGAGCCCGCTTGATTGATCTATTTGTTGATGACTCAGTAATGAACCCACTTCTTGAATCGACCTGTCACTCCGATGGTCGCCGGAACTGAGTCGGCCTCGGTTTGGGTTAACTTCCTCAGGCTACGCAGGGTCGACGTACCACAACTGGTTTGGCTTCCTGTCGCCACGCTTAAAAATCTGGATCTTTGTTCCAGCCGCACCTTCGCCATGAATTACGTCTAACACAAGATCATTGCCGAGAGCACTGGCGATATAGTTCAGATTGTCCCCAGCGGGAATGTACTTCCACTGTTGATTCGGCGCCCCACCCGGCTTGTCCAGCGGAAAAAGTTGCACCAGCGTTCCCGACTTCGTTGTTGAGTGCGGAATGTCAATACAGAGCGGGTTGCCAGATTCACTTGGAGGAAGTCCTACATCATCCCCACTGATGACAATAGCCCACTTCTGATTGGAAGTGACTGGATTGTTTTTTGGGTATATCTGGATGTGCTCGTAACGAACGAATTTGGAATGGGGGACATCCATCACAAATCCATTGATTGCGGTGGCGATAGTTGCATATGTCGGCAATGAGGTCCTCCCTTCGTGGCCCGAGAAACTGAAACGCGCAATGATAACATGTCAAAGGCCGCCAAATCAGCTATTCAAATGGTAAGCTGCGGCAACGTCGCAAAAAACAAGACTGAGCTGAGCGACTCTTCGAAAACTCCTGGGAAAAAGGCCGCGGCTGGCTTGTGGCTGAAAGAAGTATCGCCGAAGCCCTTCTAGGGATTTTCATGCTCGAAACCGGAGCCCTCCACAGGGCTGCCCGCCCACTTCCGCGATCGCTTCCTCCAGATGTTCTTTCATTGAGATTTTCATTCGTCGGTGTTTCATTCGCAAAGAAATGTGGCACCATTCCTGATGTTCCAGTGCACCGTGTGTCCTCCTGCTCTCTCCCGAATTGAGGGAATCATCCGATAAAGCGATAAAGCGAGACAATGGTCAGGGTAAAGGAGGTTAACGCCTCTCGCATGCAATTCCAATGGGTCACGGAAAAGCAATCATTGTCTGCGATGGACTCGGCTGGACTATTGTGGCCGCCCAGGAAAAGCGTATGTATCTTAAGTCTACGCCGACAGTAGGGGTACTGTCGGCTTCTACCCGAGAAGAGTCAAAAGTTATTTACACACTCCGTATGTTTCAGCATTCCGGAATGGATTTAGGTCCCAGGTTTTCTCGTAGTTACGCATTTCTCTGGAAGAGAGCTGGCCCACACGTCGGACATCAGTATGTCGACCGACCACTCGGAAGTTCCGTTAGGCCGCCTCAGAATTTGATGAACTCGAAGGCGGGCAGTGCGGAAGAATGGGGATCTTCAAGGTCCGCAGCGAGAACAGCAACGCCGAGTTCTCCTTTGTATAGGCTATCGGGCCGAAAAGCCAAAGCATCGGAGTCGAGCCCTGGAAGCATATCGCGATAGGCAGTCGCCGCCTTTTCAGCGAGCGTCTGGGCATGGTGCAGCCAAGCTCTTTCACTACTGTGCCTATAGATGGCTAGCAGAGCATAGGCTTGGCCCGAGAAGCCACAGCAAAGGTTGCCAATCCGGGTGTCCGCCTCTGCGGCATGCCAGGCGGCCTTTTCGGCTAGGACGAGGTATCGGTCGTCTTTTAGGGCAGAGTAGGCAGCGAGCCAGAGGTGCACTTGGCCGGCAGAGCCGTTGCACCACCCGCCCATGAAGTTGCCAGGGACATCACGCGAATTGCTGAAAACATTCCAACTCCATCTGGCATGACGTCCGGAATGACGAGCAAGCGCGGCTAGTTGGTTGAGGCGTTCACTGGCGTTGGGAGGCACTTCGCTGCCTGCGGCGCGGCACCAACACAGAGTGGCATACAACATTCCTGCCCAGCCGTGGGCGATCCCGGAATAGTTAATTTGGTGGCACTCGACTATCGGAGGATAGGAATCGAGCTGCTGCCAGATGGAAGCCATAGTGGTACTGCCCAGGTCGCGAAGTGCAACAACATTAATAAGAGAATTGGGGCTGACAGCGGCGAGGAGGTGCGAGGCCGCCAGAAGAACCCCAGAACAGCCCAGTGTGAGATCGAGGTTATCGCATGTTTTGCGAGAGACAGCGCCAATGAAGTCACCCATGGCATTTTGTTGCGTCGTGATGTCGCCCATCGAATGCGCGATGAGGGCCTTGATGAAGTGGACGCCGGATTCGGTGTGATAGGGCGAGACACGGCCGACAACCTCAGGTGTGATTTCGATGTCAGGACAGTACCATGCGTCGTCCAGCCGAGTGTCGCGAGAGGCGCGCTCGCACCAGAGATCGGCAAGAGAGAGGATTTTCGGGTCCTGGCGGGCACACGCGATGCGGTGGAGTGCGCACGCGACTCCGGCACTCCCGTATGTGATGGAGGTTCTGGGGGCGCTCATGAGACCCGACCGCAAAAGCGGCGCGCCTCCGTCTAGCCGTTTGACGATCCGAGTTAGCATCTCCAAGGCGGAAGTGTAGGAGGCTGGGCCAGGCGCAGGCGAATTGGCCAAAGGGGATGGCTGGTTGAGGGAACCGAACGCTTTGGCCAAGGCTGCGACTGAAGGGAAGCGTTCAGCGGGATCCTTCGCGAGAGCTTTGGCCAAGATCTCTGCAATCGTTGGCCAGGGCTGGACGCCTAAAACCCCAAATGGCAGGGGTGCATCTTCGGCGATCTGGCGCAACATTTCGTGCTTTTCCAGGGAGAAATCCATGTAATGCTTTCCGGTGATGAGCAAACAAAGCAGTGCCGCGGCAGCATACTGTTCGCCGCGCATGGATGATTGGGGGGGGGGATGGCCTCCCCGGACGGACTTGGCGTATTCAGGTTCGAAGAAGAAGCCGATGCCGCCTCGCTCGCTGCGGCGGAATTTGTTCTCGACACCAGCGACGCGGGCGATACCGAAGTCGACAATTCGAACTGAGCCATCGTCATCGACAAGGATGTTGCGCGGATGGACATCGGAATGGACCACATTTTGGGCGTGCAAATGCGCATAAGCATTCAGGATGGCGACACACAGCCTCAGAAGTGCAGTGCTGTCGCCCAACGAACGAAGCCGGGCTGCTGTAGAGGCGCAGTCGGATCCCTCGCACCACGAAAGCAGCAGATAGCGGAGGTCGTTTTCGGTACCGGCAGCTAGCAGCGCGGGAGTAACCGTAGCATCAAGATGCTTCAAGATGAAGGCTTCACGGTCGAACATAAGGACAATTTCGGGTCCAACTGTAGAACGCATGAGCTTGAGTGCAGCGATTGCACCGACGGTGGTTCTTACTCGATAGAGATCGGTATCCTCAAGAGCCTGGAGACACTCGAGGACCTCAGTGCCGGCGAAGTGCGAGCCGGTTTTGAGCAGAGGGCGGATGCGCCGGCTCTCATGTGAATCGGAAGCCACGAGTAAACGAGCTTGTACGAGCCGCTCAAGCATTGGGAACGCCGCTTCCAGCGTTAATTCAGGATCCTCGTTGGTAACGCTGCAGTACCGGATGACAGCCTGGACGACCGTTGTGGGCTGGCGAAATTCCTCGAGAAGCTTTGCTGCATCGGCATCGATAATGCGCGCAGAAGTACGGGAGTTCGGGCGAGTGACGGCGTAGTCCCCTTCAGTGGCCTGAACTTGGCGGCGGAGCTCGTCGGAAAGCTGCTCGATGGAAAGAAGCACCGTGTCGGCTGCTATGACGAGGGAACCCGTGATTTCCATATCGTTCCTTAAGTTGGTGAGAGGGCGAACCCTTGCGTGGGGGCCCAGGTGCCGGTGTCGACGTTTTCCAGACGTAGACGTTCTAGGGCAAACTGCCAGGGTTGGAGTGTCCCGGGGCAGTTGTTGCGAGCTGAAACGAGAGCAGTGGCGAGGCGATTGGTAATCCAGAGGCGCCAGCTTTCCGGTCCCTGCCATGAGAGAGCGTCTTTCTCGGGTAGTGGATCGATCCCCCAGGACAGGAGGCCGTTGTCATCAATCGCCGCCGTGAAGGGAACACCGTGAGCGGCACAGCCGGATAGAGAGAGGGCAATCTCGCGGGCCGCCTGCTCCAGCAGGTCGAAGTCCGAGAAGTAGAGAACGAGTTTGTCGGGCCGCAGGAGGCCGATCGAGTCGCAGCCTATCTTAAAGGCATGCGCGGCAGAGTTGTCGAGAACTCCGACCACGGCACGAAACGCGGTGGGCAGAGCTTCAGGTCGTGGGCTGACGTAGAGTTTATAGCCATAGCGGTCGCGACCTGTAGGGCGATTGCGGCGTGACTGCCACTGGAACCAGCCATTGTAAGAGGCGGAGCGCTCGACCAGGATCCAATTCTTCTGAAGGCAATTTCGGTTAGTCGAGCTCGAGATCCCCAAGAACTCAGAGACCGCGATTTCCGATGACATGCGGCGAGTCCAATTCGCTGTCATGGGAATGCGGTTGTAAAAGTAGAGACGGGCGGAGAGTCGAACGACGTCGTCAATGGCAAGCGCCTGCGCGTATTCGAGAGCGGCCTGAGAAAGGCGGGGGAGAAGGCCCTGGGGCTCCGGAGAAGTGTGGCTTGCGTAAATGAGAGGATAAGCCTCTGCGCCAGATAAGAATCTGCCCTCGTGCTCTATTTCGAGGACACCGTCAAGAACCAGTTCGGCGACAGCCTGATTAGAGTGATCGCCTAGGGTGTGCTCAACATAGCGAGGTAGTGGACCAGACTGAAGCATTGTGTGGACGAGGAGGGCTGTATCACGACAGACGGATTTGATTCCTCGGGCACTCGAGGTGCGGGGTAGAAGAACTCCGTAGAAGTCGGGGTCTTTGGTCAGGTTCTTGAGGAGCTCTTGCTGATCCAGCGGGAGGCGTTCGAAAAGCGCGAGTTCATAAGCAGGATTGGAGCGAAATACATGCTCCAGAATGAAATTCAGCGCCACGTCACCCTTCGACATTCGACCGTTTCCCAACCTAATACTAGTCTCCCGCCGAATCGGGTTTATCGGGGTTATTGGACAGTTCGGCGCGGCGGCTTTTCAACTCCTCAAGAGCGCCCTGAAGTTTCTTGGTGAGCATGTCTACCTCTTCAACAGTTTGGGGAAGCAAACTATGCTCGGCAGCAGTATGCTGCTTCTCGACTTCAGCAAGCTGCTGCTTGAGCTCCTCTTTTAAGGCTGAGAGAGCTGCGAAAGAGGCCTCTTGGGTGGTTCCGGCTTGCTCGGGGACAATTGAGGTGCCGGGGCACGATTGGAAATGGCGCGTGCAGGGACCGCAAATGGGTGTTATGTCTGTGCAGCCGAAACCGCACTGGATCACGATACTGTGCGGGATGCAATGGGAGAAATGGGTGCATCCACAGGTGGCGGTGCACAGGACCGTGCAGAGGGTGCAGGCACCACAGATGGCACCTTGTGGCGCGCTGTTGGCGCAGTAGCTTTTCGGATTGATAAGGGGATCACAAATAAGGGTTGGATGTATGCATCCCTGCGAGTTTTTTATGCAAGTTCCTGCCGGTCCGCACCCCACTGGATCCGAAGGGAGGACGTTGATCATCAAATCTCTTACCTTGAATGCCATACCCCTCTCACTTTGGACTGAACCGATTGTGTTGTCCATTGGCTCGCGGAATTGCCATCATCAGAAACCTGGGCGGCGTCAAATGCAATGGCTCAGCGATGCAGAGTCCGAGAGATGGGTAAAACTATGGACTTCACCAATAACCTTGTCAACAGAATATTGCAAGTTCAGAGCGAGTCAATGGAAGGGTTGATTTCCTGGTCTAACTGATCCAGTACGGCGCTGAAATCGCCCCAGGTAAGGACGCCGATTTCAAGATTGCGGATTTCATTATGTAAACGATCGGCCCTTGCCTCAATCCGCAATAACTTTTTAGCTCGGGGTGCGGGTTCCCATGCGTTACGAAACCACGGCGCGGTCTGCGCCTTCTGGTATTCTGGGATCGCGGAACGCAAACTTCTCGATGCGACAGATGCGCTGTTGAGGTAATCGAGGATCTCCTGAGGGGTCAGACTGAGCAAACGTGACATTCGGGGCCTAGTTACAACATCTCTGGTTAGCTCGTCATCGCCACGTTCCAATCCTTCTTGCCGCGTGAACTCTTCCACGTCCTCTCCCCACAAATCATGTTGGCGCCATTTAGAAATGTCCCTACTTTTGCCAAGTAGAAATGTCAGTATAACGTCGTAGTAGCAGCGCGGTGGGAATGTGCGAAATCGCCGTTCTTTGGCGATTTCCAAGGGCTGTGGGAAGCGAGGGAAACGGCTTTATGTTTTCCTCACTTCCCATCAGACCGGCATTTCCACCGCCTCCGCGCCGCGCCGTCAAATGTCAAGATAAATTGCGAAATTGTCGCGGTAGGGACGACCATTGCTGATCGCCCCCCGCACAGATCCGTACGTGCGCGTCTACGCATACGGCTCTTCTGAAGGATGAATGGCGTGAGAGCGAGCCCAGTGACTGAGGCCTGCTTCACGCGTACCGTTCAAACGCGGGGACATGCTGATTCCTGCTCAGTGGACGCGGCAACGCCTTTTCTCAATTCTTTTAGGAGTTTTCTCTGCACTGGCGTTGCTGCTGGCGCTCGTGGGCCTCTACAGCGTCGTTTCATACAGCGTTGCGCAAAAGACAGGTGAGCTTGGGGTTCGTATCGCATTGCGCGCATCCCGCAGCCACATCCTGTGGGTGGCAACGCACGTTGCAGCCAGAAGTGTCCTTGTCGGCATCGCAGTGGGGCTGGCCGCTAACCTGCTTATCCACAAACTGCTGACGCAATGGATGAGCAACAGCGGTCTCGGCTCTCATGGCCTTCTGCTCGCGACTCTGCTGCTTGCCATCTGCTCGGTCGTAGCCTGCCTGTTGCCCGCACAGCGCGCCGCTTCCATTCATCCGGTAGAAGCGCTGCGGTATGAATAGGCCTTATTCATTGACGGCACTAGAAATCAGCTCGCCTGCTTCTGCTGACCGGATAGAGGCCGGGCAGGCGCAGCCCCGCAGCATCCCACCCTTTTCTGGCTTGCCGGTCGTTCGTTCAAATCTGTGGGCCCCATTCTCCATCTCAGTGAGCGCACAAACCGCGGCTCTTCTTATTATGTTGGGAAAGACTACGGCAGCGTGCATTCTTGTGTCGGTAGCGCTGTTCTTCGCGGCATCGCAATGGACAAGGGCGTATCCAAAACAGCAGTGGTTATCATTCTTATTCGCAGTTTTTGCCGCAACGATAGCCTTCCTTCCCTGGTTCAGTGGCGGCGTGTTCGGACTACTAGACACGGGGAATGCGATTCGCACGCGTCCTGCGCGCCTTTTACAAAACTCGGGCGAACAGATCAGATCCAGTTATGTAGGCATTGTGCTGTGGCCACCACACCCAAAGAAAAAAGCTGAGGTCATTCCCCCAGTGCCACACACTCATTCGCGAGGAATATGGAATGCCTCAAAACCAATGGTGATTCCATTTGACGGTCCCTATTGGTATTTCAAAGCCCGGCCAAGAAGCCGGGCCTGAAAGCTCGTCTGATACGAGGCCAACCCACATCAGTAAACATTCACTCGACAGATTGGCAGCCACTTCTCATGGAAGCACACCAGAATCTCGGCTCATCCATCAACTTGGATTGCTGTAAGGAAATAGATGTAACCATTACAAATGCTGATAATCGTCCAGGAAGACTTTCAATTGGGATGATTCTCACAGATTCCACCTCGCCCGATAAGCCCTCGCAATATCTCGAAGAGAAACCGATTGTTTCAAGCGAAGCGCCTCACTTCTCTATGAATCGGCCTCCGACCGATGAGAAACTGCGATTCCAAATTGTGAAAGGCAAGTTGCAGGCGTTTGATGAAATTACGATGGTATTCCTTCCTGCTAAGGAACGATCTCTAGCCGGTGCCAAGATTGCGATTCAGCAATTTACATTGATTCCTCGTTGACTTCGCTCACCAAGAGTCCTCGGATCGAATTGTTGGCGATTTGGAAGGTGGGTCAGCGATGAGTTGTGCTCGATCATAGAGTTTCGTAACGACCTCGAACAGGCCCGCTGAGGTAGGTAGTGGAAGCCGTCCGGCGTTGCTGGCGGCTGGAGCGAGGGAGGAGACTTCCGTGCGACTTGAAGCTGTTTGAATGATTGTTCAACACGAAAGGAGTGAGCTGAACCTGCGGTTCCGTCCGCAGTAGCCTATCGACATCGGCGTAGCTGGTAACGGCTGGGTCGAAAGCTGTCGGGACAACGAACCTCTGTCTTTCGACAAGGAGAACTCCGCGAGGCGTTCTCTGCCACTGCCAGCGTCAAGGCGGTGGGAGGGGCCAGGCTGAATGATAGGTCCAACAAAAGTGAACCGCCGCAGGCACCGTAACCTCCGAAGAGCCAAAGACGCTGACAGGCTCTAGCCAAAAGGCACGCAGCCGGATGCTCCACCGGAAGTATGGAGTACACGGACACTAAGGCTGCCGGTGTAAAGGTGGGGACTACGTCATTCGTGTCATTCAAATGGAACAAGGTAAGCCCGTTGTTCCGCCTCTTCGGGGGCAGGCGTTGCTGCAAGGCACGCTGTTGGGGCAGCGGGTAAAGGACGCTGGAGAAAGCGAATGCTGCTCTGTAATGGAGTGGATAGGGGTTGAAACATCACCTCGCTGCGAAAGCAGGCAGACTTCCAGTTGGTCGTGGTTGACGTGAGAACTTACAGAATCTTCGCGGGAGGAAATCGCAAATGAACGTGGAGCAATCTATGTGTGCAGCCTCCGGACCGGCAGCTCAATGGGAACAGATCGACTGGTCTCAATGTGAGCAGAAGGTCAGGAGACTGCAAGCGCGTATCGTCAAGGCAACACAGGAAGGCCGTCACGGCAAGGTGAAAGCCTTGCAATGGCTGCTGACCCACTCGTTCTGCGGCCGAGCGTTGGCTGTAAGGCGAGTGACGCACAATCAGGGCAAGAACACGCCGGGAGTGGACGGAGCGATCTGGAGCACTCCGGCGTCCAGATACAAGGCCATCGATACACTGCGACGGCGCGGCTATCAGCCGCAACCGCTGCGGCGTGTCTACATCCCAAAGGCCAACGGGAAGCTGAGACCGCTGGGAATCCCCACGATGAAGGATCGCTCGATGCAGGCGCTCTACTTGCTCGCGTTGCTCCCAATCGCGGAGACGACTGCCGATCCCAACTCCTATGGTTTTCGACCGGAACGCTCAACCGCCGATGCCATCGAACAGTGCTTCTGTGCGCTGGCCAACAAGCACAGTGCACAGTGGGTCCTTGAGGGCGACATCCGTGGCTGCTTCGACAACATCAGCCACGCATGGATGCTCGACCACATCCCCACGGATAAAGAGGTGCTGCAGAAATGGCTAAAGGCGGGCTTCATAGAAGATCGAACGCTGTTTCCTACGGAGGCAGGTACACCACAGGGCGGGATCATCTCACCCACGCTGGCGAACCTGACACTGGATGGGTTAGAGCGGCTGCTCAAGGAGACCTTCCGCAGGAAGGAAACCCGAGGGCAAGCCTATAACCCGAAGGTAAACTTCGTGCGCTATGCCGATGACTTCATCATCACTGGCTGCTCGAAAGAGCTACTGGAGAATGAAGTCAAGCCCCTAGTCGAACGCTTCATGTTCGAACGGGGCTTGCAGCTCTCACCTGAGAAAACCTGCATCACGCATATCGCACAGGGCTTCGACTTCTTGGGGCAGAACCTGCGCAAGTATGCGCAAGTATGGCGGCAAGCTCCTGATTACACCCTCCAAGAAGAACATGCACGCCTTCCTGGAAAAGGTGCGTGGTGAGATTCGTTCGAATCGCGCCACGAAACAGGAGTATCTGATCAGGCTGCTCAACCCGATCATCCGCGGTTGGGCATACTATCACCGTCACATCGAGCGGGTTCGGCGTATCGGAAAGCGGGGATGGTCCTCTGGCACTCGCTCTGGCGATGGGCACAGCGCCGGCATCCCAACAAGTCCTCTACCTGGATCGTAGATCGATACTGGCACCGGCTTGGACGGAGTGCATGGGTCTTCGCCGTAATGGCTGGCTCTAGCGCGCAGCGTTCGCGCTCGGCCGTGGTTCGGCTGGTAAATCCATCCGAGATCCCCATCCGGCGCTACGTGAAGGTGAAGTCGGACGCTAATCCGTTCGACCTGCACTGGCGCGGCTACTTCGAATCTCGAAAGAGGTTCAGGTGAGCCAGCAGGCATCGCAATATCTGTGCGTGGTTCCACCGGCCCTGCCTCGGGCGGGGCTTACACACGGCTTGAGCCGGATGAGGGAAACCATCAAGTCCGGTTCTTAGGGGAGGGAGCGGCAGCAATGCCATTCCCTTACCCGACTCCCCTGAATCTCAGGTTGATCTGGCAACTGGGGCTGGTATGGGAGAATGATCTGCGTCAATCAATTCAAGTGAGCCCGATATGTCTGGATATGATTCAGCGCAAAGACTGAAAAAAGATGATGATTTAGGCCGATGGCGATTTGCTGCCGAAATCGCCGAAGTGATTCGTTCGACTCCTACCGATTGGTCAGCGCGTATCGGAATTTTTGGCAAATGGGGAGAGGGTAAGAGCACGGTTCTGTACTTCTTGGACGAGATGCTGAAGCCGGAAGGCAATATCGTCTTTTACTTCACACCTTGGGCCGTTCAGAAACTCGATGAGCTTTGGGAAGAGTTTGGGAACGCTCTCTTAGAAGCTCTTGAGGCGGAGAAGCTTGAGGTCGAATCTCCGTGGAAGGGAGCGACACGTAAGGTTCAAGAGAAACTGGGATCGACGGTATTGCCGGATGTGGTGCAAGGCGCGGCAGAGCTTTTCGGTAAAGACAAGGTGTACAAGAGCGCACTGGGATTGGTTGGCAAATGGCTCAAACCGGACGGTGCCCAAGTTAAGAAAATCCGCGAAAAGCTTGGGGAAAAGCGAGTCATCGTCTTCATTGACGATCTGGATCGCGCGACGCCCGAGTTGTTGCCAAAGCTGTTGCTGTCTCTGCGCGAAATTCTTGACCTCCCGGGATTCACATTTGTATTGGCATTCGACAATGAAATTGTGGCAGATGGCCTCTTCACGGCGAATAGCGCATGGGGCGACGGTGATAGCTTCTTGGACAAGATTCTCGATTTTCACTATTACCTGCCGCCCATTTCAAAAGCTGGAAAACGCCTATTACTGAAAAACATGCTAGACCGATATGCGAAATTCGTTCCCCAGGCTTCAATCGGCGCAATAGAACACCTGCTGCCGGATAATCCGCGCAAGTTGAAGCGACTGGTACGGGGCCTGGTGTCCTTACAGCCGCAGCTTGTGAGGCACGGGGCTGATGAGCTGAACTGGGTAGAGATTTGGCTCGCTGAGATGATCCGCCAGGAGTCGTATGAGTTTTTCATGCGGCTATTGGACGGCGGCGAGTTGGAACCACTCATGGGCATTGCCTACAAAATAAGGCGGAGTGAGCGTAGGAAGAAGGGCGAGGATAAAGACGACAATACCGACATCAAGAAGCTCATTGATGATGTCGGAGGGATCAATGAACAACAGACCGAACGGCTGATCGAGCTTGTGAACGCCACCCGCAATCTCGCCGGGTTCCATCTGGAGTACAACTTCAAGTTTGCCTTGCGACCGGAAGCAACTACCTGGAAGGAATTCTACGAGCTATTGGCGCAATGGAAGGAAGCTCCTCATCCCGAGACGATCTCCGCATGGATTGCTAAGCAGTCAGCAGCCAACTCTATCGATCCGACCGACATTGAAGCAGATCTCTATCAGACTTTCTTGAACGCAAAGCACAATGCCGCTTCCAAGGCATCGGAAGCGTCAACGGTCGAAGACAATGCGACGTATTGCGCGGAAGCAACGTCCTTACTCACAATGACCGAGCAATTCCTTGGCCTACCGGCGATGTTTACTTCAGAACGATTCGGTAAGCTCTACGAGAAGTCCTTGTACTGGATAGCATTTCGAGTGAATCCGGCGGACGGTGGATTGCGGAATGCAGAGCGGAACCTACTCTTTGCCTTGGTGGATCGTGCTTCTGATGACGACGCGCCTGCGATGGTCGAGGCTCTTAAACCAATGGACCCCTGGACGTTTGGGCCAGAGGATGCGGAGACCATGCAGCTGAAGAAAGCTCTTCGGGACGATTGCGTCACGCGGCTGCTGCCCAAGGTGGAGAGCGCTTTTGCTTCCTATCTCAGTCGTCCCGAAAGTTTGCGGCTGCTTTCTACGTCCGAGGGACCATCATCGTTTCGCTATGTACTGTTTTCTCCAGATCGTCTCCCCTGGGGAACAGTCATTCGAGGCGCCTTACTTGAAATGATGCGAATTGCGAAGAGTGACCAGAACGCCTATGACAAGGCGAATGAGTTTTTGCAACTCCTCTTTGATGCCGCTGGCAATCGGTCAAACTACATTTCCCGCCCAAGTGCAGTAACTATCACCGAAGATCGGGAGTTCATCGTCGCCCTATGGCAAGCAGTAACTTCCCGACATATTCAATTTCGCATGTTGAAGTCTTATCTCTCGAAACGAGAGGCGCTACTGCAGTTGGGTGCGCGGGAAGACGATCTTCCCCTGTCTCCCGAGCTTGCTAAGGCAAAGGAGACGCGTGACCCTAACGAATCCGAACTGGACGACCTTGAAGCGGACGCCACCGCCGGCCTCGATTTGTCCGTCTTCGACGATGCCCAGAACCCGGATGACTCAGACGAGGAATGAGCAATGAGCTGGGAAGTCATGCGGACTGAAACTGGTCCTTGCGAATGCGGGGAGAGCACACAGACCTTCACGTTTGAGATGGATGTGTTGCAACTTTCAGGGCTGCTGGCTGGTGACGTGAAAGAATCGCGAAATGGGAACCCGACCCGCGATCTTCAAATGGCGTCAGCCGAAGCCGGCCTCATACTCTGTGCGGTCCGGTGGTACCTTCGCTATTCTCTTTCGCTGCGCGATGTTGAGGAGCTGCTGGAGGAGCGCGGTCTCTATGTCGATCACACAACCGTCTGGCGCTGGGTGCAGTATTACGGCCCGGAGTTGGAGCAGCGACTGCGAAGGCATCTCGAGCCGACAAACAAGTCGTGGCGAGTGGACGAAACCTACCTTCGCGTGAAGGGTCGCTGGTGCTACTTGTATCGGGCCATCGATTCCAAGGGTGCCACCATCGATTTCTTGCTGTCAGCATTGCGTGACGCAGACGCTGCCAAGCGCCTGTTTCGCAAGGCACTCAGCGATCCATCCCATCCACAACCTCGAGTGATCAACACCGACCTGGCGCCGATCTACGGCTCCGCGTTCACTGACAGTAAGAAGGAAGGGACGCTGCGCAACTGCTGTCGACACCGACCCGTGCAGTACTTGAATAACATCCTCGAACAGGATCATCGAGCCATCAAACGTCGAGTTAATGCCAAACAGGGATTCCGAGAATTTCAGGCCATTCAAGGCTACGAAGCAGTCCACATGATCCGGAAGGGGCAGATTCGATGGGTGGCAGGAGATGATCTGTCTCGACAGATCAAGTTCATCGACAGTCTCTTCGATTTGGCAGCTTAAGAACGCACCACAGACGCTCGCTGACAAACTTGTCTGCATTTGAAACTTGCAACACTACCGCTTCTTGAAGCGACTCCTGGTCTTTTCATCCAAAGTTCGAATAACTAAGGCTTCCGGTTTCGCTGACGGATGCGTTGCTCAATGAAAGTCATGGGAACTTAACTCCAATGCGCGGTCGGAAAGCGCCATGAGACGAGTAGCCTTTACATGGACGACATTGTCCCGATTCTGAAGAACGCCCTCGACCAGCAGAAATTTACTCCGAGTGACCAACAGAGGATCACGGTCATAGAGGTCCGGCGTAATGATTACATTGGCGATACCTGTTTCGTCTTCCATAGAAAGAAAGATAAAGCCCTTAGCAGTGCCAGGCCTTTGCCGAGCAATCACGCAACCAGCCGTATGCACGAATTCCCCGTCTTTGTGCTTTCGTAGCTCTTCCGCCGATAAAACTCTTTGTTCGCGGAGTTCAGCCCGGTGATAAGACATTGGGTGCTTGCCGATCGTAAGCCCTGTGCCTGCATAGTCGGCAACCAGGCGCTCTTCCGTGCTCATCTGGATGAGCGGGTGCGTTTCGAACTCTTCTCGCAACCACTCACTTTGCTGGCTGAAGAGTGGTCCCTCGAGTTTCCCAACTCGCTCCACCTGCCAGAGCGCGTCGCGACGGTGCTCGATACCTTCGATCTCATTGAGTGCGCCCACCCGAGCAAGCGTTTTCAACTCCTCCTCAGTGAGGAGAGGAAATCGTCGTCTGGCTAGATCTTCGGCAGAGCGGAATGCCCCTTCAAGGGCACGTGATTTCACAAGCGCTTCGGCGGATGCCTTTCGCAAGTGTTTGACGTAACCAAGTCCCATGCGTAATGACAGTGTCCCATCCTGCTCCTGTTCGATCGTGCATGGCCATTCTGAAGCCTGAACGTTGATGGGCTTTACACGCAGACCATGACGTTGCGCATCTTTAACTAGCACTGCAGGCGAATAGAAGCCCATGGGCTGATTGTTCAGAATGGCGCAGGTAAACGCTGCCGGATATTTCACTTTGAAGTAGGCAGACGCATAGGCGATTAGCGCGAAACTGGCAGCGTGCGACTCCGGGAATCCGTATAGGGCGAAGGAACTGATGTTCTGCACGATCTGATCCTGCGTGCCAGCATCGATGCCTTTCGCCGTCATGCCGGCACGCAGCTTGCCTTCGAGATTCTTCATGCGCTCCCAGGAACGCCGCATGCCCACAGCGCGGCGCAATTCCTCCGCCTCCGCACCGGTGAAGTTGGCAACGACCATAGCCATCCTGAGTAGTTGTTCCTGGAATAGAGGCACCCCCAGCGTTCGTTTTAAGACCGATTCCAGTAGGGGGTGTGGATAGGTGATCTTTTCTCGCCCCTGTCGTCGTCGCATGTAAGGGTGCATCATCTCGCCGACAATGGGGCCAGGTCGGATGATGGCAACCTGCACCACCAGGTCATAGAACGTTCTCGGATAATTGAGCGGCAGCGACGCCATCTGCGCGCGGCTTTCCACCTGAAACATACCGATGGTGTCGGCCTGCTGCAAAACTCGGTAGACCTCTTCGTCTTCGGGCAACTGCGCGAGGTCTACGGAGACTCCGTAGTATCGCGGAATCAATTCGAGGCAGTCCTTGAGAACTGCCATCATACCGAGGCCTAGCAGATCGACCTTGATGAGACCAAGACACGCGCAATCTTCCTTATCCCATTGAATGACTGTGCGCCCCGGCATCGACGCGCGTTCGAGCGGCACAACGCGGTTCAACTGCCCCTGGCAGATCACCATGCCGCCGGAGTGCTGCGAGAGATTTCGCGGCAGGTCCTGAATCCGCAGCGAGAGCTCAAGGTATTTGGCGATGCGCGGATGCTGGATATCGAAGCCGGCATCCCGGAACGAATGCGCCATCGTATCCGTCTTGCCGCGCCACTCCCACTGACCCGCGAGCTTCGATAACCGCCCTAAGGATTCCTCATCAAAGCCGAGAGCTTTCCCCACCTCACGCGCTGCGGACTTCTGGCGATAGGTGTTGACGTTGGCCGTCATGGCGGCCCCGAGCTCGCCGTAACGTTGATAAACGTATTGAATCGCCTGCTCGCGTTTCTCTCCTGAAGGCAGATCGAGATCGATGTCGGGCCATTCGCCTCTGTTCTCGCTCAGAAAACGCTCAAAGAGCAGATCCATGCCGACCGGATCGACGGCCGTAATCTCGAGTGCGTAGCAGACGGCAGAGTTAGCAGCACTGCCGCGACCCTGGACCAGAATGTCGTTGCGCTTGCAGTAGTCGACGACGTTCCAGACGATGAGGAAGTAGCCGGCGAAGCCGAGCTTGGCGATGAGGGCGAGTTCATGCTCGACCTGCTTTTTGGCACGATCTAATAGAGAACGATTCTTTTTCTGCCCATAGCGCCGTTCAACGCCTTCTACGACACGCCTGCGCAGGAAGCTGTCCATCGTCTCTCCATCGGGTACCGGATAGCGTGGAAACTCATACCCGAGATCGTTCAATTCGAATTTCAGACGAGATGAAAGATCTACCGTTCGCTCGACCGCTTCCGGAATGTCGCGAAACAGTGTCATCATCTCGCGTGCAGTTCGCAAATAGCGCTGACTGTTGACGGCGAGAAGACGCCCCGCCTGATCGAGTTCGACATGATAGCGGATGGAGGTAAAGAGGTCCTGAATCTCACGGTCGTATTTCGTCGCGTACTTAACGCCATTGGTGGCAATCACTGGCAGATTCAGAGAACGTGCGATGCGGATCGCTGCCTGGTTACGCCATTCTTCAGAACGTTCCTGGTGGCGCTGCAGCTCGACATAGACATTCTCGCGACCAAAGATGCGCGTGAGATTTTCAACTGTTTCACATCCGGCTGGTTCGCCGCCGCGTGCCAATGCCGCGGCCAGCGGTCCTTCATCACCACCTGTGAGGCAGACCAGACCAGATGCATACTGCTTCAGGTCGTCAAAAGTCGCGGCCCCGTCATTCTTGGTGATTTCACGCATCTTGAACTGCGTGATGAGCTGGCAAAGGTTCTGATATCCATTACGCGACTCGCATAACAACGGCAGGCGTGCCGGTTCGTGTGGATGTTGGTGCGGCAACCACTCAGGAGGCCTGAGGCGCGAGCCGAAACTCGAAACGGAGACTTCAGCTCCTATATGCGCCTGCACGCCATTGAGTTTTGCACTGGTATGAAAGCGAGCCGAGCCATAGACGCCATTGTGATCGAGCAACGCCAGCGCGGGCATGTCCAATGCAAGCGCACGTTCAGCTAAACTCTCCGGTGACGAGGCACCCTGAAGGAAACTAAAGGCGCTGGCTGCATGCAACTCGACATACTGGCTAGTCATAGAGAGCCACCAGCTGCCACTGTTTCAGCATCAGGTCATGAATAAGACAACAGCAAAGCGTTGCACCATCCTGGGTACGCGCAATCAGGTCCCATTGTTCGCATTCCCAGAGGGTCGAATTCCACCACTCGCCAGTAGTCAGCCACGGACCATAGGCGCGCTCCACCCTATAGCGCCGTTCCCGAAAGACAAACGCCTTCGGGCGATCACTCTGCAATGTAACTGAAACCGCCGCCGAGGGACGTAGCTGTCGGATGACGGAAGGTAACGAGATTGGAGTGAGTTCCGAGGAACGCGTCGATGGAACGACAAACGGCTCGAGATGAAATCCCTCAGGCCTATGCGTATCATCCAGCACAGCTCGGCCAACATTTTCCTCGCCAACGATGACGCGAATGCGTGCCAGCGTCACATCGAGACGCGACGGTTCCGGAAGCTGGGGAGAAAACAAACCGAGCTGCACCTTGCTCGTGCTGCCCGGCTCTGCCGCGAGTGTCAGCGCAAGAATTGCCGCCGATGGTGGATGAGCTTCCAGATCGAGATGGAGCAGCTTGATCCAAAGCTGCTTATCGTTGGTTGGCAATGCCGGCCGGACGGTGCGTGAATGCGTCGCACAACCTTCCAGTGTCAGCGTAATCGTCAGGGAAGCAAGCGCCAGCATGCGCGCCGTGGCGCGAGAGATGAGCTGCTCCAGCATCACGTTCATGACAAAGAGCAGGGAATCGAGCAATTCGACTGGGGTATCCAGCTCTATATGTTCTTCAAGTGTGAAGACAGGCTCAATCGGTTGAAACAAGTGTGGCATCTCGCCCCGCGCTAACTGGCGAAGGTGTTTCCCGGCTTGTCCCATGCGCGCGATCAGTTCTTTTTCCGGCAGAGCAGCAAGCATTCCCAAAGTGTGAATCCCCCACAAGGAGAAGGTTTCCGTTTGCTTGTCAGTGAGGTCAAGGACAACGAGCGGTAGCGTGGCTAGTGCTGTCCTTTCTTCACCAGCAGGGATAACCTTCACTGCTCGTTGTGGTGACAGTCCCTTGGCAAGCGCGACCGCCGCATGAAAGTTACTGCTGACGGCAATGCAGGCTGTTACTCCGAGCGTTCTGACGCGAGTGAGAAGATTCTGTGCCAAAACTTCGGGTGGACCGAAAAGGCTTCTGGTTCCAGCGATGTCGATGACACATAAAAAAGTACCGTCCTCACTAAGATCCTCCACTCGCGGCGAGAAGCCTCCCGCGCATTCGAGTAGGATCGATTTCGTTGCAGCCTCGTCACTTTCAGAGCGTGGTAAGAGAACTGCTGATGGAAAAGTGTCTATCTCTACCTGCGTCATGCCATGAACAATGCCGAGAGCGCGAGCCTTCTTATTCAACGAGCAGACCTGCTCGAACGGCGGCTTGTCCGCCATCACGACACACGCCTTGGCGTGCAGATCCGGCCGCAAACGCAGCAAAGCCTGCGCGGGAAATTCTCTGGCATAGAGACAGGCATATAACTCGGCAGGCTTCGTCATCCAGCACCTGCCCAGGTAGTCCTGCTACGCCAGCCCGCTGTGTTTACGCTTTGCGGTGGTTTGCGTAACGAAAGTACATTTGTTGGCGCCTGAGTGAAACGACGGCGCGCCACTTCGAGTGAATGCTCGATTCCGGTGAATACCGTGGCTTCGTCATAGCATGCCTGGCCTGGCGGAAATCGGAGCAGCAATTCACCACTACTCTTCGCGCACGAGTGTTGTGTCAGAAGCACGATGCTCGCCTGTGTCTTCTCTGCAGCAGCGCGGTAACGGAACCATGTTGCCATCGGCACACGCGAGGCGTATTCAGGCGCGATGCTGCCCATATCCAGAACGATGGCGCTGAAGCCTCCTCCCTGTAAAAGAAGATCTGTGACACGGATCGCCTGATCCATTCTTGACAGTGGTTTCGCAGATGGAGCGGGTCTTCTGCTTAGCCTTGCTGATGGTTTTTGCGAGTTCGGTTCGAAAGCTTCTTTTTCTGGTCGTTCCTTGCGTTGCGGTTCTGCACATCGCGGTGCAAACATTTCGGGCCTGAGCAAATCGCTGACTGCTTCCGAGAGTCCTTTGACTTCATTCCGTGGATGCGGACCGAAGCCACCACCATGCAGACCCTTCTTGGTCGGAGGAGGAATCAGATATTTCTCTGGAAGAGAGAAAGCACGTTGTGATGGCTGTACTTGCGGTATATCTAGCACTCCGCAACGCACCCAGAGAAGACGCGACAGATCCACGCCTGAGGCTGCCGCGGATTCGGGATGCAATGCATTCGATACATCGACCCAGGCGCAGACCTTTCCCGTCTTTGTCATCTGAGCAACGAATGAGAGTGCTACCGACGTGCGTCCGGAGGATTCTGGGCCCACCATCTCCGTGATGGCTCCCAGCGGCAGTCCACCCTCGAGTAGAGCATCAAGTTCCCGTACCCCCGTAGCCGCAACAGGTCGTATGATTCGGGGCGCTGGGGTCAGGGCAGAAGGAATTCGATCTGCGAGTGCAGTCTCGATCTGGGCACGTAATAAGGAGGCAGAAGGCATCAGGGGTTTCTTCGCCTTATGTTCTCCTATTATGCCCCGACGCTGTCAATCCTCAAAGTGCATCATTTACGGTGCAAACATAAGTATCTAAATGAAAACACTGACCTTCAGATTAGGAGAAATTTTATCTTTTACCCACTTGAAATTCCATGCTGGCATATTCGCCTTTCATTCGCTAAGATGATCCCCATGTTTCATGGACCGCCGAGCCAATGGCATGACTTTGTGATCCGCTGCAAGCGCTGTAGCGAGAACATCGCAGCGTCTGTCGAGACCATGCCAGATAGCTGGATCATTCACACGTGTCCGCTGTGTGGAGAACGCCGACGTTATCTTCCGGCGGAGATCTTTCGGGGTAGACTCTCCTATCCATTTGAAAAGCTGGGAACGCGCCGTGGCGCTTGAGGTCGGCGGCTACACCGAACGCCCGGACTGGCCGAAGCTTGGGCCATCGCTTCTGATCGCTACCTGTCTCATTCTGGCCATACGGACGGCAAAGCGGCCTCCACTCTTTGACAAAAGCACTGCGGACCCCGAGCTGGATCGCGAGATCGACTATGCCGTCCACATGGCGCGGCGTGTCTTGTCCGCACTTCTTTCGAAGAGTGAAAGTATCTTTCCTCAAAAGCGCGAGGCCTGGTATCAGCCGAGCGGTGAGGATGTACCGAAGTGAATGGACGGTTAGCATGAATACATGAATGACCTTCCTGACGTTCCTCCGCGCTTGCTCGCCGAAGATTACTTGTATTGTGAAACTGGCAGCCTGCTCGCTTTGAACTTCCTCCGCACTGCCCACCATATTGTGGAGAAAGCACACGATTGGTCAGGCGACGATTTGCGTGCAGCTTTGAACTCTGCTTTTGATGAGCTTCTGAACCATCGAGCAACGTGTGAGAATTGCAACGAGATATAGATGTGCGGCCGATACCAGCGACGAGCGGACAAACAACGCATCTCAGAGGCCTTCCAACTCGGTAACGTCGATGGCCTGGCATTGGAACTTGCTCCGGATTACAACGCATCGCCCGGCTCAACGCAGCCGGTCATCGTATGGGATGAGCAGTTCGGCATGCGAACGCTCTCGATGATGTTCTGGAAGTTCCTCCCGCCGTATGTTACCGACCCGAAGAAAATGAGCTTTGATACGATCCTTGCTCGTGGCGATCGACTGCTCGAAAGCAATATGTGGCGTGAATCATTTCTGAAACGTCGCTGTCTGATTCCCGTCGACTCGTTTATTGAATGGGAACGCCCGGACCCGAAGACGAAGCTTCCGTGGATGTTTGCCATGAAGGATGATGAACCGTTTGCTCTGGCTGGCGTGTGGCGGCATTGGTACTCGCCCGACGGCAAGTCACAGATGGACACCTTCGCGGTCGTCACCACGGAACCCAACGAATTGCTGGTCGAGAAGACGGGCCACGACCGCATGCCCGTCATCATCAAGCGTGAGGATTACCAGCGCTGGCTCGAGCCAGGCAATCCCGATCAACCACCGATTGATCTCATCCGGCCTTTCGATTCAGACAAGATGAAAGCATGGCGCGTGGATCGCCGGCTTAACAACGTAAGAAATAATGAGGCTTCACTGTGCGAGCCAGTAGAAGAAGACATGCCCTCTGAGAAGCCCAAGCCTGCAAAGAAACCGACGAATAAGCCAAAAAAAGACGAGAGCGGCCAACTTGGCTTGTTCTGAATTCTGGATCTCCGAATCGAGAGGCCACTCATTCCTATGTCTCTTTCACGACTCTGCGTGGATCTTTGTCGTCCCGAATCCTCACAAACCTCGCGTGACGCAAATGATCCGCACCTGTCCATTCCAGAAATGCGATCTGCGCAACGGCTTCCGGCTTCACCCAAATGCACACCTTCATTTTCTCGGCTGTGAGACCCTGTCCCCATCGTCCTGGCTCTGTCTCTGGCAGGTTCGCGAACGGACATTTAGCAATTCTTAAATGTCGTATCTCCTCGAATACTTCGCGTCTAGTCCTGGGAACAAAACCGGCCCGCACGCGAGCCGAGTAGATGAGGTCCTCCCCGCGATAGAAGCCCACAACAATCGAATCCAGGCCCAGGTGGCTGGGAACATAACCGCCAATAACGAATTCCTGTCCCATGTTGATGCGGTATTTGCTCCAGAGACCCGTTCTTTGCCCAGGTTGATAGATACTGTCGGCGCGCTTCGCGATCAGCCCCTCCAAGCCATGCGTTGTTGCAAATTCCAGCATTTCCGCTGCGGAGCGATTGGACACGACGGAGAGCGCAACGTGCTTGTTGGGTTCAATGACGGTGGAAAGTATTGACGTCGTTCAGAGAGGGGAAGGCGAGTTAAGTCGCGATGCTCATGAACAAGGATGTCAAAAGCGTAGTACACGATGCTCGATTGGGCCGAACGGAATTTTTGAAGAAGATAGAAGTCGGCATGGCCATCCGGTCCGACCCCAACTACCTCGCCATCGATTATGGTTCCTCAAGGCAGATACTCCAGAGCAGATGCTATGAAGCCGAATCGATCGTTCAAGACACTTCGACGCCGTGAATACAGCGTAACCTCTTTCGAATTTCTCACAGCTTCCAGTCGATAGCCATCGAGTTTAATTTCTTATGTGGCGCAGGAAGTTATGTTGCGTGACAGTAGCGGGTCAGCACATCTATTGGTGGGTGCGCTTCGAGCGCGCAACATAATATCAACCAACGTTCTTTAACGTCGCCCTTGCCGGTTACTACGGCGACTAAGATTCCAACTTGATCAAATGAGCCTGGCCCATTAGTACAAATAAGCGGGCCGCCGAAAATATTGTAAGAATCAAATTCGAGGTGATATATTACGTTACTGTAACGTATTGTTTTAGATGTATCCGGCTCTTGAACTATATGGGCGTCGATTGGGACCTAGGGAGGTGATGCGCTATGAAAAGCAAAACTGCGATCGGACGCCCGCGCGATCTGGCGGTCGACGAAAAAATTCTGAAAACGGCGATCGAGCTGTTTAGCAAGGATGGAGTTCAAGGGACGGGCTTTGAGCAGATTGCCAAACGCTCCGGTATTTCGAGGCCTACCATCTACAGACGGTGGAAGACCAAAGAAGAACTTCTCAGTGACGCCTTTAGGAGTATGAAAAACCCCGCGGTCAGTCCGGACGCTATCGGAGAAATGAGTCCGGACAATATTGTTGAACTCTTGAGACTCGCATTAAGAAATGGCCTGAAGGATAACCGCTATCGGGAATTGATTCCCCAGTTAATCGGATCACTTTCGGCTTATCCCGCACTCGTGGATACGTATCTGCAAGAGTTCGTCGAGCCGTTCTGGAATGCAATAGCACGGGTTTTAGGAAAGGCTGGTGCGACTAAATCCCTGTCACGTCTCCCCGAGACAGAGCTATTGCGCGACCTCCTCGCCGGCGCGATGATCCACCGAATAATGATGCGAGGCAGACGGAGGAGTCACTTGTCGGATGGCGAGTGGATCGAGAATCTGCTCAGGCAGGTTGGCCTGACTAAGGATCCTGTGTCGGGAAGAAAGCAGGAGTAATGATCAAGCGGAGTTCCGTTTGGAAAACGTCGCTGAGATTCGATGTTTCAGCACAAGGCATCGTTGGAACTCATTGCCGCTTCAGAAAAGGAGCACGCCATGGCAGTCTACGTTTTCCTACCGTATCCGGCCTCCGGGCCAGTGAATCCTACGTTGGCAATCGCTCAAGGACTCGTTGACCGCGGACAGACGGTAATCTACTACCTGCCAGAAGCGTGGGCTGAGACAGTACGGGCAACGGGGGCGCTTTTTCGCCCCTATGAATCTCGGCTCGCGCCGAGTCTCTCTACCAAAGAGCCACAGCAGGCGCAGGAAAGTCGTCAGGTATTGCCACAAATACTGGAACAGATACGCGCAGATGCCCCGGACGTCATAGTGCATGATCCATTCAGCGCCTGGACCAGCATCATCGTCCGAATACTCGCAGTGCAAGCCGTCTTCTTGCATTCCAGTTATCCCATGAATGAACACTTTAACGTGGCTAAGCTTATGGCAGACGTGCCAGGTGCTACCGCTCGTGTGGGAGCGATGCGCGAGATCATCGACAAGGAAAATGCCGCTCTCGCTTCAGTCTGTGGCAGCTATCACGTCGCGCCGGTGGAATACCAGCAGTTGGCGTCCTGTGCTGAGCAACTGAACATCGTTTTCATTCCGCGAGCATTCCAACCGGCAGGAGAGACCTTTGACGAGCGCTATCACTTCGTCGGCCCCTCGCTGCGGCCTCGTTCCAAGACTCCACTGTTCCCGTTCGAGCGACTGAGCGCAGAACGGCCTTTGCTTTACATCTCTCTGGGTTCTCTCTTTACCAACCAGCCTACATTTTTCAGGCAATGCTTCGAAGCCTTCGGGAAACTGTCCTGGCAGGTCGTCCTCTCCGTGGGTAACCAGGTTCAGGTGGAGTCGCTGGGACCGATCCCGGAAAACTTCCTGCTTGCAGCCTACATGCCGCAGTTAGAGATCTTGCCGCGTGCCCGCGCCTTTGTCACCCATGGCGGCGTGAACAGTGCAATGGAGAGCCTCTATTACGGCGTGCCAATGGTGGCGATTCCCCAGGAGACGATGGACCAAGCAGTCACGGCACGACGCCTCGTTGAACTGGGGTTGAGCATCGCGCTTTCGAAGGCTGAAGTCACGGCAGAGACGCTCTGTAGGGCAGTTGAGCGCCTTGTCAACGATGAAGCGATTCATCAAAAGGTTGGAGACATGCAACGTCTCGCGCACCAAGCGGGCGGATATCAGCGCGCGGTGGAAGCCCTCATGCGCTTTGCGCACGAACACGTTTCAAGGTAACAGAGGAAGGAAAGTGACGAAGCCGGATCGCACACAAAAAGGGCTAACGGGCGGACCAATGACCCTCCTGGGGTGGGCATATCGTCCATTGCTGGCATTGGCAAGGAAAATCAATCTGCAAGGCACGAAAGATGTTCCGGCGACAGGGTGTGACGCGGTTTCGGAAACGGCCACTGTGGCCTATTTGGGAGCCAGCGCTACGGCGGCCATCGGTAGCTACGACTGGATAGCCGATCTGGCGCAGCGGCCATCTCTCGCATCGTATCGCTTCGTTCGCTTCGCAGAAGGTGGAGACTTGGCATTCAACGGGATGCAGCGCCTGCCCGCCATCATTGATCGCCACCCGGACTATGTGATCGTTCTGCTTGGCGAGAACGACGTCCTGGCCGTGCTTTCACCCAAGCACGCCCAGTTCGTTCGCATGACCAAGCATCTTCCCGGACCACCTTCGCCGCAGAGCTTCCGCCGGACGATTCAAGCCGTGGTTCGACGCCTCAAGGGCGAGACGAACGCAGCAATCGCCCTCTGCTCGCTGATCCCTATTGGAGAAGATCCCGATTCGGCCAACCCTTTCCAAGCCCAAGCCAATCGACTCATCCAAGAGTATAGCGCCATGCTCAAGGACATCGCGCGAGATGAAGCCGTGGCATATATTCCCCTCTATGAACGACTGCACGAACTGATCCTCGCGTCTCCGGGACGCCCATTCACCAGCTTCGATTTTCTGCCGTTCTATCGCGACGCATTCCGGCAGTTTGTGTTGCACAAAAACCATGATGAGATTGGGCAGCTCAATGGTTGGCGGTTTCATCGAGATGGCCTTCACTTGAATAGCAGAAGTGGGAAACTGCTCGCCGATCTCGTCCACGAATTCATCGAGACAGGAAACTGAGGGGTTATGTGGCGCTGCGAAGAAGGCCATGTGCTTTATCGGCCGCGCTGAAACAGCAACGCCACATAACGCTGAACGGCACAGAAGAGATATTATGTAGCGCGTCACATAAGATCTCGTACGTCCATTCCGGTCCTTCCGGAAGCTTCGAGACTGGCAAGCAGTCCATGGTTTCGATAAAGCCTGCGTCTCGCGCTATCGCGCCACTCTTCTTGGGCATAGGGTTGTTGTATCGACTTAAACAGCTGAGGACAAGGTGGCTAGCATGCCTTCCCCTTCCGCCATCCCTAGATGTTACGCATCAGGTCGCCCATTGTGTGTGGCAGTGCCTTGCTCGAACTTCTCGACCAGTTTCGTCCACGATTCCAACCGCGCTTGGCAGCGCGTGCAAATAGCCAGGTGCTTGGCGCGATCGATTAAGAACAGGCTTCGGATGTCGAAAGCAAACCTCCGAATTTCCTCTTCTGAATAACAAGCAAAGTCTCTTTCCGCAAACGTGGGATGGTTCGGCTCGGCACTGAGCAAGGCCGCCTTGCGTTTTGCGACCATGTCGTCAAACTGGATGTGCCGCGTCGGCGCATTCTTCCAGAGCGTATCATCCGTAGTCCATAGGTCCTCGAGCACAGCGCTGGCATTGAGTGCGAGATACCGAATCGCTTCTTCACGCCCTTGGAAAGTTCCCCCCTGATCGACAAGTGCTGAGGCCGCGATCTTCGCCAATCCGAGAATCTCGTCATTGGCGTAGGTTTCGGCGTGATCGCGAAACTCGTTGATTTCCTCTTTCGCGATCTCGGCGAATTCTGAATTGCGATCTACAAGTCTCGCCACTTCGGACGTCAGCGCCGGCATCTCGATCCGCGTTCCCGGTGCAGCCTCCCACGCTGGATGGTCGCAAGTGTACATGCCCGGATCAAAGATATCGACCAACGAGTCTTTGCGATCATCGGGTCCGCGGAACCGATTCAACATGTCCAGAAACCATGAGAGTTGTTCATCATTGAAACAGCGAGCCGCAGCCTTGACGGATTCCTCCCGGTATACGTCGAAGCTCTCCATCAGTGAGCTGGGGAGAATGAATTCATTCAATTGAACAATCATTTGATCGATCTTTGTAGCCGGGGTCTGCATGTCGCCCTCCTCTCCCCTCGTGGGCTTGTTTTCCCACGAAAGAGATGCTCTGTCAAACCGGCCCAGAAATTCGCACTTATCGAGGAGTGAAACCACGCAATATCCGTGTCTTGCCGTAAAACTCAACTAGAAAATCTCCTTTCATTTGTTCTGTCACCGGAACGTCCCAGCAGAGTGCTTCGACGCTGCTTCTTCCCTGCCGATCGAGGCACAAAGGACTG
>Ga0206835_1089_pt1 | contig 33505 bp, 33 predicted proteins | sample Alteio_BWOrgCont_31_FD_152853 | JGI IMG/M metagenome (GOLD analysis project Ga0206835, IMG submission 152853) | Enriched cells from forest soil in Barre Woods Harvard Forest LTER site, Petersham, Massachusetts, United States -... | ecosystem: Environmental > Terrestrial > Soil > Temperate forest >...
CAGCTTCGGCCGATGATCTGACATCTTTTCCGGAGATTGCGGGTAGTGAGAACACATTCCTGCCGCACTGCAGAAATGTAAAGTGCAAAAGCGGATGGATGAAATTATGGCGCAGCCGCCAGGCACCGATTTTGGAAGGGAAATGGGCATGCAGTTCAGCCTGTATGCAGGAACTGGTGCTGGCAGCAATCCTGCGCGAAGTTGGTCAAAAGAACTCTCAAAGCCCGGTTCATCAGCATCGGGTACCGCTTGGGCTAGTTTTGCTTTCCCGGGGATGGATCACGCATGAACAGTTGAAAAGTGCATTGGAGGCGCAGAAAAAAGCGGGCTCGGGCAGGCTGGGCGAGTGGCTGGTCCGGCAAAATGTAGTCAACGAAGAGCATATTGCGAGGGCTCTAGGGGCCCAGTGGAATTGCCCTGTGCTTCCGTCCAATTCGCATGATCCAGCAGCCATGGCGCAGATGTTCCCACGCCTACTGATCGACAGTCTTAACGTGATTCCATTACGGTTGGCAGGGCGGCATCTTTTGTATGTTGCGTTTGAGGAAAGAGTTGATCGCTGCCTTGTATTGGCCGTTGAGCGCATGCTTGGGGTGAAGGTCGAGGCCGGGGTCCTGCGGGAATCGGAGTTTCGACGATTGCAGCGGGAAATACTTCGCGCACCTTTTCCCAAAACCCGCTTGCTCGAAGCCATGAACCTGCGTGGATTGGTGCACTCCTTCACTGGAATGATTGAGGAGAGTAAGCCGGTGCAGGCACGGATTGTCCGCATTCACGACTACTTCTGGCTGCGCTTATGGCGCAGCGCTGGGTCAGGAAAAGACCAGGAGTCTCTGCTGGGTCACGACAACGTAGAAGATATGGTGTGCTCCTTAACGACGAAGGATTGATCTCATCGTGTAGGCGTGTATGAACGGCAGCCCTAGTGAGGTGGAGAAAGCTGCCGATAAGGGCATTGGAGCGAGGAATGTTCATGAGTGAAATTGCTGCCCTGATCGTCGACGATTCTTCCGTGATGCGAAAGATCGTCGAAAGGGCCTTGCGCCAGGCTGGGCTGCCTCTGAGCAAGGTATACGAAGCGTCTAGCGGCGTGGAGGCGCTCGACATTTTAAAAAACGAACGCGTCCAGCTGATTCTTTCCGACATCAACATGCCCATGATGGATGGGCTCGAATTTCTGCGGCAGATGCGGTTCCTGGATCTGGCCCCGGACGTTCCCGTTGTGATGATTACGACCGAGAGCAGCGAGGATCACGTAAAGGAAGCTATCGTTTCGGGGGCGCAAGGCTATATCCGTAAGCCCTTTACTGCGGAACAGGTCAAGGACAGAGTTTTGCCTCTGTTGGACCTGGCGTAAGGCTCGTTCATTCCTTTGACTCGATTCACTTTGGAGAAGATTATGGCAACGCCAGCTCGTGAATTCTTACAGGAGGGTGTAGATGCGGCGCACCTCGACGACGCAGTGGATGAAGTATTCCGCTTGATGATGGGTGCGCCATGTACGCTCATCGACGAAAGCGTGACGGAGAGCAGGGAGACGATTACAGCAGTCATTGGCTTGGCCGGTGCTATGAGCGGGGCCTGCACGCTGCGCTGCGATCTACAGACCGCCCTGCGCATGGCTGAGTGCATGGTTGGCATTCGTCCTACGGAACTGGACGCCATGGTGAAAGACGCAATTGGCGAAGTATGCAATATGGTGGCCGGTGCCTGGAAAGGAAAACACGGCTCGTTGGCTGGCGGTTGCATGCTTTCGACTCCCGCCGTGGTGACGGGAACGAACTATCAGCTGCACATGCAACAACAAGAGTTCCGGATCGATCGCAACTATCGCTTTGAAAAACATGCGATCAGCGTCAGCATTATCTGCGAATCCATTCAATAGTTTTTTCTAATCTTTTCGCCTTCTCTTTGGTCTTCGCTTTGCACTTCATACGTGCGAAGGGAGACTGAAGGTGGACAGCGGCTACTACGCAGCTTTTTCCGGATTACTTGCGCGCACCGAAGCGCTCGACTCTGCAGCCAGCAACCTGGCGAACGCCAATACCAGCGGCTTCCGTGCAGAGCGCGAATACTTTCGCAACGCGATTGTCGGTCCTGACGCGCTCAATTCTCAAGTCAATCGCATGGTCAATAATTTCGGCGTGCTGGGTGGTAACCGCCTGGACCTGGGACAGGGTGCGCTGACACATACTGGCAACCCTCTCGATTTAGCCATAGAAGGTGCCGGTTTCTTCGCCATACAGACCAAGCAGGGCATCCGTTACACGCGAGATGGCTCATTCCGGCGGGCAATCGATGGCACGTTGATTACCGCTGCCAGTGAGCCTGTCTTGGATGCACAGAGTAGACCCATTCGAATTCCAACGGGAGATATCACTGTTGGCATGGATGGAGCTGTCTCAGTTGCCAACGCAGTAGCTGGAAAAGTTGCGCTCTTTAATTTTCCTGCCTCTGTTCTAGTTCCGGAAGGAACAAACCGTTACACGACTGCAGCTGGAACAAAACCTACGCTGACGACGGCCGCCATTCACCAGGGAGCGCTCGAGTCCTCGAATCAGGATGTGATTCAGGGAACGCTGCAGCTCATTCTTGTGCAGCGGCAGGCGGAAATGATGCAGAAGGCGCTCACTGTCTTCCACAGCGATTTTGACAAGACAGCAAGCGAAGACCTCCCAAAAGTTTAGGACACGTAATTTCAGATCAGGAGACGAAGAATGATTCGGGCTTTATATACAGCAGCAAGCGGAATGAGCGCGCAGCAGCTCAATCTCGACACGATCGCGAATAATCTGGCGAACTCATCGACTTCCGGTTTCCGGCAAAGGCAATTGCAGTTTCAGGACATGATCTACCAGAATCTGGTCACACCGGGCGCAGCGCAAAGCCAGCAGACTGTCTCCGCTGGCCTGCAGGTTGGCCTTGGAACAAAGTCGGCAGCCACGGAAATCATTATGACGCAGGGCGACTTAAATAATACGGGGAATCCGCTCGATCTTGCGATTCAGGGAAATGGATTTTTCCAGGTCTCTCGCCCCGACGGGACGATCGAATACACGCGTGCCGGAAGCTTCCATCTCAACAATCAGGGGACGATGGTGACGACGGACGGTGATCCGTTGATTCCGAATATTACGATTCCTCCGAACGCAACGGCAGTGACGATTACACAATATGGTGTTGTCAACGCAACGCTGCCCGGACAACAAAATCCGATGCAGCTGGGCCAGATTCAACTGGCCACATTTGCTAATCCCGAAGGCCTGGAAAGCCAGGGCGCAAACCTCTTTAGCGCCACGCTTTCGTCCGGCGAGCCGGTGCTCGACACACCGGGAGGCACGCAGGGCCTGGGCACGTTGCAGCAGGGCTATCTGGAGAACTCGAATGTTGATGTCGTGACGGAATTCGTGCAGATGGTGCTGGCGCAGCGCGCCTACGAGAGCAACTCGAAAGTCATTCGTGCAGCGGATGACATGTACAGCCAAGTCAATAACATGGCGCGGTAGAAGGCGATGAGGCGAATCTTGATGGCAATTCTTTCGATTGTGTTGTTCGCTGCCTCGTCGTCGCGCGCCTCCGTCCATGGCACGGCGCAGCCAGCGGGCACGGAAGATGCCGTGGCAGATTCCTTCGTCGTCGATCACTACATCACCGATGCCATATTGCATCGCAAATGGGCGGTCGTCGTGGACCATGATCATCCTGATAGACCGTGGATTGTGAAGGAAGCGCCCTGGCAGAGTCACGCAGGAATGGCTGCGGTGTCAGAAACAAATGCCACTCGTCCGGCAATCATCGCACGACCGCTAGTCTCGGCAGGCGCAAAGGTACGACTGTGGCGCACAGCAGATGGCGCAGATATCGAGCTTACTGGAACCGCTCTTGAAGCGGGAGCGGAGGGGCAAACGATCCATGTGAGAACTGGGCAACGAGGCACCGTGCTCAAAGGCCGAGTACGAGGAATGGGATCGGTGGAGCTGTTTACTTCAGACAGGTGGGCAAAGCAATGAAGCCTGAAAGGTATCGCGCGCATAGATATTTATATGGGATGCTGGTCTTCAATCTGTGCTGCAGTCTGGCCGTCGCAACCAGCAAGAAGCCGGACAAGGAGCCGAAACCCACTCCGCCGGACTCGGCGCTTAATACCTACATCACTCGTGTCGAGGCGGAGAGTGCGGCAGAGGCGCATACGCCGGGCGCCATCTGGACTCCAGACGGGAGGCTGACCCGTCTTTCTGCGGACGTGAAGGCTTCTCGTCTGCATGATCCCATCGCGATCGTGGTTTCGGAAAGCCTTGCCGCTTCGACCGATGGCACGGTAAAGAACTCGCGCGCCTCGAACGCCAGCTCGCAGATCTCGGCGCTCTTCGGCAAGCTTTCCGCTGGAAATGCACTGAACAATCTGTTGAATCAGACCTCAGCCTCCGGACTGAATGCGCAAGGGCAGAGTGTAACCAATTCAAGCCTGAGCACAACCTTGGGTGGAGAAGTCGTGGATGCGCTACCGAATGGCATGCTGGTGATTCAGGCCGTGCGGCAGGCGACCTTCAATCAGCAGACGCAGCTGATCAAGCTGCGCGGGCTGGTCAGGCCGGACGACATTAATGCGCAGAACCAGGTGCTTTCTACTGCGATCACCAGTCTTGAGCTTGAGGTCGTCGGTAAGGGCATCATTAATGACTACACCTATCGCCAGAATCCGGTTGTTCGTTTTCTTCAAAAGTTATTGGTCTTTTAGGAGCGTTGTCCCATGCGTCATGACCGAAATCTCTGTCTGTTGACATTGCTTGCGATGCTGGCTTTCCCCGGCGCCAGTAATGCTTCTTTACCTGCAAGCATGCAGCGGGCGAAGCTCGCACGCGTGAAAGATGTGGCCACGGTGGAGGGCGTTCGCGACAATCAGCTCGTCGGTTATGGAATTGTGGTTGGCCTGCGCGGCACGGGCGACAGCCAGCAGACGATCTTTCCCATGCAGACACTGGTTTCCACTCTGCAACGCATGGGAGTCAACCTGCAGCAATCGCCGCAGTTATCTACGATGCGCACGCAAAATATGGCAGCGGTCTTTATTTCGGCAACGCTGCCGGCATTTGCGCGTCCCGGCAACAAACTGGATATCACCGCTTCATCGGCAGGCGATGCACGTAGCCTTGAAGGCGGCCTGCTTCTTTTGACACCGCTCTATGGGCCGGATGGGCAGATTTACGCGGAAGCGCAAGGGCCTCTCGTGCTGGGGGGATATGCAGTCGCCAGCAACGGAAACCTGAAGCAATATAACCACCCCACGACGGCACGTGTACCAAATGGAGCGATGGTCGAACGCTCGGTACCGCTCGATCTTTCGAAGATGCATATCCTGTCTCTGCTGCTGAACGACGCCGATTTCCATACGGCAGAGTTGATGGCGGGTGCGATCAACAAAGACATGGGCCGGCCCATGGCGCATGCCGTAGACAGCCGCCGCATTACGCTCGAAGTGCAGCCAGCGGATGACATTCCAGCTCTTCTGGCACAGGTGGAGTCGGTAGAAGTGGAGACGTACCCGCGTGCGAAGGTCGTAGTGAATGAGCGGACCGGCACGGTCGTCATCGGCGGCGATGTGCGCCTCCAGCCTGTTTCGATTCTGCACGGAGGACTGTCGGTGAATGTTGTTACGGAATACCAGGTCTCCCAACCCAACCCGTTAGGTCAGGGAACAACTCAGGTCGTGCCACAAACAACGGTGCAGGCGCAGGAACAGCCAGTCAACCGTATCGAATTGAAACAGGGCGCAACGGTAGACACGTTGGTGGAAAACCTGCAACAGATCGGAGCGACGGCAAGGGACATCATTTCGATCCTTCAGGCAATGAAGGAAGCCGGCGCTCTGGAGGCGGAACTGGAGGTGTTATGAGTGGTGTAAATTTTTCTCCGTCACCGGCAGCTGAGGTGGCACAGCCGAATCCGCGGCTTCAGTCCGCCGCACATGAATTCGAAGCGAGTCTCATGAAGGAGTTTCTCCAACCATTGCAACACGATAGCCTCTTCGCTGATGAGGGAAACAGCAGTGACGATGATACCGGCGGCAGCGCTGGAACTCTGATGAGTTATGGCGCGGAAGCCATGGCAAAATCGATCTCGGAACACGGCGGTTTCGGCATTGCGCAGAAGATTCTTGACCATTTCAAAGCATCCGACGAGAGCTCGCAGGCAGGACCTCAGAGCCCCGTACCGCGCCTCTGAGGAAACTCTTAGAAGTTGGATCAAAAAATTACTTAAGTTTGATCTTCGTCCGCCGATATAGGCAAGTAAGGAGAGGCAAAGATGAACGTCAACGATGGTCTGCATGGCTTGCCGGAGCCGATAGGTGTCTCGCAGTTGTCCCCAGTCTCGGCCCCACAACACCAGCATCCGGCAAGTTCCCCAACATCGGCAGGCTCTACTCAGGATCGCACCGAGGTCAGCACTGCGGCCAGTCTCGCGCACCAGGCGATGACAGTCCCCGATGTCCGTATGGACAAGGTAGCAGCCGTGCAACAGGCATTGGCTAACGGCACGTACCAGGTGAGTGCTGCTGATGTTGCCGATAAGTTATTCCAGCAAATGATGACCAGGTAACCATTTATCCATGTCCTCTATCAGTGTTTCTTCGGTTTCCCTGGCAGGGCTATTGAGCCGCACGATTAGCGCGCTCGCCAAGGCAGATGTCGCCTCCATGGCGGAAGTACTTGCTGATTGCAAACGTGCTGAGTTTCCCGGATCTCCGGAAGAATTCAGCCGCGCAATTGCACAGAGTGTGGCGCTTGAAAAAGTTTTGGAGCAGACACGGCGAAACATACGTCTGCTGCGAGGCGAGGAAAACAGTTTTCGATACGGCCACAGCCGAGGTCGTAACTCATAGCTCGGAATGAACAGGCGAGGCAGTCTACGATGGCAACTCTGAATACGGCGTACAGCATTGCAACGGGCGCTCTGGATGCAGACCAGGCAGCCCTCGATATCATGGCGAACAATACGGCCAACGCCAACACGCCGGGCTACACAAATGAACTGCCGCAATGGCAGGCAAATGATCCGGTGACGATTGACGGAGCCAGCTACGGACAGGGCGTGACTATGACCGGGCCCTCCTCGCAGCGCAACCTTGTGCTCGAACAGCGTATTCAGCAGCAGACGCAGTTGGAGCAGGGAACGAGCGCGCGACTGACAGCTCTTGACCAGTTGCAGAATATCTTCAGCACCGCTACTTCGTCCTCGTCTTCATCGTCTTCGCTGGATATCGGAACGACTATCTCCAACTTTTTCGACTCGCTTTCGCAGCTGCAATCGAACCCGGCGGATAATTCGCTGCGTCAGTCCGTTTTGAGCGCTGCAACGACACTGGCGAGTTCATTTCAAAGCGCATCTTCACAGCTGACGCAGCAGCAGGGAGCGCTCGATCAGCAGAGCGCTACAATTGTGACGCAGGTGAACTCGCTGACACAGGCCATTGCACAGCTAAACCAGAGCATTTCGCAGATCTCCCCGAATGGGGATGCTGGACAATTGGAAGACCAGCGGCAATACGATATCCAGCAGCTTTCTCAGCTCATCGGTATTCACCAGACCACCACGGAAGATAACGGCCTGACCATCACGACATCGAGCGGAGCGCTGCTGGTGTCTAAAAATCAGGCATTTTCGCTGAATACGTCCATGTCAGGAGGGGTAACAGACATCTCCGACTACGAGGGCAACGACATTACAACCAGTCTTGCCAGCGGAGGCGGCCAGCTTGGAGGTGTGCTGACCAGCCGGGATCAGGATATTCCGCAGATGCAAAGCGCGCTCGACACGCTGGCCTTCGATCTGGGGTCAAACATCAACAGTCAGAATGCCCTAGGCTCGGATGCCAATGGCAATGCCGGTGGGGCGATTTTTACGATTCCTACATCCGCTTCGGGAGCGGCGAGTTCAATTTCGGTCGCAATCACCGATCCGTCGCAGATTGCGGCGGCAGCTACAGGCAGTGGATCGTCGAATGACTCGAACCTCGAAAGCATGCTTCAATTGCAGAACCAGACTATGGTGAGCGGTGATACCCCTACAACCTACTATGCCAGCTTTGTTTCGACATTAGGCAGTCTGGTATCTCAGGTTTCCACGGAAAATACGGCGCAGCAGACCTCTCTGACACAGTTGCAGACACAGCGCGATTCGCTTTCGGCTGTCAATCTGAACGATGAGGCGGCAGCGCTGGAGAATCTTCAGCAGGCCTATCAGGCTGCGTCCAAGGTGTTCACAATTGTCGATACAGTTATGGCTTCAGCCATTAATCTCGGGGTGCAGACGACCGTCGAATAAGGAATAAATAATGAGATTCGATCCCTTTTATCTGAATACCGCCGTTTCTGCTCTCGATCAGACCTCGGCAGCAGAGCAACAGCTAACGAATGAAATTTCCAGCGGAATACGTTTGAACTCGCTGAGCGACGATCCTGTGGCCGCGGGCGAAAATGTAACGCTTTCTTCCCAATTGAGCCTGGATGACAGCTTTTCACAAACGGAAAGCTCAACAGTGGGCATGCTGCAGGTAGCGGATTCAACCCTGGGAAGCGTTGTATCGCAGGTAACGCAGGCGATTTCTCTGGCAACGGAAGGAAACAATGGAACGTTAAACGCGAGCGACCTGCAATCGATCGCTACTCAGCTTTCCGGAATTCGTGATGAAGTGCTCTCGCTGGCAAACGCAACATACATGAACCAGTATATTTTTTCCGGCAGTCAAGGGAGCACTACGCCTTTTACATTGAACACGAGCGTGACGCCGAACACGGTGTCTTATAACGGCGATTCCGGGGCTGGCGCCATCTCTTATGTGACCACGCCAAATGGGCAGAAAATACAGGTGAATCTGCCCGGCGATCAGATTTTTTCCAATTCCAGCGATCCCACTAACCCGTCTACCAACATTCTCCAGACACTGACAAATCTGATTGCCGACTTTTCTTCCGGCACGGCCTCATCGAGTGCCGTTTCGGACACTACGGCTTTGAATTCGGCGCTGAATTATGTGAGCCAGCAGCGCGTCATTCTGGATAACTCAATTACCCGTCTTCAAGCGGCGCAGAGCTATACCCAGACTGAAGGGACACAGGTTACTTCCGCGCAAACAACTCTTCTGCAGACGGATATAGCTCAGGTTTCCACGCAACTGAGCACCGCAGAAACGCAGCAAGCTGCTCTGACACAGGTGGTGAACCTGCTTGAAAAGAATAATGGAGATCTATTCAGCTTGTTATAAACGGAAGAGAATCACCCGCCATAGTTATCCATTTTTGCCTTCAGCACCGGGATTGGTTTTGCGATAACCTCGACCTCGGCTTTTCACAAGAAAGACCTCACGGCACAAAGGGCATTCCCACGGGTAAAGGCCGAGTTTGGAATAGACACGTTCTTGTAAAAAGCCGCGACGCTGTACGCGGGTCAGCTCAATAGTGGCACAGTTGGGGCAGCGGCGTTTTGTTTTATTCATCAGTTCGCTCTAGATATACCAAGGCGATGCATCCGAAAATACACATAACTATATCTGGACGCAACAATACAAGCTCAACTCAGGCGATCTTTGAGCTCAAAACAACTGCATCTTCAGTTGTGACAAATTTTCGGATTGCAGGGCAAGGGGAAAATACTCGTCTGAGAGGCCATTTCGTGAGCTAAGAGTTGGGGGGACAATGATTGTCTTCGGTCTTATGAATGCGACTATGCCGTACGGCCCAACGTCTGTGCGGGCAGTGACTGTGCCAACCCAATAAGTTCTTCCGGATCCATTGGTTTAAGCCTGTACAGAACATTCATACCGGCATATTCGCCTTCCGCGTCAGGAAGACCGCTCAATACAAGAACAGGGAGATTTGGTAGCTGGAGGCGAAGCTTGGCAACAAATTGTGGACCATTCATTTGAGGCATTAAATGATCGGTAATCACTAATTTCACCTCTTTGGCGAAATCGGGATTTGCAAGCAAGTGGAGTGCTTGTTGGGCATCCGTGGCCATCGAAACGCTATTCCCTGCATGGGTAAGTATTGCTTTCCGTGTCGCTGCCTGCACGGGATTGTCATCAACCAAAAGAATCGCCGCTATTGACATAAAACGTTTTCTGGGGAGAGCTTCACTTCCACAATTTGATGTGTCAGCGGCGAGGCTGGTTGCCCGATCCACTAAGCCATAATTTTTGCCAAATCTCCGGCTTTTCACAATTGCGGAAGATTCGCTGTTTACCCATCACCTGAAAGTCGCCTACTTATCTGTCGACGCAGGGATGGTTATGTTTGACCGGAAATAATCAAGGCTGAGCTTGAGGCCGGTTTCGAGGTCGATTTTCGGGTCCCATCCAAGCAATTGTTTGGCACGAGTGATGTCTGGTTGACGCTGCATCGGATCATCGATGGGCAACGACTTAAACACAATCTTGCTCTTTGAACCGGTGACACGAAGCACCGCTTGCGCGCAATCAAGAATAGTCCACTCGTTCGGATTCCCGATATTTACCGGGAGGTGCACGTCTGAGCGCGACAAACGAAGAAAGCCGTCAATTTCATCGGAGACATAGCAGAAACTACGTGTCTGGCTTCCCGAACCATATACGGTCAGATCGTGTCCCTGCAGCGCCTGCACCATAAAGTTGGAAATGACCCGTCCGTCGTTGGCCTGCAGGCGTGGTCCGTAAGTATTGAAGATGCGGACGAGCCGTGTATCGACCTTCCGGTAGCGGTAATAAGCCATGACCAGAGATTCCGAAAATCGCTTGGCCTCGTCGTAAACAGACCGCGGGCCGATTGGATTGACATTTCCCCAGTAGTCTTCTCGTTGCGGATGGACGGCCGGGTCGCCATAGCACTCGGATGTGGAGGCATGAAGAAACTTAGCCTGATATCGATGCGCAACGTCGAGCGCATTTCTAGTGCCAGAGGAGCCAACATCAAGCGTCTCAATTCCCAGGCGAGTGTAGTCCTCGGGGCTGGCAGGGGAAGCGAAATTGAAAACGTAGTCCACTTCTCCGAAATCAAAAGGACGGCAGATATCGTGTTCATGAAACTCAAAGCGTGGTTCTGACCGCAGATGCTTCAGATTCTCATGTGTGCCCGTGCACAAATTATCGACACCTATAACGGAACACCCATCTGCCAAGAGTGCATCCGTCAGATGAGAGCCTAAAAAACCTGCTGCGCCTGTAATGAGTGTTCGCATCGTTGGCAGTCTGTCTCGAAAAAGCTGGGATGAGGCACACGCTTTCTCGCATTCATGCCAGCGCGAACCTTGGGTTTAAGAGCTATGGTAAACCATGAACGCAGCGAAGCTGTTGGAATAGAGCATCTGTATGGCTATATTCATAAGCGATTCCGCGTTCCAGTAAGGCGAAAAACTGGACTCATGTATCAGCCGAATTTCCGGAGAATCCTTTAAATGAATCGTGCAGGCAGGCTCTTTTTGTGGTCGTCGTGTTTCATCTCATCCTTGCTGTACGCGCAGAGCTTTACGATCAAAGAAGCATTAAGCGCCCCCTTCAGTTCGCAATTGACTGCCGCGCCTGGCAAGGAAGCCTTCGCCTGGGTTACGAACCTGGAGGGGCGGCGCAATCTCTGGGTTGCGACGAAAAGTAGTGACGGTGAGTCCTATAGCGCAAGCCAGGTAACGAGGTTTACTGAGGACGACGGTGTCGAAATTGGAGATATCTCGTGGACGCCGGATGCTGAGTCAATTGTTTACGTGCGTGGCGGAGATTTCGAATTTCCGGAGAGGCCTGCCCCAAATCCCGCGTTGCTTTCTGGGGGCGTGGACCAGCAAATCTGGATCATTTCATCGCATGGTGGCGAACCGCGCAGGCTGGCAGAGGGACGTGCTCCCGCAGTGTCGCCAACCGGAGACACACTTGCCTACCTGCTGAAAGATCAAATCTGGACAATTTCGTGGAAGGATGCCAGCGCAAAGCCGGAGCAGATATTGCATACACGAGGCAATCCGTCGTCGCTGCTCTGGTCGCCGGATGGTAAAGCGCTCGCGTTTGTCAGCGACCGTGGAGATCATAGTTTTATCGGAGTGTACTCACCGGAGACGAAGATACTCCGATATCTCGATCCTGGAACAGACCACGATGGCCATCCTGCCTGGTCCCCGGATAGTAAGAGCGTGGCCTTTGTACGCATTCCTTACAGTAAGCGCGATGTTCTCTTTGGCCCAAAGCGGACCGGGCTGCCATGGTCGATTTGCGTAGCAGATATGGAGAGCGGTAAAGGGCGTGAGATATGGCGCGCGAGGGAAGGACAAGGCAGTGTCTTTCACCAGGTGCAAGGCAAGAGCCAACTCATTTGGGCTGACAATGCCTCAGTCATCTTTCCGTGGGAGGGTGATGGCTGGTTGCATTTATATTCTGTTGGAAGCGGCGAAGCCAGGAAACTGACTCCGGGCGAATTTGAAATCGACAGTGTTGCAAATAGCCTGGACGGCAAGAATATTGTCTTTTCCTCTAACCAGAACGATATTGACCGCAGGCATGTCTGGGAGATGGAGTTTGCAACCCGTCGTATGGTCGAACTGACACACGGTGAAGGAATCGAGACGGCTCCGGTGTTTTCCAGCGATGGCAAGACTGTCGCTGTCTTGCGCTCGGATGCTCGCGTGCCGATCCGCCCCGCAGTTATTCGCGCCAGCGGTGAGTTGCAGGATCTTGCACCCCAGGCGCTTCCGTCAGCATTTCCATCCGCAAGTTTTGTCTTGCCACAGCAAGTGATCTTGTCTTCAGCCGATGGAATGCGCATTCACGGACAGCTCTTTCTGCCAAAGACTGCCACCGACGGTCATCGTCATCCCGCCTTGGTCTTCTTTCATGGCGGATCGAGGCGCCAGATGCTGCTCGGCTGGCACCCGATGGAGTATTACTCAAACGCCTACGGAATGAACCAATATCTTGCGAGCTTGGGATACATTGTGTTGTCGGTGAATTATCGCAGCGGCATTGGGTATGGAGAAGAATTTCGCGAAGCGCTGAATTATGGGGCAACCGGCGCAAGCGAGTTCAACGATGTGCTCGGAGCAGGTTTGTATTTACGCAGCCGCCCCGATGTGGATGCAGCGCGCATCGGTGTCTGGGGAGGCAGCTACGGAGGCTACCTTACAGCGCTTGCACTCGCGCGGGCCTCTGACATGTTCGCTGCTGGAGCCGACATGCATGGCGTGCACGACTGGAATCTGGAATTTGGCAACGGGCTCCCAGCGTACGATCCATCCGCCGATCCGGAAGCAGCCCGCACCGCCTGGAATTCATCTCCGCTGTCGTCCGTCAGCACATGGCGCTCGCCGGTGTTGCTCATCCAGGGAGACGACGATCGTAATGTTGTGTTTTCGCAGACGGTACAGTTGGCTGAGGCCCTTCGCGAGCAAAGAGTGGATGTAGAGGAGCTCATTTTTCCGGACGAGATACACGACTTTTTATTGCATCGGGACTGGATTGCTGCGTATTCGGCCAGTGCCAATTTCTTTGAACGACATCTGAAATCGTCCGAGCCAGTCTTGGGTGAACCAAAGTAAAGGATGCGATAGATTGCTCGGGGATCTGAACATGCCTGCTTTTACCAAGATCTATGCGTGAATATCAGCCTTGGGCGGCCGACACGGGCCCGGCACCTGCTCGCGCCATCGATTCAGACGAGCGTAGGGCACTTCTTCTCTGGACGTTCGCAATGAAAACGCGTACATTGCGTTAGAGAGTTGGGTCCGTAGACATTCCTTGAGACCACATTTTCGGTAACCAACTTCAGTTTGGACATTGGCCTTGTGGCTAGCGCATGCGCGGGTTGGATTCGCAGGCGTTGTCGGCGATTATTTTTGAGGGAAGGGATGTAACAGAGCAACGTGAACCTGACAATTATCGACTGGCTCATCATGCTTCTGTATTTCGCTTTTGTGTTGGGTATTGGCTTCGCACTCAAGCGATTTATGAAGACGAGCAAAGATTTCTTCCAGGCCGGGCGCTCACTGCCAGCCTGGATTTGCGGGCTGGCTTTCATCTCTGCCAACCTGGGCGCGCAGGAAGTGATTGGCATGGGTGCTTCAGGCGCGAAATATGGTATTGCTACGAGCCATTTTTATTGGATCGGCGCCATTCCTGCGATGATCTTTGTCGGCGTCTTCATGATGCCTTTTTATTACGGATCAAAGGCGCGCTCGGTGCCTGAATTTTTGCGCCTGCGCTTTGATGAAAAGACCCGAGCTTATAACGCATGCTCATTTGCCGTAATGACCGTATTTTCTTCCGGCATCTCTATGTACGCCATGGCGCGGCTCATCCAGACGCTGCATATCTTCGATTCGCTTTTTCTCAAGTTTGGTCTACCTTTAGGCTGGATCTTCCACCTCGCCATTGTCATTTCGGCAGCCATCGTTCTTGGCTATATTTTCCTTGGCGGCCTCACCAGCGCCATCTACAACGAGGTGTTGCAGTTTTTCCTGATTGTTGCGGGATTTTTGCCGCTGGTTTGGATCGGCTTAAAGAATGTCGGAGGATGGAGCGGTCTGAAAGCTGCTTTGCCAGTGGCCTACACGCATTCGTGGCGCGGCATGACCAACGCTCAAAATAATCCGTTGGGCGTGGAGTGGTTCGGGCTGTCGATGGGGCTCGCATTCGTCCTTTCTTTCGGTTACTGGTGCACGGACTTTCTTGTGATCCAGACGGCGATGGCATCGGATTCGGAAGAGTCTGCACGGCGCGTCCCATTGATTGCGGCTGTTCCGAAGATGTTCTTTCCATTTCTGGTGATTCTGCCCGGTCTGATCGCTGTTGCTACGCCTGCAATAACACAACATGCCATGATGCAATCGGCTCCGACGCTGAATGCCTCCGCGCCGCCGGCGACGGCAAATGATCTATCCGATCCAGCAAAATACAGCAGAGGGTTGATTCCACCCAAGGTGAATCCCGTCACCGGCAGGGTCATGACTGACGAGCGCGGCACTCCGCTGCTCGATTATGACCTTGCTATTCCCAATATGTTGTTGCACTTCTTTCCCACGGGAATTCTCGGGCTGGGATTAACGGCATTGCTGGCGAGTTTCATGTCCGGTATGGCGGGAAATGTGACGGCTTTCAATACCGTCTGGACCTATGATCTCTATCAGTCTTACATCCATAAAAATGCAAGCGATTCGCACTATTTGAAAATGGGTCGATGGGCGACGGTCGGCGGAATTTTGCTGTCAATGGCGACGGCATATGCGGCGACATCGTTCAACAACATCATGGATACGCTGCAGCTTGTGTTTTCATTCGTGAATGCGCCTCTGTTTGCAACTTTCCTGCTTGGCATGTTCTGGAAGCGAACCACTGGGCATGCAGCTTTTACTGGCCTGGTGAGTGGCACCGTGGCAGCGGTTGTGCATCATGGACTTACATTGCCCGCCGACGCGCGCCCTGGTATCCACGGTGGGTGGATTACAGTTTTGCACTCGTATCCGAGCCAAATGGCACAGAATTTCTGGACAGCGATCTGGGCATTCTCTACCAACTTCATTTTGACGGTCATTATCAGCCTCATGACGAAACCACGCGAGGAGAGTGAACTTGTAGGACTGGTGTATTCACTAACGCCCAAACCGGTCGAGCATCATATGGCTTGGTATGCGCGTCCTAAAATAATTGCTGTTGGCCTGATTGCGATGCTTATCGCACTGAACCTGATCTTCCGTTAACGAACAGAGGGGTGAACGAGAATGAATCTTGATCTGCGAATTCCCATGGGATTGATGTTCCTGATCGTGGGCGCAATGATGGCCCTCTTTGGATTATTCACACGAGGCAGCGCCATCTATGAACGCTCGGCGGGTATGAATATTAACCTTATCTGGGGTGCGGTGATGCTGGTTTTCGGGCTGGCAATGTTTTTACTCGGGCGTACGAGCGACAGGCGCGCAGCAGGCAAACCAATTGAGGGAACAAACCGACCACTTGGTGGCCGTGGTATGGGGCATTGATCCCTGCAATTCCGCAATGAGTATCCACCACTTCAACAACATGAAATCTGTCGAACGTATCAATTTCACAGTCTGAATAGATGCCGGATATGGTCCGTGTTTCAGTTTGAATTGGAAGATAGAAAATGCCCGTTCTTTTATGCTCCCAAAATGTTCAAGCCGCTACACTAGCTATAGATGAAGCATCGCACGATTGAGCATTATGAGCTGGTTCGGCGGCTGGGAGCGGGCGGCAGCGGGATCGTTTACCTAGCCAACGATACGCTGCTGATGCGGCCGGTAGTTCTCAAGATCCTGAAGCGTGGCGCATTGACCTTGGAGCAAATGCGGACGACCGTGCTGCGCGAGGCTCGCATGGCCTCCGCCATTGAGCACCCAAACGTCTGCGCCATCTACGAAGTTGGCGAAGAGGGTGAAGAAGCTTACATCGTCATGCAGTATGTGCCGGGGCAGTCTCTGGACAAGATCATTTCCAAGGGACCGGCAAGCATACAGCTTGTGCTTTCCGTCGGTATTCAAATTGCTGATGGCCTGAGCGCGGCACATGGCCTGGGTATTTTCCACCGTGATTTGAAACCGGCGAATGCAATTCTGACCGACGGCGGACTGGTGAAGATCCTGGATTTCGGCCTCGCGCGACGCTTGAATCCAGAGGAAGCGGAGTTCGATCCTTCGAAATCGTCGCGGCGTAAAGCCGGGCCTGTTGCGGCAACTTATACAGCGCGTGGTGGGACGATCGCCTATATGGCCCCTGAGCAATTCGTGACCGGGCAGAGCAGCGTGCAAAGCGATATCTGGGCGCTCGGCGTAATCGTGTATGAACTGGTCAGCGGACGCCATCCTTTTGCACGCCCTGATGCCGATGAGTTTCAAAGCATTCGCGCCATTCAGTTTGTCGATCCGCCACCTCTCAACCAATGCTGTCCAGATGTGCCGCCCGAGCTTAGCTCGGTGATTCTGCGCTGTCTCGAAAAGAATCCTGCTGAGCGCTATGCGAGCGCCGCCGATGTCCGCGAAGCGTTGAAGACCATTATGAAGGCATTGCAGATCGAAACGGGCATCATTCCCGGTGAAGCAGCAGCGCATTTGCCTGTTTCTGCGCCCGGGGATGAGAAGCGGACAACCGGTCTGCTGTCCATGCTGGCCGAGCGTTTTCGTGAGTCGGCGGATACGCAGGCAAAGCAGAATACGATTGTCGTATTGCCCTTTAAGAATTTCGGCCCATCGGAAGTAGCAGCTCTCTACGGATTCGCTTTAGCCGATGCCATCGCCGCAAGAATTTCGCGCATGTCATCTCTCGTCGTCAGACCGACGAGCGCTCTCATGCATCTTCCGCTTGCGCAGCTTGATCCGCTTGAAGTTGGCCAGAAGCTGCTGGTGCGGTGGGTGCTCACTGGAAATTTTATTCGTTCGGAAAAAGGTTTTGATCTGAACTGGCAACTGCTCGACGTTTCCCGGCAAAGCGTTAGTGGCGGAGGAGCAATCAGCGTGCTTTCGTTCGATCTGGTTGCGGTGCAGACGGAAATCTGCAATGAGGTATTTGCATCGCTGCAGGGAATTGGTCAGATTACGCAGACCAATGAACGCAGCGGAGCGCCGCGTACCACCCTCACAGAAAAGATTTCCGAAGAATATCTGCAGGCACGGGCCATGCTCTCGTCTTTTATGCAGCGCACCGGCAGCAAGGTAGATCTTGATCGTGCACGTGAACTCTTCGACCGCGTTGTGCAGAGCAATTCAGCGTTCGCTCCTGCATGGAGCGGCCTGGGCATTACGCATTTGCAATATGTGCGCCACGGATTCGGCGGTCATATGCACGTGATGGCTGCGCGACGCGCCCTTGATCAGGCGCTTGATCTCGACCCGGGTTCTGTGGAGGCGAATCTTTACCGCGTGTACATGTTGCTCTCACGGGGTGAAAAAGAGAGTGCGCGGCATGGCATCGAACATTTATTGCGTACAGCTTCCAACGACTGGAACGTGCATATGGTCGCAGGTATTACATTGCGACTGGACGGCGTTTATGAAGAGGCGCTCGACCAATTCAATCAGTCGCTTAAGTTGAACCCGTCAAATGCGCCGGTGATCTACAACCATCGCGCGCGCGTTTATCAATATCAAAATCAGCTTGAATTGGCGGGCGAAGAGCTGGAAAAAGGCCTGACCCTTGAACCCAGACATCCACTACTGCGCACTTCGGTTGCGTATCAACACATGCGCCTGGGAGATTTGCGGCAGGCAATTGAGATGCTTGAAGCTGTTATTCGTGACGACGACAGCATGCGCATTGCTTACCCGACGCTTGCCATGTGCTACGTGCAGGAGGGAGATCGCGTGCGTGCCAATTCCCTCATCACGGAAGACTCCATTTCTGCAGCCGAGGCCGACAGCGAAATGGCCTATCGTCTCGCGACCTACTTCGCTGTCGAAGGCGATGAAAGCGAAGCCCTGCACTGGCTCCGACGCGCAATCTATCTGGGGAATGAAAACTATCCCTGGTTTGCGAAAAATCCAGCGTGGAACCACCTGCGCGGACACTCAGATTTTGAGCGAATCCTTGAAGATCTGAAGAAAAGCCATCGTCGCAACCAGAAAACATGGAAGCGACTTCTGCAACTGGTGCCGAAAGTCCCGCAGGAATGAAGGTCCATCGCAGAACTGGCTACGGCGTTCAGCAAAAACTCTGAGTGCTCCTACTGAAACATCACGAATTACTGGTTTTTTAGCATAGATTCCTTAAGAAGTCGTTTCGGCGCGCTGTTCCGCCAGGCTGCGGCCAGAGCTGGCTGTAAAGCCTTCTTCGTGGCCTTTTTCAGATGCACATGGGTTGCGCCATTCTTGCCCCAGTATCCTGGAACTGGCGTAAAAACTTCGGGTGCTTCTCGCACAAACTTATCCTGATCAAGCGGCGAGAGTTTCACCATTCCATAGGTCGTATCCGGATAAGACAGCGTGGCGAATATCTTGCCAGCCACGCGGAAGTCCGGGTGATTCATGTGTTCGGCCTCCACGGTCTCCGGAAAGCTGAGCGTAAGGCGGCGAAAGTCGTTGGCGGTCATGGCAGCCTCACTGTGGTTTCTGCAGTTCTTCCATAGGAACGTCTTTGATATGCGTTCCAATCCACCATTGGAATCCGAAAGGATCTTCTACCCCCGCCATGCGGTCGCCGTAGAACTGGTCGGCCGGTTCTCGGATGCTTTTTGCGCCTGCAGATAAGGCTTGGTGATAAACAGAATCGCAGTCCTCAACATAAAACATAATGCTTACGGCTGAACCACCAAGATGCTTTGGGCTGTAGATTTCTTTCTCGGGATGTTCATCCGCAAGCATGATGACTGAGTCGCCAAGCTGTATCTCGGCGTGGCCGATACGCCCGTCGGGCTGAGGCATGCGCATGCGCTCGGTTGCACCGAACGCCTTTTTGTAGAAGTCGAGAGCTTCTACGGCTCCCCGTATATGAAGATAAGGCTGGATGCTGTGATAACCATCGGGAATTGCTTTGACCTGGGTCATAGGTGTCTCCTCCAAACGCAACCATTCTCGTTGATTCGCCCTTAAACAGGATTGTAAAAATTTGACCCGTTAACTCATAGGCACATGATTCAAATGCGGCGTGGCTGCGGCCAGATAGGCAGAGGGCGTCATACCAGAGAAAGACTGGAAGTCATGAATGAAATGGGCCTGATCGTAGTAGCCGCAATCCAACGCGACTCGCGTCCACTCTACTCGATGTGCGCCGTGAACCGTGGTGAGGGCCTGCTGAAAGCGTCGTACACGGCAGAAAGCTTTAGGGGTGAGCCCTACCTGCCGGCGAAAAAGCTCGATAAATCGACGTGGACTGAGGCCAATCTTCTCCGTAAGCGCGGCGACGGTACCGATGTGGGGAGCGCGGCAAACATGACGGAGCGCATAAGCAACTGCCGGATGCCATTCCAATGGCCGTGCAAGCTGCGCAAGCAAGTCTTGTTCGAGGATGCGAAACATAGCCGGAATAGTGGGTGCAGCCAGCATGCGCTCGCGGAGTTCGCTTGCACGAAAGCGCCAGAGATCCTCAAGCGCAATCGACGCATTTTCCATCTCATCCGCCGGCGCGCGAAAGAAAGGAAAGGCACCGCCCGCTTTGAACTGAATGCCGATAACTCGCTCTTGGCCTACTGTGTCGATTACGAAGTAACTGGACCGGGCACCGGAGACGACAGCGTGCCCATAGGTGTCAAACAGGCTCACATCTTCAGGGTTGTAAATGCGGATCGGATTGTCGTGCAGATTGAAAACGATTGTTGCTTCGCCATTCGGCATGAGCCGTTCATGGGTGTGTGTACCTTCCGATATGCCCTCCCAGTACCAGAAACACTGCACGAACTGCGCCAATGGCGGAGGCGGTGTATAGCGAAGCGATATCATAACCGTTTATCGGTAAAAGTGTACGCCCACCATGATGCAATAAAAAAGGGAGCGCATGCGCTCCCTTTTTGTCAGAAGATAGAGCTAATTGCGGGTCGGCATCATGTCCATTGGCTCCGTTAGGCTGAAGGTCACAATGGAACCTTTCGGCACTTCCGCCATTTCCGGGTGCTGCATCAGCATGTGCACAGTGATCACGCCTGCGCCAACCAGTGAGCCAACGACCGCACCGTGAACCCCGGCAATTTTTGCGCCAACGATAGCGCCTGTCCCGGCCCCGGCCCCGTATTCAATGGCATCTTTCTTCAGGTGCGACGCTGGTTGGATGCCGCCTTCGCTGTCTGTACGAGTATTAGGGGCTTTCGATTCCACGACCTGACCGTAAAGATGATAGGCAGTGCCATCGGGAAGGATGACTACATCAGGACGCAGTCGCAACGTAGCCGACGGCCCAAAGTGATGGCCTTGCGTCACGCTCACCACACGCCCGCGAAGTTCTGATCCGGCAGGAATAATGATGCGTCCATTCTTGTAGACATCCGTAGCGACCTGCGCCTTGAAGGCAGTACCGGCGCTCGTCTCTTTGGTAGAGAGCGTGTCCAGCAGGCGGGCCCTGATATTTGTGCCCTCGGCCAGTTCGTTGTTCGGCGATGGCACATAGCCTACGATGTCTTCATCAGGATTGTAGGGCCGCGTTTCGAGAGTCGCACCCGGTGCAGGCGCGGGTGTGTTCGCAGATGTCGGCGACACAGACGTTACGATGCCGTAATCAGGATTCGTGGCTGGGGATGCGGCAGGAGTTGTTGCCGGTGAAACGGCTGCCGGAGCCGACGCAGGGGGCGTGGCCGGAACCGAAGGAGACGGCTTTGCCGCAGGTGCAGGAGTTGGCTCATCCTGGCTGACGACGATTGTGTCGTCTGCCGGTGGACTGGAAACTCCCTGGTTAGGGCTCTGGGCAGCCTGCTGTGCCAAGCCTGCAGGCACCAGCAGTAGCGTGCTGGCAAACGCAATCAGGGCGAGAGAATTTCCAGTCTTTCTCATACTTCCTTCACTCCATCAGTCGAAAATCTTCAGGTATTTCCTGGCCAAATTTCTTTCTCGATTCGCCGAGAAAGGCATAAGGCCATCCCCTGCGCTGTTTGCTTATGGAGTTAAACCCATAAAGAACGAAACAGTCGCGTCTATTCCTTAGCCTAGACGAGATAGATGTTGTGCGGCTACAAGGAGATGGTGCGCGAACCAGAACAGGCAATAGAAAACCATCGTGGGACCACGAGATGCAAAGGAGAGCGATAGGCAGAAGTGATCGCTAAAAAGAGATGAATCACTGGTGAATCGTTCACGCTGCAAGCAGGAATACCCACGTCTTTGTTATTCTTTCCAAGGATATTCCCTGCAGATTTTTCTCAGGAAGGTTATTTCATCGCATGTCGGACTTTGTAGATACCATAGGCGGCTTTGCCGGTGAGCCGATTCGTGTGGACCGACGTCCAAAACTCAAAGACCGGTTAAGACATCAGATTTCGAGGGACGAAATGACAGAGATTGCAGCAATTCATGCGCGCGAAATTCTTGATTCGCGCGGAAACCCGACAGTAGAAGCCGACGTAGTGCTTGCGGACGGCTCAGTGGGCCGGGCTGCGGTACCAAGCGGTGCTTCTACGGGTGAGCACGAGGCGGTAGAGCTGCGCGATGGAGATAAGAGCCACTACCTCGGCAAGGGAGTATTGCAGGCGGTTGAGAACGTCGAAAGCATTCTCGCCCCTGAGCTTACCGGCATGGATGCGGCCAACCAGCGCCTGCTCGATGCGACAATGATTTCGCTCGATGGCACACCCAACAAAAGCCGTCTGGGTGCGAATGCGATTCTTGCTGTTTCGATGGCCGCAGCACGCGCCTCTGCCACGGCACTCAAAGTACCGCTTTACCGGTATCTGGGCGGAGTCAATGCATCTGTACTGCCAACGCCGATGATGAATATTCTCAACGGCGGCGCGCATGCAGACAACAACGTGGACTTTCAGGAGTTCATGGTTATGCCGGTGGGCGCTGAGCGTTTTTCGGATGCGTTGCGCTGCGGTGCTGAAATCTTCCACACCCTGAAGGGCGTACTCAAAAAGAAGGGTTACAACACGGCGGTTGGCGATGAGGGTGGATTTGCCCCTTCACTCAAATCAAATACCGAAGCGGTGGAAGTGATCCTGGAAGCGATTGAACTGGCCGGGTATAAAGCTGGTGAAGATGTGGCGATTGCGCTCGATCCGGCAGCCAGCGAGTTCTACGACAAAGAATCAGGAAAGTACATCTTTAAGAAGTCCGACAAAAGTGAGAAGAGCAGCGAAGAGATGGCACGCTTCTGGGAAAGCTGGACGCGGCAGTATCCAATCGTCTCGATCGAAGACGGACTTGCCGAAGACGATTGGCAGGGCTGGAAGTATCTGACCGAGTTGGTCGGCGATCATGTGCAGCTTGTTGGTGACGATCTTTTTGTCACCAATACGGAGCGTTTGCAGCGCGGGATTGAAGAGGGCGTTGCAAACTCGATCCTCATCAAGGTGAACCAGATCGGAACCATCAGTGAGACGCTGGAAGCGATCGCGCTGGGTCGCCGCTACGGTTATACCTCCATCATCTCCCACCGCAGCGGAGAGACTGAAGATACCTTCATTGCCGACCTTGCTGTGGGAACGGGCGTTGGTCAGATCAAGACCGGTTCGGCTTCACGTACTGACCGCATCGCGAAATACAATCAGCTTCTGCGAATCGAGGAAGAACTTGGGCAAGCAGCTGAATTTCTTGGCCTCGAAGCGGTAAACTTTGGTGAATAAGTAAATCGACAGAAAAAGACGCGCGGACGAAACAGGAATCCGCGCGTTTTTGCTTTGCCATCCATTTCAGGAGTAAATTATGCGAATTCTTCAAACAGCTGCATGCGCAGCCGTATTTACTGTTTCGGCGTTTGCACAGCAGGCAGCTACACCACCTGCCTCTAAGCCGACAGCGCCTGCAACTCAACAGGGGGCTGCTGAGCCAGCAATCAAGCCGCCTGCGAACCCAATTACACCGGCGCAGATAAAGGAGATGCAGGAACTCACGGGAGCATCGACAACCAAGAAGCGCATCGTCGCCAATGCCATCCAGTTTTATCGGAGTCAATTTCCTCCATATATCCCTCAGGATGTCATCGATGATCTGGAAAAAAGCCTCCAGAACGCCGATCTCGAATCCCATGCCGCGGAGATTTATCCGAAATATCTTTCGACCGAAGATGCGGCAAAGGTCATCGATTTCTATAAGTCGCCTGCAGGCCAGCATTTAGTTACTGCCCAGCCCTACATGATGACGGAGATGCAGCGCTCGGCGGTACAAATTGCCCAGCAGACGGCGAAGGACGTAATTGAACGCCATAAACCGGAGATCGAAGCAGCGCAGCAGAAATACATGCAGCAACAACAACAGCAGAAGCCAACGCTCAATACGCCGCAGTCACAGCCACAGCGATAGCCATAGCTGCCTAACTCTATAAACATTCGCTATAGGAGAACGAGTTGTCGATTCACAAAAGGCCGCTGGTCCTTACGATTTTGGACGGATGGGGCTATCGCCCTCAGATTGAAAATAATGCGATTGCCCTGGCCCGCAAGCCAACGTACGACAAGCTACTTGCCGACTATCCGAATACACTGCTCCACGCCTCGGATCATTTTGTTGGCCTCCCTGACGGGCAGATGGGCAATAGCGAAGTCGGCCATCTAAACATTGGCGCAGGCCGCATCGTTCAGATGGATATCACTCGCATCGATTCCCTGATCGCAAGCGGTGACCTTTTCACTCATCCTGTGATCGCGGATGCAATGAAGCGGGCGCGCGATGGGAACCGGCAACTCCATTTGTTTGGTCTGGTTTCCGATGGTGGTGTGCACTCTCACCAGGTACATCTTTATGCGTTGTTGAAGGCCGCAAAACTGCACGGTTTAGAGCGCGTCTTCGTCCATGCTTTCATGGACGGCCGCGACACTTCGCCGACCAACGGCGCCGGATACCTGGCGGCGTTAGAACAAAAGATGCGCGAATACAACGTCGGCAAGATCGCCTCGGTTTCCGGACGTTACTATGCCATGGACCGTGATCGCCGTTGGGAGCGCGAGAAGAAGGCCTTCGATGCAATGGTTACTGGCCGCGCAGAGGGCGGCGCATATCAGGATCCCGTAGCGCGTATTAAAGAGCTCTATAACAACGAAGTCACGGACGAATTTATTGTGCCATTCGTCGTGACCGATGAGCACGGCCATCCAACTGCCGTTATCCGCGACGAAGATGTTTGCATCATGTTCAATTATCGTGCTGACCGTGCACGACAGATTATACGGGTTCTTGCGCGCAACAGCAACTTCACCAAAGAAGATGGTCGCGAGCTTATCAACGCCGTGGAATTGGACGAGACGATTCCGCGCACCGAGGTGCCGAAGAATCTCCACTATATCTGCATGACGCAATACGATAAGCACTTCTCGCTGCCGATGGTCATTCTCCCGGAGTCGATGGAGAACCTGTTAGCCAACTTGTTGGCTCAGGCAAATCTGCGGAATCTTCGTGTTGCCGAAACAGAGAAGTATGCCCATGTAACGTATTTCTTCAACGGCGGGATTGAAACGCCATTCCCAGGTGAGGACCGAGTGCTCGTGCCTTCGCAGAAGGTGGCGACCTATGATCTTGCACCTGAGATGAGTGCCGCCGGCGTAGCCGATGCCGTTGTAAAGGCTGTGGAAGACACAGCCTTCGATCTGGTCGTGGTGAATTTTGCGAACGCCGATATGGTTGGACACTCCGGCAAACTGGAGCCGACCATCAAAGGTGTCGAAACCGTAGATGCTTGTCTCGGGCGTATCTACCAGGCCATCCGCCAGCGTGGAGGATCATTGCTGATCACTGCAGATCACGGTAATGCCGAAATGATGGTCGATCCTGTCAGTGGTGGTCCTCACACGGCGCATACAACCAACCCCGTGCCGCTCATTCTGGTGAGCGAGGATGCGAAGAGTTACTCGCTCAGGCCCAGTGGCTCATTGCGCGACATCTCGCCAACTGTCCTGGGAATCCTGGGCATCGACCAGCCCAAACAGATGACCGGCGGCGACCTGCGCCAGCGTATCGGCTAAGTCATCCGGTAAAAGAAAAGCCCTCGCGAAGCGAGGGCTTTTTCATTGTGGAGAACAATTCACAACATCAGAAAATCTTCAGATCATGCGGATACCACGTGACCTGTAATGTAATCGTCGTGTCATTTTGCACGCCCGGTTTGTAAATTGGCGCAACCCATCGTTCATATTGCACCCAGCCATTCAACTCAATGTCTTTGTGAATCCGCTTCACTACATCGAACTGATAGACATTTTGGGTCGTGCCTCCTGGCAAGAATCCGCGAGGTGACCCACTCGGAGTCTGAGTAAGCTGGGGGACCTTGGCTGTACGGTAGTTAAACTGGATCTGCTCCTGTGGCGACAGGTGCCACGTAAGCCAGGCTTGCCCACCGGTGGACTGGCGCCCGAGCCAGTTGCCCATAATGAAGCCTTTGTTCGTATAGCCCTGCCTCTGAACGTTCTCGTTATAGACAAAATTTGGTCCACCGGTACTGACCGTATCTGTAGTGCCGCCCTCCACTCGAAGGTCCAGTTTTTCCAGGCCAGGAAAGTGCGACAGATAGATGCCGGGCATATAGGCCGAGCGTCGTGGCGCACTGATCGGGTTTACATCATCATGAGCGAGTGAGTCGGTATACAACGTAAGCCATTTCCGCAAAAACGGCAGACGATAGGAAAAGTCAAAGAACCCGAAACGGGCGCCGGGGTCGTCGCGCGAGTTTTTCTCCGAAACGGAGACGTTTTGGACACTGAAGAAGCTCCTCAGGAAGGTGTGAAGGGTGATAGGAACATGGCCTTTGCCGCCCCAGATTACGGTTCGTGAGAATCCGAATTCGAGATTCTCAGTTGGCTTAAAGCTGATTTTTTCAGCGTGAACCCAAGGCGCGTTGGGATAGGTATGTCCTTTCAGGCTGCCGACCAGGAAATAGTATCGGAATGGTCCTGTCAGCCGTGAAAGCCCCGGGATGCGAAGCGGTTCTGCGCGATCAATCTGAAATGCATAGATATTTTCGGCATTCGTGCTCCAGGCGAAGCTGCTGCCCTGATTCGGCGACCACCAGTGATCGTTTTTTCCGAATGAGATTTGGTGGTTCAGAATGTTGTAAGAGAGATTCGCTTGCATCACCCGGAACGTATTCGTAGCCGCAATCGGGCCAAGTGGGATTGTGTCCTGCCGGGGATTCGATGCGATTGGAATGTTAAAATCGAGTCCCGAAAGATAGGCGAACAATTCCTCTGAATACCCCGCAGCGCTGGGCGCATGCTGATATTCGCCTCGGAAGTAAAGCGCAAACCGTCCGGCCGAGCTACGCGCGCTGAAACCTGTGTAATTGTTAAAGCCTTCCTGATACGGGCGCCCGTAGTCATTGATGATCGTTTGTCCAAGATGGAAGCTATCGCGGAGAGGAGTGCCGCTGATCCCTCGCAATTGTGTGTATGCGCTCTCAAATTCAGCACGCAAAGTGCGGGCCCCGAAGTTATTCTCAAGCCCCGGAGCAACTTCGTGCAGCACGCTGAGATAAATATCCCGCGCCTCCTGGTTATTGCTGTCCGCATCAATATTGTCCGCGGTGTGCTGCAGCATATGTAAAATGCTCAGCCGCGTCCAGGGACGTAAGCCAAGAAATGCCGTATCCAGATAACCCAGTCCCTGCAGGCGGCTTAAAGCCGGGTAAACCCAGCTATCCATGGGAATGTAGGTGGACCCTTGTGTACTGACGATTGTGATCGGAGAAGCGGGCGTATAGTTTGGCGGAATAGACTGCTGCGGGCTCCCACCGTCGACAGCAGTATCCGCAGTGATCTTCTGGTCTGTATTTTCCTGAGACAATGCGGATTGCAGCGGAAAACTAAGCGCCGAAAAAAAACAGATCAAAGGAATAAATTTCGGGACAAGTTTCACTCACACCTCAAAAAATGGGTATTGATCCTTTCCGCAGTGAATCTCAGGTTGCGGAGGAGCAGATATATATTTCCAACTGCATTGCTTCAAGGCTAGATGAACCAACCCATCATGACAAGCGAGTCCTTGCAATTGGATGCAAAAGAGTGCCGCGTCTTTTCATGGATGAGGCGACGAAACGCCGACAAACGGAAACGTGATCCAAAGCGTTTCACTTACAGAATAAAGACGTGTCGAGATGACGCTGCCGGGCCGCCCCCGGCCGATTGCCTGGCAGCCTTGATTGCCTGTTCTATCTCTTTCTCGAAAGACTGAGCGATTCGCTGCTTTTGCTCATTTGTGAAGAGGTTCTTTGCGGATAAGTATTTCTCCATCTTCCGTAAAGGGTCTTGGCTAGTCTTCGCGGATTCGTTTGTTGAAAAGTCTTTGCACGCTATTAAGCACGGACCACCACCCTGCCGCGCCCTGATGATGCATTCATGAGCCACGCGGTAGACTGCAACCACATCGCGTCCGTCAACCGGGATTACGGGAAAGCCATAGGCTTCGGCTTCGATACCTTCTGAAGGATCCCCGATGTTGACATAAATAATCGGCAACTTTTGAGCTTCGGCGAACCGAAGCGCCTCGTGTCCGGCCTTAGATAGCCCGGGATGTTGAGAAAGAAATGCAACGGTGACATGTCCAGTCTTTCCCGTGCCGCGCGCGAAGGCTATCCCGGTTGCAAGTGCGCTTTGCACGTCGAGGCCGGTGCTTGGTGCCATCTTCCACTTTTTCTTCTCTCTTTTCGAAGCCAGCTGATCATGGTGATCCAAAAGCGAGCGAAGCGACGTGCCTTTGAGAAAGCCAGCTACAACTGCATTCGATGGGAATACGAGAGCATCTTCAGGGCGCAAATCAATCGCCGCGCCTACTGCCGCCGCTTCTTTTCCTTTCAGAACAGAACGGCCACCGATATTCCTGAAGCGCGACTCCAGGATGCGGCATTTGAGCATCGTGGAATACATTTGCCGTAATTTGTCGTTACTGATAAGAGACGGTGTAGTCTCCGTGGGGGTCTTCTTCGTCGTTTTTGTAGCCATGTCTTCGGCCAATTGTAGCGCAGCAACTGAATGACTCCCGAACAACAACTTTTCCATTTTCATGAACTGCAAAGAACTAAGGTGCGAAACAGTAGTTTTCAACAGAAGTGTGAAAAAGCCTGTGCAAGACCGGGCATTTAAAAAACAAAACACAGCAATGACGCGGGGTTTAGCTCTCTGCACACTTTTGGTTGCAGCACAGTAGATCGGGCTGCCGTGCTGTTTTTAGGTGGAATAATCTGCGTTAATACGCACATACTCCGCAGTCAGATCGGTTGTCCAGAAACGGCATGAGCCGCTGCCAATCCCGAGGTCGACGCGAACGGTGAATTCTCGCTGTTTGAGGTAGGAATGTGCCGCTGGTTCGTCGAAATCAGCCACACGACCGCCATTATGGCAAATTTGTTGTTCACCAAACCAGATACTGATTCGATCCGGATCGACAGCTACGCCTGAATAGCCGGCGGCAGCCATAAGCCGCCCCCAGTTCGGATCGCATCCCGCCCACGCGGTTTTTACGAGCGGCGAATGGGCGATTGCCTTCGCCACCTTCAACGCATCGCCATCCGTTGGAGCGCCCTCAATCTGCAATTCCACGACATGCGTTACGCCTTCGCCATCGTCCACAATTTGTTTGGCGAGAGATAGGCAGACTTCACTAAGCGCCTTGGCGAACGCCCCATTGTCGGCGGTGACTGCGGCACCGCTTGCTCCGGAAGCCAGCAGCAGCACAGTGTCGTTGGTGGAGGTGTCGCCGTCGATGGAGATGCGATTGAAGCTGGTTTCCACGCTCTTCTGCAGGAGATAGTCCAGTGCAACGGGATCGATGGCAGCATCCGTAAAAATGTACACCAGCATCGTCGCATGGGGCACAAGTTGCGGGTGGATCATGCCCGCGCCTTTGCAAACGCCTGTGATACGCACTGTCCTGCCATCTACGATCAAAGACGCATGGGCCGTCTTCGGCTTCGTGTCCGTGGTCATGATGGCGTGTGCAAATTGTGAGAAGTGGTCTGGTGTTGCTCCCAGGGATGCCGCAACACTGGGCAGCGCGGCAATGGGTTTCTCCGCAGGCAGAGGAACGCCGATAATACCGGTCGACGACGGAAAGACCTCGTGACCTTCGCAATGAAATGTCTCAGCAGCCGCTGCGCATACTCGCTCACAAGCATCGATTCCGCCCTGACCCGTTGCGCAGTTGGCATTGCCTGCATTTACAGCGACCACGTGCACATGTCCCGCGCTCCGCGCCAGATGCCTGCGGCCGATAATGATCGGCGCAGCCACGACGCGGTTGCCGGTAAACATGGCGGCAGCGCTTGCTGACTTATCTGCCACAGCGACAGCGAAGTCTGGTTTACCGCTCGGCTTAATTCCAGCCTTTACGGCAGCAAAGCGAAAGCCAAGGGGCAGCGCTTCAGAGGGGGCGAGGGATGAATCGTTCATTCTTGATATTTACTCTAAATACGATACCAATTAAGAGAGGATAAAGATTGTTACTTGAACGTTCTTCGGAATTTTTGCGCATGCAGCAGGTCAGTGTTGCGCGTGGCGAAGCGATTGTGCTGCACAATATCAACCTGACGATTACCAGCGGCGAGCACGTCGCCATTCTCGGTCCTAATGGTTGCGGCAAGTCAACGCTGATCAAAACCATCACCTGTGAGTGCTACCCAATCTTCACTCCTGAAATGCAGTGCCGCCTGCTGGGGCGCGAACGATGGGATGTCTCGCAATTGCGCAGCCATTTGGGAGTGGTATCGGCTGACCTGCCGGGTGAGCGTACGCCTGTTTCCAAAGGACGCGACGTGGTTGTCGCCGGATTCTTCTCCGCGTCAACCATCTGGCCAAATCTCCATATCACCGAAGAGATGCGTGCAAGCGCGCATGAGGCGATGGCATTGATGGAAGCCACGCATCTTGCTGACAAGCTTGTCGGGGAAATGTCTGCCGGGGAGCAGCGCCGCATCATGATTGCCCGTGCCCTTGTCCACAAGCCGGAAATGCTCCTCATGGACGAGCCGTCGAATGCGCTGGATATTGCGGCCCAGCGTGAACTCCGGGATGCTTTGCGCGTCGTCGCACAGCAGGGAACTGGAATCATCATGGTGACGCACCATCTTGCCGATATTCTGCCCGAGATCAACCGCGTCATCATGATGCAATCGGGGCGCATTGTTGCGGATGGACCCAGACAACAGCTGATCACCGCTGCAAGGCTGCGCGAATTGTTCGGCGTGGAAGTCGCGTTGACTGAACGTGATGGCTACTGGCATAGCTGGTAAAGTGCTGCCTTTTCAATTGAGTATGCTTCGGGCATGCGCACATCCGATCCTCTGCATGCGAGAGCTTGATTCATGCCGTGTCTCAGGCGTAATCTCTTGGAACACGGGAAAGGAGGTTGATCCAGCGAATGAAAAGTTCTGAAGGCAGTAGTTGCACGATCCTACGTGAGGTGACTGAGGCTTAGAGCACCCTTTGCTCTAGACCTGGCGATTCACAACCATGCGCCGAGGACCACTCAGATTGAAGGGTGCCTCAGGTCAATCTCAACAGTTCACCGTCTATCAAAGGCCCGCTTGCCAGATCTGGCAGTGGGCCTTTGTGCATTCCAGTTCGTGCAGAGTTTAAGTCAAATGCTGTGCGAGTGATTTAGTAATCGCCTTTTCCTGTACCTTTCTTCTCATCGCGTCATTCCGCTCTACAATAAGGCTATGGAACCCCTCGTTATCGCTGGTAAAGCTTTTCAATCGAGACTGATCGTTGGCACGGGCAAGTATAAGGATGGCCCGGAAACCCAGGCTGCCATTGAAGCCTCTGGCGCGGAGATGGTGACTGTTGCTGTCCGCCGGGTCAATCTCGATCGCTCCAAGGAATCGCTGCTCGACTTCATCGATCCGCAGCGGTATTTTCTGCTCCCGAACACGGCTGGCTGTTACACGGCGGAAGAAGCGATTCGCGCAGCGCGCCTTGGGCGCGAGGTCGGAATCTCGGACTGGGTAAAGATCGAGGTCATCGGTGACCAGGCAACGCTCTATCCGGATGTTCAGGCGACGCTCGAAGCTACCCGGACATTGGTAAAGGAAGGCTTTACCGTTCTTCCGTATACCTCTGACGACATTGTATTTGCGAAGCGCTTGATCGATGTAGGTGCAGCGGCCGTCATGCCTCTGGCTGCTCCTATTGGAAGCGGTCTGGGCATCCAGAATCGCGCCACGCTGCAAATCCTCCGTGAAATGATTACCGAAGTCCCGCTCATCGTCGATGCAGGTGTTGGTACTGCCTCCGATGCGGCACTGGCGATGGAGTTGGGCGCAGACGGGGTGTTGATGAACACAGCGATTGCCGCAGCCGGAAATCCCATTTTAATGGCCGAAGCAATGCAACATGCAGTTCTCGCTGGGCGACAGGCATATCTCGCCGGCCGCATGCAACGCAAACTGTATGCGACGGCAAGTTCGCCCTTGGAAGGCATTTCGCGGTAGGAGGGTATTGATGGCCGAATCGATTTTCCGTATAGCGGCTATTGCCCAGGCCCTTTTCTCATAGAAGGCCCTAATCCGACCGCATCTTCACCATTACTGTTCCCGGCATCACGTATCAGCTAAACTCATCCTCAATGCGAGTTTTCGGCATTGATTGCGGAACCGAATGTACAGGCTACGGTGTTGTCGAGTGGGACGATGCGCAGCGCGAGCCTCATCTCGTCTCGCTGGGGTGCGGAGGCATCCGGCTGCCCAAGAAGGAATCGCTCTCGCAACGTCTGGCGCTGCTGTATGCCGAATTAAATGCATTGCTGACGGCTCACCAACCTGACGTCGTGGCAATTGAAGAGGTTTTCTACTCTGTGAATGCAAAATCGGCCCTGAAGCTGGGGCAGGTGCGTGGAGTTGCTCTTCTCGCGGCAGCCACAGCAAATCTTTCTGTAGCCGAATACGCACCCCTCACCATCAAATCAACCGTGGTCGGCTACGGTCTGGCACAAAAGGAGCAGGTGCAGTTCATGGTGGCACGATTGCTGCAACTGGCCAACAGGCCAGAACCGGCCGATGCGGCTGATGCGCTGGCCATTGCAATCTGCCACATCCACACCGCACAAACACTCACCTTGCAAAGGGCTAGTCGGTAAATGATAAAGAAAGTCTTACCCGGATTGGCATTTCTATGTCTTGGAAGCGCATTGATCGCCGCAGCGCAGAGCAGCACGCCGGCACGTATACGCTTCGTTTTCGAAAATCCTAAACTGCAGCCATCGAACTACGTCCTCGACATCAACGAAGACGGAACCGGCCATTTTCGGTCTGCGCCTGGAAGTGCAGCGGCCCCTGATGCTGAAGGAATCACACCCCAGCCGTTAGAAACTGACATCAAAATCAATGAGCCTTTGCGCGGCATCCTTTTCAAGACCGCGCGCTCTCATAATTTCTTCAATGTAGCTTGCGAAAGCACCAAGGCGAAGGTTGCATTCACGGGGAAAAAGGCTCTTCAATATACTGGCCCCGATGGCGAGGGATCCTGCACTTTTAACTGGTCACGCGACCAGCAATTGATGAAGCTGGCGGACGACCTGATCGCGGTCGCTTTCACTCTCGAAATAGGTCGTCGTCTTGCCGTGGAGCATGAACACAACCGCTTGAGCCTCGATGCTGAATTGGAGGAGCTGCAGGACGCTGCCGTGGCAGGACGGGCGCAAGAAATTCAGAACATAGCTCCGCAACTCGAAGCGATTGCCGGAGACGAGAAAGTATTGGAGCGGGCCCGCAGCAGGGCGCGTCAACTTCTCGGGAAAAATAGCAATTCCACTTAAAAATGCTGCAAGTTTGCCGTTTTCCGTCACGTCCAGACTGAGTTACGATGCGGTGAAAAATTACTAACCCACGTCGTATGTTGGTGGTCTAATAGTTGTTGGGGGATTAGATGGGCCCGGAAGGAGGTGTCGCGTGCGGCACCTGGCAAATATAGAACACACTCAATTTTTCGGAAATCGCATT
>Ga0206835_1088_pt2 | contig 32834 bp, 27 predicted proteins | sample Alteio_BWOrgCont_31_FD_152853 | JGI IMG/M metagenome (GOLD analysis project Ga0206835, IMG submission 152853) | Enriched cells from forest soil in Barre Woods Harvard Forest LTER site, Petersham, Massachusetts, United States -... | ecosystem: Environmental > Terrestrial > Soil > Temperate forest >...
GCGAGTTGTTCATCAATTTGCGCTGGTTGGTAACTGAGGGATATGTGGTCGAGTACGGCGACGGAAAACTCTTTGCTTCGCCGCCGGTCGCGGCGCAGAAGGCCAAAGTCGCTGGTGAAGCCGGCGCGCATTCCGAGGAAGAAATTGTGGAAGACGCTCCGCTTTCGCCCGAGGAGGAGCATGCAGTGGCCTCGGATGAAGTTGTAGCACCTGACTTTGCTGAAGTAATCGGCAGCCCGCCGGAACCTGAGCCGCAAATAGCGGCAGAAGAGCCTTCGGCTGCCGCACCGGAATCGTCCGCTGCGGAACCGGAACCGCCTGCCGCGGCCAACTAACCGCCCGGTGCTCCCATGACCGACCCTTGGGAATTGCTCAAGCTCGTTGCCGACCCCACGCGTTTGCGCGTGGTGGCCCTGCTCGCGCGCGAGGAATTGTCCGTCGCCGAATTGCAGGAAATTCTGGGCATGGGCCAGTCGCGCATCTCGTCGCATCTGGCTTTGTTGCGCCAGGGCGATTTGGTCACCGACCGCAAAGAGGGCAAAAAAACTTTTTATTCCTTCAATGGCGATTTGCCCGAGGCGCAGAAAAAATTGGTCGATGCCGCCGTGCAGGCCGTGGCCGACCGCCCGCCCACACGCGAAGACCGCGCCAATCTCCAGCGCGTCATCGACAAACGCCGCCGGCGCGTCGAGGAATATTTTAACACCGTGGCCGGACGCTTGGGGAAAAATTACTGCCCCGGTCGTTCCTGGGAGGCGATTGGCCATTTGTTGCTGCGCCTGACTCCGGCCATCCGCATTGCGGACCTCGGCGCGGGCGAAGGCGTGCTTTCGCAACTGTTGGCCCGTCAGGCGGAATTTGTCTACTGCATCGATAACTCGCCGAAGATGGTGGAATTCGGCCGCGAACTCGCACAGAAGCACAACATCGCCAATTTGGAATACAAACTCGGCGATATCGAGAATGTGCCGCTGCCGTCGTCGAGTGTACACCTTGCGTTGCTTAGCCAGGCGCTGCACCACGCGGAGCACCCACCGCAGGCGCTGGCCGAAGCGTACCGGATTCTCAAACCCGGCGGGCGCGTGCTGATTGTTGATTTAAAAGAGCACAATTTCGAAAAAGCGCATGAGTTATATGCTGACCGCTGGCTGGGCTTTCCGGAAAATTCGCTCTACCAATGGCTGCGCAAGGCGGGCTTTGCGAATGTCGAAGTCGAAGTCGTGGCGAGAGAAGAGAAGGAGCCGTTTTTTGAAACGCTGCTCGCGAGTGGGTTGAAGAAGTAATCGCTAAGTTTTAGAGACCCGCCGCAATAACCGCCGCCCCTACCGCAGCACAATGTGCGGCAACCCGGCGGTCCAAATCCTGTGCCGAGGGCGCTTCGAGGGTCACGTTGCGGTCGGTGTGGTTCATGGCCAGCCAGATGGCCTCGGGCCACAGTGGACGTTCACCAATATCAGCAAGCGTACGGGAAATGAGACCATCCTGCGCGGGCATGCCTTCAATGACGGTCGAGCGATCGATGCCGCAAATCGGTTCCACTGCGGCAAGAATGGACGGACCGATTAATTTTTGCCCGGTACGGTTCAGTTCATACATGTAAAAGCCTTTGGTCTCCCAATCTTCATGGAGCAAGATGGAAAGGGCAAAGCGACGGCCGGCACATTCGCGTTGCAAAAAGGCGAGGTGCTGGCGGGTTTCCGCCGATTTGGGTTCGCGATAGTCGCGGTTCAAGTCCACGTCGCTTGGATTATGCCGGGTTTTGGCCAGCAACCCGCCGGGATTCAACACCGGACAAATCAGCCAGTGGTGTTGGTCGTCGAAATAGCTTTCGCGCAGCAGTTGCAGGAGCGCCAGCGGCCCGGCTGGTTCATCGCCGTGAATGCCGGAAGATAAATAAATTGTCGGCGTGTTGGCATCAGTCGCCCCCTTCTTCAACGCCAGCAACGGCCAGCCCGCCGCCTCGCCGAATTTTTCAATGGCAAAACCCGCTGCCTCCGCCGCGGGCGGAAGCTCAGCAAAGAAACGCGGTACATCCAGCGCAAGGCCTTGGTAGGACATCGGGCTCCAAAGTAAACAGGAAACGCCGCTTGCGAAGCAAAAAATGATAACAGACTTGCCCTCTGGCCGTGCTTAATCGCAAAATTGGCCATGAGAAGATGTTTTTTATTTGGCACCGCAACCATGGCCATCGCGCTATTGCTGGCCTCCAGTGTGCACGCCGATATTGACCCCAAAAATTTCGATACCTCGGTCAAACCACAGGACGATTTTTATCAGTACGCGAATGGCGGCTGGCGCAAGGCGAACCCGATTCCGGCGGCCTACAGTGGCTGGGGCGTATTCAATGAAATTGATGAGCGCAACAAAGTTGAACTCCACACCATACTGGACCGCGCGGCTGCGGCCAAGAACCCTGGATTTATTGAAAAACTGGTCGGCGATTTTTATGCGAGTGGCATGGATGAAAAGGCAATTGAGGCAGTAGGGCTGACCCCTGTGCAGTCGGAACTGGCGCAAATCGCCGGCCTGAAGGATATTTCCCAACTCCCTGCGTTCCTCGGGCACCTGCATCTCTTGCGGGTCGGGGCTGGCTTTGGATTTTCCTCCGAGCCTGATCCATCGAACAGCACCATGGCCATCGCGACCAGTTGGCAGGGCGGGCTAGGTTTGCCGGATCGCGACTATTATTTTCGCACGGACGACCAGTCCAAAAAAATCCGGGAGCAATATGTGGCCCATATCGCAAAAATGTTTGAACTGGCGGGGGAGGCCCCGGCAATCGCTGAGAGTGAAGCCGCAGCTGTGATGAAACTGGAAACGGCCCTGGCCCAGGCGTCGCGCAACCATGCGGCCCTGCGCGACCCGCTGGCCAATTTCAACAAAATGTCCGTGGCCAATTTGCAAAAGCTCACGCCGCATTTTGCCTGGGCGGATTATTTGGCGGCCATCGGGGTGCCGAACCCCGGCGAAATTGACATTGGCCAGCCGGAGTTTTTCACCGCGTTTGACGCGCAATTAACCGCCACGCCACTGGCAGATTGGCAGGCTTACCTGCGTTGGAATTTTTTAGGCTCGGTGGCCAATGATTTGAGTACGCCATTCGTGAACGAGAATTTTGCGTTTTATGGAAAAACGCTGGGTGGCACGCTTGAATTACAGGAGCGGTGGAAGCGCATTTTGGGAATGGTGAATGGAAATATGGGCGAAGCCCTCGGGCAGCTTTATGTGGCGGAGTATTTTCCGCCCGCGTCGAAAACCCGTGCCTTGGAACTGGTGGGGAATCTCCGCGCGGCACTGCGTGAGCGCTTGCAGACGCTCGAATGGATGGATGCTCCCACTCGCGCGGCAGCGATTAAAAAACTCGATGCGCTCAACGTAAAAATCGGCTACCCGGACAAATGGCGGGACTACAGCAAGCTGGTCATCGACCGCGGGCCGTTCGTGCTGAATGCCTTGCGCGCGCGCGAGTTCAACTCCCACTATCAACTGAATAAAATAGGCCAGCCGGTGGATCGGGCGGAGTGGGGGATGACACCGCCGACCGTCAATGCCTACTATAATCCGAATTTGAACGAAATCGTTTTCCCCGCCGGCATCCTACAGCCGCCGTTTTTCGACGCAAAAGCGGACGACCCGGTGAACTACGGGGCGATTGGCGCGATTATCGGCCACGAAATGACGCATGGCTTTGATGACCAGGGCCGCCAGTACGATGGCGCGGGCAATCTGCACGACTGGTGGTCGCCCGCGAGCACGGCGATGTTCAAGGAGCGTACCGCACGCATCATCAAGCAGTTCAATGATTACACCGTGTTGGATAACTTACACTTGAACGGCGAAGTCACGCAGGGCGAAAACATCGCTGACCTCGGCGGAGTGAAGCTTGCCTATGCCGCGATGGAAAAAGCACTGGCGGGACACTCCCGTGAGCCCAGAGGCGGTTTCACGCCGGAGCAACGTTTCTTTCTCAGCTTTGCCACGAATTGGCGGATCAATGAACGGCCTGAAGGCTTGCGCCAACAGGTTTTGACGAACGAACATTCGCCGGGCCGTTTCCGCGCCAATGGTCCGTTGTCGAATCTCCCTGAGTTTTGGCAGGCGTTTAACGTGCCGGAAGGCGCCCCGATGCGCCGTTCGCTCGCCGACCAGGTGACCATCTGGTAGTTTGCCTTTTGCGGGAAAATGGTCACGATGCTCCGTTTCTCCCATGTCCGACTCACCTGTCCGCGTTCGTTTTGCTCCCAGCCCCACCGGGTTTTTCCACATCGGCAGTGCCCGCACGGCGCTGTTCAACTGGCTCTATGCCCGGCACACCGGCGGCACGTTCATCCTGCGCATCGAGGACACCGACAAGGAGCGCAACACGCCCGAAGCCCTGCGCGTGTTGCTCGACGGTCTGCGCTGGCTGGGCCTGAACTGGGACGAGGGCCCCGAGGCCGACGACAAGTACGGCCCCTATTTCCAGAGCATGCGTGGCACGATTTATAAGGAATATCGCGACAAGTTGTTCGCAGCTGGGCGAGCCTATGAAAAGGACGGTGCAGTTTATTTCAAATTACTCGGTGAGCGCTACCAGGCGTGGGATGATCACAAGCAGAAGCATGTCGAAAAAGTAAAGTCACCACCGCAGGTAATTAACGATGCCGTGCGCGGTCGCGTGGAACGCGAATTGGATGAAGACTTCGTCATCTTTCGCGCGAATGGTGATCCGGTGTTTCACTTTGTGAATGTAGTGGACGACATCACGATGCACATCACGCACGTCGTGCGCGGGGAGGATCATTTGTCCAACACCCCGAAGCACGTGGCGTTGTTTGACGCGTTCGGCGCGCCGTTGCCGATGTACGCGCACATTCCGCTGATTTTGAAAACCCACGGCGCAGGCAAAATGAGCAAACGCGACCAGGGCGCGTTAATCGAGGAATATCAGAAAAGACATTTTCTGCCCGAAGCCGTACGCAATTACCTTTGCCTCCTCGGCTGGTCGCCCAAGGACAACCGCGAAATTTTGTCCATCGAGGAAACCATCCGGCTATTTGACCTGCCGGGCATCAACCAGACCAATGCGCGTTTTGATGAGAAGAAGATGTCGTATATCAACACCGCCTATGTGCGCGCTTTGCCGGCTGGAAACCTGGCGTGGATTGGCCGGCCGATTCTGGCCGAAGCCGGTCTGGTGAAGGACGACACATCCGAGGACTACATTCAGGCGGTTCTGGGCGTCTGTCAGGAAAAGATCCGCGCCCTCGACGAATTACCGCATTTTTGCGCGTATTTTTTCAAGGAGGATTACGCGGTTGATGCCGCAGCAAAGGAAAAACTTTTCAAAAATGGCGACCCCCGCGCACGGCTAACTGAATTGCGCGCAGCTTTGTCGACGCAAGAAGATTTTTCGGAAACGGCACTTGAAGCCATTGTGCAGGGTCTCGCGATTCAGCACGGCACCAAGACAGCGGACTATATTCACTCGGCGAGGTTGGCGCTTTCCGGCATGGCCGTAGGACCTAGTTTCTACGGCATGCTGCGCGTGTTGGGTAAAGCAAAGGTGCTGGCGCGGCTCGATCGGTTTTTAACAGCGGCCTAGCGAATCGCTTCGTCAATCGCCTTCGCTGCCGCTTCGCCGCTGAGGGCTGCGCCTTCGAGGGTCGCCGGCAGGCCGGTGGCGGTCCAATCGCCCGCGAGAAAGAAATTTTTCCAGGGTGTATGCGGGCCGGGCCGGGCCGGTTCGGCATCTGGCCGCGCGGCAAAGGTGGCGTCTTTGGTTTTGATGACCAGTTCGCGCAAAAATTTCGCCTCGCGTACGGTGGGAAAATAGCGCGTAAGTTCCGCTTTCACGGCGGTCAAAATATCTTCGCTTTTACGCGCCAGCCATTCTTCTCCGGCGGCGCTCATGGTGACGGCATAGAGAAATTCCTTGCCGCGACGTTCGAGGGGCAAATGATCGGTCCGATCGAAGACCCAATGGAAGGGCGAATCGAGCAGTCCGGCAAAAGGGGCATCGAAGAGCTTGCGATCGCTCAATAAATGAATGTTCAAAATTCCGGCAGGTTGGATTTTGGTCAGTTGTGTAGCGAGCGGAGAATCGGTTGGCAGCAGAGAACGTGTGGCTGCCCATGGCAACGCCGAAATATAATAATCAGCTTTGATCGGTTCGCCCCGTGAAGTTTCCGCGCGAACTTTTTCACCCTCAATTTGCAGATCGCCAATTTGCGCTCCGTAGCGCAGGCTGCCACCAGTAGCGCGGAGATAAATCTCCGCTTCGGGACGAAACAAGTCGCTCAAGCCCACGCGGGAGAAAAAAATGGCCGAGTCGGATTTCGCGCCGAACAGCGAGCGCCGCAACGTTTCCCATAGTAACCGCGCGCTGGCCGTGGCGAGCGGTTCATTGAGCGCCGCGAGGCAGAACGGTTCCCACAAGGCACGAACGGCGCCTTTGGATTGACCATGACGTTGAAGCCACGTCGCCACGGTTTCATTTTCCGAAGGAGGTAAGCCGTATTGTAAACTCACACCCAGCTTCATGATGGCGGTGCGATCAGAAAAATTGAGCGCCGAAAAGCTGAGTAAGCCGGCGAGCAAATGAAACGGCGCCGGCAGATTGGCCGCCGCGAGTTTCGACCACTTGCCTCCTGGCGCGACATAAGCGACATCCAGTCCGGCAGATTCCGCTAGTCGGTCGCGCGTATTCAAGCGGCCCAATAAGCGCAGAAAGGCATGGTAGCAGCCCATGACGATGTGCTGGCCGTTGTCGAGGGTCAGGCCGCTTGGTGCATCGCGTAAACTCGATGCGCGGCCGCCAGGAAAATTTTTTGCTTCGTAAACATCCACGGCAAAACCCTGTTCAGCCAGCATCATGGCGGCGCTCAACCCCGCCACGCCCGCGCCAAAGACCGCGACACGGTTTGGCTGCGCCAATTTCGGCAGCGGCTTTTTCAAATCGAGCCATACGCTCACCGCCAGTTTGACTTTGCGAAATTTGCTTACGCGCACACGCTGCTCGGTGAGTTGAAATCCGCTGCGGTTGATTTTTTCCAAAATATCTTCATAGAACGCCGCCATGATGAGAGCGGCCTGCAAATTTTTGCGATCCTCGGCGGGCAACAGGCGCCGCGCTTTGTTGAAATAATGTTTGGCGCGAAAATATTGTAGGTGGAACAATCGTGCGCAGGCTGGATGCGCCGTGGGCAGTGCCAATTGCTCCGGCGTGACGCCGAAGGCCGCCATTTCGTCGCGGGGCAAATACACGCGCCCATAGGTGCGTTTGTCCTCCACGACATCGCGCAAGATGTTGGTCAGTTGCAGGGCATAGCCGAGGGCTTCGGCGAATTCCGGGCAACGTGGATTGCGGCAGCCAAAAATTCTTATCGATACCAATCCAACCGCTGAGGCCACGCCGTAGCAATACTGGCGCAGTTCTTCAAAATTGGCGTATTCGCGCGGCTCGAGGTCGTGAGCGACTCCATTCACGATATCGTGCAGATTTTGCACCGACACGCCGAAGCGCGCCACCACCGGCGCGAGTTCTTGTGCGAGAGGCTGTTTGGGTGCTTGGCCACCAGCGATGGCGTCCAAATCCGCGCGCCAGGCGTTGAGTGCAGCGGCTTTAGCTTCGGTGGGCGTGTTAATGTCGTCCGCAATATCATCCACGACCCGGCAAAAATCGTAAAAAACCGACATCGCCGCGCGTTGCTCCGGATTGAGCCAGAAGAACGAGAACGCCAGGTTGGACTGGCGCCGCGCTTCGACCGCATGTTGGTCTCCGGAGGACATATCTTCTTAAATGCTGAAAAAGGCGCGCAACAGCAACCGCACTTTGTCCACGGTGCCGAGGGCCGGGCGGGATCGCAGGGTGTCGTAATTTTGCGCGACGACGCGGTCTAAAATCGCGCTGCCGCCGAGCCAGGTGATGCGGATTTCGAGGCTCAACGGAAAAGGCAGCGAAGCGGGCAGGGGGCGGCCTTGATTGAACAACCCGCGCGTGCGCCGGACTTGGAAACGCATGCATCCACGCAGTTGAGTCGAAGCAATGGCCGCGCCAAAATCCTCTTCCCTTACTCCATGGGGAGCCCAGTCTTCCTGGGGAACATAAACCCGGCCCTTTTTCCAATCTACGGCAACATCCTGCCAGAAATTAGCCAGTTGCAGTGCGGTGCAAATGGCATCCGATTCGGCAAAGCGTTTTTCATCATTAAAACCGTGGAGCAAGAGTACAAGCCGGCCCACCGGATTGGCACTGCGGCGGCAATAATCGAGCAAATCGGCAAAGGTCTCGTAGCGCTTCCTGGTCACGTCTTGCGTGAAGGCGGACAGCAAATCCTGAAAAAGCAAAATAGGGAGTTTGTACTGCTGGCGGGTGTCGGCTACGGCAGTGAAAATCCAGTCCCATTCCGGCGGTACGGGTTGGCCTAGCTCGCTGGCCAGCAGGGCTTGGTTGAAATCGCGCAGACGCATCAAGCGTTCGTCGATGGACAGGATTGGGCCGCCCGGCTGGTCATAGCCTTCGTCCGCAATATCGTCCGCCGTGCGGGCAAAGGCATAGACCGCCGCGACGGCCGGTTGCAACCGACGGGGCACCATTCGCGCCACGGGAAAGTTTTCGTAGTGGGCGCGGGTCAGGGCCAGACAACGGGCATAAGCCTCGGCGGTTTGCATGGGGTGGCGAGGATAGTTTCTAAGCGCGGTAGGCGCGGGTGACGAGTTTTCAATTTAACCCTTTGGAAGCAAGGCTTTGCGCCGAGTTTTAACCTTGTCCGCCGCGCCCGCAACCGATAAGCCATCTTTTTACGCCCGTGCCAACATTTGACCATCAATATCGTTTTCAGCGGCGGGTCTTGTGGCTCAGCCTGGCATATGCCTTTTCCTGGCCAATTGTGGGCTTGGCGCAGACAAATAGTCATGGCCATTTGACCCCGGGGCCCTCCGGCCCGGTGGCGGCGCAAGGCCGCATTGTACCCGCTGATGAAATTATTCGAATCGCCGCCGCGCCGGGGGCCAGTGGTGAAGCTATTGTGGACCAGTTGTTAGTCAAAACGGGCGACAAGGTGGAAGCGGGCCAATTGCTGGCGGTTTTGCATGGCCATGATTTTTTGCAAGCACAAGTTACGGCGGCCGAACGCGATGTGGGAGCTGCCTCAGCTGCGTTGGCGGAAGCGCAGGCAGCCCAGCTACGGAGTACTGCGGAAATGCAGACGCAATTGGCCGACTTGGAAGGCCGGGTCGGAATTGCCGAGGCCAATCTCCGCCACGCGGGGGAGGCCAGCCAGGCCGCGTTACTGCAAGCCAAGCTTGAGTTGACCACTGACCAAGCGGCGCTGGATCGTGCAACTGCGGCGGAGCAGGCCGGGCAGGCGTCGTCGGCCGCCAACGTGGCCGTCGCCCAAGCCCAGCTTGACGGTGTGCCGCGCATCGGCGCCTCCGAGCATAAAATTGCCGCCGCCAATCTAGAAGAAGCCAAGGCGGCAAAAATTAGTTCCGATGGGCAACTGGCCGCGCAAGTTGCCCAAGCCCAAGCCCAGGTGGATTTGGCCATTTTGCATAATCATCAAGCTGAAGCCGAATTGGTCATGGATCCGGCTACGGATGAAACCAAACTGGCCCCGGTGCAGGCGGAGGTTCGCGCAGCCCAGGCCAGTCTCGAAGCCGAACGCAAATTACAGGATTCCGCGCAAACCGAGCGCACTGCCGCGCTGGCGGTGGCCCAAGCGCGGGTTGATTCCGCCAATGCCGCTTTGGCTGTGGCACGCGCGCAGTTGGCGTTGAGTGAAGTACATGCGCCGTCGGCGGGCACCATTCTCTCGGTGCAATCCCATCCGGGCGAGGCAGTGGGCCCCGCGGGGTTGTTGCAAATGGGCGATCTCAGCCAAATTTTTGTGGATGCCCAGGTTTTGGTAAACGACATACCCGGCGTCCATGTGGGGCAAAAAGTCATCCTGGTCGATGCCCCGGCCATTTCCACCGACGGTTTGAGCGGTCAAGTTACCAGCATTAGCTCGGTGGTGGGTGGTAACACCTTGATCAATCCGGACCCCACGACGTTTTCCGATGCCGATCAAAAGGTCGTGCTGGTGCGAGTGCAGTTGGACAACGCGGGGCGTGCCGCCAGCCTTATTAACGATCAAGTGACGGTGCAATTTGTTCCCTAATCGTGAATGCCCGGCCCTCGCGACGTCCGCTCCGGGAGTGGATTTTTCCACTCGGCATTCCGCTGTCCTGGCGGCAACTGGTGCAGGAAAAAAAGCGTTTTGCCGCGGCGGTGGCAGGCATCACGTTTGCCGTGATGATGATGCTGTTCCAAATCGGGCTGCAGTCGGCTTTGTTCACCCAGGTGGTGGCGCCGATTCGCCAAATGCGCGCTGATGTCGTTTTGCTCAGCCCGCAGTTTGAATACCTGGGCAGCAGCCATGAGTTTCCCGCCCAGCTGCTCTACTCCGCCCAAGGTGACGAAGCGGTCGATTCGGCGATGGCGCTTTATCTGGGCAGCCTGCCGTTTAAAAATCCCGTCACAGGCCGGGCGCGCGATATCTTTATCCTGGCCTTTAATCCAACCGAAAAGCCCTTTACCAATCCGGCGATTTTGGCCCGGCAGGACATTCTGAACCGCGAAGGCGTGGTCTTGTTTGACCGTCTGTCGCGGCCGGACTATGGCGACATCTCGCAATTGCTCGCCGCTTCAGGCGATGGTTCGGTAAAATCTGAAGTGGCGGACCGGCAGGTGCAAATCCAGGGTCTTTTCGAGATGGGGGTGACGTTTGCGGCGGATGGCAATCTGCTCATGGGGCGCGATACTTATTTGCATATTTCCCCCGGCGCGCGCGCAGACCAAATCAGCCTCGGGCTGCTCACGCTTAAACCCGGGGCCGACCCTGCCACGGTGGCGGCCAAGCTTGACAAACGCCTGCCCGACGGCGTGTCCGTGCTGACTTATGATCAGTTTCTCGAGAAAGAAAAACGTTACTGGGCGGATCGCACGCCCATCGGATTTGTCATTACCGCCTCAATGATTGTGTCGCTCATCGTCGGCGCCGTCATCGTATACCAAATCCTCTACACCGATGTGACCGACCACTTGCCCGAATACGCCACACTCAAATCCATTGGCTTCACGGACGGCTATTTTATCGGTCTGGTGTTGCAGGAGTCGGTCATTCTCTCCGTCTGCGGATTTTTACCTGGTCTGGGCTTGGCCGCGATTCTCTATTGGTTGACGCGCACCTACGCACACATGCCGGCCTATTTGACGCTGGCTAATGTCTCGATCGTTTTCGGGATGACGTTGTTTATGTGCCTGCTGGCCGGGGGGCTGGCCACCCGCAAACTGCGCCAGGCCAACCCTGCCGATATTTTTTAAACTGTCATGCCTGCCGCTCCTATCATCCGTGTGCGCGACCTGCACCATTCGTTTGCCGAGGGGCTGGCGAAGCAGGAGGTATTGCACGGCATCAATGCGGAATTTGCCCGCGGGGAAATTTGCCTCATTATGGGGCCCTCCGGCTCGGGCAAAACGACGCTGCTCAAGCTCATCGGCGGCCAGCGCGCCGTGCAGCAGGGCGGCATCGAGGTGGATGGGCAGGAATTGTTCGGTGTGGCCCAACGCGAACTGGTCAAGGTTCGGCGCAAAATCGGCTTTATTTTCCAAGCCCACCATTTGATTGAAGCGCTGACGGTCTGCCAGAATGTGCAACTGCCGTTGAGTTTTGATGCAGGCGAAACCGGCGCGTCATCCCGTGCGCGGGCGCTGGAGTTGCTGAAACGCGTGGGCATCGAAGAACACGCGGATAAGCACCCGAGCCACCTTTCCGGCGGACAAAAACAACGCGTGGCCATCGCGCGCGCGTTGGTGCGACAGCCCGCGATTATTTTGGCCGACGAACCCACCGCTTCGCTCGACGGCGCCACCGGGCGCGAGGCGGTGAATTTGATTCAAAAATTGGCGAAAGAATCCGGCTGCACCATCGTCCTCGTCACCCACGACAACCGCATTCTCGACATCGCCGACCGGCTGATTCACCTGGTGGATGGGAAGTTGGATGGCTCTATGGGTAAAGGCTAGATATGGGTATCCGATGTGTTTCTAAACGCCGTATTTCAAACGCCTTTTTTCAGCAGCATTTTTATACCAAGGGTCTTTAGGCGACCGCATTTTTTCCTCGGAATACTCCCGCATTTTTTCTTGCCAGTTTATTTTTTCCCCACTTTCAGAACGAATTATCATTCGGTAGTCATAAAAATCTTTTTCTGCATAGAAAACGCTTACATGTTTAAATTTTTCATTCGCTTTTAACGCATCAACGTAATTTTTGGCCTTCTTCACCTCAGTGGCCCGGCAGCCAATAATCACCCAGCGCAAGCAGTCAGCTCGGAAATTGAGGTCAAGATACTTATCTTCCGACATTGATTTTCTCCGGATTGCGATACGCCATTCATTTTCGTACTCCCATTCTTTAGCTTTGGGGAAAACAATATTGTAGTTCTCCTCTGAAATATTTTCCATAGGATAGGGAATGACGCACTTTTGGGACACATAACAAACTTTCCCGGCAAAATAGGGCGATTTTTCATATCGAAAACCTCTTATTAAATCCGAGTCGAAGGCTAGTACGCACCCCTCGTGTTTTTGAGCGTAATGACCCCACATGCGGATATTGTCCGGAAGCTCACTCATGCAGTTTACTGCGTATTTTCTCCCAATTTCCAAGCGAGATATTTCAGCTATTTGAATAGCCAACTCTCGTGCTGATAGGTTGATTGGAAGCTTAAAATGACGACAGTGTTCTTCTCGCTTTTTCCGATTAAGCTTTAACTTAATTGTTGGAAAGAAATCATATGGATCGTTGAAGTTATTGGGAGATGAGAAACGCAGGTATGGGTTAGGGTCTTTAAAAAACCCTTCCACCCAATCGCCTGCGTATTTGAATAATAACGCCGGCGGCTCTGCTGAGGCTTGCTCCTTAATTGACATAGCACCTCCATAGAAATCAGTGGTGATTTTATGCTTTCAGCAGCAACTCCACCCACGCAAAATCTTCCGGATGGGTGAGCTTGGGATTGGGCGAAGAATTTTCGACGAGGGTGACTTTATGGCCGAGCAAAGTGGCGGCGGCGACGTCGTCGGTTATCTTTAGTTTTTTTGCGCGGACTTTTTTGTAGGCGGCAGTGATCAACTCGCGCGTAAAAGCCTGTGGGGTTTCCATGGCCCAGAGCGTTTCACGGGGCAAATCTTTGAGTTTCAAATTTCGTAATTTCGCGCCGGTTTTGGGCGGAGTCTGCTTGATGGTGTCGACCACGCGGTGGGCCAGCACAGCAGCGCCGTCTTTTTTCACCGCGGCCGCCAGCGCCTTCAGGCTTTTCACGGTGACGAGCGGCCGCGCGCAATCGTGGATGAAAACATTATCGACGACCTCCGGCACCGCGAGGAGTCCGTTAAAAACGGAGTCTTGCCGCTCCTTGCCGCCGGTGGCGAAGTGGATTTTGTCAAACGGTCCGCCGAGACTGAAAATAATTTTCGACACCGCGGTACGCTGTTCTTCGTCGCGGATGACAAAAATAAAATAGTCGGCGACCTTGGCCGCCCGAAATGTTTTCAGCGAATGTTCCAGCACGGTTTGGCCGGCGAGCGGAGCGAGAACTTTATCGGCCACGGCGCCGCGCATCCGCGTCGCCCGGCCTGCACATAGCATGATGACGGCGTTGGACATTTTTAAATGGAAGATGGAAAAAAGATAGAAGAAACGAACTGGGAAACAAAAAGAATCTAGCTTGCAGCGACCATTTCCGCACGGATGGCAGCGAGCGCGGCGCGGGGATCTTTGGCTTGGATGAGGGGGCGGCCTACGACAATAAAACTGGAGCCCGCTGCCGCTGCTTCGCGCGGAGTCATAATGCGCTTCTGGTCGCCGGCTTCCGCACCCACCGGACGCACTCCTGGAGTGACCAAGATGGGTTGTGAGCCAAATTTCTTGCGCAAGGCGGGCAATTCATGCGGCGAACAGACCAACCCCGGTACCCCGGCTTGCAAGGCCAATGCCGCCAGACGCTCGACTTGCGCCGCTGCGCCGCCCGCGACGCCGGTTTCGGTCAACCCCGCTTCGTCAAAAGAAGTCAGCACCGTAACAGCCAACAAATTCAAATTTGGATTGGTTTCCCGCGCGGCAATAACAGCCTGACGCATCATTTCCGCGCCACCCCCGGCGTGGAGGGTCAACAGGTCAATTGGGCGGCCCTTCAGGCTGCGAACAGCCGACGCGACTTGGTTCGGGATATCGTGCAGTTTGAGATCCAGAAAAATCCGATGGCCGCGTTTCGTGACGGCATCGATTATATCCGGCCCCTCGCGCACGAACATTTGCAGGCCGATTTTGACCCAGCGCAGGTCCCCGCCGATGCGGTCGAGGAACGCTTCGGCCTCGGCGCGGGAGGGCACGTCGAGGGCGAGGATGACTTCACAGGTGGGTGGAGCGGAAACCGGGGCCATGCCGCGCATGGTTGCGAGAGCTAACGGCGAATACAAGCCGGGAATTGCCCGCCGGGCACCCCGCGAAAACCATTGACGAGCGGGGGGCGGAAGTGTTCAATTCACCCCTTGTTTGTGAAACTGGGGTCGTAGCTCAATTGGTAGAGCGCCACAATGGCATTGTGGAGGTCGTGGGTTCGATTCCCATCGGCTCCACCAGTTTCACAGGGTGATTTTTTTGGCAAAATGCAAGGTCAGCTGGTCGGTCTTACCCAAGTTTTGTCTTCAGCCAGGTTGTGGCCCGAATCCACGCGGCTTCCGCCGAGGCGCGATGGTAGGAGGCGCGGTCTTCGCAGAAAAACCCGTGCCCCGCGTCCGAATAGATTTCAACTTCGTGGGTTTTGCCTATGGCGGTCAGCTTCGATTGCACTATCTGGACGTCTTCGGGCGGAACGCTGGTGTCTTTGGCGCCATAAACCAGAAGCAGTGGACAACGAATGAAGCCGAAACGGTCGAGGATCGGCGTGAATCCAATGCCCGGGCGTGGATTGACCATCCCGCCGCCATAAAAGGAAACCGCCGCCGCCAGCGGCAGTTCACACGCCGCCAGCATCGCTGCCCAGCCACCCATGCAAAAACCCCAACTTGCGATGCGGGACGAATCGACATAGGGCAACTGGCTGAGATGGCGGTGCGCCACCCGCAAATCTTCCAAAATCTGATTATTGGTCATCGTGCCCAGGATGGGCCGGACTTTCGGAAACTCGTCGTAACCAAATTCAAGGCCCGCGCCGGTGCGGTGGAACAATTCCGGGGCAAAGACCGCATAGCCCAATTCCGCCACCCGCCGGCAAACGCGCTGCATGTGGGCGTTCACCCCAAAAGCTTCTTGCAGAACGATGACTGCGGGCACCCGTTGGCCGCTTGCCACATCGGGCACAAAGCCATGCAGGTCCATGGGACCGTCGGAAGTGGGCAGGGTGACTTTGAATTCTTTCATGGGTGCGAAAAGAAAGTAATGGATCAATTACAAATGGAAGAATAGGCGGTTTCCCAATCCCTGTGCAAGTTCCTGTTCGGAATCTGATAAAGACGATGTAAGGACTGTTCTGACTCAAGACCCCGGCGGCTTGTTCTCCGTCGGCCAGATGATTTGTGTAAACCCGGTGGACTTGGTTTTGTTTGGGAAAGGATTTTGTGTCTTCGACAAAGTATCAGCCAGGCGCATCCCAAGAATTTTGGCCAGATTGAGATATAGTTTCGCCGCGAGGTAGGGGCTAAAGCGCTGCAATTCACTCAAGGTCGACAAGTTGAGCACCAGAACTTTTACGGGTGTTTGGGCGATGACATCCGCCGTGCGCCTGATTTTGGCCATGATGGCAACTTCGCCAATCACCTGCCCTGGACCAATTTGGTTGATATGGATCATCTTTTCGCCCGAACCTTTGGTGACTTCGAGTTCGCCTTCCAGCACCACGTACATGGTGTCACCCGTGTCGCCATCGACAATGAGGTGGTGCCCGGCGGGGTATTCCTCAATGTCCGAGGCGGCGATGAGTCTGCGGGCCTGCCAGTTCGAAAAACCTTCAAAGATGGGCGATTGCTTGATGATGGAGCGGCGCATCTTGACGTCGAGCACGCCCCAGACGGTGATGATGCGGCTGTTGCCCAGCATCGCCGCGGTGACGACGAGGTCGCCAAAACACGCGAGAATCATCACCAACGCGCTGAGCAGCCCGAACTGCTGCATCGGCACAAAGCTCGACACCGACAGCGCCAGAAATCCGCCCGCCATCGACAGGCCGGAAAGCACAATCGGTTTGAATTCCGCCGCCATGGTTTCGTGCAGGGCCTCAACTTTGTCGCGGGTGCGGCGCAAGTCGTCGTGGTAGCGCACCATGAGGTTGATAGTGTTGTCTACGGCCAGGCCGATGCTGATGGCGGCAATCATGCAGGTGCCGAGGTTGAGCGGAACGTGGCAAATGCCCATCACTGCAAACACCATCGCCACCGGCGTAAGATTTGCCGCAATGGCTGACAGCGCTGCCCGCCACGACAAGAACACCACGGCCACGATGCCGCCCAATATTGCGACCATCGAACCGAGCGAGGCGACTTGGCCGTTGGCAATTTCATCGACCGAGGCCGCGGCGAGCACCGCATGGCCGCTGATGGTGAAAAGTTGAGGGCCAAACCGGCCGCTATTCAAGGTGGCGGTCAGTTGGTCCACCAAGTGATTCATGCGGGTCGTGTCATGCAAGTTGCAGCGCAGCACCAAATTCGTCTTGCTGCCTTCGCGGGTAACATAGGGTTGCAAATCGGATTGCTGAAACATCGACAGGCATTGCTTCACCGCCAGTGGATTTTGCGGAATCACAAACGCGGCGGGGTCGCCATCGTTGAATTCGCGATTGAACAGCGCCAGGATGTCCGGCAGGCCAATGACGGAGTCCACATCCGGTTGCTGGCGCGCGTATTGCTCGAAATTAAGCAACTGGGTCAGCCGATCCGGGCGCAGATATTCGCCTACGCCTCCTTTGAAGGTGATGTCGATGATGTCCGTGCCCGAGAGTCGTTTCGAAACGGTGTTTAATTGCTGCATCACCGGCGAATCGCTGCGGAGAAAAGCCGCGAAATCGTTGTCCACGCGGATTGTCCGGGCAAAAAACAGAGAAATGCCGCTGATGATGACACACGTGGCGATGACTTGCTTGGGGCGCTTCACCAGATGCCGTTCAATGAGATTGATGTACGGCAGTAGGAGGAAACGATCCCAGAAGCCGTTGCCAATCGCAGCCGAGCCATGGGCATTGAGGTTCTGATTGACTACTTTGGGCGTCAGCCAACGGTCCGCCAGGCGCAAATACGCGGGCACGACGAACATGGTGGTCACAAACCGCAGCGTAATCGCAATTGCCGCCGCCGCGCCGAATTCGCGCAGCACGCCAATGTTGGTCAGCAGCGTCGAAGCAAAGCCGAGGACCGTGCTGGCGGTGTTGAGCATCAGGCTCAGGCCGATGAGCCGTCCAGTTTCGGAAATGGCCTGCAGGCCGTCTAATCCGCGTGCCCGTTGCTGGCTCGAGCCAATCATCAAATGCACATCGGAGCCCGAGCCAATCATCACCACCAGCGCGGGCACCACATAGTTGAGCATATTCAACGGAATGCCCAGCAGCGCCATCAGCCCCAAGGTCCAGCAATTGGCCAGCACCGCGTTGATGAGCAAAATAATCACCCCATGCACGCTGCGCATCAATAGTCCCAGCAAGCCCAGCAAAATCACGCACGCGAGCGGCAGCAGCAACATCTGATCTCGGAATATATATTTCGAAATCGCGACGTGCATCACCGGCGAACCGATCGGAAAAATCTGGGCAAACTTGGTTGAGGGGTCGGAAATGAATTTCCCGTCTTTACCTTTTATATCGTTGCCATCGTCGTCTTTCGCAAAGCCGTCCTGATTTTCAGCGACCAGCTCCTGCAGCTTGGCGACAAAATCGGAGTCGAAATTTTCCTTCTGCGCGTCTTCCGGCTTTAAGTAAAGGGTCAGCAGGGTGGCCTGACCGTCGGTCGAAATCAGCGTACCCTTCAACAACGGGTTGTGCAAGGCGCGCTCCTTGGCCTTGGCGAGCTCCTCCGCAGTATCGGGCAAAGGGTCCAAAATTGGCCCGGTGGCGAGTGAGCCGCTGGACCCATCGATATTATTGATGGTAAACAGACTTTCCGTGCGCTCAACCGACGGCAGTTCCCCCAGCTTATGAGCCAATCCGGACAAGTTCCTCAGCTTGGCCCAGGTGAATAAGTCCGGGTCTTCGACGTACACGCCGACAATATAGTCCGAGCCAAAAGTTTTTTTTGTGTCCTCGTAAACCGCCCGCAGCGGACTGTTCATGGGCACCAAGCCCTCCGCCGAGACGTTGAGTTTGATATTGCGCGCTTCCCATGCGCCCAAGCCGGCCAGCGCAATGGCGACAATCCAGATTAACCAAGCCCAGCGGTAACAGAAGCCAAGGAGCTTCCCGATGATGGGCGACACGGCGGGTGGGGGGATTAAGGTGCGGCGGTCGCGGGTGGTTCAGGCGCTCTTGAAGCAACCGGCCTTACGGCGATTTGGCCGGTGTTTTGGGCATCAAATCATCGACAATTTTATCTTGTTCCGGGCCCCAGTGTTGCAGGTTGTCGAGGGTGAAGAATTTGGCATCCAACGGCTGGTTCAAGCGGCTGTTGAGCAGCGACAAAATCGTATTGGATTTCTTGGAGTCGTTTTTCATTTCCCCACGCTTCGGGCGCTGGGTGTCGTTGTTCGTTTTCTGGTAGTCAAAAGCGTCAAATTCTTTGATCAACTTGTGCTTGCTGTCGTAAAACTGGATGCGGCGGATGTCGAAGGTCGCTTTGTCGACGTAAACGAGCCGGTCGGTGTACCCGGTGATTTTTTCGCGTTCCTTGTTGGCAGGGTCAGAAAGAATCACATAGCAGTCCGTGCCGTCGATTTTTTCATCCTCGAGGCGGGAATAGGTCCATTCGCCCGGCTTTTCCTTGCGCATGTCTTCGTAAGTAAAATCGGAACCCATGAAACTGCCCGAACGGCCTTCCGGAGTGATTTTTTTGGGCGCACCCATGGACGGGATGTAGAGGTATTGGTCCACATCGCCGCCGTCTTTTTCCAACACCAGCAGCGACACGCCTTTTTCATCCTCGGGCGAAAGCACCCGCAGCAAATAAAGAAAATGGCCCTGCGCGTCTTTTTGCACGGCGGACATCAGCACGCGCGTCACCGGGTCGTTGGACCCGGTAACCGTAACCAGCTTGATGATGTCAATTTCCGCTGCGGCGCCATGCGTTTCATTGACCTTGGCCATCACGTCGTTGCCATCCAAATAATTGACGGTCTTAAAACCGGCGGCGCAAAAGCCCGCAATGAACACGGCCAGCACTGAAAATAGACGAAGGCGGCGCATAATAGTGGGAAGACTCTAGAGCGGGCGGGGCAATGTTGGCAAGCAATCGCTAGTTTTTAGGGTGATTAGCGAGACCGCTTCGAGTTGCCAGCCACTCGAATGATGCTAAATTAGACGCTCATGCGAATCCCCCGCAAGCTTTGTTGTTTGGCCGCCGGCTGGAGCCTCTGTCTTTCGCTAACGGCACTTGGCATAGTTGGCTGCCATCGCATCGCCGACGGCGAAAAAGGCTATTCGCCGACGCCGTTGACGTATGGCCAGGCCATGGCGGCTGCTCGTATAACCCAAAACGAATATCCCGGCAGCATTCTCCTCCAGGCCCAGGGCACCTCCATGTTGCCCAAGTACGGCAACAACACCATTTTCGTCGTCAAGCCCATCGCGTGGGATGCGCTGCAGCCCGGCATGGATGTCGCTTACCACCGGCCCACGGGCGAGGACGTGGTCCATCAGTTGCTCGCCAACGGCGGCGATTTTTGGATCATCAAGGGCATCAATAACAACGAACCGGATGTTTTTCACGTGACTCGTGATAATTTGCTCGGGCAGGTCTGGACGGCATTTTCGTATGACCTGCCAAATAAACCCGACGACCAGTAGTGCAGCAGCAATATTTCAGAGGATCAACATGGCGTCACCGTAACTGTAAAAACGGTAGCCGCGCGCCATCGCGTCGGCATAAATTTCTTTGAGCCACGCAATGCCGTCGGTCGAGCCGGGCGCTAGAAACGCGCTGACCAAACAAAGCAGGGTGGAGCGTGGCAGGTGAAAATTCGTCAGCAATAAATCTGCGCCGGCCAATTGGCGCGGCGGGTAAATGAAAATATCCGCTTCAGCGAGCCAGGGGTCGGACAAATCCGCAACAGAGCTTGTTTTGCTTTTTAAAAAATAATCCTCTAACGCCCGCAACGTGGTGGTGCCGATGGCCAGGCGCGGGCCGCCAAGTGTGGCGAGCGCTTGGCGCGTGGCCGGAGGAATTTCGTACCATTCGCGGTGGATGACGTGGTCTTCTAGTTTCTCCGCCGTAATGGGGCGAAAGGTGCCGAGCCCCACGCGCAGGGCCAAATCGTGCGAATGGAATCCCTTTTTCTCTAAAGCCGCCAAAACTGCTGGCGTAAAATGCAATCCGGCGGTGGGCGCTGCCGCCGCAATTTTTTTTGCCGGATCGGCATAGACGGTTTGGTAATTTTGATTGTCGGGTGGCGTGGATGACTTTGCCGTCGAATCGTTGCGGTGGATATACGGCGGCAAGGGCATCTCACCGATTTTTTCCGTGACCGCCAGCACGCCGCCGGGAGCGTCAAACTTCGCCAGCACGCGGCCATCCGGTTCTTTTTCGAGAACGGTGGCCTCAAACAAATCCTGCGCGCCAAATTTTGCCCCAACCGCATATTTTTTCCCGGGTTTGAGCAGGCACCACCAGGTATTGCCATGCGGATCGCGCGCCAAATCTGGATGCAGCAGCAGACATTCGAGTTGCCCGCCGGTCGGCCGCGTCAACCGCAGCCGCGCCTTAAACACCGACGCATGATTGCGAAACAATCGCGTTCCCGGCGGCAGCAGTTCCGGCAACTCTCGAAAAATACGATGTTCGACTTTATGCGTTGCTCGGTTCACCACCAGCAACCGCGCACTGTCCCGCGGCTCCGCCGGCGTTTGCGCAATGCGCTCCTGCGGCAGCGGGTAGTCGAACAAGGCGGTGTCCATGCGGTAGTGTGGCAGGTGTGTTGTGTTTTGGAAATGTTCTTTCCTTATTTCCGGCCTTTTGGCTTGCCGCCCGGCCCATTATTCAAAAATCTAATCCTCCCTTTCCCCATGAGCACCCCCTCGTCCCAATTCGAAACCGTTTCCCAGGAAAACCGTTCGTTCCCGCCCTCCGCGGCCTTCGCTCGCGCGGCCCATATCAAAAGCCGGGAGCAGTACGACGAGCTCTACGCCCGCAGCATCGCCAACCCGGAAAAATTCTGGGCCGAAGTCGCTGGCGACCTGCACTGGTACCAAAAATGGCACACGGTGCTGAACGAAAAGAACGCGCCATTCTACAAATGGTTCGAGGGCGGCGTCACCAACCTTTGCTATAACTGCGTTGACCGCCATCTCCACGGCGCGACGCGCAACAAGGCCGCCATCATTTTCGAAGGCGAACCCGGCGACCAACGCGTGCTGACTTATGCCGACCTCTACCGCGAGGTCAATTTGTTCGCGAACGTGCTCAAGAGTCTTGGCGTCAAAAAAGGCGACATCGTCGCGCTCTACATGCCGATGGTGCCGGAATTGGCCATTGCCGTGCTCGCCTGCGCCCGCATTGGCGCGCCGCACACCGTCATCTTCGGCGGCTTTTCCGCCGAGTCCATCAAGGACCGCGTCAACGATTGCCAAGCCAAGGTCGTCATCACCAGCGACGGCGGCTACCGCCGCGGGAAAATTTTGCCGCTGAAAAAAACCGTCGACGAAGGCATTGCCGATTGCCCCACCATCGAAAAAGTCCTCGTCGTCGCCCGCGAACCGTTGAAGCAACTGCACCCCGTGGAGATGAAACACGGCCGCGACGTATGGTACCACGAAGCCGTCGTTGGGATGCACCGTCATTGCGAGCCCGAGCGCATGGACTCTGAAGACTTGCTCTTCATTCTTTATACCAGCGGCTCGACCGGCAAGCCCAAGGGCATCATGCACACCACCGGCGGGTACATGACCTACGCGTACCTGACCACCAAATACATTTTCGACCTCAAGCCCGAAGACGTCTTCTGGTGCACCGCCGACATCGGCTGGGTCACCGGCCACAGCTACATTCTCTATGGACCGCTGCAAAACGCCGCCACGGTAGTGATGTTCGAAGGCGTGCCGAATTGGCCCGAGAACGACCGTTTCTGGCAAGTCGTCGAAAAATATAGCGTCACCGTCTTTTACACCGCGCCCACCGCCATCCGCGCCTGCATGAAGTGGGGCGAAGCCTGGCCGCAAAAGCACGACTTGTCCTCGCTGCGCCTGCTCGGCTCCGTCGGCGAATCCATCAATCCCGAGGCCTGGATGTGGTACCACCGCGTCATCGGCGGCGAGCGCTGCCCCATTGTCGACACCTGGTGGCAGACGGAAACCGGCGGCATCATGCTCACGCCGCTCCCCGGCGCCATCGCGACCAAACCCGGCAGCGCCACCGTGCCGTTCTTCGGCATCGACCCCGCCGTGCTCGACGACGACGCCAAGGACGTGCGCGCCGGCACCCTCGCCATCAAAAAACCCTGGCCGGGCATTATGCGCGGCATCTGGGGCGACCAGCAGCGCTTCAAGGACACCTATTTCTCCAAGTGGGGCGGCAAATATTATTTCCCCGGCGACGGCTGCCGCAAAGACGCGGACGGCTATTACTGGATTCTCGGCCGCGTGGACGACGTCGTCAACGTCTCTGCCCACCGCATCGGCACCGCCGAGCTGGAGAGCGTCTACGTCGAACATCCCTCGGTGGCGGAGAGCGCGGTCGTCGGCATCGCGCACGAACTCAAGGGCCAGGCGCTGATTTCCTTCGTCACGGTCAAGAACGGCTGTGCAGCCGGCCCGGAACTCATCAAGGAATTGAACGACCTCGTCGCGAAAAAAATCGGCAAGTTTGCGCTGCCGGATAAAATCATCTTCTCCGCCGATTTACCCAAAACCCGTTCCGGCAAAATCATGCGTCGCCTGCTCCGCGACATCGCCGAAGGCCGCGCCCTCGGCAATGTCACCACGCTCGCTGACCCCTCCGTCATCGAAGCCTTGAAGGAAAAATACGCGACGGAGACGTAAACTTCCATTGGAGGTACCAGTCATGAAACTCACCAGCATTACGGTCCGCCAGTTGGTCTCTGCGCCGCCGAAGAAAGCCTTCGACGTCTGGATGGACCCCAAGGCCCCGGGCAGTTTCTGGTATGGCGGGTACCAGGTCATTCACAATCCGGTGGTGGGCGGGTTGTTCTATGTCGCCGTGAAACACGAGGGAAAAATCTGGCCGCATTTTGGGCGCTTTCTCAAGCTTCAACGCCCACGCCTGGCAGAATACACTTGGATGTCCCCGGCGACCAAAGGGGTCGAATCCGTTGTAACCGTTAAATTCACCCCTCGGAAAAAGGGCACCATGATCACCCTACGGCATTCCGATGTGCCCGACGACAAAATGGGCCGCCAGCACAAGGACGGCTGGACGTGGATTCTGTCAATGTTCGCGCAGACCTTGGCCGCGAAAAAGTAGCGGCCAGCATGATTATCCGTCAATCGTGCGCCCTTGGAAGGTGCCTACCGCCGAACCTTCGGTAATCAACGTCGAAACCGGCGGCGGGCTTAAAATCCCCATCCAGTCTTCACCGTAAAGCCGTGCCACGTCGCCGGTAAATTCGCCGTTTTTTGCCTGCCACACACGCCAGGGCGGATGCTCGACTTTGTATTCCATGGTCCGGCCATCGCGCTGGCTGCAATAAGCCCAGTAGTGCTCGACGATGAATTCATCGAGCGAACCGCGCACCGGCAGTGCCGCAGCGCCGACTCCCGTCGCCCGCAAGGCCGCCCACCGCCCGTTATCGCGCAAAAAATACGCGACCTCCGGCGGGGCATTCAGAGTGGCACGTTTTATTTCGCGACGCATCCGCACCGCGTGGAAGTTTTGATTGTAACACCACCTGGCCACCAGCGCGACCGCCGGGCGTGGCGCAAACTGTTTTGCGAAGACCACGCCCCGCCGCCAGCCCTCCACTGTCCGGCGCCGCACGTAGAAACGCAAATTGAGTTCCTCGAAATCCTGATGGAAGGGAATGTAACATCCATGCAGGCGGGCCTGGACGAATTCAAACCCGACCAGGCTCGCATAAGCTTTCCCGTTCCAAATTTCCGGCTCAGTGCCCCGCGGGGCGAGCCTCGCCAGCAGGGCGGGGTCGGCCTCGTAATTCAGCATCACGAGGGTTTGCCAGCGACCGGTGAGAAATGCATGGGTGCTCATGGCGGCATTAATATACTGTAGTTTCAGAATATATTGAAACTACGAGATAGTCAAATTGGCGTCGACCAAAATTAGGACGGCAATCGCGTCACGGCGCGCTGACAGTAGCTTTAAGCTACTGGCCCCAAAAGACTTGTAAAATGCCTTCTACAGGCCTTTACGCTAACTTGAAACCACCGTCCATGCAGAGCGCGCGTTATTTCTCAACTCAACGGCAACTCCAGCTCCACTTCCGCGTCGTAATTCACACCTGGCAGGCCAAACCCAAACAGTTTTAAAAACTCGGTCTGATACCTCGGGAAATCCGTCAGCGTCGCCAAATTCGCCGTATTCACCTCGGGCCAGATTTTTTTCACGGCGTCCTGGATGTCGGGGCGCATTTCCCAGTCATCCACGCGCAGGCGGCCCTGGGTGTCGGCGGTCGGGGCTTTGCCATCCGCGCGGTAAAGTTGTTGCGCAAACAGGCGCTCGATTTGCTCGATGCAGCCTTCGTCCACTTTTTTCTCGGCCATCACCTTGAGCAGAATCGACAGGTACAGCGGCACGACGGGAATCGCCGAGCTCGCCTGCGTCACGACCGCCTTGTTTACCGACACCCACGCGCGGCCTTTTAAATCCGCGAGCCGGCTGGTCAGGCGCGCGGCGGTGTTTTCCAAATCTTCCTTGGCCTTGCCGATGGTGCCGTTGCGATAAATGGCGTAGGTTACTTCCGGCCCGATGTACGAATACGCCACGGTGACAACCCCCGGCGCGAGCAGGTTGTGGTGCCGCAGGGCGTCGAGCCACATTTCCCAATCCTCGCCGCCCATCGTCTTGGTCGTCTGGCGCAGGTCTTCGTCGGTCGCGGGTTCGAGCGTCACTTCCAAAACTTCCTTCTTGTCGGTGTCCACCGTCTTGGCCGTAAACGGCGCGCCCACGGGCTTGAGCACCGATTTATACACTTCGCCGCTGCGCGGGTCCGTGCGCCGGGGCGACGCCAGGCTGTAAATCACCAAATCCACCTGGCCCAGGTCTTCCTTCAGGCGCTCGATCGTCTGCAATTTAATATCTTCCGAAAACGCGTCGCCATTGATGCTCTTCGCGTAAAGTCCTTCCGCGTGCGCCGCTTGTTCGACGGCCACCGAGTTGTACCAACCCGCCGACGCTGGACGGCCCTTGTCGCAGGGGCGCTCGTAAAATACGCCGAGCGTCGCGGCCTTGGCCCCAAACGCCGCCACGATGCGCGAGGACAGGCCGTAGCCGGTGGACGCGCCGAGGATGAGCACCTTCTTGGGCCCATGGGCGAGCGGCGGCTGCGACTTGACGTATTCAATCTGCTCGCGCACATGCGCGGCGCAGCCGGCCGGGTGGGCGGTGACGCACACAAATCCGCGCACCTTGGGTTTGACGACAGCGAGAGTAGACATAAGAAAGGATCAAATGAGCAAAGAAGCAGAGGAACAAAGGGCCAAGACAAGGCTGGTTGAGTCGTGACCGGGTTTCAAATCCTTATTTCTTTGCGCTCTTCGCGACTTTGCGGTGAAATTTTCGTTTGAACATGCCCAACTCTTCCGCCTTCGGCGCCATCTTTGACTGGGACGGCGTCATCGTCGACTCCTCCGCCTCGCACGAAAAAAGCTGGGATCTCCTTGCTGCCGACGAAAAGCGCGTGCTGCCTCCCGGGCATTTCAAAGCCGGGTTCGGGCGCAAAAACCAGTTCATCATTCCGAATATTCTGAACTGGGCACACGACGCCGCGGAAATCGAGCGCATCGGCCGGCGCAAGGAGGAGCTTTACCGCGAAATTTTAAAGACCAGCGGCATCCAGGCCCTGCCCGGCGTGCGCGATTTATTGGAAGGCCTGCGCGCGGCGGGCGTGCCGTGCGTCGTCGGTTCCTCGACCCCGCGCCTGAATATCGAGCACGTGATGACGCTGGCAAATCTGCACGGGTTTTTCGAAGGTATCGTGAGCGCCGAGGACGTGAGTCATGGCAAGCCGCACCCCGAAGTTTTCCTGAAAGCTGCCGCGAAAATCAACCGCGCCCCCGCGCAATGTGTGGTGTTTGAAGACGCCTTCGTCGGCCTCGAAGCCGCCCGCGCCGGTGGCTTTAAAAGCATCGGCGTCGGCACCACCAACCCCGTGGAAACCCTGCGCGGCAAATGCGACAGAGTGGTTTATCGCCTTGATGAAATATCGGCGAAAGATATTTTAACGTTGATTGCGACTTAAACTACTCAAATGGCTTCATTTCAGGAGATTTTCGACAAGACCGAGGTTTTCCTAAAAAAGAAAGGGATTTCGTCGGAGATTGCCAAGGGTGAATTGGCGTCAACAGCTGACCTTGAATATTTTGAGCAGCAGTCCGGGCTCATTCTCCCCGATAGTTTCTCTTTATTTTATACAAGCTTCGCCAACGGTTTTAATTTTTGCTGGGAATTTGAAGAGGAAATTCAAGGGCAATTTGCCATGCCAACTCTGCTGCAATTGGGGGAAACATACCGAGACTGGCGTAGTAACGTGCAAGATTTTTACAAGGACCCAAACAGTTTGGATCGCTGTGTGGAACTTGTCTTTCGTACTGAAGCATTTGCTGTCTGGCGAAGGATGGAACCCTGGGTTCCCTTTTGGAATGAGGGCAATGGAGATCATTTTTGTGTGGATTCCAAAACGGGCCAAATTGTGTATGACCAGCATGATTGGTATGATGGATTTGGTTCACTGACCAAAACCAACGGCATATTAGCTGGTCATGACTTCGGCAATTTTTTGCATAATTGGTCCCGTTTTTGTTTTTTGCCAAATACCGGACATTGGTGGGGTGAGTTTGGCAAGTTTGGTGCAATAAAATGGAGCCCTGAGTTTTTTAACCCCAAATTTTATCGGCAGGAATAAGCAAAATAGAAATACAAGCTTTGGAGTGCGGCGGCACGACGCCGCTTTTCTTCTGCGCGACATGTCGCGCAGTTCCAACCTGCATGGTCGTATAAGCGTTTTCCCAAAGCGGCGTCGTGCCGCCGCACTCCAAAGGCATCGCGCAAGCGCGAGCCCTACAAAAACATGATCCGCTGTAGGGCCTGCGCTTGCGCAGTGCCGCAGTCCAAAATTCTGCAAATTCTGCAAATTCTGTCCAAACCCTCCGGGTCTTAGAGCGAATCGCGATTGTATATTAACGCGTTTTCCACCGCATTTTTTTGTTGCACATTATCACGCTAAGGCTATCATATCCAAATGGTTATCAAGCGAAAATTGCATGCAGAAAACAACCGAGCCAGCTACTGGGCAGCCCAGCCAGTGAGTAAACGCATCGAAGCGCTTGAAATCATCCGGGGAACCACCAACGATTCCGTTTATGCTCAGCAACCATTTCCTCGAGTTCTTAGGATTCTTAAAAAAGCGAAACGTTAAATTCCTCGTGGTGGGCGGTTATGCCGTGGGCATTCACGGGTTTCCGCGCTACACCGGGGATCTGGATATTTTTATCGCGATTGACGCGGGTAACGCCGAGAAGGTAGTTAAAACCTTCGCCGATTTTGGTTTCGGGGATCTGGGATTGAAGCCCGCAGATTTTTTGCTGGAGAATCAGGTGGTTGAAATTGGTCGGGAGCCTTTAAAAATCCAAGTCCTCACGGGTATTGATGGGGTGGCTTTTGAGGATTGTTACAAAAACCGGACTTATTTTAAGAGCGGGAGTATGCGGATTCCCGTAATCGGCTACGAGCAGTTGATCAAAAACAAATCGGCGACTCCTCGCGGCAAGGACAAGATTGACGTCGAGGAATTGCGCAAAGTTAAACGAGGCGGCAAAAAATCTAAAAAAATCTCATCTAAGAAGTGATGATGAGTTCCACAAACGCCAAGCCTTCCATCCGCGAGCATTACGGCCCCCAAAAAACGGCGGGTCGGCAGTTTGACCGCGCGTTTTGGCAGGCGCAGGGGCCGGAGGCGATTTTTAACGCTGCCACGGATTTGATTCAGGGTTATTTCGTCCTCAAACACGGCCATGCGCTCCCGCGCATGGAGCGAGCCGTGGAGTCGTACCATCGGAAATAATTTGCAGAGTTGCAGGAGGGGTAAAGACAAGAAGAGTTCTCGCGCCAAGACGCCGAGGCGCAAAGCAAGACCCGGAAAGTTGAACTGCGGAGAACACAGAGGACACGGAGATAGGACAGTTTTTGAAAACTCACCCTCCGTGCTCTCCGTGCCCTCTGTGGTTCAATTCATTTTCCCCCTTTGCGTCTTAGCGCCTTCGCGCGAGAAATATCTGGAGTTTTTTCTCCGCCAATTGTGAATAACGCGATTTATGTGAATGTTGTGCAAAGAAAGAACAACAATTCGTTGCGAAAGGGTGGTTTTGGGCGCACTTTTTCGCTTTCCCATTCGAGTTGGCCCCTCCCGGCCGCCTCGCCCCCTTTCAACCCCTCTAAAAAACGCTGCCAAACCCCACAAATTCGGCCTAAAAGCTGCTCTACTAGCCCAAAATGCCCTAAAAGTCTGGGGTCTACACCCCTACGGGTAGGGCTTTTGAAAAAAAGTAACACTAAATGTAGTGGAGCCGCTTGACAAACCGCCAAATGTGGGCAAATAGTGTCATCCACGCAGGCGATGGTGGATTTCGTGGCCGCTCCCCGACCGAACCCCTCACTATTTCTTGCCCTGTTTTTTCCGCGCCTCGGGCGTACTGGGCCTTGCTTGCCCTACACGCCCGAAACGCTTGAAAAAGAACCCAAAAACACAAACTGCCAACCATCCACCGAAAAACGTTTCCTCCGCCCTCGTGGCGGCCCGGCGAATCTGCGCCACGTTTTAGAATTCCGACCATGCCCGCTGAAACCGTCACCTACAATATCGGCCCGAAATCTTTTATTCTCGACCGCACGAAAGCCGAAGAAGCCTTTGCCGCCAAGCGCGTCATCAATGGCCGGCAGACGATGTTCTTCAACATCCTCCCGCTCAAGTACACCTGGGCCTACGACCTGTACAAGACGATGAAGACCAATCATTGGGAGCCCGAGGATGTGCCAATGCAGAAGGACTGCGAACAGTGGCGCGACAACAACCCGAAGGCCATTTCCGACGTTGACCGCTGGATTATCAAGATGGCCATCGGCTACTTTTCCGCCGCCGAAGGCATCGTGGGCGACAACATCATCCACGTCGTGCGCGAGGTCGTTACCGCGCCGGAGCTCAAGCTCGTCCTCGGCCGCCACGCCCATGAGGAAAACATCCACGCTGACTCGCTGGTGTACATGATCAGCGCGCTGGGCATCAACCCCCACGAGTGCGAGGCGATGTTTGAGGACATCCCGACAATCAAGCGCAAGACCCAATTTGTCACCAACAACTCCCGCGCGATGCGCCGCGACCTCGACCTCAAAGACCCCGAGGTCAAAAAAGCCCTCGCGAAAAACATCTTCCTCTTTGGCCAGGTCATGGAGGGCACGCAGTTCTACGGCCTCTTCGGCATGGTGCTCTCGCTCTACCGCCAGAACAAGTTCCCCGGCATCGGCTCGATGTTCCGCTACACCCTGCGCGACGAGAGCAACCACATCGAGCTCTTCCGCAACCTGCTCATGGACCTCGTCGAGGAAAACAAGGAGATCTGGACCCCCGCCTTCCGCCAGGAACTCACCGACCTCATGGCCGAGGGCGTGGCGATTGAAAAGGAATTTATTCGCGACTGCCTGCCCGTCGGCGGCGTGGGCCTCACCGCCAGCGAGTTCATGCAGTATATCGACTACATTGCCGACCGCCGCCTCGAAGGCGTGGGCCTCAAGCCCCTCAACCCTGGCATCACCAACCCGCTGCCCTGGCTGGCCGAGATGATGGACATCAAGAAGGAACAGAACTTCTTCGAAGGCCGTGTCACCGAATACCAGAAATCCAGCGCCCTCAGCGACGTCCACAACGACGAGCTGTAGGCCAAACTCTTTTCACCGCTAAGACGCAAATCGGTTTTATCTCTCCAATCCCTCCTTCGCGCCTTTGCGGTGAACCTTCCGGTTCTTTAACCCGAAACCCGAAACACCACTAAGCACTAGAACACTAAGCACTAGAACACTTTCAAATCAATGATCGCGTGCAACAAAATCCATCCAAATCTTTCTGGCTGGTCCGGGCCGTCAAGGCCCCGGTGCGCTGGGTCGTGGAAAAATTTCTCGTTCTCTACTATGTCGGCACGGACCCCAAAGTCCCCCTTTGGGCCAAGCGCTCTCTCCTCGGCGCGCTCATCTATGTTTTTTCGCTGGGCCTCGTGCTCGACTTTCTCCCGCCCGTTGGCGAAGTGGACGACGTAATCGCCTTCATCGTTGCGACCGTTGCCGTCCTCTTCTCGATCAAACCACACCACAAACTCCAAGCCCAAGCCAAAGCACGGCACTGGTTCGGCGGAACGCCCCCGACCCCGGCCGTGCCGCCCGTTTTGCCACCCCCGCCACTTTCTTAACTCTCACCACTTAACCTAAAACCACACCTGCCATGATCCGCCATATTCCGCTCGACGAAGACAACGCTCTCAAACGCTTTTCCCAAACGCCCGACGACCAGAAACCCCGCTTCAACTGGCGCGAGGTCATCGCCACCTCCACCGTCGTGCAGCCCGACGTCATGGTCGTGGCCGAAGGCGTCGCCCGCCATTTCGACCTCGCCGAAATCGCCGAGACCGTTGGCGCCGCGCTGACTGACCTGCTCCTGTCGCGCAAGGTAAACGACATTTACACCGATGCGAACCGCCAGATCGTCGCCGAAATCGCCAAGGAAGTCGGCGAGGAAATCGTCGCGCGCTGGGCCGCCAACAAGGACAAGGTGCTGGCCGAGGACGAAATCAACCGCATCATCGAAAAGGCGCTCGTCCACCAGAACCAGCACGACGTCGCGATGAGCCTCGTCTTCAAGCGCGCGGGCATCGCTTCGCCCACCGCGAAAAATGGCGACGGCTCCGGCGCCACCGCGGGCGAGCTTCTCCCCGTCCACGTGCGCCTCATCCGCCGCAACGGCATGGTCGTGCCCTGGGATCAGAACAAGGTCGAGATCGCCGTGCGCAAAGCCTTCCTTTCCCTCCATGTCGATAGCGAGCCCGCCGTGCGTGTGGCCGAATCCATCAGTGGCCGCGTGCGCGACATGGGTCAGGCCTTCGTCTCCATCGAAGACGTGCAGGACCTCGTGCAGGAAGAACTCATGCGCCACGGCCACTTCAAAGTCGCCGAGGCCTACATCCTTTACCGCGCCGAGCGCGCCCGCCGCCGTGTGCAGGCCGCCGTCACTGCCACGCCCGATGACGCCCGCCAGGAACAGATCATTTTCCTCAAGACCGCCACTGGCGAAACCGAAATGTGGGACGGCGCCGAACTCCGCGCCCGCATCGGCTTTGCCTCCATCGGCTTGGACTTGTGCCTCACCCGCGACCAAATCGAGGTCGAGCTCCGCCGTTCTCTCTCCACGGAAATGACGCGCGACAGCCTGCAACAGACCGTCATCCTCAACGCCAAGACGCTCATCGAGCGCGACGCCGACTTCTCCAAATTCGCGGGCCGCATCCTGCTTACATATATATATGAAGAAGTTTTGGGCTGGGACATCCTGAAAGACGGCATCGGCGCGTTGAAGGCGTTCCACATGCGCCAGTTCAAGAAAAACCTCGAACACGCCGTGCGCATCGAGCGCCTCAACCCCGCGCTCCTCAAGTACGACCTCGCCAAACTCGCCGACGCCCTCGACCCCATGGCCGACCTCGACTTCGACTTCCTCGGCATCCAGACGCTTTACGACCGCTACCTCATCGTCGACAAAACGCGCAAGCCCGCCCGCCGGCTCGAAACGCCGCAGTATTTCTGGCTGCGCGTCGCGATGGGCCTCTTCCTCAACGAACCCAAGGAGCGCGAGGACTGGATCGTCCGCCTCTACAATCTCTATAAGAACCGCCGCTTCTGCTCATCGACCCCCACGCTGTTCAACGCCGGCACGCTGCACTCGCAGCTCTCGTCCTGCTACCTGTACAAGATCGACGACAACATCGAGAGCATCATGATCCGCGGCATCGCCGAAAACGCCTTCCTCTCCAAGTGGGCGGGCGGCCTCGGCGGTTCGTGGACCTCCGTGCGCGGCACGGGCGGCCACATCAAGGGCACCAACGGCGAAAGCCAGGGCGTCATTCCCTTCCTCAAGCTGCACAACGACCAGTTGGTCGCCGTGAACCAGGGCGGCAAGCGCCGCGGCTCCGGCTGCGCCTACCTCGAAACGTGGCACAACGACGTCAACGACTTCATCGAGCTGCGCAAGAACACCGGCGACGACCGCCGCCGCACGCACGACATGAACACCGCCAACTGGATTCCCGACCTCTTCATGAAGCGCATGGAGGCCCGCGAGGACTGGACGCTCTTCCGCGCCAACGAAACGCCCGACCTGCACGAGCTGTATGGCCGCCGATTTGAGGAGCGCTACAAGCACTACGAGCAACTCGCCCGCGACGGCAAAATCTAC